>Ga0070665_100008568_pt1 | contig 10348 bp, 1 predicted proteins | sample KBSS13metaG_FD_65862 | JGI IMG/M metagenome (GOLD analysis project Ga0070665, IMG submission 65862) | Switchgrass rhizosphere microbial communities from Kellogg Biological Station, Michigan, USA - KBS S1-3 metaG | ecosystem: Host-associated > Plants > Roots > Rhizosphere > Soil ...
GCAGCTCCTCCGACATGTTGCCGTTCGTCTTCGGCTCGGGCGTCGGCATCGTGTCGGGTGATGTGACACCGACCTACCTCGGAACGCCGCCGGCCCCGGCGAACCCGGCGAACCACTCGACGCAGCTCAGCCTCGCGCTGCCGGCCGGCAAGCTCACGAACGGCAACAGCTTCACGTTCAACGCCGACCGCGACGAGCTTCGCATCTCCGCCCTGCCGGACGGCAACTTCGGCCCGCAGATCGGCAACTCCGCGGACCTCTTCGGCGCCGGCACGCTGGTACCGGATGGCACGATCACCGCCGGCGGCGTGTCGGTGACCGTGACGATGGCCGACGGCACGACGGCCACCGGCACGTTCGTGAACAAGCTCGGCCGCGGCTACTCGCCGCTCTCCGGGTATGGCTTCGCCAACGCCCAGCGCGCGGTGGCCCTCGCGGCGAACGTGTCGAGCTTCATGGTGATGATCCAGGGCTCCGGCTCGGGCACCGTCACCGGCTCGCCGTCGTTCTCCTGCACGGGCAACGTGTGCCAGGGCGACTCCACGCTCGGCGCCTCGCAGTCGTTCACCGCAACCGCGAATCCCGGCTCGTACTTCGCCGGCTTCACGGGCTGCACCTCGACGGGACCGACGACGTGCAGCATCGCGTCGCTGGGACTTCCGACCACGGTGACGGCGACCTTCGTCGCGATCACCGCGCCGGATTCGCCGATCATCGGCACGGCCACGGCCGGCAACGGCCAGGTGACGGTGAGCTTCACCTCGCCGGCGTATGACGGCGGCGCCGCGATCACGGGCTTCACGGCAACGTGCGGCGCGGTGAGCGTGAGCGGGCCGAACTCGCCGATCGTGGTGAGCCCCCTGCCCAACGGAGCGGCCGTAACCTGCACCGTGACGGCAACCAACAGCGCCGGCACGAGCCCGCCGTCGATGCCGTCCAACAGCGTCACGCCCAATGCACCGGTCGTGGCGAAGGGCGACTTCAACGGCAACGGCAAGTCCGACCTGCTGTTCCGCAACGCCGATGGCCGTGGCGCGATCTGGCTGATGGATGGCCTGGCGATCGCCTCGTCCGCGGAGATCTTCCCCGGCGGCACCAACTGGGCCGTGGCGCAGATCGCCGACGTCAACGGCGACGGCAAGGCCGACCTCGTGTGGGGCAACCCGGACGGACGCGTGGCCGTGTACTTCATGGATGGCACGACGACGCTCTCGACGACCAACCTGCTGCCCGCGGGCGGCGGCTGGACCGTCGTGGGCAGCGGCGACCTGGACGGCAACGGGAAGGCCGACATCGTGTTCCAGAACGCCGACGGCAGCGTCGCGGCCTACCTGATGGACGGCGCCACCGTGCTGGCTGGTGCGACGATCCTCGGGCCGGGCACGGGCTGGAGCGTCACGCTGGTGGCGGACTTCGACGGTGACGGCCGCAAGGATCTCTTCTTCAAGCACACCGATGGACGCGCGGCCATTTACCTGATGAACGGCCTCACGCCCACGGCAACCGTGCAGATCCTCAATGCCGGCACGGGTTGGACCGCGACGCATGCGGCCGACTTCAACGGCGACGGCAAGGCCGACATCGTCTGGCACAACGACGATGGACGCACCGCCGTGTGGCTGATGGACGGCACGACGATGAGCTCGGGCAGTGAAGTGCTTGGCGCCGCTACGGGCTGGGCCGTCACGCGCGTGGGCGACTTCGACGGCGACGGCAAGTCGGACCTCGTGTTCGAGCACACCGACGGCCGCGTGGCGATCTACCTGATGAACGGCACCACGCCGACGGCGACCACCCAGATCCTGAATGCGGGCGGTGGCTGGACGGTCAAGCGTGTGGCCGACATGAACGGCGACGGCAAGGCCGACATCGTCTGGGAGAACGTCGACGGCAGCGTGGCCATCTGGCTGATGAACGGCGCCGTGATGAGCAGCGGGTCGGGCATCCTCGCCCCGGGCACCGGCTGGGCCGTGAGTCCCGTGAGCCAGTAACCGGAAGCACAGCAGCAAATAGAGCGGCCGCCTTCGGGCGGCCGCTCTATTTTGGGAAGCCCGATCGCTACGCGGGCAACGAGGAAACCGCGAGCTCCATCCAGTCGCGGCACGCGCCGGGCAGCACGCGATGCGACCCATCGGGAGCGGCGGCGAGGATGTCCCGGGCGCGCGACCGCGCCCACGAATCGATGGGCTCGGCGCCCGCAATGGCGGCCAGCACGTCGAGCGCGACGGGGGCTGCACGGGGCGCGCCGAATGCGAGGAGCCACCGCGCGGCCTCGATCGCGGCGTTCGCGTGGTGGACCTCGAACTCGACGCCTTTCACGCGGGCGTGAAGGTCGCGCACGGCGACGAGCGCGGGCTCGCGTTGACCCGTGATCGCGAGCGCCTGGGCCAGGAGCGCCACGCCGAAAGCGGCCGACCAGCTCCACGCGATCTCGTCGGCCACCACGATCATCCTGCGCGCCCAGGATTCCGCCTGGGCCCAATCGCCCCGCGCGCCGGCGAGCTCCGCATAGCCCTGGTAGATGAAGCTGTAGAGGCGGCGCTCGCCCAGCACGCGCGCGAGCTCGTGCGCCTCGTCCAGGTCGCGCCGCGTGCCCTCGAGGTCGCCGCGCGCCTGCGCGATGGCCGCAAGGTTCGCGAGGCACATGCACTGGTTGCGCCGGTTCCCGCCGACCGCGCTCAGCTCATACGACCGGCGGAAGTGGCGCTCGGCCAGGTCCATGTCGCCGCGCGCGAGCGCGTCGTCGCCCACGTTGAAGTTCGCCACCACCTCGCCGCGGAGGTAGCGATGCGTCCGTGCGATCTCGAGGAACCGGTTGTAGTAGTCGGCCTGCCCCCGCCCCACGCCCCCATACGCCGCCGCGATGCCGAGCACGTTGAGCGTCGCCATCTCGCCCATCGGATCCCCGCGCACGATCGCCATGCACTCTTCCAGCAGGGGCATCGCGATGGCGGCGCGTCCCCGCATGCAGTGCGCGAGCGCCAGGCCGCGCATGGCCTCGGCGCGCTGGCGCTCCGCCCCCGCGGCGCGCGCGTGCGCGATCGCCGCCTCGAGCTGCGTCACGCCCTCGTCGTAGCGGCTCATCTGCGTGAGCGCCCAGCCGAGGTTGGAGGCGGCGCAAGCGACCAGGACGCGCTTGCGCGCGCGGCGGTTCTGCTCGAGCGACGCGAGCGCCGGCTTGAAGAACTGCTCGACCGAGATGAAATCGCCGCGGTTCTCGTAGTAGCGGAACAGGGACTGGAAGGCTCCCTCGAAATCCGCCTCCTGCCCGCGCTGCGCGCCCCATTCGCAAGCGGCCAGCAGGTCGGCCAGCACGTCGCGGATGTCGTCCAGCACCTGCGAGTCTTCGCCGCTGCGCAACGGCGCGTCTCGCGCGGCGAGCCAGCCGGCGAAGTGGAGCGCGTGCGCCTGGTCGAGCCGGGCCGCGTCGATGCCCAGCGCTGCGCGCTGCGACTGCACGTACTGGCGGATCACGTCATGCAGCACATAGCCCGCTCCCGGGTCGCGGCGCAGCCAGGACTTGTCGATGAGGGTCGAGAGCTGACGCAGCGACGCCTGCGCGATCGCCTCGGCGGCATCGCTGCGGAACGGGCCGCGGAAAGCCGACAACCGCGCGAGGCAGGCCTGCAGGTCGGGAGCGAGCTGCGAGAACGCGCAGGCCAGCACGCGGGCCATGCTGCGGTGGCGTGGCGAGAGGCCGGCGTCGTCGCGCTGCAGCGTGCCGAGGTCGCGCTCGACGGCCCGCGCGATCTCGATGCACGGCAGGTTCCGCGCGAGCGAGGCCGCGAGCTCGATCGCGAGCGGGATGCCCTGGACGCGCTGGCAGAGCCGGACGATCCCTTCGCGCTCGCGCTCCGGGTCGAATTGCACGTACCCGCGGCTCGCGCGCTGGATGAAGAGCTGCACCGCGGCAAAGTCGCGCCAGCCGGGCAGCTTGGCACTCGCCGCATCCGGATGCGCGAGGCCGTCGAGCGCGATCGCCGCCTCCTCGGAGACACCCAGCGCTTCGCGGGAGGTGACGAGGATGCGAAGGCCCGGCGCGGCGTGCGCCAGCTGCACGAGGAGATCCACCGCCTCGGTGCCGACGACGGCCTCGAAGCTGTCCAGGACCAGCAGCATGCGTTTCTCGCGCAGGAAGTCGAGCAGCTGCTTCACGACGAGATCGCCGCGCAGCTGGAGGCCGAGCGCGACCGCAAGCGCCGGCGCCACCGCGGCGCCCGAGCGCATCGCGCCCACCGAGAGCACTTTCATCCCGTCGGGGAACGCATCCTTCACCTGAGCCATCACGGCCTGCGCGAGCCGGGACTTGCCGATGCCGCCGAGGCCCGTGAGCGAGACGATGCGCGCCTGCTCCGTCAACAGCAGCCCCGCCACCATCGCCTGTTCACGCTCGCGTCCGAGCAGCAGCTGCCCCGCGGCCGCGGCGGGCGGCGGCGCGGCGCCTGCCAGCCCCTCCCCCAGCGCGATGCGCTCGGCGAGCTGCTCCGTTTCTGCCGAGGGCGCGATGCCCAGCTCCTCGCGCCACGCCTTGCGGTGGCGCTCGTACGCCTCGATCGCCCCGTTGCGCTGGCCCGACCGCGCGAGCCCCGTCATCAGCTCGCGCAGCGCCGGGTCGTGCCCGGGAGAGACCCGCAACACGCGGCGCGCGGTCTCGATCGCGTCGAGGGCGTGGCCCGCCTCCGTCTGCAGGCGCAACAGCTCCATCAGCACGCGCACCGCTCCTTCGCGCAGGCGCGTCCGCTCGGAGGCGCACCATGCCTCGAACTCCGGCGCGTTGCCCGGCCCGAAACCGGCGAGGAACTCGTCGCGGTGCAACGCGGCGACCTCGCGCAACCTCGCGATGCGCGCCTCGGGCGTTTCCGTGGCCACCAGCGAGAGCACCGCCTGCTCGAAGGGCTGCACGTCCACGTAGATGTCGGTGCCACGGTCGAACGCGAGCCAGTCGCGCGTGACGGTGAGGTGCGGCGTGAGTGAATCGGGCAGCTTCGCGAGCGCGGCCCGCAGGTTCATGCGCGCGTCCTGCTCGGCGCGCTCGCCCCAGAGCAGCCCCGCGAGGGCGCTGCGCGAGACCGAGCGCGGCGCCGCGGCGAGATAGAAGAGGAGCGCCTCCAGCTTGGCGGGCAGCCCCGCCACGCGCTCGCCGTTCACGGCGATCTCCGGGGCGCCCAGCAGGCGGATTTCCAGCCGCGACATCGATTTTTCCTTGTCTTTCCGCGAGGTTAGACGCTCAACGCCCGGCTCCGCAAGCGCCGGATACGGCCGCATTCACGCTCGATTCACGGTCCGTCCCTAGCATTCACATCCAGAACAGCCCCCAAGGGAGCAGGTCCATGGCGCGCACGAATCCGGTCCGGTCTTTCCTGTTCATGCTCTTGCTCGCGGCCGCGACGGCCGCCGGAGCACAAACGCGGACCATCACCACGGTCGCGGGCGGCAACTACCACGGCGACGGGCAGGCTGCGCTCGGCGCCCACCTGCTGGTGGTTCGCGGGGTCGCGCGCGACTCGGCGGGCAACGTCTACTTCAGCGAGCCCGGACGCCACGCGGTGCGCAAGATCGCTGCCGGCACCGGCATCGTCACGCTCTACGCCGGCTCGTACATCATCGGCACCGGCGGCGATGGCGGACCGGCAACGCAGGCACGCTTCAATACGCCGGGCGCGCTCGCCGCGGCGCCGAACGGCGACCTCTACATCGTCGACTCCGGCAACCACCGCGTGCGCAAGGTGACCGTGGCGACGGGAATCATCACGACGGTGGCGGGCACCGGCATCCCGGGCAACGGACCGGTCAACGGGCCCGCCACGTCGGCGGCGCTCAACGCCCCGGGCGGCCTCGTGGTCACGGCCTCCGGCGACCTGATCATCGCCGACACCCAGAACCACGTGCTGCGCAAGGTCGATCCGAGCGGCATCATCACCACGTTGCCCCTCACCAGCTTTCGCGCCACGCCGTTCCCGCAGGGCGTCGCGGAGATCGGCGGTTCCATCTACGTCGCGGACCCCGGGCAGGGGCTGATCGTCCGGGACAGCAACGTTACCGGCCAGGAAGTCATCGTGGGCAACCCCGACGACGTCCCCCCTCCCGGCAGCGCCGACGGGCCGGCGCTGGCGATGCGCCTGGTGCAGCCGGTAGCGGTCATTCCGAGGACCGGCAACGATTTCTACACGCTCGAAGGCGGGGGCGCCCCGAAGCTGCGGCGCTACGACGCGGCCACGGCGACGATCGCGACCGAAAGCATGGCCGTCGGATCGCAGGCGCAGGCGATGGTCCTCGAGTCGACGAACGCGGTGATCATTGCCGAGAGCGGACTGATTCGCCGCTTCGACACGGCCGCCGATACGAATTCGGTCGTTGCAGGAAACCGCACGTTCACCGGCGACGGCGGTCCCGCGACGCAGGCCTACCTCGGTGGCCCGCAGGGCGCCGCCCGCGGCCCCGACGGCCACCTCTATGTCGCCGACACGACGACCAACACCGTCCGGCGCATTGACGCGTCGACCGGCACCATCACGCGCTTCGCGGGTGGCGGCAGCGCCACCGACGGCAGCGGCGGGCCCGCGACCGGCGTGCGCTTGAGCTTCCCTCGCGCGCTGCGCTTCGACGCCGGCGGCAACCTCTACATCCTCGACGTGAACAACGGGCGCATCCGCAAGGTCACGCCGGCCGGGATCGTCACGACCTTCGCCGGCGGCGGCACGTCCACGGCCGACGGCGCGTCGGCGACCCAGTTCCAGTTCCCCGCCGGGCTGTTGGACATGGCGATCGATTCGCAGGGCAACGTCGTCGTGATCTCGACGCTGGGCGTCGCCTATCGCGTGAATGCCGCGACGATGACGGTCACGCGCTTCGCGGGCGCGGAGGGCCGCAGCGGGTTCTCGGGCGACGGCGGAGCCGCGGTGGACGCCGCTTTCTCGATACCGGGCAGCGTCGCATTCGACGCGGCGGGCGCCTTGTACATCGCCGACAACGGCAACGACCGCATCCGCAAGGTGAGCGGCGGGATCGTCACGACGGTCGTCAGCGCGAACCTCGGCGGCCAGGCGTTCCTCGCCATCGACGCAACCGGCGCGATCTACTACAGCCGCACGGCGGAAGACGACGTGATGCGATTCGCCAATGGCACCACGAGCCTCGTCGCCGGGACCAGTGGCGTGATAGGCGCGAGCGGCGACGGCGGCCCCGCGGCGTCCGCCCGGTTCTTCGCCCCGACCTACCTCTCGATGACGCCCAGCGGCTCGCTGCTCGTGACCGACGCGAACAACTTCCGCGTGCGCGAGATTTCACCGCCCGCCGCGCAGGCCATCGCCTTCGCATCCCTGCCGCCGCGCGCGAGCAACGCCCCGCCCTTCACGGTCTCCGCGACGGGCGGCGGCTCCGGCAACCCGGTCGTGTTCACGAGCCTCTCGACGTCGATCTGCACGACGAGCGGCACCAACGGCTCGACGGTCACCGTCACGGGAGCGTTCGGCACCTGCACCCTCGCCGCGAACCAGGCCGGCAACGCGAACTTCGCCGCGGCCCCCCAGGTCTCGCGTGCGTTCAACGTGACAACGGGCTTCACCGTCACGCCGAGCCAGACCACGCCCAACGGATCGATCACACCGTCCACGCCGCAATCGGTCGCCAGTGGCGGCCAGATCGACTTCAGTGTCGTTCCGGACCCGGACTACAACCGCCTCGTGAGCGGCACTTGCGGCGGTTCGTTCCAACCCGACGGGACGACGTTCCGCACGAACCCTGTTAACGGCAACTGCACGGTGATCGCGTTCTTCGGCATCAAGACATTCGTGGTGACGGCCTCGAAGACCGGCAACGGCACGATCACGCCGTCGGGCATCCAGGCCATCGCGATCCACGGGCAGGTGACCTACACCGTGGCGCCGAATCCCGGCCACGCCGTGGCGATGGGCGGCACGTGCGGCGGCTCGCTCGCGGGCAACAGCTACACGACCCATCCGGTGGAGGCCGATTGCACGGTCACGGCAACGTTCACGCCGGTGCCGTTCACGGTGACGCCGACGGCCGGTGCCGGCGGCACCATCAGTCCGGGTACGCCGCAGACGGTGCTCCAGGGCCTCACGCGCACCTTCACGATCACACCGGGCTCCGCTTTCCTCATCGACACCGTCGGCGGCACCTGCGGCGGCAGCCTGAGCGGCAACACGTACACGACCGCGCCCATCACGGCGGATTGCACCGTCACCGCGACATTCAAGGACAAGGTCACGGTCTTCACCGTGACGAGCACGTCGCTCGGCGGAGCGGGAAGCTTCAGCGGCGTGCTCCAGGCATTGAGGAGCACGTGCCCCGGCGGCGTGAAGCGCGTCGAATTCAACATCCCCGCGGCCACTGACCCCGGCTGCAATCCCGCCACCGGCATCTGCGTCATCGAGACGCCCGACAACATGGGCGGCGTGCAATGCCCCAACACGACCGTGGACGGCTATTCGCAGCCGGGTGCCGCGCGCAACACGCGCACCGACCGCGGAAACGACGCACGGATCCGGATCGAGCTCGCGGGCAGCCTCACAACTCGCCAGACGCTCCAGCTGCGCGGCGACGACGGCGGCAGCGGCAACTCGCCGTCGATCCGAAACGTCTCGATCCACGGCATCGCTTTCCCGCGCACCACCCTGGCCGGCTTCGGCGCCAACACGGGCAGCGTGCTGGGCGGCGGCGGCGGGTTCGTCATCTCCGGCAACTGGTTCGGCTTCCACGCCGACGGAACGTTGGCCACGGCCGGGCCTGCCGGAACCGCGATCACGCTCGTGGGCAGCCGCATCGACGGCAACCGCGTCGGCGGTCCCGATCCCGCCGACCGCAACCTGATCGGCGGCCGCAGCGTCGCGTTCTGCTGCGAGGCCTCGTACGGCCCGGCCATCAACGCGAACGGCGTGCGCGACTCGGTGTTCGAGGGCAACTACATCAACGTCGATACGAACGGCAATGCCCTCGCCACCAACGGCGGCTACGCAAGCGCCTTCCTGCTGGTCAACTCCCTCTCGCAAGGCACGCTCTCCACGCGCGACAACATCATCCGCCGCAACGTCGCGCTGATGCCGGCCGGCACCGTGTTGGTCACCAACGGCGAGAGCAACACGTTCACCGAGAACGTGCTCGTGAAACGCGGCAACGAAGCGGCGATCAGCCTGGGCGGCCAGGGCAACCAGAACCAGGCCGCACCCGTGATCGGGGCCGTCACCTACACCGGCTCGGGCGTGAACGCCTCGGGGACGCTGCAGAGCGCGCCGAACGAGGACTTCCGCATCGAGTTGTTCTCCAACTCGGAGATCGGCGCCAACGGCTTCGGCAGCGCCGAACGCTTCGTGGGGGCGGTGACGCCGACGTCGGACGCCTCGGGCCTCGCCGCCTGGTCGATCGTCCTGCCCGCCGACGCGCGCAACATGACGGCCACGGCCACGCGCATCTCCACCGGCGACACCTCGGAGCTCAGCCTGCAGCACGTGTCCCCGAACCTGTTCACCGTGACGCCTTCGGCCGGCGCGAACGGCTCGATCACGCCTTCGGCGCCGCAACTCGTGGCGCAAGGCGCGACGCCTTCCTTCGTGCTCACACCGAACGCCGGGTACGCGGTCGATGCGGTCGGGGGCACGTGCGGCGGCACGCTCGCCGGCCTCACCTTCACGACGAGCGCCGTCACGGTGAGCTGCACGGTGAACGCGACATTCAAGGCCGCCGTCATCGCCCCGCCGTCGGCCGACTTCAACGGCAACGGAAAGGCCGACCTGCTGTTCCGCAACGCCGACGGCCGTGGCGCGATCTGGCTGATGGAGGGCCTCGTAACCGTGGCGAGCGCGGAGATCTTCCCGGCGGGAACGGCGTGGTCGGTCGCGCAGATCGCGGATACCGATGGCGATGGCAAGGCCGACCTCGTGTGGTCCAACCCGGATGGCCGCGTCGCGGTCTACACCATGGATGGCACGACGACGCTCACGAGGACCAACCTGCTGGCCGCAGGGGGCGGCTGGAGCGTGGCCGGCTCGGGCGACCTCGACGGCGACGGCAAGGCCGACATCGTGTTCCAGAACGCGGACGGCAGCATCGCCGCATATCTGATGAATGGCGGCACCGTGGTCTCCGGCGCCACGATCCTCGGGCCCGGCACGGGCTGGAGCGTCACGCGGGTGGCGGACTTCGACGGCGACGGCAAGAAGGATCTCTTCTTCAAGCACGCCGACGGACGCGCAGCCATCTACCTGATGAACGGCCTCACGCCCTCGGCGAGCGTGCAGATCCTCAACGCCGGCTCAGGCTGGACCGCGACCCATGCGACCGACCTCGATGGCGACGGGAAGGCCGACATCGTCTGGCACAACGACGACGG
>Ga0070665_100008571_pt1 | contig 10348 bp, 11 predicted proteins | sample KBSS13metaG_FD_65862 | JGI IMG/M metagenome (GOLD analysis project Ga0070665, IMG submission 65862) | Switchgrass rhizosphere microbial communities from Kellogg Biological Station, Michigan, USA - KBS S1-3 metaG | ecosystem: Host-associated > Plants > Roots > Rhizosphere > Soil ...
TACGCCGAAGCCGACCCCACCTTCGACATCGAAGGCCATGACACCGCTCACAAGCTGTCGATCCTGACGAGCCTCGCCTTCGGTTGCCGCATCTCGGCCGACGATGTCTACATGGAAGGCATCTCCAACATCACGCAGGCCGATATCCGCGCGGCCGGCGAGCTCGGCTACCGCATCAAGCTGCTAGGCGTGGCGCAACGGACCGACAGCGGGATCGAGCAGCGCGTGCATCCGACGATGGTGCCGACGGCCTCCGTGATCGCGCAGGTGCATGGCGTCACCAACGCCGTCGCCATCGAGACCGATATTCTGGGCGAGCTGCTGCTGTCCGGCCCGGGCGCCGGCGGCAACGCCACGGCCTCGGCCGTGCTCGGCGATATCGCCGACATCGCCAAGAGCCGGCCGGGCTTTCAGCACGGCCCGGTGTTCGGGCGGCCGGCCAAGGAGCTGAAGCCGTACAAGAAGGCGCAGATGCGCGCCCATGCCGGCGGCTATTTCATCCGGCTCACCGTGCACGACCGTATCGGCGTCTTTGCGGCGATCGCCAAGCGCATGGCCGACAACGACATTTCGCTGGAATCGATCGTCCAGCACGCCGGTGGCCCCGACGCGGCCGAGCGCAAGACGGTGATCCTGGTTACCCACGAGACCACCGAGGCTGCGGTGCGCAAGGCCGTCGAAGGCATCACCAAGGACGGCCACCTGATCGACAAGCCGCAAGTGATCCGCATCGAGCGGGCAGGGTGACCCGCAGCAAGCGCTGCCGATTTCCGCTTTCAGGAACGCGCGGCTATCCTCGGGTGATTCGAGGATCTCCGGTCAGATGAACGGCGAGGAACGCTTTTTCCTGGACGTGCGGCGCTCGGTGCGCGGCCTCGCCTGGCGCCATCGGCTGAGCGAGCGCCAGGAGGCGATCGCGCTGGCCATTGCGCAAGGCCTTGGCGTGCCCGAAATCGTGGCGCGCGTGCTTGCGGCGCGCGGCATTGTCGCCGACGATGCGGCGAAATTCCTCGATCCGACCATCCGCGACCTGCTGCCCGATCCGGCTTCGCTGACCGACATGGTCAAGGCCGGCGCACGCCTTGCCGACGCGATCATGCGCCGCGAGCGCGTCGCCATCTTCGGCGATTACGACGTCGACGGCGCGGCTTCGTCGGCGCTGCTCAAGCGCTTCCTCACGCATTACGGTGTACCCGCCGAAATCTACATCCCCGACCGCATTTTCGAGGGCTACGGACCCAATCCCGAGGCGATGCGCGAGCTGGTTTCGCGCGGCGCCTCGCTGATCGTCACCGTCGACTGCGGCACCAACAGCGCGGCCTCGATCGATGCCGCCAAAGCCGCCGGCGCCGACGTCGTCGTGCTCGACCACCACCAGGTCGGAGGTGCGCTGCCGGACGCGGTTGCCGTGGTCAATCCCAACCGCGAGGACGACCTGTCCGGCCAAGGCCATTTGTGCGCCGCCGGCGTGACGTTCGTGACGCTGGTGCAGGTGGTCAGGGAATTGCGCGAGCGCGGCGCCGGCGGCCCGCCGCCCGACCTGCTCGGCTATCTCGATCTCGCAGCACTCGGCACGGTGTGCGATGTGGTGCCGCTGACCGGCGTCAATCGTGCCTTCGTGGTCAAGGGCCTGCTGGCGATCCGCAAGCAGCAGAATGCGGGCCTTGCCGCACTCGCCCGCGTCTCGCGCATCGGCGAGCCGGTCAACGTCTTCCACCTGTCGTTCCTGATCGGACCGCGCATCAATGCGGGCGGCCGCATCGGCGACGCCGCATTGGGCAGCCGGCTGCTCGCGACCGACGATCCGGTCGAGGCCGGAAAAATCGCCGAGACGCTCGACCGCCTCAACCAGGAGCGCCAGGCGATGGAGCAGGAGATGCTGGCCGAGGCGCGCGGCGAGGCCGACCTGGAGCTCGCCAGCGGTAGCGGACCGGCGATCATCGTCACGGCCAGCGACAAATGGCATCCGGGCATCGTCGGGCTGCTCGCCTCGCGGCTGAAGGAACATGCCAGGCGCCCGGCTTTCGCTATCGCCTTCAACCCCAACGGCACCGGCACCGGCTCAGGGCGCTCGGTCACCGGTTTCGACCTTGGCCGGCTCGTCCGTATGGCCGCGGATGAAGGACTGATCGTCAAGGGGGGTGGCCACGCCATGGCGGCAGGCATCACCATCGAGCGGTCGGGGCTCGGCGCGTTGCGCGCCTTCTTCGAGGCACAGGCGGCTGCCGATATTTTCCGCCTGCATGCCGAGGAAAGCCTGGAGATCGACGCGGCGCTATCGGCCGAAGGCGCGACGCTGGCGCTGGTCGACGCACTCGACGCCGCCGGACCCTATGGCGCCGGACATCCGCCGCCGCTGCTGGCGCTGCCGCGGCACAGACTTGTCGACGCGCGCGCTGTCGGCACCGGCCACATCCGCCTCGATCTGCAATCGGCCAGCGGCGGGCGCATCCAGGCGATGGCCTTTCGCGCCGTCGACACGGATCTCGGCCATTTCCTGTTCAAGAACCGAGGCGCCACGATCCACGTCGTGGGCTCGCTGTCGGCCAACTACTGGAACGGCAACCGCTCGGCGCAGTTTCGCCTGGTCGATGTGGCTGCCGCCTAGCTGGCTCTACGCGAAAAAGCATCGACGCGCTGATCGAGCTCGGCCACGAACTCAATCTGCTCTCGCAGTTCGGCCAGGCGCTTGGTGTAATGGATCATTGTCGCTGTCATGTCGTCGACGGTCGATGACATGTCTCTTCCGCCGCGCTCGTCTTCTACCAGCTGTTGTGAGAAGGCAGCATCATCCATCACCTTTTCGTGCCGGGCGAGCAGGCCATTTCGCTCGCGCTCTATCTCGACGCGGATATCGGCAATCGACTGCCGCAGACGTCCCAAGCGGTCGGCGTCGGTGTCGCTGTCGCGTTCTGGACGTCTGGTTCGGAAGCGGAAAAGTGGCATGGCTTACGTCTCTCGCAGATTGCCAGCATGGCCGAAACAACGATCATTCGCCAGATGTCTGTGGCGTAAGACCAATCCGGGGGCGGCTGCCAAAAAGGCGGGGCGCATCACGGGGGAATCGCGGGGTATGCTCGTCTCTCACCGGCGGCAGCGATTTGATTGTGGATAAACCCGAGGCTAACACTTTTTACTGCATTGTCAGATGGAACGAATCATCTGGCCCGCTATTAATGAGTGGGCGCTGGGCATGATGGAGTTTTCCGTTGGGAACCGCGTTGTCTTTACTGGCTGCATGGCTCGCGCTCGGAGCTGTCCTGACGTTTTTGCTGCTTGGAGCATGCACAGCGTGTCGCTGGTCGGGGGAACGGGTCTAGCCATCATTTGTAACCGGATGGCTGGATTCGGTCATACGATAAATGACAATATCGAAAACACCGTCCAGCCGATCAGGTAAAGTTCGGCGGCGAGCACCCCAAGGCATGCGGTCACAAAGAACACGCCGACAACGCTCCAAATGAAATTTCGCATGACCTGAAATCTTGGGGATTCGATCGCCCTACCTAGCGTCATGCGGACTGCCGCGGCAATCGTCGTACCATGCCACATTAGTATAGCTTGCCGTCTCCACCCGTTGGACCAGGCGAGATGTCACTTGTGCGAGCGCCACTCTTGCGCGGCGACAAGACACGGCTTTTCTAAGTTGGCAGGTAATGTCAGCTAATGCCCGCGCAAGTGGGGATACGCGCGTCGTCGCATGCACGCCCAATGGAGAGGCGCGATCAAGTAAACTGGTGCAATATTGGCGGCGAACACAGGCACATGGCCTTCCAAGCCGGGGTGGGCAACGACACAGTCAGTTTTGGGCGCCAGGTTGTGGTGCGGCATGGATCCGCGCCACGCTCGTTCGAGCAGCAAATTCGAAATGGCCAGTTCCGCGCGGCGCAAATGCATGCACGATGACCGAGGCGGGCAGGTCCAGGGCGATGCCGAACGCGATCCGTTTGCCGTCTCCATGGTCGTTGGCCGCGACCAACACGTCGGCCGTGATTTCAGAATTCATCTATCGCATCCCTACGCGCCCCACGCGCCGGACGCACCGCGCGACCAAAGTTTGGCCATTTCGGGGCAGTTGCTCCGACCTGTGGAAAACTCGCGCCGAACGCGACCCTTCGCGGCGCCTCGATCGGGGTCAGTTCGGCAGATCAGCTTTCAGGCGAGCGATGGCAACCTCTACCTCTCGCAAGGCTGCTTCAGTGCGCTCGATCTGCTGTTGCGCTCGCGCATTCAGCAGCGCAAGCCTTGCTTCGCGGTAAGCCTCATTTATCGCTGGAAACACAGAGTCCATGAGGCTGACTTAGCGCCGGCCGATGTGACGACAAGGGTACCGACCTCATTCGTCGCTTCGGCAGATGCTGACCTGCGCCAGCGTGATGCCAGCGGGGCGTCGAGGCTTGGGCCTCGGCGCGGTGGATGGCGTCGTTTTCTTGCTTGGCTTTCGGTCGTTGTCGGCAATCCGTGTCGTCAGTGCTTCGCTCTGGCGCTTGCGAACCGCAATCGCCCTCTTGTTGTTCATTGTCACTGGCTGTTCCTCCGCAGTGTCCCCGCCGCAGAGCAAGGCCAGTGGTAAGGCACAGTGTGGCCATTTAGGGGCAGCTAATGTTCGCTGTGGAAAACACTTCCGATTAAACCGCCTCACTCGATGTGTGATGAGCGCAGCCGATGATTTTCGGCCGGCTTGTGCGGCGCGACCTGCGTCTGTTGATCGGGCTTCCGGAACTCAACGTCACCCGGCGTATGCGCAACCGTGGACGGCAGGCTGCGCATTTGCGCCAGCCGGTAGCGCAGCAATCGCACCAGAGCCGAGAAGTCGAGGTTCATGGACGTAGATTGAAGCGCCGGCGGCAAACGATGCAAGCGCCACCCGACATCTAGGTAAACAGATCGCAATCGCCCTATTGCGATATCAGAATGAGGCCGACGATCATAAGGGCCGCGCTGACGGCATAGACGCCGAACATCGAGCCATGCGGGCGTCGCCGGGACTCAGCATCAGTTGAACGAGTGTAGTTCATCGCCGAAACTCCCGTGGAATAGCCCATCCACGCCGGACAGCAGATTGCATAAATCCGAATCCCTTGCGTATCGCGGCCCACGACCATTCGACGTTATTCCCTCAAGTTTTTGGTGAGTGATGCAAAATCGCGACTAGCGGCGGATCTCGCGAAGAATCGAGGAGAGATTTCGCCATGGCCGCAAAAACCCCCATCATCCGCTGCAATCCCATTCCCGCTACTCCTGCCGCGAGATCGAGAGTTAATGTGTCGTTAACCATTCTTGCGTCAAAGTGCGAGCAATCGAGGTGCCGAAGCCTCGCTCACAGTCAAAATCACCCGCCATCCAATCGCACCCCGGATGGCGGGTTTTTTGTTAAGCCGACGCTACGCTGTTCCGTCCGTGTCGCTGTTCTCATCAAGCGTGAAGTTGCGCACGCGGCCTGTCATAACGAGCCAATCGCGAACGATCGTTGACAGGACCAGAGATCGAGGGAGGCCGTTATCGGCTGCGAGCCGATCGATTGCCGTAGCGACCTCGCGGTCAACTGCAGCCGCCTCGATGCTGCGGAGTCGGTCAGCTGCGTCCCTCAGCAATTTCTGCAGGGCTCGGCGCGGCATTTCGTCTATCTCCGAGGCAGCCTCCTCGAGCTTGTCAGCCAGTTCTCGTCTCGACATATAGGACCAAATCATCCAGGCCGTCCCTGGCCACTAAGCGCAGGGAAAAATGGAACGCGAGACCTGCTCGAAAGGAAAACCCCAATATGCCCATCCGATGAGCAAATCCCGCGCCCGACGTGATACTTACCCTAGGTAAAAACCCACTGCAGCCGATAGTTAATTTAAGGTTACTAGATAAAATTGTAACGATGTTTGATCGTGACAGGGATGGGATCTTATCCTACCGATCCAAGCGCATTTTTCACTCTGCCGGCGGAAGTGTTGCGCTTCGGCTAGCCGGCGTATTGAAGCTCAGTCAGACACCATAGCGAGACGTTTCTGATGGTCGATCGCACTGGAAAATCGGTCGAAGATCGGACGAAGCGTCTCACAGCCGTTGAAATGGATGCAGTCACTTCGGATCAAGGAGGTGTCATTGGCATCTTGACGCTCAGCACGCCGGAAACAGCGTTTCAATTCGAGATTGATGATGGTGCTGCGCGGGCCCTCAAGAAGGCGATGAAGAGGTTCCTCAAGTTGCCGAGGAAATAGCTGCCGCCAGAATGGTCGCCCCGCGGTGTGGGGTGCTGGGCACCGGCCGTTAGGCGACAGACCCATGGAGCTGTTAAGCTTTACACTTAACCCAATATTTACCTAGCGGTAGCCGGGACGAATGACCTGTGCCATCTAAGCCCGATCGAATTAACGAGGGCTTTGACCGATGGGGTTAACTACTCACGCCGAATTCACTAGGGACGGGACTGAGACTGTTCTTCGCAGTGCGAAAGGTGGCGAACCGATCTACGCGCTGGCCGAGAGAAGTTCGAAAGAAGTTCGACTCGTGATCGTCGACCAGCGCTTGCTCCAAGGCGAATGTCTTGGCCGGGGCATTGTCGAGCATAACTCAGCATTCAAAATAGCGACTGTGTCCTCACTCGATGAGCTCCGCAGGATGCCTGGGAGAGCCGATGTGTCGGCTGTCCTGGTTGCAGTCACCGACAAAATGTCCGACCACTCGGTCAGAACGGATCTGTCGAACCTCGTGCTGGAATTTGGCGAGATACCAGTGATTGTGGTTGCCAATACCGACGAACCGGCCGAGATCCTTGCTGCGCTTGAGATCGGCGTCCGCGGTTATGTCCCGACGAGCGTGACAGCGAGGGTGGTGGCTGAAGCGATCGAACTGGCCCGCGCCGGGGGAACTTTCGTACCGGTAAGCGGCTTCCTGGCGCTGCGCGAAGCCATCTGCGGCTCGGCGGAAAATGCGCGCCAGATGCCCAGCATCTTTACGACACGGCAAGGGGCCGTCGTGGAGGCCTTGAGAAAGGGCAAGGCGAACAAGATAATCGCGTATGAACTGAACATGTGCGAGAGCACGGTTAAGGTTCACGTCCGCAACATCATGAAAAAAGTCCAGGCAACGAATCGCACGCAGGTCGCGTACAAACTGAGCGAAATGGGCATCTAGCCGGCAGCGTCATCTGACCGGACGCCTTCAAACTCGCCCCCTCGACTCTAGCCGCCGAGGGGGCGATGCTGGTTTGGCTGGCTGCTTCTTGGGCTTCTGTGACAGCTATCGGAGGATTCTATGACCGCTCAACTGAAGGACGTCGTATCTGGCGGTGTGGCCGAAGACGGCAGCAAGCTCTGGCTCACCCTTCGCTTGGAAACAGAGGCAGGCGGAGTGATCGATCCCATATTTGAAGCCGATCCCTCGACGGCTTCGAAGCTCATCCAGGCGGTACTCTCGCTGCACGGTACGATGCGCCAAAGACTGACTGCTGCGGCCGGGGGCGACGAAAACGCGCTTAACGCGTCGCCGCCTGTCGTGTTCCGAATCGTGGGCGGCGCCACCGGCCACGGAGAAACGGGTGAGGGTCAGGTGGATGTTGCCTTGGTGTTAAAGGTCAAGGATGCCGGCGACTTCGTGTTCGCCATGGTACCGGACATGGCTCGCGAACTGGGCGAACGTTTGATGGGCGCCAGTCGCGACGTTCCGACGACGAGCCATCGGGCCAATTGACGCAAGTTGTCGGCTGTCAACCGCGCTTCGCGCGAATGGCCGACGTGGCCGGCTCAACGATCAATTATCGGGACGGACGTGCCAAGGGCGGTTCGCCGGCTCCCGAACCTGCCCGAGAATATCTTGCGTCAGTTTTACGGACCAAGGGTTCCGTCAGATCACCTGGAAATCATTATAGGCCAGGATCGGCTTGTTTGGCAGATAAGCCAGCTGAACTCCAGCATGTGCGCCGGTTCCGTCGTCGTCGTAGAACAGACCGCCGCTGGTTCTGTTGTAGACAATGTGGTCATCCTTGTCGTGCGCGCTGACGCCGGCAAAGAAGAAACTTGCCTTGAGCACTCCAACACCGCCGATTGTCTTCATCACCGCGTTCTCAAGGCGGAACGTGTCCGCTATGTGGTTGAAGTCTGATATCGAATCGACATTTGCGCGCGACAACGGGGCATTGAAAACGAAGAAGTCATTCCCCGCACCACCGGTCAGAAAGTCGACCCCGACGCCGCCGATGATGGTGTCGTTCCCGGCCAATCCGTTCAGCGTGTCGTTCCCGGCGAGACCAATGAGGGTATTGTTCTTTGCATTGCCGTAGATCGTGTTGGCGAGTGTATTACCCGTGCCGTTCTGGTTGACAGCCGAGGTCAAGACGAGATGCTCGACGTTGGCTCCGAGTGTGTAGGTGATGAGTGATCGGACAGTATCAATGCCGGCGGCCGCCGCCTCTACGACAACGTCTCTTGCTCCAACGATGTACGTGTCGTTGCCGGTAAGCCCCCTTAGAAGATTTGCACCGCTGTTCTGGGAGCCATCCAGCAGGTTCGCGAGAGTGTTACCGGTCCCGCTGATTGCAGCACCGCCAAGCAAAACGAGGTTCTCGACATTTGCTGCAAGCGTGTAGCTACTCGCTGTACCAACGATATCGGTGCCGCCACCGACCGACTCGATCACTGAATCGCCGGCGCCAAGAACGTAGACATCGTTGCCCGCAAGACCGACCAAAACATTGGCGCCGCTATTCTGGGAGCCGTCTAGACGATTGCCAAGAGCGTTTCCTATGCCAGCGATGCTGCCAGTGCCGAGAAGGACGAGGGCCTCCACGTTGGCTGCAAGCGTGTGAGTGACGGATGCATGCACCACGTCAGTCCCGCCGCCGACCGATTCGACGACCGTATCACCAGCTCCCACGAAGTAGATGTCGTCGCCACCGAGACCACTCAGGATATTGGCGCCAGAGTTTTGAGCGCCGTCAATTGTGTTCGCGAGGTCGTTGCCCGTACCAGAAATCGCCGCGGTGCCGAGAAGGGTCAGGTTCTCCACATAGGCTGCGAGCGTATGATCGGCAAACGAGCCGACGATGTCTGTTCCGCCGCCGACCGCCTCGACGACGCTGTCGCCGACACCGACGACATAGATATCGTTGCCCCCGAGACCGACAAGGGAATTGGCAGCACTGTTCTGCGAACCGTCTAGCCGATTGCCAAGTTCGTTGCCGGTACCTGTGATCGCGGCGGTGCCGAGGAGCACAAGGTTCTCGACATTGGCGGCGAGCGTTTGAGCGACGGACGCATATACCGTGTCTAGCCCTCCGCCTACCGACTCAACGACGGTGTCGCCATCCCCAACGACGTAGACATCATTGCCCGCCAAACCGGTCAGGACGTTGGCGCCGGTGTTCTGAGCGCCATCAAGCGTGTTCGCAAGTTCGTTGCCCGTGCCGGTGATTGGGGCGCTGCCGAGAAGGACAAGGTTTTCGACGTTTGCGTACGCTAAAAGTGACCGGCTTATCGTGGACGTGATCGTATCGGTGCCCGAGCCAGCGCCGGTGCCTTCGATAATTGCGGCCGGTACATAAGACCCGAGCGAGTACCGATCGTCGCCGTCACCACCGATCAGTGTGTCACGGTCGAGATGGCCAGATATGATATCGTTGCCCGCCTTGCCGTCGATGGTCTCACGGTCGCGCGTGCCGATCAGTAGGGGGTCGGAACCATCACTGCCCGCGATTGGCGCGCCGTCCGAGCCGTGGATAATCACCGATATGATCTTGGTAATAGTGCCGTCCTTCGAGACGACATTGAAGGTGTCGTTGAGCACCTCGCCTGCGGCAAGCGTTTGGACAGCGTCAAAGCTGTTGTCGAGCTGATACCGCACGATCGTCGAAGGACTGTCTGGTGCCGACGAGGTCACCAGGCCGAATTGTCCCTGAGTGATTGTGACACCGACCTCACCCGGGTCGTTGTCATCATTTGTTACCTGGAAGTTGAGCGCAGCGGGGCCGCCAATCGCGTCCTCGTACAGCTCAATGGTTGTGAATTCAGGTGTTACGGTCATCAAGACGCTTTGGCTCAGCCGTGCCATCACCAATGACAGGGACTGCTTCGATGTTTGAAAAGGACAAGGCTCTCTAGCGCAGACTCGAATTCATATCGCCGTGGCCTTTCAGCGAGGCGCTTACATCCAAAGGCCAATGCTCAAGGCTCAGGTCCGCATGATCTGTTCGGACACGAGAGCCTTTGTTCATGTGCCTGGGTCGGATTAAGAGCGGCCGGCACCCGCCTGGGGCGCAGGGTGCTGGGCACCGGCCGCTAATCGGTCCCCCTCCAACAAGCAAATGGGGCCGCGTGCGATTTATGCTTCACACGTTAGATGATTGGAATAGCTCGAAAATAGC
>Ga0070665_100008573_pt1 | contig 10348 bp, 4 predicted proteins | sample KBSS13metaG_FD_65862 | JGI IMG/M metagenome (GOLD analysis project Ga0070665, IMG submission 65862) | Switchgrass rhizosphere microbial communities from Kellogg Biological Station, Michigan, USA - KBS S1-3 metaG | ecosystem: Host-associated > Plants > Roots > Rhizosphere > Soil ...
CGCCATCAGGGCGGAGCGTGATTGCAAAAGATTGTGCGCACGATTGCGAGAGGCTGCGCTCCGCCGTTGTCGGATTGACGTCGTCGTTCGGAAAGCTGTGATGGCGGATCTCAACAGTCTTGGTGCTACGGTTTACTTCACAGCTTGTGGCTCAACCATCGCGGAATCAAAGACCCGGCTAGGTGAGTGCCTGAGAGCGTTCACCAGCGCAGTTGCTCCCCTTGGATGATTGCGGCACGTAGAAGGACCCCGCCCGTCATTTGTGACCAGACGTTTCAACGCTACAATGGATGAAGCGGGCGAGTAGCTCAATCGGATAGAGCACCGGCCTTCTAAGCCCTTGCTCTAATTCCTATCGGCCAGTGCTCTACCAGGCGCTGCATGTTTCCCGGGCGGAGATGAAGGCGTCTCCCCAAAGATATACAGAATTTTTCCTCAGTCAATCACCGACGAGTGGAAAAGTAGTTACTTATTGCACATCTAGATTCCCCTCGCGCTCGTTCCCCTTACAGCAATAGCCAACCAGTAACCGTTGAAAAGCACGAAGGTCCATGTCAAGATGTTGGCCTTTGGTAATGGGGCCAAAGGGTTCACAGCTGTTGCACTAGCGCTGTGACGGCGGCGGAAGCACACCTTCACTCTCAGCTAACTTTGCGATTGCCAGCCGGATCACGTTCGTTCGGTCCAGGCCGGTCTTCGCCTTCAGCTTCTCGATCAGCTTCAAGGTCGCAGGGCTGAGCCGGATTGCCGTTTGCTTGAGAGGAGACACAAGGCAATCGTAGTCCAGACGTTGTATCGACACGGGTTATACAGCGTTACCACAAAAGTTGCATCGCCGGGGCTTACTACGAACGTAACTGCAGGCCTAATATGTCACCAAGAAATTGTTCCGATTTTGAAGTATCGCGAAAACAACAAGCTCACAAGCAGTTGGCAGTACTCGACTCGCTGGCGCTCTTTCAGCGCCTGCCTGATCTCGAATGTGTTCCGGCTTCCCCGGGCCCCAAAATGCCGACTACACCAGCTCGCGTACTGCCGATCGACGAACTCGGTCACACCTCCGATCACCAGAACTGTCCTGCGTGTCGAGCGCTCGACGCTGCTCTCCAGGTCGAGCGTAAAAATATTTCGAGCCTCACCTTCGCTGAAGCTCGCCTCTACTGGGCATCGCGCCGCCTGCAGGCGACGGGCGTCAAGGAAGGCACGCACGAACGCGACGACGCGTACATGGAAGCTCTCAGCCGCTTCTTCACCATGCGCCTGCGCGACATCACGCCCGGCCATTTGCGCTCTTACCAGATAGCTCGAGCCAAGAATTCAATGCGAATCGGCGACGTCGACACCAAGCCTTGGAAGCAGCGCGCCACAAACTCGACCATCAACCACGAGCTCGCACTGCTCGGCCGGATCCTCGGCCACTGCCGACTATGGAAGAACCTCAAGGACTACTACTTTCCTTTGCCGGTTCCAAAGTGGTCGCCTCGCACCATCATGGAAGAGGACGAGGAGGCAGAGTTCTTTGCCCGCGGTGCCGAGCATCCGCAGGCGCGCCTGGCATACCTGGTCGCGATCCTCACGAACAACACCACAGCATCCGGCAGCGAACTCCGCTTCCTTCGTCTCAAACACATCTTCCTCAAACCCGCCGGCGAGATCTCCGAGATCTACATCCCTCCCGAAGCAGTGAAGAACGAATCGCGGCCGCGGAAGATCCAGCTGAACCGCACCGCCAAGTGGGCAGTGGGACAGCTCTATGCACGCGCCCTGCAGCTTGGCTGCGCAGATCCGGAACACTTCCTCTTTCCGTTCTGGCTGAAGCGCAACGCGTACGACCCAACCAGGCCAGCCTCGAAGACGTTCCTGCGCAAGAGCTGGGCCACGCTACGCGAAATCACCGGAAGGCCAGAGCTGCGCCCGCACGATATGCGCCATCACTGCATCACGCGATTGCTTGAAGAAGGGAACGATCCAGAGACGGTGCGTTCGATCGCTGGCCACCTCCGGCCCGAGATGACCGAGTACTACTCGCATCAGCGAAAACGCGTAAAGTACAAAGCCCTCGCGCGCATCGATCCAGCAAAGAAGAAGCCGCCGGCGTCAGTTCCCCGAACACGAGTAAGCGACAATATCAGTGCCGGTGCCAGTGATCGTGATTGAGCTGGTCGACGCCGGCACAGCCTTCGCCGCCGCGGTCGACGTCTGATCCGTCGCCGTGCAGGCGAAAGAGCTCGTCGACGTGAAGGGCGTCATGCTCGACACGGTTGCAGCTCCGCCGCTGAGCGTCACGGTTCCGAAGACAGTGCGAGGCAGCGACAGCACCGTGTTTGCGCACGTCGACGTCGTGCCGCAGCTCACGATCTTCGTCGGCGTAGTGCCCGAGTCGATCTCGTTGCCATTGGCATCGGTGATGCGCGAGTTGTTCTGCGTAAAGGATCCGGAACCGAGGATGACCTTGGTCGCTGTCGATCCCTGGAATCCAGTGACCGCCTGCGGAATCACGATGTGATCGTTCGCCACCAGGTCGCCATAGAAGCGGAACGGATTCGCAGAAGGACCTCCGGAGATCGGAGTCCAGGCTGGACCGTTGCCCCAGATCTCGTAAGGGCCAGGTCCCTGCGTGCGGATCGTGCCGGCGTAGAGCGAGTCCTGGTGGTTGTTCGTGTAGGTCAGATTCGCTGTCTGGCCCTGGTCGAGGATCCGGTAGGGCGTCACGCCACAGGCACCCGTGAGTGCAGTGCCGCAGCCCGAGAAGTAGCTGTCAGCGATCACCACATTCTTTGCGCCATAGCCCACGTAGACGCCAATGTCGTTCGACGTCGCGTTATAGGCAGCCACCTGGTTGCCCGTCACAAGGATGTTGTTCGCTGTGTCGCCGGCGACCCAGGGCGTGCCGCCGTTTGCCGAGTAGAGATCGCCGACGACGATCTCCGCATTCTGCGGCCAGCCGCCATACGTGTTATTCGACTTGCAATGATTGTCGGCGATCGTCACGCGCTGCGAAGGGAGGTAGGTTCCCGCGGCGCCTCCCGAATAGAATCCGCCCGTCTTGTCGACCATGATGCAGGCATTGCCCATACCCGAGATCTGATTGTTGCTTACAACTCCATCCGTCGCCGCTGAGACGTCGATCCCGTTGCCGTTGGGAGTGATGGCGCTGACACCTTCAGCGGTGTTATTAGAGATGACGAAACCAACGACCAGGCCTGGCGTAGTGCTCCCACCATTGACGGCATACGGAGCATCGATCGCGTTCGTCGTGCGGTTCTTCGTGATCACACAATCCGTCGCGCCGTTCGCGCAGACCATGCCGGCGGACTCTGACGCGAAGTTTCCGCTGATCAGAGTGTGAGCTCCTCCACTCAGTACGGGCCAGCCACCGAGCCCCGGGAAGTTACTGTTCATGACGCGAAGGTCCGATGGAGTGGGTGAGCCGATGACGCCATCAAACCAGAGGCACCCGTGAGCTCCTCCGCAATTTGTCGTCGCCTGGCCATTCGAATCGAAGGTCACGCCCTGGATCGTCACGTTGTTTCCTGACACCACAAGAAACTTCCAGTGCGTGACCGTGTTCGTAGGCACATTGAAGAACTGGTTGAGCGGGATCGTAGGCGTCTTGATGTGCAGAAGACCGCCTTGCACAGTGACATTGTTCGCGGTGATCGTCGCCAGCGTCGTCGTCGCGGTGCCATCGATCACGCATGTGCCCGGGATCTGCAGCAGCACCGTCGATGCCGGCTGCGTGTTCACATAGGCGACAGCGCTGACGATGCCATTCGTATCCTTCGTGGCATTCGCGTCCTGGCCGTTGCACACTGCGCCGTAATAGCGAGGGTCAACGGTCGCGATCGACGCGCGCACATAGCTGGGCGTCGGATCGGCGAAAGCATTCAACGGTGCCGGAAGCACCAGGAGCACAGTCAGCACCAGGGCAAGTAGCTTCTTCATTTCGCCTCCTCAGGCAAGTTGCAGGATCGCGACCGGCCCATTCAGTGGAGCGGTAACGAAGGTGATCTTCCAGGTCGTGCCACTCACAAACACCGGCACGCCATAGTCCGTCGTTGGGGATTGGTACACGCCGCCGGCGAAGACGATGATGCTCGGCGTGGGGCCGGCCGCGGCCGTGAAGGTGAAGTCCTTGTTCGCACCATTGACGGCGCTCGGTGAAACCTGCGCGCCTGGCACGATGCCGCCGGCGGCGATCGGCACCAGCTGCAGGTCCCCGGCCGAGTCGAACATGATCACCTTGCCGGCGCGCTGCGCTGCAGACGGCAGCTCGAGATCCGCGGCGTCACCAAAGGGAACGCGGATAGCGCGCAGTGCCACGAGCATCAGCTGCTGCAGAAGGATCGTCAGCGTGTCGAGCGCCTGGTTGATGACGTCCGGAAAGAAGCCGCCGCCGTTGATCAGGTTCACATTCTGCAGCTGGGCCATGTCGGTCGAGATCGAGAGCTCGAGCCCCACCGCCAGGCCGCCGGCGAGCAGCGTGATCGATCCGCCCGGGCTCGCATTCTGGTCGGCGTTGAGGACGGCCGAGAAGTCGACGTTGAGCACGAGCTCGTCGATCGCGCCGCTGTCGGTCTCGAGCGTGACGACCTCGAGGTCCGCGGCCGAGAAAACCTTGAAGGTGAAGGGGAACAGGGTCGTTACGCCGTCGCCGGCGTACGGACCCGCCAAACGGTTGGTCGAGCTGATTGTCATCGAATGACTCCTAAGTTGCAGGTGTGCGGTTTTTGGCGCGTGCTACACTACTGGCCGCAGTAAACGAGGAAGCGAAAGATGGACGAGTTCAACCAACGCATGCACGAACACGCGCTCACGCAGGCACAGATTCACGGCAAGCGGATCCTGCCGGCCGACTCCACAAAAGACGACACGTATGTCGGGGTCGGAGCTCTTGCCGGCGGCGCGATCGCGCTCTGCGCTGGAAGTCTCCTCCACGTTCACAGCGAGATTCTCTTGCTGGTCATTTCAGCGTTTGGCTGCGCCGTCGGTTTCGCTTTAGGCCACTCAGCCTTTGATCGGTTTTTCGTAAAGGACTATTCGTGGCAGCCGCCCGTGATGGGTCCATCCTGGGATGCTTATCGGGCAGAGACTCGCAGGTGGATGGGCCGCCGCTAGCGGCCGCCCCCAACAATCGCGTTCCAGACGTTGGGGTGCTCTAGCTTCCCTTCATGCGCTCGCTTGATGTACCGCGCCGTCTTCGCCAACTGATGCACTCCCGGAATCCCCGCAGCAGTTCCTGCGATCTCACCTGAATCTATTCCGATCCCGAGCCAGTCCTTCTCATCTTTATCTGAAAGGATGTTCCTGGCATCCTTGAAGCCCTTCGTAAGTAGAGCTTCGATAGGGGAGAACTGCACATCATGTCCACCCTCTACAAAAGATCCCACTGTGCGAAGCAGGGGAATCGTGTCCGCCATAAATAACAGTGATCGCTTTGTCGCCCACGCGCCGAAGCTCTCATCCGGATGCTTCTTGTCGTTGCCAGGTCCGCGGCCAGTGAGGAAATTGCCGATCACTGCCGGAACAAGCACAGTGAGAATTCCCGCAAATGTGGCCTTCCTCACGCTGCGATCGCGCCCGAACTGATGTCCGATGTCGCGCAGCTGGTTGTAGACGCCATTATGGAATCCGTAAAGCGTGGTGATGAACTTGTTCATATCGCCCGATCGCATGATCGCCGGCAGATCCTTCGGAGCCTGGGACCCGAGTCCCAGGCGCACAGCGCTATCAGCTTCGTGCGCCGCCTTCGGCTGCGCCTGCTCGATCGGTAGATCCGAGTACTTGTCGAGCGCGTCGCGATAGGCCGCCTTCCACAGCGTGTGCGAAAGAAGGTGATCCATCAGCTCGAGCGCAAACCTGGCTGCGACCGCAGTCTTGCGCGTGAAGCCGGCCTGATATGACGGCTCCTGCAGCGTCGCGCGAATGTCGCGATCGAGGTTGTCGCTACGGAAGGCCATCTCGTTCGGCGAGAGCGCCTTCACTTCCTGAGAGCTCTCACGCGGCCGTGCCAACACATCGACGAACGCCTGGGCCAGGCTGCCGGGTTTCGCATAGAGAGCCATGCGCGGCGCGTGCGAGATCTGAAGCAGCGATGTCGAAGCGTTAAAGCCGAGCGACGCTGTGACCAGGTTACTGCGTGACTTTTGCCAAAGAGTCTTGAATCCGTCCGTTCCCTCCTGGACGCTGCCATTGTTGTCGTTGATGATGGTGCGCAGCCAGGGCATGAACTGCTGCTCATATGCAGGGCCCAGCGTTTCGCGCAGGGTCCTGCGCATGTCGGTGTCGAGCAGGAATCGCTGCGCAGCCAACATAAACTCGCGGTGCGAGAGATCCTTCGAAACCTTGGCGACGTGGCTCGTGAGCACCCGCTCGTAATCGAGCAACAGCGGCCCACCAAAGCCAGTGCGTTCCTTCGTGTAGCCTTTGGCTGTCGTCGCGCGCACGTAGCCCGACTGCATGGCATTCTGCGCCGAGGCCTTCGCGTCCTGCTCGATCGCGCGCTGCGAGAAGCGAGGATCCATCACGATCGGGAAGTATCCGCCGTCGAGGTTGATCTCCTCGCCGCCTTCCTGGCGTACGACCTTGAACGGTGTCACCTTCACCATCTGCGGCGGCAGGCCCGTCAGGCGTTTCTCGAGCTCCTGCATCCGGACGCCCATGGGCTTCAGCGAGTCCCATGTTTTCTGCACGAACATCCACTCGTCATGTGTAAGCATGCCGCCGATCTGCTTGATCGCAGCGGGATCCCAGCCGAGGCTCGTGAAGGTTTTCTCGAGGCGATCGAGGTTGCCCTCATTACCCATGTTGAACGCCATCGAGAGCAGAGCCCTGCGAGGCAACGGTTCCGAGACCCCGTCGACCACGACCTTCTCGGTCCACAGCCGCCGGCGCATCTCGATCGGCATATCCTCGAGCGCCTTCGTCACGACGTGCGTGACATCCTCCTGGAGCTTATATTCATCGCCCTGAGCATCAGACGCCAGGTTCCAGAGGTTGTCGTGCCAGGGGCCATCCTTGCCGCCATCGAGCCACTCGACCAGGCGCTCCATGCGGATCAGGCGCGAGTCAACATACTGCAGCTTCGCCAGAAACTTGTCACCGCGCGAAAGATTCTCGTCGAAGATTTTCTCCGACTTCGACTTCAGATTTGCGCGCGCCGAGTCCATCATCGCCAGCTTCGCCTCGGAGAACTTCACCTGCTTACCCTGGACGTACATCTTGAACTGCTGCTGCGCTAGGTGGCGGATGTTGACCAGCGCATCATGCACGTCGCGGATCTCGCTCAAAGGCGCGTTGCGGTAGTCAATAAAGCGGCTCGAGTGTCCGTCGAAGATCCCGGCCGCGATCGCCGGCTCATTGCCCTGGCCGAAGACGTCGTCAGCCCAGTCGCGCAGCGATCGCTCCGGGGCTTGCGGTGCAGGCCCGAGCCGGTACCGCGCCATCAGCCAGTTGAACTGATCGCGGAAATCACCAACGCCGCCGGCGTTCTGCACATTCTGATCAGCCAAGCCGAGTCGCTGCTGGATCCCTTTCGACTGCACGCGCTGGGTATACTTCTCGAACTTCTCGACGTAGTCGCGCGCGGCCGAGGCCTCGCGGAAGAGGAAGTGATTCAGCAGTTCCTTGTTCTTGGCATCGGCCGCCGCCTTCACATTGCCTTTGCGCAGTGCGTCAAAAGCCTCGCGCGAGAACTTCCTACTGGCGTCAAGGTAGCGATGCGGCTGAATGTCGGCCGGCGCTTTCGCCTCGATCATCTGGTGCGCAGCTTCCTGATAGCGCTCGAGAGGCTCGATCGTGATCGCACGCATCGCAGCTTTCGAGTCGGCCGCCTTCTGCTGCAGATCTGCAACCTTCTTCCGGAGCGCCGCGAGTTCCTTGTGCAGGTTCTTGGCGCGTTCGCCATTCTCGACAGCCAGTCGCGCCTTATCGTCGAGCGAGCCATCATAGCGAATATCGCCATGCCGCGCAGTCATCGTGTCGCGCACTCCTCGCTCGACCGCAACCGCTCGACTAGGCGCGGCCTCGATCGCGCGCAGCATTTCATCTCCGGAACCAAACCCCAGAATCTCTGCGGCCGTCTCCGCATCCGTGCCGCCTTCGACACGATAGAGACCACGATGAAGATCCCGCAGGGCCTTCACCCGCTCCGCACCAAATTGCTGAATCAAGAGATCACGATTCAGCGATATCGGCGTGCCGTCGTCGAGCGCGCCCTTGCGCAACGCGCGGATCGCACGGTACTGCGGCGACTGATCTACCTGCGCAGTAACCGCGTCGCGGACGCCAGATTTCTCTTCGCGCCACGCCTCAGTGCGTTCGCGGTGCGCAGCATCGCGCATTTCAGAGAGAATCAGCTTGCGGGCTTCCGCCTCTTCGACACCGCGGCCACGGGCATAGTTGCGGAACTGCTCCTCAGTCCAGCCTGCTTCCTCCGGAGATTCGAAGAGCTGCTCGTGACCAGCTTCCTGCTCGGCGCGATCGATTGCCGTCGTGCCGGCATACAGGCGATCCATCACTCCGCGAATGTCAGAGCTGAGCTGGACGCCGAGATCACTCGCGCGGCGATAGATGGAAGTGATCCAGGTCGCGAAGCTATGGAAGGCGCGCTGCAGGCCTGACGTCGGAGCCTTGCCTTCGCGGACATATTGTTCGTTAGCACGAGCCCACTGTTCGTGCTGCTCGCGAGTGAAGCCTTTCTTCCAGGCCTCTTCCGGCGTGGTCCCGAGCCATTCCGCGATCTTTTTGAAATCGTCCTGAAGAGGTTCGCTCGCGCCTTCGCGCTGCGTCAGTGTCCGGAATAGCTCGAGGTATGCGTGCGCCGGTTCATGGATGAAGGTCGAGAAATCGCCGAGCTTGGTCTTGCCGATCTCATATCGGCCATCCGGCAGGATGCGGAACCATCCGCGCTTTTCGACGTGAGAGCCAGATGCCTCGGCTACTCCCCAGCCGGCAGGAGCGCCTGCTGGTCGTTCACTGGGCTCAGGGGATCCTGCTGGACGAACGGCTTCGGTGGATTCGGGAAGTTCTCCATCGCCGCCCTCGCTGCCAGCGCCCTGGTCGCGATCGGATTCGTCTGATAGGCCTCGATCCCCGCCCGCAGCCTCTGAGTCTCCGCGTCCAGATTCTTCTTCTGTGAGTGCTTGCCCGATGCCATGCTTGAATTCTCCGTCAGTCAGTTTAACCCCAAATGCGTGATTGAAGGCCTCAAAAGCATCGCCACCCCCAAACATTCGTGCCTGGCCGGGCAGGTTCTGATCGGCATCCCTGGCAAAGTCATCGAACGCCGCCTTCACCGCCGTCGGCTTCTCGTCGAGCTTCCGGATCAGGGCATCGACGACAGGATTACGCTCGCCGCCAAAGAGAGACGTCTGGCCCAGGCGGAGCTCTACCGTCGAGCCTTCCCGCTGGATCGATCCGAGCTCTCCGATCGCCGATCGCAGTGCCGGCAGGATGAACCACTCGTCCTTGCGAGAGGCGAAGGCCGTGATCGCCCCCAGCGACCGCTCGAGCTTCTGCATCACCGACTTTGGCGCGGCGTCCATCAACCGCGGATCATCGACGACGGATCCGAGCAGCGCCCGTTCGACGAAGCCCTTGCCCTCTTCACTCAGCCCGCCCGTTGCGGCGTCGACAAACTGCGGCCGCTCGCGATCGGTGATCACGCCGTCGCCAACCATGCGGGCGACGAGCTCCTGGCCGTGCTTCGCCATCAACTCGCGCAGGCTCGAGTCTTCTGCATTCATCGTGTCCGAGGCCCAGCGCAGAGTCTCCGGGGTGATGTTCTTCCCAGCGCTCACCGCCCGCTCAGCAACTCCGAGCGCTCCGGTCATCGACTTGTTCAGCTCCGTGCCCAGGCGTCGCAGCGCCGGCGTGCCTTCAGGTGCAGCGATCTGCCGCACGAGCACAGGCTTCTCCATCGCGTCGACCTGCTCCGGAGTGAATCCAAAGATCTGCGCATTGCGCTTCAGGTAGTCGCGATAAGCTTCGCCGCCCTCAGCATAGAGACGCTGCGTACTCATGGCGCGCGAGTTTCCCCCGAGCACGATGCCGCCCGGCGTGATGACGGGAGGACCGTTTACTGCGTCAGGGTTCGAGTTGACGGTATAAGCCGGCTCGTAGCTCTGCGCCTGCTGAATGACGCGCGCCTGAGCTTCCTTGCTGGCATCGTATGCCCGCTCCTGCACGCCTTCCGGATATGTAGGATTCCGTTCGAAAGTTTGCGGATTGTGCGATGGGATCAGCTTGTCGGCCTCGACCAGACGATAGGCGGCCGGGATCCGACTCGAGGGAGTATGTAGCGTCGTATCAGATCCAGTCGTGCCCTCGATGCTGTCCCCAGGTACCG
>Ga0070665_100008574_pt1 | contig 10347 bp, 8 predicted proteins | sample KBSS13metaG_FD_65862 | JGI IMG/M metagenome (GOLD analysis project Ga0070665, IMG submission 65862) | Switchgrass rhizosphere microbial communities from Kellogg Biological Station, Michigan, USA - KBS S1-3 metaG | ecosystem: Host-associated > Plants > Roots > Rhizosphere > Soil ...
AAAGTCACGACCATCGCGGTGAAACGGCACGAGGATGCTGTCGCGCGTTGTGCCGGGCATATCGCTGGCGATCACGCGCTCTTCGCCGAGCAGGCGATTGACGAGCGTCGATTTTCCGACGTTGGGACGGCCGATGATGGCGATGCGAATTGCGTCGGGCTCGGCGTCTTCTGGCGGAGGCGGTTCGATGCCGGCGAGCACGTGCTCCATGAGATCTTCGCAGCCCTGCCCGTGGCTCGCGGAGATGGTCATGGGCTCGCCAAGAGCCAGCGAATGGAAATCGAGGGAGATGGTTTCGGGGTCGAGGCCCTCGGCTTTGTTCAGCACGAGAGTCACGGGTTTGCCCGAGCGCCGCAGCTCGCGAACTACAAAGTGGTCTTGGGGAGTGAGGCCGGCGCGAGCGTCACACAGGAAGATGACTCGGTCAGCTTCTTCGACCGCACGCTCCGTCTGCGCCCGCATCTGCGCTTCAATTCCCGTGGGGTTCTCGACGAGACCACCCGTGTCGATAACGACGTAGGGAATGGGACCCACTCGACCGTAGCCATATTGGCGGTCGCGAGTCAGCCCCGGCATATCCGCGACAATGGCGTCGCGGGTCCCGGTCAGAACATTGAAGAGCGTTGACTTGCCGACGTTCGGACGGCCGACAAGCGCGATAGCAGGCAGCATAAAAGGCGCCAGTGTTCCTGGGGCGCCATCATCCCAACAAATGAGGCGCCAAAGCTAATTCAATGCTGGTGCGGTGCCCGGACCAGCGTTACGGGGCCATTCGGCGTGACCGCAGCCAACCCACAATCGGCGTGGCGAAGCGGCCATTGATATCGCGGCCAGCTGTCGGCAACTGGCGCGCCGGGTCGAGGGCGCTGCTCAACCACCCGCGGCAATCAACGCGCACAGGCCAAGTGCCCGGCCCCCCTGCGGCGACTGACGCGCATCTGCCAGATGCGCGCCCAACTCCCTGCAGCGTTTGCTTTACGTCGGAGGTGGTTGAGGCTGGGTCTGCGGCGCTGGGGGCAGCGGATCCGGCGTCGGTTGTGCCGGTGACGGCGGTTGCTGATCCAGCGGCGGCTTCGGTGCCGCCCGCGGCTCGGTTGTGGGCGCTCCGTTCTGCGGAGGCGTCGTCGCTTCCGGAGCGGGCGCGGGTGGCACGTCCTGCGGCGGCGGTGTAGCCGGAGCGGGCGCCGGTGGCACGTCCTGAGCCGGCGGTGCGGCGGGAGCGGGCGCCGGGGCCGGGGTGGCCGAGCCGCCTGAAGACGGTGCCGTCTCAGTGGCTACCCCCTGCGCTGCGGCGTCCGCGGGCGACCCATTGGCCGGCTCGCTGGGGCTGGCAGCAGTGCCCGCCTCAGCAGGCGTGGAGGCAGGCTTCTTCCCGCCAATCGGCTTCACACGAAACGCGGTGATCTTTCCCAGATCATTGACGACCAACACCATGTCCCCAGCAACCACAGGTGCATTGCTGATGCGAACTTTCCCCGTCGCCGCGCGGGCGGCAATGGCTCCGGTCGCCTTATCCAACCAGTGCACATATCCCTGATAGTCACCAACGACAATCGCATCGCCCGTTTCTACCGCAGCGGACAACCGGCGATGCGCCAGCGCCTTCTGCCGCCACAACTCCGCACCGGTGCGACGACGCAGCGCTACGACGTCACCGTCGGCAGACGAGATATAAATGGAGTTGTCATCGAGCCCGAGGGTTCGATAGCTCGACGCATCATGCGACCACCAGGTTTGCCCGGTGTCCAAAGCAAGCATGGAAATACGGCCTTGGAAACCAACAGCAAAGACGTCAGTACCTGACACCCGAACAGTGGAGTCCACATCGTCCATGCGCTCCAGCTCGGTCTTACCATGCGCCGGCGAAATGGTGGTTTCCCACGCAACCGAGCCATCACTGACGTTGACAGCCTCAACCTTGCCGTTATCAAACCCGCAAAGTACGAATTCGCCCGTCAACACGGGCGAGGCAGTGCCACGCAACGACAGTCGCGGAACCTGCTGTTCCGTGGACCACAACTCCTTCCCGTCCTTCGGGTCGATCGCATGAAGCTTGCCGTCAACGGTTCTTATAGCGATCAAGCGCTCACTGATCGCCGGAGCCGACAACACCTCGCCGTTGAGGCGTATTTTCCAAAGGATCGCGCCCGACTGCGGATTCAACGCAACGAGATCACCGAAGGTCGAGCCAACCACGACCATTCCGGCACTCGACCCGGGGCCGCCGGACAAAGCCAACTTGGTTTTCGTACGCCACAGCGCGCGCCCGGACTGAAGGTCGAACGCAGCAACTTCACCCTTACGCCCCGCCGCATAGACGCGATTGCCATCAACCGACAGTCCCAAACCCAGACGCAACGGCTTTGCGCCCTTGTCAGCGACAGAGGCCGACCAAACCCGCTCGGGTTTGAGGGTGGCACTGATATCAGTCAGCTTCGCCGGCTGATCGACGTCTTTGTCCTTCGAGCACGCGGCAATCACCAACACCGCGCACGCAACCAGCCAACGTCGTGAGCTTCGCATCAAATTCAAACCCCTGGGCTTCTGTTTTATTTCGCAGCAGGATTAGCTGCGGGCGGCGTAGCCGTCTGAGCTACCGCATGCGGATTTTCGGCGGTCAAATCGTCGATCTTGAGCTCCAACTCCTGTGGATCGAGCGACTGCGCCACCATGTCGGTGACTTTCGCAGTCATGTATTCCTTCAGCGCATTCGTCTTGTCGCCCTTGGCGTAATAAGCGTCGCCCAACACCTCATGCATACGAGGCTCGAAAGCACCCGCCTTCAACCCGTTGAGTGTCGCCAACGCGGCATCCGGCTTCTTCAGCGAGATCTGCACGCGCGCAAGCCGAATCCGAGCCACCAACTGCAGCTCCGCGTCCTTCGAATGCTCGACCACCGCCTGCAGCTCACCCGCGGCTTTGTCGAGGGCGCCATCGTCCACGTAAATCCGCGCCGCCATCAGCCGTCCTTGATCGACGTAGGGAGATGAGGGGAAATCCCGCTCCAGCTCGCCAATCGCAACGAAGCCTGCCGTGCGGTCACTCTTCGCGAAGGCCTGTACGGCCTGCGAGTACTTGGCGCTCGCCGCCGCACCGACCGAATTCAGGTGGTCCTGGTACCAGTGCCAGCCCGCCAGGCCAGCCGCCCCAACCACGATTCCAGCGATGATCCACAGGCCATTTTCCCGCAACCAGCGCGTGACCTGTTCCCACTGTTCTTTTTCCGACAGATACTCTTCCACGACCCATCCCCCGATTACGCGCAGCCCAAAGTGGCCAGCGCTGCTTCGATCCCTTCAGCAAGCCGTTCAATCGGGCATTCCGTCTGACCCGTCTCCTGCCGCAAAGGTTTCATTCCCACTACACCTCGTGCGAGCTCGTCGTCGCCGACGATCAACGCCAAGGGGGCGGAACTGCGGTCCGCCCTACGGAATTGCGTCTTGAAATTGCCGCCACCCAGGTTCATCTCGAATCGGCGTCTCGGCAGCTCGTTGCGCAACCGCTCCACGAGCCCGAGGCCCATAGCGGTCGCGCGATCACCGTTTAGCACCACGTAGACATCCGGCCTCGCGGGTGACGGGGTCTGTCCCGCCTGCATCAGGAGAGCGACTACGCGCTCCATACCCATAGCGAAACCGATCGCGGGGGTCTGTTCGCCACCCAGCTGCGCGATTAGCCCGTCGTAACGGCCGCCGGAGCATACGGCATTCTGGGCGCCCGAGGACTCATTAATCCATTCAAAGACGGTGCGGCTGTAGTAGTCGAGGCCACGCACCAGTCGCGGGTTGACCTCGTAGGAGACTCCGATGTCACGCAACATCGTGCAAAGAGCGTCGAAGTGTTCGCGAGATTCCGGATCGAGGTGATCCATCAGCGAGGGAGCGCCTGCCACCAGCTCCTGCATCTCCGGGTTCTTGCTGTCGAGAATACGCAACGGGTTGCCTTCCAGTCGCCGCTGGCTATCAGCGTCGAGGCGGCTCTCGTACCCACGGAAATATTGCACCAGCAACTCACGGTAGGCCCGACGAGCTTCGGCAGTGCCGAGCGAGTTGATCTGCAGTCGTACGCGATCGATACCGAGGTTACGCCACAGACGGGCTGTGAGCGCAATCAGCTCAGCATCGATGTCGGGGCCGGCGTAACCCACCGCCTCGAGATCGACTTGATGGAACTGACGATACCGTCCCGCTTGCGGCGTCTCGTAGCGGAACATCGGGCCAACACACCAGAGTTTGTGGCGTTGGCCGCGCAACATACGGTTGGAGATGACGCCGCGGACCATGCCGGCTGTTGCTTCGGGGCGGAGCGTCAGGTTCTCGCCGCCCTGCGACACGAAGCTGTACATCTCCTTACCGACAACATCGGTGAACTCACCGATGGATCGCTTGAAGAGGGCCGTGTGCTCGACGATGGGCACCCGCATTTCTTCATAGCCGTAGGCCGTCACGAGCTCGCGAACCTGGCGCTCGAGGTACTGCCAGGCACCGATCTCGGTCGGCAAAATATCGTTCATGCCCCGGATGGGCTGGATCTGCTCCGCCAAAATCAACCTCCGTCAGCGACGGCTTTCGCGCGGACAACCTCGCCCGAACGCGTGATGGAAAATTGCACGCTACCGTCCGGCCGCGACAATTTCGCGATTGGCTTGCTGTGCCCGTTATATTCAACTGAGACGCCGGATGCGTTGCCGAGGACTACTCGCAGCGGCGGGGTGCCGACGACGGTTTTCACGGAGTTGGCTGCGCCAACGTCGTAGAAGAGCCGTGCGCCGGATGCGTCATACACTTCGGTCCAGCTGTCTGCTGAGTAGCGAAGCGTCACGGAAGACTGTGCTTTTGCGTGAGGGGCCGCAACTGGCTCAGGAGCCGGCGCTGGAGCAACAGCCGCTCCCGCGGCGGGTGACCGAGCTGGCGCTGCGGAGGCAACGCGCGTTGGCGCCGACGGAGTGGCTGTCGATGCCGCCGGCGGCGTGGGTGGCGGAATACGTGTTGGCTGCACCGCTGTCGGTGCTCGCGCCGGCGTGCCGGAGGTAGCGGCACCACCACGTGCTGATGTGCCAACACCCGTCGGCGACGTAGCGGCGCCAGCCGCGCCGCCATGTGCCGCCGCGGACCCGCCGCTCGCGCCAGAATTACCGGCTGCGACACTTGCAACCTGACGCGGTGAACCTGCGCCCGTGCCACCGTTCGCGCCGTTCGACGGCGACCGTGGTTGCCCCACCGTTGCACCAGGCGATGTTGATCCTGCAGACGCTGAGCTGCCAGCGCTCGCGTGCCCCTGCGCCGAACCTCCGCCGGAGCCACCATTAGTGCCGTTGGAAGCCGACCGCGATTGTCCCGTCGACGCGCCGGACGATGCGGGTCCCGCGCCGCCAGCCGAACTACCGTTGGAACCCGGCTGCGGCTGCATAGACATGGCGGCCGGGGGTGCCGCAGGCGTCGGCGCCCCACCAACCGCGGGCGTTCCGGCGGAATCGGCGGCCGCGGATGCGCCGCCAGGCGCGGCGGAAGCATCCGGCGACGCAGGCGCCTCATCCGTGACCACATGCGTCTCCGACATCTGCGGCGCTTTCTTTGACAGCGCAGCTATCCACCAAATCGCACCGGCCACCGCAAACACGGCGACCACCACCAACGCCGGAGCCACCAACTTGTTGGACTCCGGCCCCGCCGGTGCCTTGACGATCCGCGTCAGGTCAGGCTGCCCAACCTTGCTCAGGTTGGAATACGTCTGCGTCAATTCATTGGCCGACTCACCGACGAGATCGGCGTAATGGCGGATGTGGCCGCGGGCATAGACAGGCGCACCGAGCACCTCGAAGTTCTCCGCCTCGATGGCTTCGACGATCTTCGGGTCCGTGTGAATGCGCTCGGCCACCTGCAACACGGTCAGCCCGAGTTTTTCGCGGCCCGCTCGCAGGCGCGCGCCGATGCCGCCAGCTTCCACTGCCATGGGAATCAGCCTGAGTTGTGACTGAGCTCGGCCAGCGCCCGAGTCTGGTCGGAGGACGGGAAATCCATGCGCAGCTTGCGCGCAAACTTCTCTTCCGCCAGCCGGTCGCCCTGCTTGCGGGCGATCTGCACACCGATCAACAGCAGGTCCGGTGTGGGCTCGAAGGCACCGATGTACTGATCGACCGTATCGCGGGCCGACTGGACCTCGCCGCGGCGAAAATCCAGGTCAGCGAGCTGATACGCGGCTTCGGCGAAGTTGGGTTTGACCCGCAGCGCCTTCTGAAAGCTCATCGCAGCCTGCGTATCGCGCTTGCCGCCGCGCAGACAGACACCCGCGTTGGTGTAGGCTACCTCAGGTGTCCGATACAGGGCGTTGTGGGCCGCTTCCTCGAACGCCTTCACGCCTTCATCAACACGTCCCGTGCGACAGAGCATGACGGCATAGTTGTTGAGAACATCCGGGCTGCGCGGCCCGAGGTTCAACGCCGCCTTGAATTCCTTGTCAGCCTGCTCAGGGTGACCCAGCCGGTCCTGCAGCATCGCCATCGCACTGTGCACGTTGGGATCGCCCGGATTCTCGGCCACCGCCCGATCCAGCTTCTCCTTGGCCAGCCCCAGCTCACCCCGGTTCAGATAGGCCATGCCCAACTGCATGTTGTAGTTGGAGGCATCGCCCTTCTTCTTGGCACGCTCGCTCCCACTGGCGCACCCGGCAAGGGCGAGCACCGCGGCACTCATGAGCAGGACAGAAGTCACCCGAACCAGTCGCGCTGTCATGGTTGAACCGTTACACCGAATACTTTGTTGCCGAGCCGTGCCGTCGTCCGATCGATCACGCGGCCTGCGAGCTGACCGCAGGCGGCATCAATGTCATCACCGCGAGTCCGCCGCACCGTTGCCAACACGCCGCTGCGGATCAACTCATCGCGGAACCGCTGAATCGCTGTCGCGGACGAGCGCTTGTAGCGGGTGCCCGGGAACGGATTGAACGGAATCAGGTTCATCTTGGCGGGATGGCCGCGCAACAGCTTCACCAGCTCGCGCGCATGCGCGACCGAGTCGTTGACGCCATCCAACATCACGTATTCAAACGTCACGCTGCGGCCGTTCTGCTCGTCGATGTAGTGCCAGCAGGCTTCCAGCAACTCCGCGATCGGGTGCTTGCGGTTGATCGGCACCAGCTCGTTGCGCAGCTCGTCGTTCGGAGCATGCAGCGACACGGCCAGCGCCACGTTGGTTTCTTCGGCCAGTTTATAAATCTGCGGCACGAGGCCCGACGTCGACAGGGTCACGCGTCGCCGCGACAAATCAAAACCAAAATCATCGAGGAGAATACGCAGAGCCGGCACCACGTTGCGGAAGTTGGCCAGAGGCTCACCCATTCCCATCAACACCACGTTGGTGACGATGCGGTGCTCCCCGAGGGTGCCCGGCAGCTGCTTCGCTTTCTCAAACTCCGCCAGCTCGCGCTTGGCGAGCCAGACCTGCCCCACGATCTCGGCAGTGCTCAGATTCCGGTTGAACCCCTGCTGCGCCGTGGAGCAGAACGAGCAATCCAACGCACAGCCCACCTGCGACGAGATACACAGCGTCCCCCTGTCTGCTTCCGGGATAAACACCATCTCAAACGCTTGTGAGGCGTCAGCTCGCAACACCCATTTGCAGGTGTCGTCGGCCGACTTGTGCATGGTCACAATTTCCGGCGTGCGAACCACCGCGCGCTGACTCAACTGCGCGCGGAAGTCCTTGGCCAGATCAGTCATGTTGTCAAACGAACCTTCGCCGCGCTTGTACAGCCAATGCATGAGCTGACGTGCGCGAAAAGGCTTACTGCCCAACTCAGCGACGAACGCCTCCAGCTCCGGACGGGGAAGTCCTAGCAGGTTGGTTGGGACGGGTGAGTCCATGACTTTGATGAGGCAACCAGCGCAGCGTTAGCCGCGCGAGTGCAACTCCGTCGTGCGGAAGAAGTACGCGATCTCGACAGCCGCGGTCTCCGGCGCGTCAGAACCGTGGACCACGTTCTGCTCGATGCTCAGCGCATGATCCGCGCGGATCGTGCCGGGAGCAGCCTTCTTCGGGTCGGTCGCGCCCATGATTTCGCGGTTCTTGGCGATCGCGCTCTCTCCCTCGAGAACCTGCACGACAACCGGACCGGAAGTCATGTACTTCACCAGGTCCTTGAAGAACGGACGCTCGCGGTGAACGGCGTAGAAACCCTCGGCTTCACGCTGTGACAGATGAATCATCCGGGAGGCAATGATGGACAAGCCTGCCTTTTCAAAGCGGCGATAAACCTCGCCAATGAGATTACGGCTGACGCCGTCCGGCTTGACTATGGAAAGGGTACGCTCGACCGCCATCGCTAGGATCCTTTATCGAAAACTGTGGGGAAAATTCACGGCCGACCAGACCGCAAACTAGCCGCGCAGTTTACCTTGTGATCAGCGTGCGGAGCAATTTGAGCGGTGCAGCCACCGCCCCCCGGAAGTACCGGTTCTGTAAGGACTTTTAACGGGCCCCGGCGCGAAAGCCTAGACCGAGAAGCTCTCCCCGCAACCGCACTCCCCCTTCACATTGGGGTTGAGGAAGCGGAAGGCTTCATTGAGCCCTTGCTTGACGAAGTCCACGACGGTCCCGTCGATCAGCTTGATGCTGCTGGGGTCGACGAACACTTTGACGCCACGATCCTCGAACATCAGATCGCTAGGGTTCGCTTCGTCCGCATAATTGATGACGTACGCGAATCCGGAGCAGCCGGTCTTCCGGACCCCGAGACGCAGGCCCACACCGTGGCCGCGACTGCTGAGGAACGATTTGACCCGAGTGGCAGCGGATTCAGTCAGAGAAATAGCCATCGTTTCAGGAGGTCCTCCATTCCAGTTGTACCCATTCTACGCCCGTTCCGGCCAACGCCGGAGACAAGCCTGTACAGCATCTTCGACTACCAGCAAACGGCCGAGTTTCTCAACCGGGACGCCGTGGTCTGCCGCCCAATCAGCCGGGGTTCCTGGCTGCAAGGAACGTCGATTTCGGCCAGGAAGCGACTCAGCCATCCAGGCGGCTACTTCCAGAGTATGGGGGCATCCGTACGCTTGAAAACGGGCGTCCTTCACAACATCGTCCGCGACGAGCAAATGAAAGCGGATCCAGGTGTCCTGCCCCGCCGCGCCGGCCTCGCCGCTCACAGCAACGCCGTCTGACCAGAGGTCTGTTGGGGATGCGGGAGACAACGCTCGCAAACGCAGCACTTCGCGCCTCACTGCAGCAATAGCAGTGTCGACATCGTCTTCGGAGCTAAAACGTCCGAGGCTGAACCGCAGAGAACTCTGGGCCAGTTGGGTGTCGCGACCCAAAGCGCGCAAAACATAGGAAGGTTCGGCAGATGCCGAGTTACATGCAGAGCCTGTCGAAATCGCCAGCTCTGCCAGTCCGACGACGAGACTCTCGCCGTCCACGCCCTCGAAGGAGACGTTGAGGATGCCGGGTAGGCGCGCAGCTCCCTCACCGTTGAGGTGGACCCCACCCAGCCCCGCGATACCGGCCCAAAGGCGATCACGAAGCGAGGCCAAACGCACAGCTTCCGCAGGCTGAAGCTTCTCCGCCAAAGCGCACGCGGCACCCAAGCCCACGATCTGGTGCGTCGCCAAGGTCCCCGGGCGCAGCCCACGCTCCTGGCCGCCCCCGAAGGTGACTGCCTGCAGACGTGGTCGAGCCGAGCGATGCACATATAGGGCGCCCGCCCCCTTCGGTCCGTAAAGCTTGTGCCCGGTGAAGGAGAGGATATCGACCGGCAACGTGCTGACATCTACGGTGATTTTGCCGACCGCCTGGGCCGCATCCGTATGGAAAATGACTCCCCGCTCGCGACAAATAGCGCCGATCGTGGCGACATCCTGTAGGACCCCGATCTCATTGTTCGCGAACATGATCGAAACGAGGCTCGTATCCGGGCGGATCGCGCCCTGCACGGCTCCGGGGTCGAGGCGCCCCGACCGGTCCGGGGTCAAATAAGTGACCGTGAAGCCCTCTTTCTCGAGTCGCTTGCACGGGTCCAGCACCGCTTTGTGTTCGGTGCGCGAAGTGATGATGTGGCGACCGCGGTCGATATTAGCGCGCGCAATCCCCAAGACCGCCAGGTTGTTCGACTCCGTCGCGCCGGACGTAAAAATGATCTCTTCCGGCTGTGCCGAGATGAGCGACGCCACCTGCGCACGTGCGGCGTCAACCCGCGCGGCAGCCCGCCGGCCGAACTCGTGGGTAGCCGACCCCGAGTTGCCGAAGTCGCCGTCCAGGCCCATGCATGCAGCCATCGCCTGCACCACCGCCGGATCGACGGGCGTTGTCGCCGCATAGTCCAAGTAAATCGGCACGCGATCAGTCGGCACAGCAG
>Ga0070665_100008575_pt1 | contig 10346 bp, 8 predicted proteins | sample KBSS13metaG_FD_65862 | JGI IMG/M metagenome (GOLD analysis project Ga0070665, IMG submission 65862) | Switchgrass rhizosphere microbial communities from Kellogg Biological Station, Michigan, USA - KBS S1-3 metaG | ecosystem: Host-associated > Plants > Roots > Rhizosphere > Soil ...
GTCGGCCACGCCGAGCGACGGCTCGTGGCGCTCGCCGGTGATCCCGGGCCTCGGCATCGTGCCGTCCGGCCGCGGCACGCAATCGCGCCCCGACCCGAACCACCCCTCGGGCGTGGCGCCGGGCAAACGGCCGCGCCTCACGCCCAATCCCGCGATCGCCGTGCGCGACGACGGCAGCGTCATGCCCTTCGGCGCGCCGGGCGGCGACGTGCAGGTGCAGGCGATGCTGCAGGTGTTCCTGAATGCCTTCCACTTCGGCATGGATATACAGGAAGCGATCGAGCAGCCGCGCTTCGCGACCTTCAGCTTCCCGAACTCGTTCGCGCCGTACACGCACCTGCCCGGCCGGCTGAACATCGAGGACCGCCTGCCCTCGGCGACGATCGACGAGTTGAAGCGGCGCGGCCACGACGTGGAGATGTGGCCCGCCTTGACGCGGCGAGCCTGCTCGGTGGAAGCCATCCTGCTCGACAGCAAGACCGGCTTCCTGCGCGCCGGCGCCGATTGGCGGCAGCCGGCCTATGCAATAGTCGGGTGACGACGACCCGAGTTTGCGATCAACGATCGGCGTTCATTGCCTCGCGGTAGGTCTTCTCGAACCAGGCGATTCGTCGCTCGAGTCCGCTGAGCCGGGGAGCGAAGCCGATCCGGTGGACTTCCTGCAGGCGCTCGCAGGCGTCGCGGTCCTCGCGCGAAATGCGTCGGAAGATGAAAGCCGCCAATCGGTTCCTGATCGGGTCCGTCAAAAGTCGCGTCACGCGATCGTGGCGGGAGCGATAGACCGGAAGCGGAGACGGATAGACGAACGCCCGCAACAACGAACGGTCGTGCGCGTGCGGGATGAAGTGCTGAAGGCAGCAATGCCAGTTGTCGCCGTCCGAGCAGGACAGCGACACGACCAGATTGGGAAAGATCTGGAATATGGAATAGTGGGACGCCCCGTACGATCCCTCCCGGCAACCGGCCACCATGCGATCGAACGCCCTGGCATCGGGCGTCTGCAGGAAGCAACTGTGGGCCCCGAATTGCCGATAAGTGATTTCGCGCGGGTCGAGGAGGCCGCCCGGCGAGCGGATGTTCGCGGAATGAATGGCCGGGGCGTGATAGTCGTCCAGCGTGATGTGAACGTACAGTTTCCAGTTGGCATTGATCTTCTCGACGACGGTCTGCGGCTTCTCCGTCATGCGCGACAATGCTTCAAGGATCGGGAAGCCCTCGGCCAGGAAGTCCTCGAGCGATTCCGTCGCATGCTCCGAGGGAAACCGGCCGAAGACCAGGGTGCCACAGGTCGCAACCTCGATCGGTGCCAGGCGGGCGCCAAGATCGTGGGGCAGCTTGCCGTACAGTTGCCGGCAGTGCGGGATCCCGACGGCGAGCCCGTCGCGATTGAACTGCCAGTGGTGAAATCCGCAGACCACCGGCCCGTTTCCGCTGTCGCCACGACGCAACGGATAGGACCTGTGCGGGCAGATGTTCTCGAACCCCCGGAGTTCGTTCGCGAATCGCTGGACGAAGACATCCCGGGTCGCCAACGAGGCGCGAAACCAGTCGCCGTCCTTCGCGACGTCCCGCGCCAGCCCAAGAAACGTCCAGGTGTGGGCAAGCGCCTGCTGTTCGCGACGAAACGCCGTCGGATCGGCGATGGCATGCGACCAGTCGGGCGAAATCGGCTCGACGGGGCTGTGATCGCCGGACTTGCCGGCGCCGCCTTCATCGACCAGCCAGTAGTGAGACCCTGCCACGCGTGCCGCCAAGGTCGCCCGGTCCGGCGCGGGAGACGGCAGCACAAAGGAGAAGGCGGCCTTGCCATCGCCGATACCGGCGGCCGCCAAATCCTCGCGAAAGCCATTCGCGAGCGCGGTGCCGAGGAGAACACCCCCCGCATGGATTTCGACGACGAGCCGGCGGCGGGGCTGGGAGCCGTCTTGTGCCCAACCCATCACCTGACCATCACGGACCATGTCGATATGTCCGCGATAGTTGGTGGACGGAATGAGGTCCAGGATCTTCCGACGGCGTGGCGGTCGTGTCCCGTGCATGGCAGAAACAGATATACTTCAACGTTCCCCAGGTGAACCGCCGAATGGAGCGGAGGCGGCGAACTTCAGAAAGGTTGCAACCGCGGCATCACGGCCAACGTTTGCTGAGGATGCTGGAACGCCGCTCCTTCCTCGCCGGAGGCGCCACCATCGGCGCTGTCATGGGTGCCCGCCGGTCCTTTTCCCAATCTCAGGCCCTCGCGCCGCCATCGTCGTTCAGGCTCGAGGAGGTCGCGAGCTTTCCCCATCAGGTCACCGGTGTGGCCTGCTCAGCGGACGGTCGTGTGTTCGTGAATTTCCCGCGCTGGACAGAGGACGCGCCCGTCTCGGTCGCCGAGGTCCTGAAGGATGGCACGCTCAGGCCCTATCCTGACGATGCCTGGAATGCCTGGCGCAACGCCGCAGCGGCCACGATGAAGCCGGCCGACCATTTCGTCTGCGTGCAATCCGTGGTGTGCGATGGCAGAGGCAATCTCTGGGTGCTCGATGCTGCCGCACCGGGGCTGGACAAGGTGATCGCCGGCGGATCGAAGCTGGTACGACTCGATCTTTCCGCCAACAAGATTGCCCAGATCATCAGGTTCGGCGAGGACGTGGCGCTGCAGGGCAGCTACCTGAACGACGTGCGCTTTCATCCCGATGGGCGGACCGCCTTCGTCACCGATTCCGGCGCGCGCGGGTCGATCGTCGTCGTCGACCTCGCGAAGGGCACCGCGCATTCCCGCCTCGACGGCCATCCCAGCACCCAGCCCGACAAGACGGTCGAGGTCACGATCGACGGCAAGAAGCTGCAGCGGCCGGACGGGCGCGGCTTCATGGTCGCCTCGGACGGCATCGCGCTCTCCCAGGACGGCAAGACGCTCTACTGGCAACCGCTCACGGGCCGCACCCTCTATCGCATCGGCACCGACATGCTGATGTCGGACGACGTCGAGGCCGCCGGCAGGAAGGTCGAGAAGGCCGGTGCGTCCTGCGTCGCCGACGGGCTGCTCATGAGCCGCGACGGCCACCTCTACATCACGTCTCCCGAGGACAGCTCGATCAAGCGGTGGGAAGGCGACCGCGCGCGCAGCGTCGTGTCGGATGCCCGCCTTCGCTGGCCCGATTCGATGGCCGAGGCGCCGGACGGCTCGATCTACGTGACGGCCTCGCGCATCCAGGACAGCGCCTGGTTCAACAAGGATGCGCCGGCCGCCCTGCCGACCAGGCTGTTCAGGATGGTGAAGTAATCGGCTACTCAAGGGCTGATGTATCAGCCCGTTTCCGCCGACTACTTCGCCCGCCGTGGTCTTCGCCGCTATGCCGGCGTGGCGTCGCTCTGGGCGCTGGGAGTCGGCGCCGTGATCTCCGGCCACTATTCCGGCTGGAATCTCGGTCTGCTGGCAGGCGGCTGGGGCGGCTTCGCGCTTGCGGTCTTCCTCGTCGCCCTGATGTATCTCGGGCTGGTGCTGTGCATTGCCGAGATGGGCGCCGCACTGCCCCACACCGGCGGCGCCTATTCCTTCGCCCGCGCATCGATGGACCCTGGGGCGGTTTCATCACCGGACTGTGCGAGAACGTCGAATACGTGCTGACGCCCGCCGTGGTGGTCTCGTTCCTCGCGACATATCTCGCCGCCGTATTCGACACGCCGTCCGCCTGGCTGCCGCTCTACTGGATCGGGGCTTACGCCCTGTTCGTGGCGCTGAACGTCCGTGGCGTCGAGCTGTCCTTCAAGGTGACGGTCGTCGTGACCCTGGCGGCGCTCGCCTGCCTCGCGGTATTCTGGGTCTCGGCCCTGCCGGTCGCACAGTTCGAGCGCTACGCGCTCAACATCGGAGCCGGGCCGGGCGGCGCGCCGGTCGAGTTGCCGGCGGGCGGCGGACCGATCCTGCCGTTCGGCCTGAAAGGTGCGCTCTCGGCCCTCCCCTTCGCCGTCTGGCTGTTCCTGGCCATCGAGCAGCTCCCGCTCGCAGCCGAGGAGTCGATGGACCCGAGCCGCGATATGCCGCGCGGCATCATCCTCGGCATGCTGACCCTGCTCGTTTCGGCCGGCCTGATCCTATGGCTCAATCCCTCGGTCGCGCCGGGCGCCTTCAGGCTCGGCACCTCGGGCGAGCCGTTGCTCGACGGCTTCCGCGCCACCTTCGGCACGGGCCTGGCGAAGCTGCTGGCGCTGGTCGCCTGCGTCGGGCTGGTGGCATCGTTCCATACCATCCTGTTCGCCAAGGGCCGGCAGATCTATTCGCTGAGCCGCGCCGGCTACTTCCCGCGCGTCCTGTCGATCACCCATCCGCGCCACAAGACGCCGCACGTCGCGTTGCTCGCGGGCTCGGGCGTCGCCCTGGCGCTGATGCTGGCGCTGTGGTTCGGCATGGGCGTCGAGAAGGGTGCCGCCGTGATCCAGGGCATGCTGCTCAACATGGCCGTCGCCGGCGCGATGTTGTCCTACCTGCTGCAGGCGGTGAGCTTCTTCGTGCTGCGCATGCGCCGTCCTGAGTTGCCGAGGCCCTATCGCTCGCCGCTCGGGCTCGCAGGCGCGGCCATCACCATCGTGCTCGCAATCGTGACGCTGGCCTTCCAACTGCTCGATCCGGTGTTCGTCTCGGGCGTGCTGGGCGTCGGCGCGTGGTTTGCGCTCGGCCTTGCCTGGTTCGCGCTCGTCGGCCGTCACCGGCTCGTGCTGGCACCCGAGGAAGCCTTCGCCAGCGCTGCCCGTGATGCTGCCCGTGGGCCGGGCGTCAAATCGAGCCCGCCTCGCGCTGGCGCTCCTGCTGGTCGCGCGTCACCGTTTTCCTGAAGCGCTCGAGCTCGCCGCCGCGCAACTGCTCGGGCCTCAGCGCGAGGTTGATCATCGGGTTGGTCGGCTTGCCGTTGTTCAGGATCTCGAAATGGAGATGCGGACCGGTCGAGCGGCCGGTCGAGCCGACATAGCCGATCACGTCTCCCTGCTTCACCCTCATGCCCGGCGCGATGCCCTCGGCGAAGGCCGAGAGATGGCCGTAGACGGTCATCAGCCTGGTGGGACGCCTGAAGCTCTCGAACGGACCGTTCGATGCGCCATCGTGCTCGATCTCGATCCAGTTGCCGTACCCGGCCTTGAGTTCGGCGCCGATCACGACACCGTCGCCCGCGGCCCGGATCGGGGTCCCCATATCGGCGGCGAGGTCGACGCCATCGTGCATCATCAGCGTCGTGCCGCCCGGCTTGCTCGCCCCTTTTGCGCCGGTCGCCTTCAGGCCGAACGGCGAGCCGAGTGCTGCCGGAACCTCCGGGACCTTGACGGTCGTCAGCGGGCTGGGCGCCGGACCGCCCGCACCCTTGCCCGTCGGCTTGAATGCCTGCACCCCGCCGCGCCCCGGCTGGTCGAACGGATCGGCGCGCAGGCCAAATCCCGACGAAACAGTGATGGTTTGCAGCGGCAGGCGGATTTCGGGTGAGGCCGCGACCTGACCGCCGGACAGATAGAACCGCTCGACCGCCGGCTTGCCGGTCCGGAAACGATGGATGGCGACCGTGCCTTTTGCCGCGGTACGCAGCTCGGCCCACAGCACCCTGCCGACGCCGACCGGATCGCCCACCGCGGTGTAGGTCCGCTCATAGCGGACATAGAAGGCATCTCCCTTCCGCACGTCGCGTTCGAGATCGATGGCGGTACCGAGTGCTGCGAGCGCCTCGACCAAGGCGGCAGCCGGAACGCCGGCTTCCGCGGCCGACCCGGCCAGTGAGCCCGATACGACGCCGCTGGCCCCAAAAGCGCGGGTGAAAGGCAAATAGCCTTGATATTGCGCCTCTTCCTGATCGCTCCCGAGCAGACGCGTTTCCTCGGGCGAAACTGCCAGAGCAGGCGACACGATGCCGAAACAAAGCAGAGCGGCCAGTGCCGCCTCAAACGGTATCCTGTTCATCCAGCCTCGTGTTCGACGGTGTGAACGAGCAACTAGCACGGTCCAGCGGAGAATAGGCGCGACGATCTGGCGGGAAAGTGACCTTTTCAGGGTCGCCTGCAAAGTTGCCCATGAGGCATGGAGCAGCACTGCGGCGGAATGCCTCCCCGTCTGATCGTATGCTACACTACAGCAAGATGAATGCGACGACACTCACGCGCCGGACACTTCTGGGAACCAGCGCGGCGGCGGCAGTGCCCGCCAACGGCCGCGCCGAGACACTGCAGCATGTCGACCTTCTGATCGACTGGAAGCCTGCACCGACCTACGCGGGTTTCTACCTTGCGCGCGAGATCGGGGCCTTCAAGCGGCGCGGGCTCGACGTGCGCATCGTCGAGGGCCGCGGCGCCAGCATCGCAGCGGAGATGATCGCGACCGGCAAGGAATACTGGATCGGTTCGTCGAGCGCCTCCGCCACCGCGATCGGCCGGTCGCGCGACATGGCGATCCGCAGCCTCGCCGTCTACTACCGGCGTACACCGACAGTGCTCTATTCGCGCACCGAGGACCGCATCGACGCGCCGCGCGACCTGCTGGGCAAGCGGGTCGGTCTGGTGCCGGGCAGCACCACCGTCGACGAATACCACGCCCTGCTGCTCGCCAACCGCATCGACCGCACGAGGATCAGGGAAATCGAGGTCGATCGGGATCCCAGCGTCCTGCTCGAACGCAAGGTCGACGCGCTGCTCGACTACGAGGAGATCGCGCCGGCCGAGCTTCAGTCTCAGGGCAAGCGCATCGCGGTGATGCGGATCGCCGACTTCGGCGTGCGCATCTACAGCCTGAACCTCCTGGTCAACGAGACGGTCTGGACGTCCTCCCCGCAGCGCAAGCAGACGGCGCAGGCTGTCGAGGAGTCGGTACAGGAGGGCTACCAGTTCGTGCGCGACAAGCCAGCCGAGGCGGCGGCGATCTTCGGCAGGCTCTTCCCCCAGTTCTCGCCCCGCTATGTCGAGCTCGGCATCCAGATCGTGTCGCGCCAGCTCGCCCTGCCGATCGGCAACCAGACCCGGATCGGCTGGGAGGACACGCTCAAGACGCTGTCCTCGCTGCGCCTGCTGGCGCGCGCCGTGAGCGCCGAGGAAGTCGCGATCTACGATTGACCCCTTCAACGCCGTGAGGCTGAAAATGCGTAGTGTTCATGCGGCCCGCCGCGGCATGCTGGCCGTCCTGTTCGGGCTGTCGTTCCTGGCGCCCGCGATCGCCCAGCCCCTGACCAAGGTCGACGTGCTGCTCGACTGGAAGGCGCTTCCGACCTTCGCCGGCTTCTACCTCGCCAAGGACCTCGGCGCCTTCGAGCGGCGTGGCCTCGACGTCACCTTCAGCGAGGTCCAGGGCGCCATCGTGTCGGCCGAAACGATTGGCGACGGGTCGAAATACTGGATCGGCTCGTCGAGCGGCACGGCCACGGTGATCGGCCGTTCGAAGGGCCTGCCGATCAAGAGCCTGGCCGTCTATTACCGCAAGACGCCGAGCGCGATCTACAGCCGCGCCGAGGACCGCATCGCCCACCCGCGCGACCTGTACGGCAAGAAGCTCGGCATGGTGCCGGGCAGCATCACCAACGAGGAATTCCGCGCCCTGGTCGGCCTCAACCGGCTGGAGCGGGACAAGATCCAGCAGGTCACGGTCGACTGGGATCCATGGGCCCTGCTCGAGAAGAAGGTCGATGCGATGATCGACTACGAGGAGATGACGCCGTCGGAGCTGCTGGCCGAGGGCCGCCGCATCATCGCGATGCGGCTCAGCGACTTCGGCGTGCGCAGCTACAGCCTCAACCTGATCGTCAACGACGCCGCCTGGGCCTCGCCGGAGAAGCGCGCCATTGCAAAGAAAGTCGCCGAAGCGGTGCAGGAGGGCTACAGCCTGGTCAACGAGCGGCCGGGCGATGCCGCAGCGCATTTCTCGCGGCTCTTTCCGCGACTCGCCCCGCGCTATGTCGACCGCAGCATGGTGTCAGTCGCCCTGCAACTCTCGCCGGCGCCGGTCGGCGGCCAGACCAGGCAGGGCTGGGAGGAGACGATCAACCTTCTGACCTCGCTCAAGCTGCTCGCCCGGCCGGTCACGGTCGACGAGGTGGCGATCCTGGAATAGGCGTTCCCGCCTTCCAATCCTCGGATCTCGCGGCAGGCTGCGGTCGAGCGATTCCAGTGTCGCCGACCGCCCGAATCTGCTGCAATGCCCGCTCGTCGAGCCAGGCGAAATAGGGTTGTACTGGACAACAGGGATGCGCGTCGCCGCGGACGCGGCCGTCCAGATTTCGTCGAGGTGTGGTCTTTGACTCACGAACGAATCACGCTTGCCTGCTAGTCTGCGTTTGACAGGGCCGTCCCAGACGCCCGCACCTGCTTCAGGGTCCAGGCATCCGTATCCGCCTGGCCACCAATGCGGTCGTGCAACATCAACGAGGAGGGTTGGCATATGTCGAAACTGGCACATCTGCTGCTCGTGGTGGCGCTTCAGCCCCTCTCGGTTTCCATGCCGGTGGCAGCGCAGGAGGCCGGGTTGAGCCCGACGCTCGCCAACATCAAGCGCACTCATACGGTGCGGCTCGGCCACCGCGAGGCCTCGCCGCCCTTCTCATACCTCGACCGGGCCAACCGGCCGATCGGCTACAGCCTGGATCTCTGCAAGGCGATCGTCGATGAGATCGGCGTCGAGATCGGGGAGGCCGATCTCAGGATCGACTATGTCAAGGTAACACCGGAGACCCGCATTCCGGCCGTGCTGAACAACAGGATCGACATCGAATGCGGCGCGACCACGGCCAGCCCCGATCGCGCGCGGCGCGTCGCCTTTTCACCGATGATCTATGTCGCGGGAACCAAGCTGATGGTGCCGAATGGCTCCGCTGTCTCGGGCATCGCCGACCTCAGGGGCAAGACGATTGTCGTGACCAGGGGCACGACCAACGAACGTGCGATCGAAATCGTCAACAACCAGCTCTCGCTCGGGCTCGTCATCATTGCCACGACCGACCACGAACAGTCCTACCAGTTGCTGTCCGACGGAAAGGCGCAGGCCTTCGCCACCGACGACATTCTTCTGTACGGGTTGATCGCGCGGCACGAGGCGCAGCACAGGTTCGAGGTGGTGGGTGAGTTCCTGAGCTACGACCCCTACGGCATCATGTACCGCAAGAACGAACCGCAGTTTGCGGCCGTGGTCGAGCGCACCTTCCGCAAGCTCGCCACCAACCGAGATCTGGTGCCGCTCTACCAGAAATGGCTGATGGACCGTCTGCCGACCGGCGAGCGGCTGGGCGTACCGATGTCGGCGGAGCTCGAATACTCGTTCAAGAGGCTCGAAGACTGGAACCAGCGCACGAACTAGTTTAGCCGCCGACGCGCGATGTCAGCCGGACGCCGCCGCCGATGCGGTTGGCGATCACGATCACGATCGTGGTCAGCACGATCATCGTCAGGCTGAGCACCGCGATGGCGCCGACGTCGCCGCTTTCCTTGAGGTCGAAGATCAGCACCGACAGGACCTTCGTCTCCGAGGTGAACAGGATGACGGCGGCGCTGAGCTCGCGGATCACCCCGACGAAGATGAAGCACCAGGTCGCGATCGCGGCGGAGCGCAGCAGCGGCGCGGTGATGTCCTTCAGGGTGCGCAGCCGCGTGGCGCCCAGCATGCGGCCGGCTTCCTCGAGCTCCGGATGCACCGAATGGAAGGCCGAGCCGAGCTGCTGGTACGCTGCCGGCAGCTCGATGGTGATAAAGGCGATCAGCAGGATCCACAGCGTGCCGTAGAGCGTGAGCGGCGGACGGGTGTAGGCGAGGAACAGGCCGACACCGAGCACGATGCCCGGAATGGCGAGCGGCGCGGTGGCGAGGAAGGCGAGCACGCGGTGCCCGACCATCGCCCGCCGCGCCACGATGTAGGCGATCAGCAGCGCCAGCAGGCCGCCCAGGGTCGCCGTCGCCGTTGCCAGCAGGAAGGTGTTCTTGAGCGCCGGCAGGGTCGAGCTCAGCTCCCCGAACGTGAAGACCAGATTGTGCAGGGTGAAGGTCTCGGCCGTGACGAGCTGCGAGGACACCTTGGAGAAAGCCGTGTTGAGCAATGCCGCATACGGCAGGAACAGAGGCAAGGAGAGGACGAACAGGGCAAGACCGACAGCCGGCCAGCGCCACAAGCCGAGCCGGATGAGGCGCGGCGCACCGTATTTGCCGCCGAGCACTGCGTAGCCGCGCCGGCCGAGCACCAGTGCCTGGGCGCGCAGCAGCGCCACGGTCAGGATCAGCAGCGGCAGCGCGGCCGCCGAGGCGAGCTCCGGTTTGGGCGGGAACTGGAACAGGCTCCAGATCTTGGTGGTGAGCGTGTGGAAGCCGGCCGGGATGGCGAGGATCGCGGGCGAGCCGAACAGGTTCAGCGCCTG
>Ga0070665_100008583_pt1 | contig 10339 bp, 7 predicted proteins | sample KBSS13metaG_FD_65862 | JGI IMG/M metagenome (GOLD analysis project Ga0070665, IMG submission 65862) | Switchgrass rhizosphere microbial communities from Kellogg Biological Station, Michigan, USA - KBS S1-3 metaG | ecosystem: Host-associated > Plants > Roots > Rhizosphere > Soil ...
GGTGCGCGGGCCGCCGAACGCGCGCTGGAGCGCCACAATCTGGTCGGCCGCCAGGCACGTCGCGTCTTTCGCCCCGCCGCACTGCAGCGTCGCCGGATCGAACCGGCAGGCCTCGGGGCGGAGGACCATGCCGTCGGCCGCGCCGTCGGCGGCATCGCACGCTGCCGTAATGCCGCGTGCGACGAGCGCCAGGTCTGCGTCGCTGAACGCGCGGCTGAGCACCCGCTGTCCGCTCGCATCGGCGGGGGCGGCGGACAGGTAGGTCTGCGTGTCCCAGGCCGCTGCGATCGTCGCGCCGCTCGACACGCTCATGGCCGGGGCGCAGATGGCGATGCCGTCGAAGTATGCGGGATAGCGCTGCGCGAACATCATGCCCTGGCGCCCACCGCCCGAGCAGCCGACGAAGTAGCTGTGGTCGGGTCTCCGGCCGTAGTAGCGCGACTGGATCGCCATGGCGATCGTGTACGTCCGTTCGTGCGCGGCGTAGGCGTGATCCACGCGAGCGACGGGATCGAGACCGAACTCGGCGGTCGCGCCCTGATGACCGGCGTCCGTCGTCGCGACGGCGAAGCCCCGCTGGAGGCCGGTATCCGGAAATGATCCCGTGTTGCGGCCGACGGCCGGCGCGACGGCCCCATCGTTGCCGCCGCCGCCCTGATACAGGAATCGCCCGCTCCATATGGTCGGCAGCCGCAGTTCGAAGCGGGTCTCGTACGGCTTGCCGTCCGCACCGGTGCGGGGCGCGGCGGAGCCGCGGACGACGCAGTGGGCCGGCTGTGTCGTCGATCCGGCTTCATAGGCCGTGCTCAGGGCCTTCACCGTGGCGAACTGCGCCGTGGCGAGGGCCGAGCAGGCGGCCCCGCCAGGCGGCGCCGCCTGCATGGCAGCGCGGCCGGTGTCGCCCGCCGCTGCCGCGAACGCCACGACGGCCGTGCAGGGCAAGAGGCGCGAGAGCTTCGCGGTCATCGGCCAATACTATGACGCGCGACTGCCGCCGGGAGATGCCGCGTCCAGTTTTGCCTGAATTTTGCTGACGCTCGCGTGCGCGCGCACAGGAATCTGAAGTTGACGCGAGTAAGATGTGACCGTCTCAGGAAGGAACCACTATGAAGACAGCCGCCGTCCGAGCGCTTCTCCTCACGCTGGCGTTCATGGTCATGACCGGTTCCTCGCTGCGGCAGCGAGTGGTGACCGCCGCCGCGGCCGGCGCAGGGGTGACGGCGGGCGAGTTCCTGATCGATCCGCCGACGCTGATCAACCTCGGCTTCGAATGGTTCGTCCAGGGCGACGACAACCGGAACGCGTCGGTTGATGTCTCGTACCGCAGGCAGGGCACGACCGACTGGAAACAGGCGCTGCCGATGCTGAGGCTTCGGGGCGAGCGTATCAAGCAGGGCGATCAGCTCGACGTCACTTCGCCGAACATGTTCGCCGGCAGCATCCTCGATCTCGAACCGAATACGGCGTACGAAGCGCGCTTCGTGCTGCACGATCCCGACGGCGTGAGCGGGCAGGCCACGAAGACGGTCACGGTGAGAACGCGTCCCGAGCCGATGCCGGCGGCGGGCGGCGCGGTTTACCACGTGTATCCGCCAGGCTATAAGGGCGCGAAGATCGAGCCGTCGTTCGAAGGCCTGATGTGCGCGTACAACCTCACGTGCGCCGGCACCGACTGGGCGACCGCAGGTCGTCCGCGCGTGAAGGCCGGCGATACCGTCCTCGTGCATGCAGGCCTCTACAAATACAACCGCTACGAATACACGAACGATCCGGCAGTGAACCGCACGACGCCGCTCGACGGGACGTACTACCTGCTCGCGAAGGGCACACCCGAGAAACCGATCGTGATCAAGGGGGCGGGCGACGGTCCCGCGATTTTCGACGGCGCCGGCAACGCCGCGCTGTTCGACGTCAGGGCCGCGGATTACACCTACTTCGAGGGACTGACGTTCCGGAACACGGACTACGCGATTCTCGCCGGCACGCAGTTCCTGGCCGGCGCCAGGGGCATCACGGTGAAACACTGCCGGTTCGAGGACATCGGCGCCGGCGTGTTCACGAACTACTCGGGTTCGAGCAACTTCTACATCGCCGACAACTACTTCATCGGCCGGCACGACCCCGATCACGTCATCGGCTGGGCCGGCGAGTTCTGGCGGAAGTTCGACGGCAAGGATGGACAGAAATTCCCGCCGGTGATGGGCTCGTACATCGCGGTCAAGGTGTACGGCCCCGGACACGTCGTCGCGTACAACTACGTCGCGAATTTCCACGACGGCATCGATACCGAGACGTACGGCAATCCGGACGGCTCGGCCGCGGTCGGCGGTCCGAACTATCCGGCGCGCGAGTACTTCGACAGGCGGACGGTCTCGATCGACTACTACAACAACTACATGACCAACTTCCACGACAACCCGTTCGAAGTGGACGGCAGCATGCACAACGTCCGGGTGATGCGGAACATGATGATCAACTCCGCGTCGCACGCGTTCTGCAATCAGCCGGCGATCGGCGGCCCCGTGTACTGGATACGAAACGTGGTGTATCACATGCCGGGCGGATCGACGAGGCTGACCGGCGGCTCGGCCGGCGCGATCTTCTACAACAACACCGTGCTGTCGGAGACGCAGGCGCAGGGCGCCTCGAACGTCCACTGGGCGAACAACCTGTTTCTCGGCGAAAATTCGGCGCCCGCGATTTTCGCGATCAACACGTACACGAACTATTCCTCCTCGGATTACAACGGCTTCAGGCCGAACCCCGGCGCGCCGTATTCGTTCGGCTGGAACTCCCCGCCGTGGGCGACGGCTGCGGACTACAGCTCCTTGCTGCGTGGACGCGGCGCAGGTCCCGCGCCGGCGGCCCCGGGGGCGGCATCGCTCGAAACGCGTCAGTACGGCACGCTTCAGGAGTACAGCCGTGCCACGCATCAGGATCAGCACAGCGTCCTCGTCGACTACGACGTGTTCATGAACGTCCCCCGGCTTGACGCGCAGGACGTCGCGACGGTCCAGAAGGTCTACAAGGCGGAGTCGTTCGACTTCAGGCTGAAGCCCGGATCGGCGGCCCTCGATCACGGAAAGGCCTTGCCGAACGTGACGGATGGATTCGCTGGCGCGGCTCCCGACCTCGGGGCGATCGAGCTGGGGCAGGCCGCGCCGCATTACGGGCCGCGCGACTGATGCGCCGCGGGAGGAGGCTGTGATGAGGGTCGGTCTGCTGTTCGTCGCTGCGGTCGGTGTGATGACGTTGACGGTTCACGCCCAGGCGCCCGCCCCGGTCACACCGGAAAACCTGGTGAAGGCGGCGAAGCGCGCCGCGGGGGCCGAGTACGCGGGAACGTTCTTGCGCATCTGTGTGGCGCCCGACAACCTCGACGGCGGTGCCGGACGAGGCGCCGCGCCGCCCGCCGCCCGCAGCGTGCCCGACCGCGCGCTCTGGTACGCCAGGCCCTACAAAGTCTTCGACAACCTCTACTTCGTCGGCACGAAGATTCACTCCTCGTGGGCGCTCACGACGACCGATGGCATCGTCCTCATCGACACGCTGTTCGACTATGCGATCGAGCCGGAGATCGTGGAGGGGCTGACGACGCTCGGTCTCGACCCGGGCAGTATCAAGTACGTGCTGATCAGCCACGCGCACGGCGATCACGACCAGGGCGCGGCGCTGCTCCAGAGCCGCTATCGCGCCAGGATCGTGATGGGGGCGCCGGATTGGGAGGCGACGCTCCAGCGTCCCGCGTCGGCGCCAGGCGGCGTGCCGAAGCGCGACATGGTCGTCGGACCGGAAGGCACGAAGATTACGCTCGGCGGCACGACCGTGGACGTGATCGCCACGCCAGGCCACACGCCGGGCACGCTGTCTTATATCTTTCCAGTGAGGGACGGGGGCCGTTCGGTGGTTGTCGCATACTCCGGCGGCACCGCGTTCAACTTCCCGCGGCGGGCGGAGAGCTTCGCGATATACCGCGACAGCCAGAACAAGATGGGGAAGGCTGCGGCAGCGGCCGGCGCAACCGTCGTGATGTCGAACCACACCGAGTTCGACCGCGCGTACGATCGCGCGCGGATCGCGCAGTTGCCGCGCGCGCCGGGCGAGAAGCACCCGTACGAAACCGACGCGGCCACTGTGAAACGGTATTTCGATCTCGGCGCAGACTGCGCCGAGGCGCAGCGGCTATCGATGCAGTAGAACGGCGATTGTGGTCGCTGCAGCGCAAGCAATTCCCGGCAGTGGACGGCGGCCGCTGAGAGCAACGGTATCGGCTTCCGTCCTTCCGTGACCTCTCCCGCTTGCGCGGAGCGGGTGGGCGTGCTCGCGCTCCCACGCGTATAACCCCCAGATATCCACCGCGCATCCAATCATCGTCTCGGCGGCGACCTAGCTGAGAACGCCGCCGCGACCGTGGGCATACACCAACGCCGCACAGACCTGTTCCAACTTCGAGCACTCTCGCAGAGAGCGAAGGCGACCGAGTTTCAAGGACGGTCTTCAACGACCTACCGACCAGATATTCCGTGAGGACATACAAGTGGCCTTCGTGGCTGCCGACATCGAATGCCCGGACAATGTTGGGATGGTGAAGGCCCGCGCCGTCGACGATATCTCGAATTGAGGAGTTCAGGGGATCATCAGCCGGGAGAGAGGGATGAAACAACTTGAGCGCCGCTTCCTGTCTCAAGACCTATCTCGCACGCGGTACAGGTCTGCCGACGTTCCCGAATCGAGCAGAGTCGCCATCCGCTCAAAGCAATCGGATGGTGTGGTCGCGTTCTTTCGCGTTAGACAAACGGCGTTAGCCTGGCAAGGATGACCGGGATGTGCTGACGACCACGAGCCGCCGAGTCGTCCAGATAGTCCGCTAGTTCCTGATCGTGCAAGCCAACTTCTTGGCCGTCTAGAACTTCAAATTGTTACATCCGATTTCCCTTGAACGCTCGGACCTTGCGGAACAGGATGAGCGTTTTCAGGAGGCGCGCATGCCAAAGTCCGCAACGAACAGCGAGAGACGTCGGACCCTCCGCTTCGCCACGATTGAATGGCTCTGAGGCAAGCAATCGCGCGTGTCTTTCTGTTCCCGAGCGGCGATCGCCTCCAACGCGTTCGTTTCCGCCGCTACCTGATCGCCGCCGGGACGTCCTTGATGGTGGTCCTCCTCCTGGGTGTCTGCACCCTTGCAGGAGCCCTGGCAGTCCGGCCCTTCGCCATCGCGGCCGGTATCGTCCTCGCGTCCATGGCCGCGTTCTACTTTGTGTTCCGCTCCGGCCTGAACCTGCGTGCTCGCGATCGCAGCCTGACCGTACCGATGATGCTTGCGGCAATTTGCGTGGTCACGTATGCCTTGTATCACCTCGGCGCGATGCGCACGGTGTTCCTGCTCATCTATCCGATGATCATGTTCTTCGGCGTGTTGCGCCTTGGGACGCGCGCCCTTCTGCTGGTCGGCGCGTTCACCATGTGCGCGTATGCCCTCGTGGTCGGTCTTCCGGCACCGCAGCCAGCACAACTCGATCCGAAGACGATCGAGGTTTTGCGTGGCCTCGTCCTGGCCACCGTGCTGGTGTGGTTCTCGTTCATGGGCGGGTACGTCCATGATTTGCGCCAGCGTCTGCGTGAAAGCGGATACGATCGCCTGACCCGGATCTACAACCGCGGCCGAGTCCTGGACATGCTCACCCACGAAAAGATCCGTTGTGACCGCGGTGCCGGTCCATTGTGTGTGTGCCTGCTCGACATCGACGAGTTGAAGGACATCAACGATACCCAGGGGCACCGATGCGGCGACTTGGCGCTGCAATCGGTTGCCGAAATCGCTCGCAATGAGCTGCGTGCCATCGACTTTATCGGCCGTTACGGTGGAGATGAATTTCTCCTGGTGTTGATCCAGACGGGGCAAGACGGGGCCCGCGAATGCGCCGAGCGCATCCGGGGACGAATAGCGCTCAGTGCCAGCATCGAGAACGACCTGCGCCGTCCGATTACGGTTTCCTGCGGTGTCACGCAGCTACGTCAAGACGAGTCGCTCCAGGACACTCTGCACCGCGCGGACGCCGCGCTCTACCGAGCCAAGACCGCCGGACGCAATCGAGTGGAGTGCGATTGACCGAGTCGTTGGTCTATTCCGGTCACATGGGTAACAGTTCATTCCGGAAGCATGGATAACACTTTCGAGCCACACGGTTCGGTCTGCAACGAGAACCGGGAAAGACCAGGCGCACCTGGACAGGCCGGGTGTGCGCTACCGTTGACGCCTGTAAGGTCAATGATTTCAAGAAGAAGCAGATTTCTGGCCGGCAGAACTGAGAACGAACGTTATGCGAACCGGGACACGGCTGCGATGCTTGCTATCGTCATACTATAGGGTCTGCATGAGAGCCAGGCTCCTGATGGGGTGCCGTCCCGAATCGTGAAGGAGAGAACCATGAGAACGCTCACCGGTCTGGTCGCGCTTGGCGCAGTGCTCGCGGTGGCGCCGGCTGCTCGCGCCGCTGACGCGAGCGTGGCTGCACCCGTCACGTTTTCGAAGGACGTCGCGCCGATTCTTCAGGACAAGTGCCAGGCGTGCCATCAGCCGAACTCGATCGCGCCGATGTCGCTCATCACCTACGAAGAGACACGGCCCTGGGCGCGGTCGATCAAGAACCGCGTCGAGACGCGCCAGATGCCGCCGTGGCACATCGACCGCAGCGTGGGCGTGCAGAAGTTCAAGAACGACATGTCGCTCAGCGACGAGCAGCTGAACACGATTGTTCGCTGGGTCGATGCCGGCGCGCCGCAGGGCAATCCGAAGGACATGCCGCCTCCGAAGCCGCTGATCACCGACAACGAGTGGCAGGGCGTCAGGGACGGGTACGGTCCGCCGGACCTCGTGATCAGGTCGCCCGAGTACACGATGGCGGCGAATCATCAGGACGTCTGGTACCGGCCGATGTCCGATATCCCGATCGCGGAGCCGAAGTGGGCGCGCATGGTCGAGATCCGTCCGACGACGCTGAAGGGCCGGAGGATCGTGCATCACTCGATCGCGTACCTCGTGCTGAACAATGACCCCGACGCCGTCAACACCGGCACCGCTACCGGCGGCGGCACCGATCGCAGCTCCCAGGACGATCTCCTCAATCGCCGCCCTCAGCTGATGGAATGGGCCGTCGGCAAGGGCTACGACCTCTATCGTCCCGGCACCGGCAAGCTCATCGTGCCCGGCGAGAAGATCTCGTGGGATCAGCACATTCACGCGGTCGGCGAGGAGATTACCAGCGGATCGGAAATCGGCATCTGGTTCTACAAGAAGGGTGAGGAGCCCAGGAAGCGCAGCTACCTGGTGGCGTTTACGGGGCTGAAACAGGCGCGCGCCCTCGACATCCCGCCGAACTCGTTCTCGCAGACGGAAGGCTTCACGGTACTGAAGGAGAACGCGCTGCTGGAGAATTTCCAGCCGCATTTCCACCTGCGCGGCAAGTCGATGCAGGTCGAGGCGATTCTTCCCGACGGCAGCTCGCAGATCGTCAGCTACGTCGGCAACTTCAACTTCAACTGGATGACGAACTACATCTTCGCCGACGATGCCGCGCCGGTGCTGCCAAAGGGCACGATCGTCCACGTGACGGCGTGGTACGACAACACCAGGGCGAACAAAAACAATCCCGATCCCGATCAGTGGGTGGGTTACGGCGATCGCACCGTCGACGAGATGGCCCACGCCTGGATCAACGTCGTCTATTTGACCGACGACGAGTACAAGTCGCTTGCCGCGAAGCGCCGCGCCGACACGGTCGTCCAGGGCGGCAACTGACGGGACCGGCGTGAAGCCACTCGTTCTGCTCTGCGCGGCCGCCGTGTTGAGCAGCGTCCTGGCCGGTGGCCTGCTGGCGCTCGGCCAGCAACAGCTTCCCGAGCCGAGAAAGCAGTTCGGCGCCGGCGTGACCGGGGCGTTCGAAGGCTGGTTCGTCAACAAGGACGGCAGCCGGAGCTTTCTCGTCGGCTACTACAACCGCAACAGCCAGCAGACGCTCGATGTGCCGGTCGGTCCCAACAACCGCATCGAGCCCGGCGGTCCCGACATGGGGCAGCCGACGCACTTTCTTCCAGGCCGGCAGTACGGCATGTTCGTGGTGCCGGTGCCGAAGACGTTCGGCCCTGACGATCGCCTCACGTGGACGATCGTCGCCAACGGACAAAGCGCGAGCATTCCGCTTCGTCTCCATCCGGACTACGTGATCGACCCGTTTACCGAGATTGCCGTGGGTAACACGCCGCCGGCCGTCCGGTTCGAGGAGAAAGGCACGGCCATCCAGGGGCCGATCGCGCAGGCCGGCGCGGCTGCCGCGCGGACGGCGTCCCTGGCGTCGCCGATGACCTTGACGCTCTGGGCGACCGACGACATGAAATACACAAGCGGCACGAGCGCGCCGCTGTCCAGACCGAGGCCTCCGGTCGTCGTCACCTGGTCGAAATACCGCGGGGCGGGTGAGGTCGTCTTCGAGACGGCAAAACCTCCGGTGGACGCGCTGTCTGAAGCCGGCAAGGCGCCGTTCAACGGAAAGGCCACGACGAGCGTGAAGTTCAGCGAGCCCGGTGAATACGTCCTGCACGTCACCGCGAACGACTACTCCGGCGAGGGCGGCGGCGGGTTCGTCTGCTGCTGGACCACGGCCATGGTGAAGGTGAGCGTGTCGCCGCGTTAGCCCCCGGGCCCATTCACGAACTTCCGCGACCGGCCGCCCTCAGGGACCGCTGGTCTGGAAGATGGACTTGATACGGTCACGTGTGGAGATGGCTACATCGTTGGCATCTGCCACCACCATCACGATACCGAACGACTGGTTGCCTGCACCCCGCCCGACGCACGTCAGGACCACGAAGGCGTCAATCGTGTTGCCGGTGACTTCGACGGAGCCGGCGTGAATGTTCTGGAGTCCGCTTCGTCGGGCGACGTCGGCGGCAATCTGCATGCACCGAGGCTCGGACGTCGTCGGTACCAGTGCCCGCCCCCACTGCAGGAAAGCAGCCTCCACTGCGCCTGCGAAGCTCAACATGAATAGCGAGACGCCGACTGCAATGGTAAGTGGTTTCATGGCAATTCCTTGTTGCTGCTTCAAACGCACCACGAGCGAGAGCCGCGCGACGGTTTTCGAGACGACCCAGTCTGGCATCGCCGCATGGTTGCCAAGGCCGTGATCCGATGAACAGGTCGGACACGCAAGGCATAGCTACGTAGATACGCGCGAGCAGGGAAAATGACGGCTCACGCGGGACAGAACGGCTGAATCAGGTTTGCAATACGCTTCAGAAGCTAGGTCTGTTGTGAGTGTCCACCGAGGGACGTCTCCACTGCGGAAAGGTCTTTCGGCAGCGTTCGTTTGAACAGGGCGAGGGTGCGGCGTCCCTCCTTGGGTGGCAAGAAGATCGCGTGTCGGACCGCCGCGGCGATTCTGACGAGAACGCAGCAATGAGCTGCCGTGCCGCCGCCAAACTGAAACGGCCTAGGCCAAGTTGATCGCTCCCCTGCGAACCGGGGCGAACCAGTCAGCCGTTACCGGAGGGTTGCTGGCCTGCCCGCCGAGCCTTGCGGAGGTGGGTTCGAATCCAGTCGATGGGATGATGCAGCCGTCATTCCGAGCCTATGGACGCGCTTCGAATCTGAATCGAGACTCTGGTGACGACCCCCAGACCGGAGTCCCGCAGTTGACGTCATACTGGTCTATGAAACACCAATTATTGACTCCAGCGGTGATCGTGACCGTCCTGGTCACGGGAGGGTTGCCGGCAGCCGCTCAATCGACGAACACGAACAATGCGGCGCCGGTCGAGGTGACGCCATACGTCTCCCTGGGCTCATATCCCTCGCCGCGCGTTGGCGCCGCCGTCTCCTTCCGGTTGACGCCGACTCTAAGTGTCGAGAGTGAGGTCGGTTACCATCGCGACGTCGCCGGAAGGCTGAGCGCGGCGGCGAGTCTCCTCTACGACCTGCCGCGAATCGGACTCTTCATGCCGTATCTTGCAGCCGGCGCCGGGCTCGAGGAGTACGCCACCGCGTTAAGACTTCCAGACGGCACGCTGGCCGCGCAGCAACGGACGGCGTTGGCGATCAACGCCGGCGGTGGTCTCAAAGTGCCGGTTGATGACAACTGGGGCATCCGAACGGATGCGCGCTGGTTCAACGGTCTCGGGACAGACGCGGGCGAACACTGGCGGCTTTACAACGGCGTGACGTTTCCCACCGGCCGGCGCTGACGGTCATCGTGTGGGGATGGCGGGCGGCCACGTCGCGCCGCCACACGGCTGAGCCGGTACCACCCTGTCTCGTGGCCGCTGGGACTGCTCGGAGTCCGGC
>Ga0070665_100008585_pt1 | contig 10339 bp, 6 predicted proteins | sample KBSS13metaG_FD_65862 | JGI IMG/M metagenome (GOLD analysis project Ga0070665, IMG submission 65862) | Switchgrass rhizosphere microbial communities from Kellogg Biological Station, Michigan, USA - KBS S1-3 metaG | ecosystem: Host-associated > Plants > Roots > Rhizosphere > Soil ...
GCGAGCAGGCTTTGCGCCGCCGCGGTTATGATTTCCACCAGGCCTGCGAGCCGCGGATCCTCGTGCAGCCCTTGATCGGATTGCCAGTTATGGCCGGGCCGCAGATCGGCCAGCGGCGCGCCCATCTCCGTCAGAAACTGCATCAGCGTGGCGCCCAGGGGCTCGAATTCGGCAGGCTTCAGATCCGTGCGCCACAGGTAAGTCGGGAACAAGTGCAACAATTCCGGCGCATCGAACGACACTGCCATCAGGGCCGCTCCACCCGGAATCGAAGCTCGGTTACCTCATGAAAAGGATGGTCCGGCGTCACGATTGTTGTGGGAAAATTCGGATGGTTTGGCGAGTCTGGATAATGCTGGGTCTGAAACGAGATCGCGCTATGGGGCAGATACCCCTTGTCCTTGGCCACCCTGGGCCGCACCGAATTGGCGCTATAGACCTGCATACCGGGCTGGGTGGTGTACAGTTCCAGGACACGCCCGGAAGGGTCCTGCAGCCGGGCAGCGATGCGCAATTTTCCGGGCGTACCATCGATCACGAAATTGTGATCCAGGCCCTTCTTGGCCGCGATCTCCGGGGTGGCCGAATTCATTCGCGGGCCCAGAAGCTGCGGCGTGGTGAAGTCGAAATCCGTGCGCGCAACGTTGCGGATCTCGCCGGTGGGAATGCTGTGTTCGTCGATCGGCGTATAAGCGTGAGCGAATAGCTGGAGTGTCTCGCCGTCCACCAATCCTGATCCGGCAAGATTGAAATAGCTGTGATTGATGATGTTGATCACGGTTTTCTTGTCGGTCGTGGCCGCGAAGTCGATCCGCAGCACGTTCGCCCGGGTCAGGGTATAGGTGACCGTGACTTCGACCTTACCGGGGAAGCCCATAAAGCCGTCCGGATCGGTGTGGGTCAAAACCAGCGAGGGTTCGGCCCCGTCCCGCGCCCTGCCGCGAAAGACCTGGCGGAAATAGGCCATCCGGCCGCCTTGATCCAGGTCGCTATTCTTGTCCGGATCCAGGCGATAGGTTTGCCCGTCCAACGCGATTTGCGCGCCGCGGATCCGGTTCGCAAAGCGGCCGATGGTCGTGCCGTAATGGCCATTGGCGGCGATATAATCGGCGCTGGTGTAGTCGGTCAGGCTGTCGAAGCCTTGCACCACATCCACCTTGCCGCCGCCCGCAGCGGGCAGACGGATGGAAACGATGGTGGCGCCATAATTGGTGATGGCGACTTCCATCCCATTGGCATTGGTGAGGGTATACAGGCTGGCGGGGCGGCCGTCGTCGGCGGTCTTGCCCCAGGCCGTTTCGGTGATGCCCGCACGCGCAGGCGACAGGACGGCCCACAAGCAGGCGGCAACCAGCACTGTCCTAGCGATCATGGCCATGCGGCGATCATAGTCCCGCGCATCATGGGGGCAACCAAGAAAATGGCGCCGGATCTCACGGCCCGGCGCCGAGTTCAGGAGGACAGGATCAATAAGAGTAGTGCAGTCCCAGATAGAATTCGCGGCCGTACCAGCTGCCGTGATTGAGGCGCTGGCCCACCGTGTCGAGATAGGAGATCACCGGCTCATTGCTCAGGTTGATGGCCTGGAAGTTTACCGTGAAATTGTCGTCGATCTTGTAACTGGCGGAGGCGTCATAGTTCAGACTACCCTTGATCAGGCGGACGTCGTTGTTGAAGCCAGGATTGACGCCGCCAGTGTCCAGATACTTGCTGCGGAAGTTGGCCGAGATACGCGCCTGGAAGACGCCGTCGTCGTAATAAAAGACTCCGTTGTAACTGGTGCGCGACATGTTCTCCAGGTCCGCTGTCGCCTGTATGGTGCCGTTTTGCGCCAGGTAATTCTGCCTCGCCTGCACGAAGGTCGCATTGCCCAGCACCCCGAAATTGGCCCAGAAATCCGGCAGGAAATCGAAGGGCTGCTGCCAGTTGATTTCCGTGCCGTAGAGCGGCGCGCCCTTCTGATTGACCTTGAAGGTGAAGTTGGCCGGATCGTTTGCGTTGCAGAACGAGGTGAAAGCGCCGCCGCAAGCCGCCTGCGCGATACTGATGGGAATTTGGAACGGATTACCAACGAAGGGCGTGTTGGTATTCTGGCTGGCGATCAAAGTGTCGATATGCTTGTAGAAGAAAGCCACCGAGAACAGCGCGCCCTTGGAATAATACCATTCAAAGGACATGTCGGCATCTTTGGAGCGGTAGGGTCGGAGCAGCGCATTGCCGCCGGAAACCGCGATCGGACTGGTTCCACCTTTGTTGGCGGCGATGCCCGGCACCAAGTCCGGCAAATTGGGCCGTGACATGACTTCGGCGGCGCTGAAACGGAGCTGGAAATTGTCAGCGGGTTCCAGCACCAGGTTCATGGACGGCAACCAGTCGTGGTAGCTATAGGGAATAATCACCGGCACGAACTGTTTCGCGGCCGTATCGAAATTGTAGCCTTGCCCCAGCGTGTCGGTGGCGGCATAGCGAATACCGATATTGCCGCGGAAGGGAACGCGCCCGATGCTTGTGTCCCAGCTTAGCATTCCCCAGCCGGAATAATCATTCTCACGAATGCTGCCGTTCTGGGTGAGGAATTGTCCCGGTCCCAGGGCGAAAGCGGAGCAACCCGTGGTTTTGCACTCGTTCGAGGCGCCGCTGGTGGACGGCCAGACAAAGATTTCCTTCGCCGGATTATAAATGTCGAATTGGCTGATCAACTTGTCGACGCTGGGCGTGACCCAGCTGGTGGCGGTGGCGCCGGGCGCGGTCATTCCCGTCAGATGATAGATGTCGGTGATGGAAGACAGCGGCGCATTTTCAATGCTGCTCGGAATCCAGCTATCCATGGTGGCGGTGGTGCCGTTGGTGCGGCCCAGTTTCTGGGTGCGATAGCCGAAATTCTTGTAATCGAAGCCGGCCTCGACGGTCAGTTCGTCACTCAGCTTGTAGGAGCCGTGCAAATTGATCGAGCGATAGCTGGTGTAATTGAACACCGGCGTATTGCGGAATTGCGAGAAAAACCAGCCATTGGTCGATGTCGGATCGATCTGGCCAACCGAGTTGGCGAAAGTACCCAGCGGATAGCGCAGATCCACGACATAGGGGTTGGCCGCCGTGCCGACGCCGCCACCCACCCCGCCGGGACAACCGGCTATTGTACCGGTGGCCGAGGTGGCGGGGGTACAGTTGTAGTCCATCTTGAACAGATAAGAGTATTTTGAACGGAAGTGATTTTCGGACCAGCCCAAACGCGCATCCACCTTGAAAGCGGACGAGAATTCATGGCTGGCATTGATGGTCACTTGCGAATAGCGCGTGTCCTGCTGGCTGCCGGCGCGTTCGGAGGTCAAACCGACATTGGTGGCTTCCAGATAGGTCAGGTTGTTGCGCTTCTGGTCGACGGCATAGTTGAGAATATTGATATTGCCGTTGCCAAGGGTGTTGGCCTTGAGTAGCGGTGCGCCCGCTGCATTGGCCGCCAGATTGGAGCCGGTGCCCGAAATACCCCAGGCCGGCGAAACAATGTCGGAATTGTCCTGGATCTGCCACAAGTCCGCGAACATGGCGTCTACGGTGATCAGGGTTGCGTCGTCCGGCTGGTATTGCACCGAACCGACGAATCCCGTGCGCTCCTGGGTCTGGTAGGTCGGGATGTAGCGCGGGAAGCGATCGTGAAAGGCCTCATTGACGACATCATAATCGTTCGGCAATAGCGCGGGATTATATGTGGCGCCGTTGGCATTGTTACCCGTTGTCTGAATGGTGCCGGCGATCTGCGGAATGGTACCCGGCAAACCCGTGCCGTTGACGCGCACACTGGCGAAACGTTGCCCCAAGTTGCATTGCGAACTGGCGCCTGGATTGTTCGTCACGCAACCTGCGATCAGAGGGGAGGAATGCTGCGCATTTTGCGCGGTATTGTCATTTTGGAAGTTGACCGAGTCCGTATCGAACAGTTGAATCTTGCGCTGCTGATAGGCACCCGCGAACAGTACGCCCAATTGGCCGCCCATGAAGGTATCGGAGATGACACCTGAGAAGCGTTTGTTGAAGGCGCCGCGCAGATCGGTGTAGCTGCCCTGGGCCGACCCCACCAGGGTGAAGCCCTGATGGTCGAAGGGATGCGGGGTATTGAGCTGGATGGTGGCACCCAGCGCGCCTTCATGAAGATTGGCCGCCGCAGTTTTGTTGACCGTGATGCCGGAAAACAGGTCGGAATCGAACACATTGAAATCGAACGAACGTCCAACATTGTTGCCGGAGTTTGTGATCGTCTCCATGCCGTTGATTTCGGTGGTGGTGAACAAAGGCGACAGGCCGCGCACCGCAATCTGCTTGCCCTCGCCGTTGCTGCGGTTCAGCGCGACGCCGGGAATGCGCTGGATGGATTCCGACAGGTTGGTATCGGGAAATTTGGCGATATCTTCCGCCAGGATGGAGTCGACAGCGCCGGTCGCGTTGCGTTTTTGCTCCAGAGAGCGCTCCAGGCTCGCCTTGAAGCCCGAAACCGTGACGCTCTCTACGCCCGCTTCGCCCTGGGCCAAAGCGGCACCTGTCAGCACAACCGTCGCCATCGCGGCAAGCGCTGCCAACGAGCCGCCCGATTTCAAGCGCGAAAAATAGCTCTGCGTTTTCATTCCTGCGTATCCCCTGGCCTCGGTCGAGCTGTTGGCGCCCGATTCCGTTGTTGCCGCCCGAATGGGCGAGGTTTCCTAACACGCGGAGGTTTTACATATGAAACTTACTTTTGCCCCCGCAACAAGTATGGACCCTCTCGCCTTGCTGTCAAGAGTGCGCGTCCGGGCCTCAGCCCGCACTTCAAAAAGCAAGCACCGGTGCGGCGGAAACGGACGATCTGCCGCTGCATACAGATCGCTTTCGATCCGCATGCTGTGGTACGCAATACCGGCGGGGTAACAGGAAAAAGCACACGATCATGGCTGGGGCCAAACGTAAACGCGTCTCGAAGACCATCTATTCCGCGCCGGCCCTGGAGAAGGGTTTCGACATCATCGAATTGCTTGCCACAGCGCCGGAAGGCCTCACCTCCAGCGAACTGGCACAGAAACTGGGACGGTCCCTGAGCGAGATCTTCCGCATTCTGGTGGTGATGGAACGGCGCAGCTGGTTGCACAAAAGCAGCGAGACCGACCGCTACGCCGTCAGCTACCATGTGCTGGAAACCGCGTTTCGTGCCTCGCCGGTCCAGGCGCTGGGCGCTACCGCTGCGCCAATAATGTACGAACTGGCACAGGCGACCGTGCAGTCCTGTCACATGGTGGTTCTATCCGATACCGCGGGCCTCATCGTGCTGCAACAGGATTCTCCGGCGCATTCCGGCTTCGCCGTCCGCCTGGGCACGCGCATCCATGCAAGCCGCAGCGCTTCGGGCCGAGTCCTTCTGGCATTCAGCGACCCCGGCACGCTCGACAAGGTTCTGGCCGCCATCAAGCTTTCGCCCGCGGATCTGAAGGAGTTGAAGAATCGCCTGGAAGTCATCCGCGAACGAGGTTACGAAATCCGGCCCAGCATTCGCTCCATGGGCGTGACCGACATCAGTTACCCCATCTTCGGGTTCGATGGCCGCATCCGCGCGACCCTCAGCATGCCGTTCCTGACAGTGATCGACGGCAGCCAGAAGGTCGACATCGATCACGCCCGCCAGCATGTCGAGCGCTCGGCGCACAAGATTTCCAACGGGCTGGGCTGGTTCGGCCCCGAGGATTGAGCAACTTGCCCTAATTCAACTTGTCCGGCAGCGCGAAAACATACAGCGCGTGGCCATGGTCGGGCTTGTGCACCTCTTCCAGCATGGAAGTGGGCTTGGAAAACGGGCTGCCGCCCCCCAGACCGGTGGTGATGGCGACATACTGCTTGCCTTTGACACTGAAGGAAACCGGATTGCCCTGAACCGTGGTGGGCAGACGCACTGTCCACAGCGTCTTGCCGGTCGTGGTCTGCACGGCGCGAAACACGCGATCGAAGTCACCCACGAAAGCCACATTGCCATCGGTCGACAGCACGCCGGTCAGGAAGGGCGAGCGCTGCTGGAAGGACCAGACCGGTTTCATGTCGGCCGTGCGATAGGCGGCCAGCCGGCCCATATTGCCATCGGTGCCGGGCATGAAGAACACCCGCTCTTCGCCTTCGGGATTGACGCTGCCGGTATGCTGGGCGACGTCATGACCCAGCATCAGATTGCAGCTCTGGTCCAACGGTATGAGGATGAGATCGTTCTTCTGATCGTAGCTGGTGGGCGGCCAGTCATGTCCGCCCGCGGCGCTGGGACAGGCCGAAATCCAGCTATTGGTTCTCTGCTTCAGCACATCGGGACGGTAAGACAGCTCGCCGGTCTTTTTATTGATACCGTCATACACGTTCTGGAATACGGTCTGGCGCGCATCCAGGAATTTTCCGGTCGTGCGATCCAGTTTCCACAGAATGCCCGCCTTGCCGATCGTCATCAGCGTTTTCTGCGCGCCATGATCGATCAGCACACGCTCGAACACTTCGTCCAGGTCAAAGGTCTCGCCCGGCGCGTGACTGAAATACCATTTGAGTTTTCCAGTATCCACGTCGAGGGCGAGGGTTGAGTTTGCGTACAGCGTGGCCGCCGTGCCGCTGCGGCGCGAAGCCTGCATCCACGGCTTGGCCTGGGCGGTGCCCCAATAGGTTATATTGAGTTCGGGATCGTAGGTGCCCGCGATCCAGGTCTCGCCTCCGGCGCGCATATCATTGGGCACATCACCCCAGGTATCGCCCCCGGGCGTCCCCTTGTCGGCGATGGTGGTGAACGACCAGGCGCGCTTGCCGGTGCGTGCGTCATAGGCACTGATATAGCAGTGCGGCATCTGTCCGCGGCAAAGGGTGAGCCCGACGATCACCTTGCCATGCGCGACGATGACGCCGCCGGTTTCGTTGAAGCCCCTGCCTGGCGGCGCGATGTCGGTTTGCCAAACCACTTTGCCGGTCTTGGCGTCCAGCGCATAGAGACGCGCGTCGGTGGCGTTGATGTAGACCTTGTCCTCGAAGACCGCGAGGCTGCGCAAGGCGCTGTAGGCGCGCGTCGCCACCGGGCCCAGCCGGTTTTCCCACAACAATTCCCCCGTCACGGCATCCAGCGCCTGCACCGTGTTGGAGGTGTTGGCCAGGAACATGATGCCGTCATGTATCGTGGGACCGGTGGAATTCTGGCCGCCCTCGTTCATCGCCCAGGACCATTTGAGCTGCAACTGCTCGACATTCCCGTCATTGATCTGCGACAGGCCGCTGTGACTCCAGGCCTGGTAATTGCCGCGATAGATCAGCCAATCGTTGGGGTCGGGATGCACCAGCATCTCTTCGGTGATCGGCCGGTACTCCTTTATATTTCCCACCAGGGTATGGCCGAGCTTCATGGCCGGCCCCCGGCCTGTGCTGCCGCCTTCCTCGCCACCGCTGGCGCGGCGCGGCGGATTGGCAATGTCGGCCGGTATCTGGCCGTTGGCGACGGCGGAAATCAGCGTGGCAGAAGTACCGTCAAACGCCTTGCCGCCGGGCTTGGCGCCGTTGGCGGACAAAATGAAGGCAGTGATGTTCTGGTACGTCGCCACATCCAGGCTCCCGGCACGCCCATACGGCATATTGGCACGGATATCGTCATAGAATTCCTTGGCGGGCCGGCGGCCCCAACTTGCCATGAATGTCGGGCCCGCCAGCGGCACCTGGTCGCCCGAACCCGACAAATTCTGCTGATGGCAACCGCCGCAGTTGGCGGCATAGGCGGCGCGGCCCGCCTTGGCCTGGGCATCGGTGAATGGACCTTCTGCCGTCTGGGCCGAGCTGCTTGCAGCCCAGAAACCCGCCGTCACAGCGGTGGCCGCGATCATCATCACGAATGCGCGCATGCGTATCATCCCCAAGCTGGCGCCTTATTTTTCCGTCCAGTTACCCGGCACATCGAGTTGCGGGATGAAACCATGACCTTCCACCGGCACGTTGGGGCCGGCGAACGGATGGGCAGGCAACAACCAACCCCAAAGATTGCCTTCCGGCGCTTTCTGGCTGTTGACCTGCAGATAGACATGGCCGCGCTTGAACGCCGCCAACTGGGCAGCGGTCAGTGTGACGCTGCCCCGGAATGTGCCCTCATTCTGCCCGCTAAGCTCAAGGTCGAGCATTGCCGGCCCCGGCACACCGATGCCCGGCCCGCTGTAGAGTTTGGCGCCCGTTGCCGGCGACGGCAGGGCGCTGAAATCTCCCTGAACCGTCAGTTTGCTGCCCGTCAGACTCGCCGTGACATGCCCATCGCCCTGGACATTGGCGCGCATCGCGCCGTCATAGGCAACCGCGGTGAGCCGCGTGGCATAGTCGTCGGCAAGGGCCGGGGCGGCGGACAGGACGGCCAGCATCGCAAAGACATGCCGCCGCATGGTCAGATCAAATCGATCTTGAAGACATATCCGCCGAACGGGCTGTTGAGCGGAGGCCAGCCCGCACGCTGATAGGCGGGATTGTCGATAGACCAGCGCGGATGCTCGCCGGCATCCACGCCATAGAACACGCCGTTATGGATGGCTATATCATGCGGATCGCAGGAGCCTGGAAGAAACTCGACCAGCTCAACCACATTGCCGGTCTTGATGTCATACTTGATCAGCTTGGGCGTGTAGCCCTCATAATTGGGCACATCAGGCTTTTGCGTGCCCGACACTTGCCAGAGATACCCCGTGGCGTTGTCATATTCGATGCCGTGAATGCGATCCTTGAGGTCCGGTAGGAAGGTGTGCGGAAACATATAGTCCACCTGCCAGGTCTTGGGATCGATGCGCACCAGCGATTCCAGGCGGTTGGAACTGATCCAGAGCTTTCCATTCTGCCAGGCAAGACCATGGCAAGGTCCGCCATTGTCGGCAGGCCCGAACGGAATCTGCCGATGGCTGATCTCTTTGCCAACGACATCAGTCTGGAAGACGCCGTTGACCGGCGGCTCAGGATGATTGCGCACCGAAGCGCCATTGGCGCCGCTCCAAATGCATCCATCGCCGAACGTCATGCCGCTGGTGTTTTGGCAATTGGTGACGACGGTATTGAGCAGCTTGCCGTTCCAATCCAGCAGCCAGGCCTTTTCCCGGTTGCCGTCATGGCGTTGTTCTTGGACCCAGAAGCCCTTGGCAGGATCGACCGCGATGGCGTTGGGCCAACCCGGCGGGGTGAGAAATAATTTGGTGGTTTTTGCTTTTCGTGTCGGGATCGGCTTTTTCGGCTCAACGGTCTGCGGACCGCGGCCAAGATCGTCAACCCCCGCCGGCCTGCTGGTCTGCGCCAAAGCGGCGGATGCCCCGCCCAACCCGAGTCCAAGACCCGTCGCCAAAAATTGCCGCTTGTCCATGATATCCTCCCAGCGGCGCGCCCCTCATGTCGCATCGCAGCGACGAACGCGCTTTTGTTGCGCTTTTGCTGGACGCTAACATCACCCAATGCCCAGATCAAATATGAAAATTACTTCTATATCTGAAACTCCGAGCTACAGTGTCGCAAACAAAGTTTTCGGGACGCCGTAAAATCAAACTTCGATCCGCTCGATGCGGCGGATGATCAAGGCGAATGCCGCCATGCCGATGAAACAATGGGCGGCAACATAGACGATTGCCCAATCGAATGAGCCTGTGGCGGACACGATATAGCCCATGATCACCGGCGTCAGCACGCCGGAAAGGCCGGAAATCGTGCTGAAGATTCCGCCGGTGGTCCCGATCAGGCTCTTCGGCGCCATGTCGGAAATCATCGTCCAGCCCAGGGCCGCAACGCCCTTGCCGAAGAAGGCCATGGACATCAGCCCGATCACCATCAAGGGCGCGTTGGTGAAATTGGCAGCCACCATGGCAAGCGCGATGCTGAAGCCGGTGAATATGGGCACCCCTCGCGCGATGGTCAGCGAGCCGGTGCGCCGGAGCGTGGCATCGGAAATCAATCCGCCTGCGATACCGCCTGCCAGGCCGAATACGGCTGGCACTGCGGTGCCAATGCCGGCGCCCAGAATCGACATGCCGCTATGCTGGACCAGATAGATCGGAAACCAGGTCATGAAAAAAGTGGTCAGGGCACCGACGCAATATTGAAACAGATACAGCCCCACCAGCGGCCGGCGAAACGCGACCTGGCGAAAAAAAACGCGGCCGGACAAAGAAGGCCTCAGATTGGTTTCAATATGGATCAGGCCGCCACCACGTTCGATATGTTCAAGCTCCGCAGCGCCGACCAGGGGGTGGCGCAACGGACTGGTCACCAGGGCAGGAAAGATCACGGCCACAACCAGGCCAAGAACGCCCAAAATATAGAAAGCGACCGGCCAGGAGAATGCATGCACCGCCCAGGC
>Ga0070665_100008586_pt1 | contig 10338 bp, 10 predicted proteins | sample KBSS13metaG_FD_65862 | JGI IMG/M metagenome (GOLD analysis project Ga0070665, IMG submission 65862) | Switchgrass rhizosphere microbial communities from Kellogg Biological Station, Michigan, USA - KBS S1-3 metaG | ecosystem: Host-associated > Plants > Roots > Rhizosphere > Soil ...
CAGAACGTGCTCGTGCGCGGCATCGATCAGGAGGCCAACGAGCGCAAGGAGAAGCCGACCGTCGTGAAGGCCGTGACCGTCGAGGTGACGCCGGCCGACGCGCAAAAGCTGACGCTGGGCAGCAATATCGGGACGCTGAGCATGGCGCTGCGCAACCTCGCCAGCTCACAGCAGGTCACGACCCGCTCGCTGTCTGTGAAGGATCTGCAGCCTGAGCCGGCGCTCGTGGCCCCGCCGCGGCCGAAGGCCACCGGTCTGCATATCGAGATCATCCGTGGCACCGGCACATCGTCGTACGCGGTAACGCCCGACCGCGCCTCCGCCACCTCTGAGCCGCGTGCGACGAAATCGTGAAAGCCAGGCCTACCCCCCTTCGTGCCGCTACGGTCGACGCGCTGCGCCGTCTTCGTGACGATCACGGCGGCGGGGTAGCGCTCGCCTTCGGCATCGCCCTGCCGGTCATGATCGGCTTTGCCGCCGCCGCGACCGAGGTCGGCACCTGGCTGACGACCAGGCGGGCGATGCAGGGGGCGGCCGATGCCGCCGCGGTCAGCGCCCTCAACGCCGTAGCGCACGGCGGCCCCGACATCACGACCCAGGCCCGGGGCATCGCGGCACAGAACGGGTGGACCCACGGCAGCAACGGCATCACCGTCACCGTCAACAAGCCGCCGTCGGTCGGCAATTTTACCGGCAATGCGCAGGCGATCGAAGTCATCATCGCGCAGACCCAGGCCAAGTTCCTCTCCGGATTGCTGCCTGGCGTCACCGCGCCGACGATCAAGGCCCGCGGGGTCGCCGCGCCGAACCCGACAGTCGGAAATGGCTGCCTGCTGGCGCTGGGCACCGGGGATTCGATCAAGCTGACGGGTAACGGCAGCCTGACGCTGAACGGCTGCGATGCCGACGGCAACGGCAATATTGCCCTGAACGGGAATGCGAATCTCGCAGCGCATTCCTTCGACATCGGAGGAACGACGTCCACTTCGGGAAATTCCTCGATCAGCCTGACCAGCGGCCCCGGCATCAAGAACGACCCCGTCCCCTTCACCGATCCCTATCTCGGCCAGCGCTCGTTCAACAAGCCCACCGGGGGCTGCCAAAACTACAACGGCGCATCGACGATCTCGCCCGGGGCCTATTGCGGCCTCGTCATCAACGCCAATGCCAACGTCACGATGCAGTCCGGCATCTATTACATCGAGGGCGGCACGTTCTCGATAAACGGCAACGCGACCCTGACGTCGCAGTCGCCGGGCGTCACGATCGTGCTGACCAGCACGAACGCCGCCCCAAACAGCTTCGCAACAGTCAATATCAGCGGCAACGCGAATCTCAATCTGACCGCCCTGCCGACCGGAACCACGGCGGGGCTGTTGTTCTACGGCGACCCGGCGCAACCGGCCGGCACCGCAACCGAGAGCCTGAGTGGGAACGGGAATATCTCGATGACCGGTGCTGTCTATTTTCCCAATCAAACCATCGACCTCAGCGGCAACGGCAACCTGTCGTCGCCCACCTGCCTGCAGATCATCGGCCAGAAGATTACCGGGACGGGCAATGCGGGGCTTCGCAGCAACTGCATCGGCACGGGCGTGATCGGGATTTCGCACGGCGCCGGTGCCACCCGGCTGGTCGAATAGGGGGATGCACATGCGCCATTTCCACAAAGACCAGGCGGGAGGGGTAGCCGCGGCGGTGGGGATCGCCCTGGCGGTCATGATCGGCTTCGGCGCCGCCGCTACCGAGATCAGCACCTGGCTCCTGACCAGGCGGGCAATGCAAGGGGCCGCCGACGCGGCCGCGGTGAGCGCCTTGAATGCCACCGCCCACGGCGGTCCCGACATCACAACCCAGGCACGGGGCGTGGCGGCACAGAACGGCTGGTCCCACGGCACCAACGGCATCACCGTCAGCGTCAATCAGCCGCCGACAGCGGGTAATTTTACGGGCAATGCCCAGGCGGTCGAAGTCATCATCGCGCAGCCCCAGCCGTTGTTCTTCTCGGGGATACTACCCGGCGTCGCCGCGCCGACGATCAGGGCGCACGGGGTCGCCGCGCCGAGCCCGACAACCGGGAACGGCTGCATGTTGGCGCTCGGCACCGGCAATTCGATCTCGATTCAGGGCAACGGCGCACTGACGCTGAGCGGCTGCGACCTCGACGGCAACGGCAACATCCAATTCAGTGGCATTAATTCCAGGGCTTCGGCGCACTCCATCAATATCAAGGGCACGGTTTCGGCGCCGTCGCAATTAGCATTGACCAATGGTCCCGGCACGCAAAATGCCGCGACCACATTGCAGGATCCCTATGCCGGCCAGCGCTCGTTCAACAAGCCCACCGGGGCCTGCCAAAATTACACCGGTGGCACACCGACGCCGAACACCGTTGCCTATTGCAGCATGAATATCACCAGCAGCGTGTCCCTCCCGACCGGCGTCTATTTCATCGAGGGCGGTTGCTTCTGTATCTCCGGCAATTCGAGCGTGAACGTCACATCGCAGGCGCCGGGGGTCACCATCGTCCTGACCGGCACCGCCGCGGCGCCCACTGTCGCCGGTACGGTGAGTATCACCGGGCAGGCCAATGTCAGTTTGACGGCATTACCGCCGGGGCCAGGCGTGACAACAGCCGGACTGATTTTCTTCCAGGACCCAATAGCAGCGCCCGGCCAGACGGAAACGATCGCCGGTAACGGTAACGTCCGCCTCGAAGGTGCCGTCTACTTTCCAAATGAAACCATAAACCTGGGCGGGAACGGAAATCTGAGCACGCCCGGCTGCCTGCAGATCATCGGCTTGAATATCGTCGATACCGGCAACGCGACCCTTGGCAGCAACTGCGTCGGCACGGGCACGAACGGCATCGGCCCGGGCGCCGGCGCGACCCGACTGGTCGAATAGGGAGATGCACATGATCACCGCAATCGTCCGCCTGCTGCGCTGCACCAAAGGCAATGCCGCTCTGGAAATGGGGATCATCTTTCCGATCTTCACCGTGCTGATGCTGGGCGTCGTGCAATACGGCCTCGCCATTTTCCAGGTCATCGAGGTGGGCTATGCCGCCCAGGTCGGCGCGAACTATGCGCTGACCAACGGTTTCAATGCGGCCAATATCCAAACCGCCGTCACCTCGGCCACCGGGCTTTCCACCATCACCGCCCCGACCCCGACCCAGGCCTGCGGCTGCGCCTCGGCGACCGGCATCGCGGCCGCGACCTGCGGCACGACCTGTCCCGGCGGCGGCGGCCCCGCCGGTACCTATGTGACCGTGAATTCGAGCGCCACCTATTCGCCGGTCCTGCCGGGCATCCCGTCGCCGATGACGGGTCAAGCCGTGATCCGGATCCAGTGATGGCCGCCATGACGCACTTGAACCCGAGCTTGGGCCGCTTCCTGCGTGACCGCCACGGCGGAGCCGCCGTTGAGATGGCGCTCGTCTTCCCGCTCCTCTGCCTGATGATCCTGGGCGGCATCGAGACCGGCTGGATGCTGTGGTCCACCAGCACGCTCAATTTCGCGGTCGAGGAGGCCGCACGCTGCGCTGCCGTCGACGCCACCAATTGCGGCTCGACCACCAATATTCAAGGCGTCGCTGTCGGCAAGGCGATGGGCCTGGGCATGAGTGCCAGTGATTTCACCGTCACCAGCCCGGCCTGCGGCAAGAGAGTGGCGGCGACCTACGTCTTCCATTTCCTGATGCCGTTCAGCACGGACTTCAACGTATCGATACCGGCGGCATCTTGTTACCCGCTTCCATCATCGTCTTGAATACGAGTATTTATAATTACTATTAGTTTATTATTTTCATAATACGACAAGGACCTTGGATTTCAAAAATGACAACAGAAACACTGGAACGCAATGTTACGAAGGTCGGGGCTCTGCTGCGCAGCCCCGTAACGACCCAGTGGCTGACCGATGTCATCCAAAACGACAACCGGCTGGAGCTGGCGCTGTCGATCGGCAGCAAGCTCGATCTGGCGGGCCTCAGGGAACTGAAGGGGGATGTCCTCTTCATTGAGATCGACGCCGCCGACCCGGCGGAAATCCGCACCCTGGGCCAGTTCCTCAGCGACGGCGCCGCGCCGCCGGTGATCGTGACGTCATCGAGTATCGACGTCCAGTCGATGCGCGCCCTGATGAAGATCGGACTGCTGGACGTTCTGCCCCAACCGCTTTCGACCGCGGACCTGGCCAAGGCCATCGAAAGCGCGCTGGCCCGGCGCGTACGGACGCCGGCGGTCGAGAGGCCGAAGAAGGGACCGGTGATCAGCTTTCTGAAGAGCGGCGGAGGCGTAGGCGCCACCAGCCTCATCGTTCAGGGCGCCTGCGCGATGGCGCGCGGAAAGAACCCGGCCAGCCCGGTCGTGCTCGACCTCGATATCCAGTTCGGCGCGGCCGCGATCCTGATGGATGCAGCACAAAAGGTGAGCATCATCGACCTCATCAGCGATCCGCAGCGGCTGGACGGCGCCTTGCTGAAAGCGGCGATGGTCCGTCCGCACAACCGCTTCGACCTGCTGCCCGCGCCTGCACGCATTCCGCCGGTCGACGAAATCGACCCGGCGGCGATCAACGCCACCATCGCGCTGGCAAGCCGTAACTACAGCGCCACTCTGCTGGACCTGCCGATGTTGTGGAGCCAATGGGTGCATACCGCGCTCGAAGGGTCGGACGCGATCGTGCTCGTCGTGCGCCTGACCGTTCCGTCGCTGCGCCAGGCCCGGGCACAGATGGACATGCTGCGCAGCGAAGGACTGCAGGACGTTCCGCTGTTCGTCGTCGCCAATGAGGTGGACACAGGACTTTTCGCTTCGGCCGGCCCGTCCCTCAAGAAAGCCGAGACGGCGCTGGGACGCAAAATCGACTTCTGCATTCCGAGACACGACGCGATGCGATCGGCGGCTGACCGTGGCCAGCCGCTGAGCGAAGTGTCGGCGGGCAGATCCCTGGAAGCGAAGCTCGCCTCCATGATGAGCGTGATCCTCGAACGTACCGCAACAACCAACCAGATAAAGGCGAAAGCAGCATGAGCATCTTTGGCACATCCGCCAGCCGGAAACAGCCGGTCGTCGGCGACAACTCGCCCGCGGCACCCGCCGCAACCCCACATGTCGTCGCTACCGATCAGACGGTCCTGGAGCTGAAGGTGCGTCTGCATCAGAAGCTGCTCGACGAAATCAATCTGGCGGCGATCGAGCTCATGCCGCGCAGTCAGTTCATCGACGAGGTCGGCGCCATCATCCGCGAGCTGCTCGGCGCCGAGTCGGTTCCGCTCAACGAGCGTGAGCGCACGCAGATCATCGCCGACGTGCTTGACGAAGTGCTCGGGCTGGGCGCGCTCGAGCCACTGCTCAAGGACCCGACGGTCTCGGACATCCTCGTCAACACTTATAGTAAGGTCTATGTCGAGCGCTCCGGCAGGCTCGAACTGTCGCCGACCCGCTTCAAGGACGACGACCACCTCATCCGCATCATCAACAAGATGGTGACCGCGGTCGGCCGGCGCATCGACGAAGGTCAGCCTGTGGTCGACGCCCGCCTGGCCGATGGTTCGCGCATCAACGCCGTGGTTCCGCCCATCGCGGTCGACGGTCCGCTGCTGTCGGTCCGCAAATTCGCCAAGACCCCGTTTGACCTGCAGATCCTGACCGACAACGGCACAATCACGCCGGAGATCGCGGAGGTTCTGGCGGGCATGGTGCGCGGACGAATCTCGGTGCTGATTTCGGGCGGCACTGGCTCGGGAAAGACCACGCTGCTGAACGCCATGTCGAAGGCGATCGAAGACAACGAGCGGATCGTGACGATCGAGGATGCCGCCGAGCTGCAGCTTCAGCAGCCCCATGTCGCGCGCCTGGAAACCCGGCCGGCCAATGCCGAAGGCCGGGGTGAAATCACCCAGCGCGACCTGATCAAGAACGCCCTGCGTATGCGGCCGGACCGCATCATCCTGGGCGAAGTCCGCGCCGGCGAAGCCTTCGACATGCTGCAGGCGATGAACACCGGCCATGACGGGTCGATGTCCACGATCCACGCCAACACGCCGCGCGACGCAATCCTGCGCCTGGAGCAGATGATCGGCATGACCGGCATCGAGATGTCCCCACGAACCATCCGCTCCCAGATCGTTTCCGCCATCCAGGTCGTCATGCAGCTGGGCCGCGGGGCCGACGGCAAACGCCGCCTGCTGAGCATCCAGGAAATGGCCGGCATGGAGGGCGACGTGCCCTGCATGAACGAACTGTTCCATTTCGTGCGGACGTCGACCGACAGCGACGGCAAGATCCACGGCTATTATGTGGCGACTGGCATCCGGCCGCAGTTCGCCGAACAGCTCGCCAGCCAGGGCATCGCCCTGCCGCCCGACCTGTTCCAGCCCAATCGCCGGCTCGAATAGGGGAGGCGACGATGCAATTCGACGCAACGATGATTCTCTATGCCGCGGTGGTCGTCGCGGTGATCGCTTTCGTGCTGGGCCTCTACCTCTTCGTGGCGAGCCTGGGGGGAGAGGACCAGATCGTCGACCGCCGGCTGGGCGATGTCTCGAACGGGACCCGAGTCCAGCCGAAGTACCTGCTGCGGCGCAAATCCTTGAGCGCCGGAAAATCGGCCTGGCTGGCCACAATCCTCGAATCCGCGTCACTGCGCTCGCTGGACACACTGGTCGCGACCTCCGGCATCCGGATGTCGACGGAGCGGATCCTCTTTTTCGCCGTGATCGGAACAGCGGCGATCTTCGAGCTGCTGGAGGTCGTCGGCGGTTACAGCCCGCTTGTCTGCGCTCCCATCGCCTTTGTGCTCGGCATATTGGGCCCGCTGGGATGGATCATCCGCGCCCGACGCCGCCGCCTCGCCGTCATCGTCACGCAGCTGCCGGCCGCGCTCGACATGCTTGTCCGCTCGATGCGCGCAGGGCACCCGGTCGCAACCGGTGTCGGGCTCGTCGCCCGGGAGATGCATCCGCCGATCGGGACCGAATTCGCCCTTGTCTATGACGAGATGTCCTATGGCATGGACCTTCGCCAGGCCTTCGAGAAGATGAGCCAGCGCCTTGGGCTGATCGAAATCAACTACATGATCGCCGCCATGCGCATCCAAAGCTCAACCGGCGGAAACCTCGCCGAGGTGCTCTCTGCCTTGAGCAATGTGATGCGCGAGAAAGTCAAAATGAAAGCAAAGGTCAAAGCCTTGTCCGCTGAGGCAAGATTCTCCGGCCTTATACTTGCCGCCCTGCCAGTCCTGGTTGTTCTCGCCCTGGTGCTGATGAATCCGCATTACTATGACGCGGCCGAAACAAGTGACCTTCTGAAGGCCATCCTGGCCGGGGCGGCGGCGCTCATGCTTGTCGGCATCTTTCTCGTGCGCAAATTTGTCAACATCCGGATTTGAGGAAAGACGTCATGCTTCAGGAGATTGTCATGCCCAGCGTGCTGGTCCCCAGCATCGCGATCTTTGTCGCGGTCGTCTGCGCGATCTACGGCATCGCCGGAGTGATCTCATCGGACGAAAGGGTGCGGCGGTTGAGGCCCGCGGCGGCGCCGACGACGGTGTCGATCCGCAAAGGCGGATCGCGTATCGAACGGTTGGCATCGCGGTCGATTGGCAGCCGCCTGGCGCCGACCGACGAGCGCGAACGGGCCAGTCTCAAACTCTGGCTGACCCACGCCGGCTACGATTCACCGGCGGCCCCGGCGGCCTATTACGGCATCCGCCTTTTCCTGGCGCTCGGCCTGGCCCTGGCCGTGACGGTGACCCTGCCCGCCATCATGCCGCGTGATCACACGGCATCGACATTGTTCACGGGCGCGCTGGTCGGCGGATTGGTCGGCTTCATGGCGCCTGTCTTCTGGGTACGCCGGCAAAAGAAACTGCGCCAGCGCGCGGTCCGGGAGGGGCTGCCGCACATCATCGATCTGCTGCTCATCTGCACCGAGGCAGGCCTTGGCCTCGATATGGCAATCGCAAAGGTCGCCGAGGAATTCGCCGCCTCGCAGCCGATCCTCTCCGAACAGCTGGAGCTCATCAGCGTAGAGCTGCGGGCCGGCCGCCCCAGGGTCGCTGCGTTCCACGGCTTTGCCGAACGCACCGGGGTCCAGGAAGTCCGATCGCTGGTCAATCTGCTGGTTCAATCCGATGCGCTGGGCACGAGCATGGCGGCAACCCTGCGCGTCGTGTCCTCCGACATGCGCGACCACCAGCTGCTCCGAGCGGAGGAGATGGCACAGAAGGTCAGCTCCAAACTGTCGATCGTCCTGGTCGGCTGCTTCATGCCGGCTTTGATCATCGCCATCATCGCCCCGATCATCTTCCATATCGTCGCGACCTGGCAGGATATCAAAATATGATCAACAGCAATGCGCGCCGCCGGCCGACGCCGGCGGTTATGGCCGCTCCCAAAGCTGAATGGCCGGTACGGGTCGGGGTCGCCGTCTGGTTCTTTTTCCTGGCCAGCTTTTCGATCAACCAGATCATGGCGACCCCGGCGGGGACGCTCGATCTCCTCGGATGGGCGCGGCTGATCTCCTCCATCAGCCTGGTCAGCTTTTTCCTGATGATCGCCTGGCTGACCCTCGTCCGGCCTCGGCCGATGGCGCAGGCGCCCGGTGGGTTCGCCCGGGTCGCGGCGGTCCTCGGCACCTGGCTTTTTATGCTGGGCACCCCTTTCCTGACGCGCCGCGCCGACCTCGGTGCCGGGATGCTGCTGCTGTCGGCTTCGCTGATCCTGGTAGGCGACATCCTCGCCGTCCTGATACTCCGCAAGCTCGGCCGATCGTTCAGCATCATGGCGGAGGCGAGAAAGCTGGTCACGCACGGCCCCTACTCGGTCGTTCGCCACCCGCTCTATGCGGCGGAGCAGCTCGCCATATTTGGGGCCTTGATTCAGTTCTTCTCGGTGGAGGCGGTGATCCTCGTCGCCGTGCAGTTCTCCTTTCAGGTGATCCGCATGCGCAACGAAGAAGCCGTGCTGATGCGCAGCTTTCCGGAATACGCCGACTATATGTTGCGTACACCCCGCCTCATTCCCGGAATCTGGTAAAGCCCGTGGCGCAGCACCTCGTCGATGCGCTCGCGATCTGCATTCCGGCGGCCTTCTTCATCGGGGCCATCCTGGTGGGCCGGATCCTCGAGCGGGCCTGGCCTGCCGAGGCCGATCAGCCGGCGTCCGAAATCGCCGCCGACTATCGCCTGGCGGCGCTCAATTACCTGATCAACGCCGGTCTCGCGCTGGTACCGGCGATATTTGCCGGCGGCGCCGGCATTGGCCTGATCCATCTGGAAACGGACGGATGGCGGTTCGTTCCGTCGCTGCTGATCTACATACTGACGCTGGATTTGATGCTGTACTGGTTTCACCGGGCGCAGCATCAGATTCCGGCGCTGTGGGCCATGCATTCCCTGCACCACAGCAGCGAGGCTCTGACCGTCAGCACGGGGGGCCGGCACTTCTGGTTCGAAGCGACGCTGAAGCGCGCTTTCCTGTTTCCGCTGACAGCCTGGATTTTCGCCGTGCCGGCCTCCGTGTCGGCGACTGCCGTGCTGCTCTATCTTGTGGTGGATTCCTGCGCGCACCTGAATGTCCGCATCGAGTTGGGGGCGTTCTCTGTGTGGGTCAACAACCCGCAATATCACCGGATCCACCACTCCGCGCGCCAGACCCACATGAATAGAAACTTCGCCGACCTCCTGCCCTTCTGGGACATTCTGTTCGGCACGGTCTGGTGGCCAACCCGGGGCGAGTGGCCCGCCACCGGCCTTGGAACCGGGGAAAAGCCATCCGGAATCGTCGACGGCCTCGTCTGGCCGCTGCGCCGCCGGCCGCGGCTCTCCCGGGTCGCGGGGTAACGCCGATGGAACATCTTCTTGATTTCGATTGGCGCAGCACGCTGTTCGTTCTCGGCTCGCTCGGTGCGATGGTCATGATCGCGCGCCAGCTCGAAAAAAGGTGGCCGGCCGAGGTGAACCAGCCCAGCTCCGAGGTGCTGACGGATTTCAAGCTGGTCATCGCGAACGCCATCATGACCTGGCTGGTGAAGCCGGCCGTGGCGATCTCGGCGGTTGCGCTGGTCAACGCCGCCGGCGGCGGCCTGTTCACGCTGCGCGCCGACACGGCGCTGCACTTCACGCTGTCGCTCGCCGCCTTCCTGCTGGTCAGCGACCTTTACGGCTATTGGAGCCACAGACTCTCGCACATGGTGCCCGCCTTATGGGCGATGCATTCCCTTCACCACAGCGCCGGAGCCCTGACCTTCATCACAGGCGCGCGCCATCTGTGGCTCGAGACCGCGATCGTCGGCGCCTTTTTCCCGTCCGTCGCCATGCTGTTCAAGA
>Ga0070665_100008587_pt1 | contig 10338 bp, 10 predicted proteins | sample KBSS13metaG_FD_65862 | JGI IMG/M metagenome (GOLD analysis project Ga0070665, IMG submission 65862) | Switchgrass rhizosphere microbial communities from Kellogg Biological Station, Michigan, USA - KBS S1-3 metaG | ecosystem: Host-associated > Plants > Roots > Rhizosphere > Soil ...
CCTTCTGCGCCAGCTCGCGCGCGATGCGCAAGGCATCGGCGCCGGCCACGGGCACGATTTCGTCGATCAGCCCCGCGCTCACGGCCTCTTCGGTCAGCGTGGAGATGAAGTCCGGCGCCCAGCCCTGCATGAGATGCGGGCGGAATTGCGGATGGCTGCCGCTGGGATTGCCGGTCGCGTCGCGCGGCTGCGGGATGCGGCTGCCGAGTACCGGTGAGTTGTCCGGCTCGGCGGCGATCACGCGCGTGTCCGGGCGCGAGAGTTTCAGTTCGCGCGCCACGCCTTTCAGCGTGCCGCCGGTACCGAAGCCGGTGACGAAGTAGTCGAGTCGCTGGTCGGCAAAGTCGTTGATGATCTCGCGCGCCGTGGTGCGCGAATGCACGTCGGCGTTGGCCTGGTTCTCGAACTGCCGGCACAGGAACCAGCCGTGCGCCTTGGCGAGCTCGACCGCCTTCGCGAGCATGCCGCTGCCCTTCTCGGCGGCCGGCGTGAGCACCACTTTCGCGCCCAGGAAGCGCAGCAGTTTGCGGCGTTCGACGCTGAAACTTTCCGCCATGGTCACGACCAGTGGATAGCCCTTCTGCGCGCACACCATCGCGAGACCGATGCCGGTGTTGCCGCTGGTGGCCTCGATGACGGTCTGGCCGGGCTTCAGCAGGCCGCGGCGCTCCGCGTCTTCGATGACGGCGCGGGCCATGCGGTCCTTGACCGAACCCATGGGATTGAACGATTCCACCTTGACGTACACGTTGACGCCGGGCGGGGAAATCCGATTGAGCTTGACCACCGGGGTGTTGCCGATGGTCTCCAGAATGTTTTGAAAACGGGCCATGTGAGGTCCTCCTTGGGGCGCATCTTCCGGGGCAACCGTGGGCTTGAGCGTGGGAATGGGCGTGGAAAATGCATTTCCCACGCCCCCTTCCACGCTGGGTCCAACGCCCGGGGTTCAGCCTTCACGGATCGCCGGCGGGTTGCCGGCCAACCTCAGAGCGGAGAAATCGCATGAAAATGACCACCACCGTCGACAACGGCGTCAATGTCGAAGCCCTGCTGGGCGCCCGCCAGGCGCTCACCGATACCCCGGAAGCGGCCCAATTCAAGTGGCGGGCCACCTGCAGCTGGGTGCGCGGCACGCACAGCCGTTCCAGCGTCGAGAAGTTCTTCGGCCTGGGCTCCGAGCAGTCGCACAAGACCGAGTTCAAATACGATGCCGACCACCCGGCCATCTTCGCGTCCGAGGACATGGGCGCGACGCCGGTCGAGTACGTACTGGTCGGCCTGGCCTCCTGCCTCACCGCCGGCATTGCTGCGGTCGCACAGAATCGCAAGATCCAGTTGCGCTCGGTGAAGTCCACGCTCGAGGCGGGCATGGACCTGGCCGGCATCCTCGGCATCGACAGCGACGTGCGCAACGGCTTCAGCGGCATCAAGGTGATCTTTGAGATCGACGCCGACGCCACGCGCGAGGAGATCAACGCACTGGTGGCGCAGTCGCAGCGCCGGTCGGCGGTGTTCGACATCGTCACCAACCCGACCAACGTGACCGTCGAAGTGAGATGAGCAGGAACGGCACAAGCCGTCCGGGAACCGGCACCACTGACGTCGTCGTCATCGGTGCCGGCCATTCCGGCCTCGCGATGAGTGCGTGGCTGTCCGCGCACTCGATCGACCACGTGGTGCTGGAGCGCGGCGAAATCGCCAATGCCTGGCGCCACGAGCGCTGGGATTCCCTGCGGCTGCTCACGCCGAACTGGCAGACGCGGCTGCCTGACTACCGCTACGACGGCGACGATCCGGACGGCTTCATGGGCAGCGCGGATGTCGCGCAGTTCATCTCGCGTTATGCGGGATTCATCGGCGCCACGGTGCGTACCGGCACCACGGTGCGCTCGGTGACCCGGCACGGCGACATGTTCCACGTGTGCACCGAGCAGCGCGGCTGGCGCTGCCAGGCGGTAGTCATGGCCAACGGCGCGCACGGCATCGCCCAGGTGCCGGCGCTGGCGGCCAAACTACCCGCATCGGTGCGCTCCCTGAGCGCGAAGGACTATCGGAATCCGGGCCGGCTGGACGATGCCGGCGTACTCATCGTCGGCGCGTCGGCCACCGGCCTGCAGCTGGCCGACGAAATCGCGGCGTCCGGCCGCGAGGTCACGCTGGCCGTGGGCGAACACATCCGCATGCCGCGCACCTATCGCGGCCGCGACATCCAGTGGTGGCTGACCGCCGCCGGCATCCTCGATCAACGTTTCGACCAGGTCGACGACCTGGTGCGCGCGCGGCGCATCCCGTCGCCACAGCTCATCGGCGCGCCGCGTTCGCTGGACCTGAATTCATTGACGGCGCGTGGCGTGCAGTTGGTCGGCCGGCTGGTCGGCCTCGAAGGCAACACCGCGCAATTCTCCGGCGCGCTGCGCAACGAATGCGCCATGGCCGATCTCAAGCTCGCGCGCATGCTGGATGGCTTCGACGCGCTGGCGGTGCGCCAGGCGCTCGATATCAGCGCCGGGCCCGAACGCTTTGCCGCCACCCGGGTCGACGAGACGCCGCGGATCGGTATCGATCTCGCGAAGCGGCGCATCGGCACGGTGATCTGGGCCACGGGATTCCGGCCTGACTACTCCTGGCTGCGCGAGCCCGTGTTCGATCAGAAGGGCCGGCTGCGCCATCACGGCGGCTTCGTGGCGCCGGGGCTGTATGCGCTCGGTCTCAATTTCATGCGTCGGCGCAAATCGAGCTTCATCCACGGCGCCGAGGACGACGTGCGCGACCTGGGCTCGCATCTGGTGGGCTGGCTCAAGCAATCGCCGGCCTCGCGCGCTTCCGCGCGCATGGAGATGCGCGCGGGCATCTAGTTCGCGCCGAATTTCCGGAACCAGGCGATCGCCGCGGCATCACGCTCCGCGCCCTTGCCGCCGATCACGTGTTGTTCGCCATCGTAGATGATGAACTGATGCGGCTTGCCCAGCCGCGTGAGCTCCGCGTCCATGCGCTGCGACTGCGATGGCGGAATATCCTGGTCCGCGCCACCGTGCATGATGAGCACGGGCGTATTGATGCGCTCCGCCCAGCGCAATGCCGAGCGCGTGCGGACGATCTCGTCCTTGTGCCGCTCGAAGTCCGGCCACACGAAGCTCGCGGCCTTGGCCTGCGCGCCGCCAGGCGCGGTGATTTCCTCGAGGTCCGTGAACGCGCCCCACACGGCCGCGGCGCGCGCCGGGAAGCCGTCACGCAGCGCCATGTACACCATCGCGCCCCCACGTGATTCCCCGGCCAGGAACACGCGCGAGGCGTCGGCGCCGGGAATGCGCCCGAGCTCGGGCGCGAGATTCATGAGGTCGTGCAGATCGGCGCCGCCGAGTTCGTCCTGGCCCGCCCAGCCGTTGCTGCCGCGGTAGTGAGGCGCGACCACCAGGAATCCCGCCTCGGCGTAGCGATGCGCCATGACCAGCATTTCGGCAGCAAAACCATGGGGCCAGACGAAGCTGCCGCGGTTGAACACGATGACCGGGTGTTTGCCGGGCGGCGCCGTTCGCGGCCGATATAGATAGGCGCCCACCGTGAGCCCGTCGCTCACATAGGTGAACTGCAGCAGCTCGTAGCGCGCATCCGCGCGCGCGGCGTCGAAGTCCGCCCGGCTCGAAGCCCATTTGATGCCGCGCTCACTATCGTAGTCGGGCACGGCCACCGGCGAGAAAGCCAGGGCCTGCGCCGCCGGGATCGTGGGTGTCGCGGCGCAGCCGGCCAGGGCCCCGAATGCCAGGGTGATCCACAGTATCCGCATGAAACTCCTCCCTTTTCGGAACCAGACGGATGGGTGCCCGCCGGGGTTGCAACGGCACGATGAAGCGATGTCGATTCGCGGCGGACCGGTTCGACTACCTCCCGAGCCCTCACAATTTCTGGAGTCACGAACATGCGTACCACAGCCCTGCTTGCCACCCTTGCCCTGGCCACGGCCACGGGCGCCGCCATTGCCGATGAAGTGCCCGCGGCATCCGCTGCCCCCGTGCCAGCGGGCGCGTACACGGTCGACAAGGCCCACACCAGCCTGATCTTCCGCGTGAGTCACCTCGGCTTTTCCACTTACACGGGACGCTTCACGCGCCTCGATGCCAACCTGCAGTTCGACCCCGCGAACCTCACGACTTCGCGCGTGAACGTGGACATCGATCCGCGTTCCATCGAGGCCGACAACGCACCGTCGGGCTTTCTGCAGACGTTGGCCGGCAAGGACTGGCTGGACGCGGATCGCTTCCCGGACATGACTTTCCGCACCAAGTCCGTGGAGGTCACCGGGCCTGGTACCTTCCGGGTCAATGGAGAACTGACGTTGCACGGTGTGACCAGGCCGCTGGCACTCGAGGCGCGCTACAACGGCGGCTATGCCAGCCATCCCTACGAGCCGCATGCGCGCGTCGGCTTCTCGGCGCAGGGCAAGTTCAAGCGTTCGGACTTCGGCGTGAGTTACGGCATCCCCGCTCCGGGATCCATCATGGGCGTGAGCGACGAAGTGCAGGTCACGCTGGAGAGCGAGTTCACCGGCCCGCCGCCGCGCGTCGCCAGCCGCTGAGCCCCGGTGCACGACCAGAGGGCGGGCTGAATCGCCCGCCCTCTTCATTTTCCCCAAGGGTCTCCCTCACCTCACAGCCGATGACAGACAAGGACTTCACCGCAAGCGCCTGATCTCTGACGAGCCGAACGGCCGGCGACCGCCAAGCTTGCCGTGTGAAAGGTCGTCTACCCATGGGTGTCGTCGCGCTGGGCTGCATGTTGTTAGCCGGGGCGGCGGCTGCGCGCGACCAGCCCGAGGATCCGACGGTGGATCCGCAGAGCACGCCTCCCTCGCCGCAGGAGATGAAGGACGAAGCGTGGCTCGACCGTTCGCACGTCTGGCTGTTCAACGCCGTGTGGCGCTCGGCGCGCGCCATGGACGGGTGGTTCGGCGAGCAGGCACCCGAGGCCACTTACTACCAGCACACCGAGGGTTCGATCGCGCCGGCGATTCTCTGGGACCAGTACGACGGCTTCCAGCCCAAGCTGCGTTTCAACGTCGACCTGCCGCTGCCCATGCTCAACGAACGTTTTCATGCCTTCGTCGGCCGCGTGAACCGCGACGAATACGTGACCGAGCGTGACATTTCCTCCGGCGCTTTCCCCAGCCAGATCGGTCGCGTCGAAGACGACGAGACCTTGTTCGGCATCGCGTACCGCTCACCCAAGGAAGGCTCGCATTTCGACGCGGACGCCGGTGTGCGCCTCGGCTTCCCGATGGATCCCTTCGTCAAGGGCAGCTACGTGTTCCAGCGCGGCGAAGCCGGCAGCACGCTGTTCGCGTTGCGCGAGACGGCGTTCTGGCAGAACAGCGAGGGCGCGGGCTTCACCACGCGATTCGACGTCGAGCGCGTCATCGACCTGCAGTGGATGGTGCGCGGCACGCTCTCCGGCACCATTTCGCAGGAATCCGAGGGCGTGCGCGGCTACACCGCCCTCACGGTGATGCGCGGCTTCGCGAACCGTCGCGCCATCGCGGCGCAGATCTTCTCGCGCGGCGAAATGGACGCCGAGGTGCCGCTCGAGGACTACGGCCTGAAGCTCGCCTATCGGCGCAGCGTGGCACGCGACTGGCTGATCCTCGAGGTCCGAACGAGTGTCACCTGGCCCAAGGAAAGGATGGACCAGGATCGCAGCGCCAATCTCGGTATCGGCATCGGCTTCGAGGCGTTCTTCGGTACCGACGATTTCCTGGCGCGGCCGGTGACCTTCTAGCTAGTCGAGCGCCTTGAGGTGCTCCTGCAGCGCGCGGGCGATTTCCTTGTCGGTCTTTTCGGCGACCTCGCCACCCGCGTTCATGGTGATCAACAGGATGAGATTGCGCTTCGGGAAGATGCGCACGTCCGCCAACCAGTAACCGTTGCTGCCGGTGTGCGTCAGCACGGTGGTCGAGCCATCCGGCGCGCGCAGCACGCCCCAGCCCATGGCGTAGTTTTTGGTCACTGGCGTGTGCAGCCGGCGATAGCTCTCGGGCTTGAGCAGCTTGCCCCCGGTGCCGCGATCACCCTCGAGCTGGTCCTGGACGAACAGCAGCCAGTCGCCCAGCGTCATGTGGATCGTGCCCGCGGGTCCGATGGCGGGCGGGTTGTCACTGTCGCGGGACTCCGGATCCAGCGATACCCATTTGCCGTCCTTCATCTCGTGACCCAGCGGCTGGTCGAAACGGCCGGACTTTCCCGGGGGCCCGAATCCGGCGCTGCGGATGCCCAGCGGGCGCCAGACTTCGGCGCGCACCAGCTCTTCCCAGGAACGGCCGGTGCGCTCTTCGGCCACCGCGCCCGCGATGGCATAACCGATGTTCGAATAAGAGAACTCACCGACCGGCGTCGACGGTTTGCGGCTGAGGTAGTGCACCACCATCGCGGCGCGTTGCGCACGCGGGCCGCGTTCGGTGCCGATGACCGCGTAGAAGGCCGGCATCTGCTCGGGGGTCGAGAGCGTGGGCAGCCCGGAAGTGTGCGTCAGGAGCTGCGCCACCGTGACATCGTGCATCGCGGGGCTCATGCGCGCGGCGACTCCCGGAAACACCTGCGCCATCGTGTCGTCGTATTTCAGGAAGCCCTGCTCCACCAGGCGCGCGATCAACGTCGCTGTCATCGCCTTGGCGTCCGAGCCCAGGTGCCAGAGGTCCTGCTTCGTCACGGGTTCGGGATGGCCGGCAGCCCGTACGCCCACCGCCGACTCCGCTTCGATCTTGCCGTTGATCTTCACCAGCGCCGCCACGGCCGGCAGGTTCGCGCGCGTGCGCGCCTCGTTGAGCGTCTGGTCGACGAAGGACTGCAGCTCGGCATCGGCGTGTGCCGCCGCGCTGGCCAGCAACAGCAGGGAAATGATCCAGGGCTTCGTTGTTTTCATGCGGCGAATATTACGCGAGCCGCGCGAGTTTGATAGTTTGGGTGTGTCATGGATCTCGCGCCCCTGCTGCATCAATACGGCTACGTGCTGATCTTCCTCGGCACGCTGGCCGAGGGCGAGACGCTGTTGATGCTGGGCGGCTACTTCGCGCATCGCGGCTATCTCGACCTGGGCGGCGTGATCGCGACTTCGTTCATCGCCGCGGTGTGTGGCGACCAGCTGTTCTTCCATCTCGGGCGCAGTCACGCCAAGGGATTGCTGGCGCGTTTTCCGCGGCTGCGCGACAAGGTCAACCTGGCGCTGCAGCGCGTGGAGCAACACCAGGTCAAGGTGGTGCTGTCGATGCGCTTCCTGTGGGGATTGCGCATCGCATTGCCGGTGGCGCTGGGACTCACCAACATGGATGCGCGCAAGTTCTTCTGGCTGAACCTGCTGTCCGCGTCCGTCTGGTCCTGCGTGTTCGCGTTCGTGGGGTTCGGCACCAGCCGGCTGGTGACGGGCATCGTCGACAACCTGCATCACTACGAGAAATGGATCGCCGTGGGCGTGCTGCTGGTGGCGGCGCTGATCCTGTGGCTGCGCTGGCATGGAGCGCGACGCACGCAGGGCTGAAAGTTCCCGTGCTCCCTCTTACGAAGTAGACGGCGGTCCGCCGAAGTCGGCCGCGCGTTCCGCTCCTCCGGTCGATGTCGCGATTCCGTCGCGCTCCTAGATTGTTGTCGTCACTTGAAGGCAACTTGCTTAGGAGCAGAAATGAAATCGCATCTGAAATTGTTGGGTCTCGCCTCGTTGGGCGCGGCCTCGTTGGTCTCCGCGCCGGCGTTCGCCCAGGTCGAAGCCCGGAGCCAGGAATTGAGCGCGTACGCCGGCCAGCTGTTCGGCGACAAGCTCACCGACACCGCCGTCTCGGGCCAGGTTCCCGAGCTGGACGACGACGTCACCTATGGCTTTCGCTACGCCTACAACCTCACGCCGAACCTGGCGCTCGAAGCCTCGATCGGCGAGACGCTGAGCTCGGTCACCAAGCTCGCCGGCGGCGACATCGACCTGGACCTGTCGACGCTGGATCTCGACGCGGTGTGGCACTTCAACCCGGGCGATCGCGTGGTGGCCTACGCCACGGGCGGCGTGGGCTACGCGCGCGCCAATCTCGACAAGCCGATCACGGGACTGGTGGACGGACAGCCTGTCAGCATCGATGACGACCAGGGATTCACCGCGAACGCAGGCCTGGGTGCCAAGTTCTACGTGAACGACCGGGTCTCGGTGCGACTCGAGGCCAAGTACCGCTACCTGGACAGCGTGCTCGACCGCCACGACGAGTCGCTGAACACCGTGGAGACCACGCTCGGCGTCGCATGGCAGTTCTAAAGAATGGGGGCAGCCCCCTTTTCCTGGCAAAAGGGGTCAGTCATGGATGAGCAAGCGGATGTAAGGGCTGACCCCTTTTGCTGGGAAACGGGGGCTGCCCCCATACTTGCCCATGGCTCTCAGCGTCTTCGACCTGTTCAAGATCGGCATCGGCCCCTCGAGTTCCCATACCGTGGGGCCGATGCGAGCCGCGCGGCAGTTCGCGCTGCGGTTGCAGGAGCGCGATTTGCTGGCGCGGGTGGCGCGCGTGAGCGTGACCCTGTACGGGTCGCTGGGCGCGACGGGTAAAGGACACGGCAGCGACAAGGCCATCCTGCTCGGCCTCTCGGGGCACGAGCCGGACACGGTGGACGTGGACGCCATCGCCGGCAGCGTCGCGACCATCCGCGAGTCGCAGCGACTCTCGCTGCTGGGCACGCGCGAAATCGGCTTCACCGAACGCGCGGACCTGGTGTTCAACCACAAGGAAACGCTGCCGCTGCATTCCAACGGCATGCGGTTCACCGCGTTCGACGCCGGCGGCACCGAGCTCGCGGTGGGGACTTACTACTCGGTGGGCGGCGGCTTCGTGGTGAGCGATGAACCGCAGCCGGGTGGCGGCACGGAAAAGCGCATCGTGCCCGATCTCACGCCACTGCCCCTGCCGTTCCGCACCGGCGACGAGTTGTTAGCGTTGTGCGAGCGCGAGAAGACGTCCATCGCCGGCATCATGCGCCGCAACGAGCGCGCCTGGCGCAGCGACGCGGACATCGATGCCGGGCTGCTGCGCATCTGGAATGTCATGCAGGCCTGCGTGCGCCGCGGCTGCGAAACGCCCGGCGTGCTGCCGGGCGGATACAAGGTGAAGCGCCGCGCGCCCGAGCTGTACCGGCAACTCACCGCACCGCAGATGGCCGCGCCGCACGATCCCCTGATCGCGCTCGACTGGGTCAATCTCTGGGCACTGGCCGTCAACGAGGAGAACGCCTCGGGCGGCCGCGTGGTCACGGCGCCCACCAACGGCGCCGCCGGTATCGTCCCGGCGCTGATGCACTACTACTGGCGCTTCGTGCACGGCGCGAACGACGCCGGCATCGTGGATTTCCTGCTGACCGCGGCCGCCATTGGCTTCCTATATAAGGAGAACGCTTCGATCTCGGGCGCTGAAGTCGGCTGCCAGGGCGAAGTGGGCGTGGCCTGCTCCATGGCCGCGGCGGCGTTGACGGCGGTGCTGGGCGGCACGCCGGCACAGGTCGAGAACGCGGCGGAAATCGCGATGGAGCACCACCTCGGCCTCACCTGCGACCCGGTGGGCGGCCTGGTGCAGATCCCCTGCATCGAACGCAATGCCATCGGCGCGGCCAAGGCCATCAACGTGGCGCGCATGGCGCTGCGCGGCGACGGCACGCATTACGTGTCCCTCGACAAGGTCATCAAGACCATGCGCGAGACCGGCGCCGACATGAAGACCAAGTACAAGGAAACCTCGCGCGGCGGCCTGGCCGTGAACATCGTCGAGTGTTGAGGCTACACTCCGGGCCTATGAAAGCACTCGTCTGCCTGGTCGCAATCGCCACCACCCTGCTCTCCGTTCCCGCGCTCGCCGAAAAGCCGGAAGTCCGGCCGTACGCCGCCGGCTCGCCGTCGGGTGGCATCCCGCAGTGGAATCCCGGCGAGAAGTTCGTCGCCATCGCGGGCGGCGCCTGCTCGGGAACCTGCCCGGTGTACGAGCTCTACGTGTTCAGCGATGGCCGCGTGATCTTCGTCGGCAAGAAATACACGGGCAAGTCCGGCATCTGGAAGAAGCAGATGGATCCGAACGTCTACGCCGAACTACTGGCGACGGTGGTGCGCACCGGCGTGCTGGATCCCGAAGTGAAGATCAAGCGCGGCACCTGCCTCAAGGATCGCCCGGTGCTCACCGTCATGCGCAATTCGCCCGACGGCCAGAGCATGCTCATGCAGCTGCTGAACAGCGGCTGCGACGGGTACGCCGACATCACCCGCGAAACGGAAAAGCTGTTCATCGAGTGGACTGAAATCACGCCCTGGCTCGCGCCCGCGAAAACCAAGAAGTAA
>Ga0070665_100008588_pt1 | contig 10337 bp, 6 predicted proteins | sample KBSS13metaG_FD_65862 | JGI IMG/M metagenome (GOLD analysis project Ga0070665, IMG submission 65862) | Switchgrass rhizosphere microbial communities from Kellogg Biological Station, Michigan, USA - KBS S1-3 metaG | ecosystem: Host-associated > Plants > Roots > Rhizosphere > Soil ...
CACCGGCCGAATAGGGGTCGGCACGCTGGCTGTAATGCTCTTCGCGATATTCGTAACCGGCGGCGATCGCCACCGGGCCAGCCCAGGTGTCGATCGGCGAGCCGTTGACCTGGAAGCTGAAGGCTTCCTGGCGCTGGGTCATGATCGCGCTCGGTCCGATGGTGGTGCCGCCGGGGCCGTTTTGCGCGTCAAAATAGGCGATCTGGCCCGCGGTCAGCGCCTGGCCACTGAAGGGATTGAAGGGCACGCAACCAAAGCTCTGGGCGACGGCATTGCGGCAGACCACTTGGCCAGCCGAATTGAACACCGCGTCCTGCGCCAAATTGAAGCGCGAAAGCTGCTGGTTGACGCCGAGACCGAACGCGTTGGGCGCGCCCGACAGCGGCATATTGTAGATCTTGATGCTGGTATCGGTTTCACCGTGCTGGAAGTAGCTCTGCCAGGTCCAGTTTTTGCCCAGGAAGTCGAAATCGCCATCGGCGCCCACCGCATAGCGGCGCATGGTGCGCAGCAGGAACATCTGCTGGTCGGTGGGAATGTTGGCCCAGTCCGAACCATAGGTGAAGGTGCTGTTGGCCGGCGTATTCGTGCCGATCGCGGTGGCGCAAGCAGCGGCGAAGGCGGTCGGGTTGGCGCCCGTAACGCCAAAGGCGGTACCGCCGAAGGTCTGCCACAGATAGGCGTTGTCGCAACGCATCAACATGCCGTTCTTGGACGAGTTGCCCTGGGCCGGCGTGTTCTGGGTGCGGCTGATGCCGTAATTGATGGTCGCCCAGATTTCCGAAGTCGGCGTCAGGTCATAGGAGATGCGAGCATAGATGTCGCCGCGGGTCAGCGGGTCAGCCAGGCCCTGGGTGAACAGCTTGGTGTCATTGAGATCGCCCGGATCGGACGGCGTACCGATACAAGTGTTGGCGATCGAGCCCTGCACGCCGCCGCTGCCCGCGAAGCAGTTGCCCGCATAGTCGAACTTGAAGGGCTTGCCGTTGCCATCGAAGGTCGTGCCAGCCAACGGTCCGGTCTGGATGATGCCGTAAGCCGCGGTCTGTGTGCTTTGCACGATGCTGGAATAGAAGGAGCGCGGCATACCCGCCGGCGCGGCATTCGAGCCGGTATCGGCCGAATAGGACGCAACACCCGACTGACGCGCGATGGTGCGGCCGCCGATATTGGGCTGGGCAGTGTGCTGGCCGGCAACCGGATAACGCGGCAGAAGACCGTCCTGATACTGGTATTCGCCCGCGATTTCGAAGTGACCGCGGCCGCCGGCAAAGCTGGTGCCCGCCGCCATCTGGAACAGCATGTTGCCCACATCGCCATAGGTCGACAGACCTGCCTGGGCATTGGCTTTGAAGCCTTCAAATTTCTTGTCGGTGACGAAGTTGACGACACCGGCGACAGCGTCCGAACCCCAGGAAGCCGAGGCGCCGCCCGTCACGACGTCGACGCGCTGGATCAGCATCTGCGGCATCTGGCTGACGTCGACGACGCCGTTGAAGTTGCCACCCACCACGCGCTGACCGTCCAGGAGGGTCAGGGTACGCAGAGGCGACAGGCCGCGCAGACCAAGGGCCGAAAGGCCGATCAGGCCGGTGGTGGTCGAACCGGTGTTGTAGCTCACGCCCGTCGAACCCTGCAGGGCCGGCAACTGGGTGATGGCGTCGAAAATGCTGGGCTTGGCCTGGGCCTCCAGATCCGCGGCGCTGACGACCGTGGTCGGCGTCGGGGCATCGAAGCCCGCATTCTGCAAGCGGGTCGAGGACACAACGACCTGTTCGACACCTTCCTGCGCCAGGGCAGCCCCGGCGCTCAACGCCAGGATGGCGGCGCCGCCAACAAGGCGCACGCGTGTCTTGGTCAAACCATAGTTCATAGGAATAGTCCCCCTGGACGGTTGTTCTAAACGGCGTAACGCCGGACTTCGGGGGTTGGATAGCAGAGTGGTCGGTGCCGGATCGAGTACAATCTGGGTGACTGACAATCCTTCCCGACACTTAGTCACATAATTGCAACTCCCAATGCTGCATCGCAGCATCCAAAAATCAGCCAGCAGAAATACATATTTGTCCTGCATATCGCCATTGTTCAGGTGCTTTGCACTTTCGGTTGGCAGGAGGGGTTCATGCGCCGCCGGCTTTCCGGTTAACGGCAAGGCTCGGATCGCGGGCAAAAATCGCGAATCAGTTGGGCGTTGCCAACGGTCACTTTCGCGTCCGACACCGGGCATAGACGACTTGCGAGCCAAAGCGCCTTGCTGTCTAGAACAGGCATGGATCCACGGGCCGCCCTCCGTCAGGCAATCGCCTTTCATCAAACCGGCAAGCTGGCAGATGCCGAACGGTTGTACTTGCGGGTGATGGCGGAAGATCCCCGCGAACCCACAGCGCCTCACATGCTGGGAGTGGTGCGCGCCCAACAGGGACGCAACGGCGAAGCGCTGGAACTGATGGGAGCAGCGCTGGCGCTTCGGCCCGATGCGCCGGAAGTGCTTTCCAATTACGGCAATGTCCTGAAGACCCAGGGCCGCTTTGCTGAAGCCCTGGCCAGTTATGACAAGGCCTTGTCGATCAAACCGGATTATGTCGCGACCTGGAACAAGCGCGCCTTGGTCTTGCGCGATCTGGGGCGCCTGGACCAGGCGCTCGAAAGCGCCGGCAAGGCGCTGGCTATGCAACCGCATCATGTCGAGGCGCTGAATACATCCGGCATCGTCCTCGCGGACTTGGGGCGGCCGATGGAGGCCTTGGCGCACTACGAGCGCCTGCTCGCGCTTGCGCCGGACTTTCCCGACGCGCTCAACAACCGCGCCCTGACGCTGAAGGCCCTGAAACGGCCCGAAGAGGCGCTGGCCAGCGTCGAGCAGGCACTGAGGGTGCATGGCGGCTTTGCCGAAGCCTGGAACAATCGCGGCATCATCTTGTTCGACTTGAAGCGGATGGGCGAAGCGCTGCAGAGCCATGACCGGGCGCTGGCGCTAAGACCCGACTATGCGGAAGCCTACAACAATCGCGCCGTCGCGCATTTCGGCCTGAAGCGGTTCTCGGAATCGCTGGAGGATTGCGAGCGCGCGCTCGCGCTGCGGCCGGGCTTTGCCGATGCACTTTATAATCGCGGCAATGCCCTTACCGAACTGAACCGGCCGCAAGAAGCGCTCTTGAGCTATGAGCAGGCCCTGGCCCTTGATCCCGACCATTCCAGCGCCCTGAGCGGATTGGCCAACGCAGCCATGACCGTCGGCGACTGGGCGCGCACGGCCCGGTTGGGCGAAGCGCTTAAAGCCGACGTGCTGGCGGGCAAGTCGCGCATCCAGCCTTTTGTGCTGATGGGCTACCATGACGATAACGAACTTCAGCTGCGCTGCTCGCAGCAGTATGCAGGCCAAGCGGGGCCGGGAGCGCTTGCCCCACTATGGACAGGGGCGCGCTATGATCACGCCAAGATCCGTCTTGCTTATCTTTCCGCCGATTTCCATGAACACGTCACCTCCACTCTTTTGGTCGAGATGTTCGAGCGGCATGATCGCGACCGCTTCGAGATCACCGCCGTGTCTTTCGGTCCCGATGACAACAGCGCTTTGCGGGCGCGGCTTATCAAGGCTTTCGACCGTTTCCACGATGCCCGCCAACAGAGCGATCGCGAAGTGGCGGGGCTGTTGCGTCAATGGGAAATCGACATCGCAATCGACCTGGGTGGCTATACCAGCGGCGCGCGGCCCTGGGTCCTGGCGCACCGCCCTGCCCCGGTCCAAGTCAAATATATGGGCTATCCCGGCACCTCGGGCAGCGCCTTCATCGATTATATCATCGCCGATGCGCTGGTGGTGCCGCAGGATCAACAACGTTTCTTCACCGAAAAACTCGCCGCCCTGCCGGACACGCTGTGGGTGACCGATGTGAAACGCGCCATCGCCGAGGCGCCCACTCGCCGTGAAGCCGGATTGCCGCAAAAAGCTTTTGTCTTTTGCTGCTTCAACCACAATTGGAAGATCACGCCGCCCATCTTCGACATCTGGATGCGGTTGCTGACCAGGATAGAAGGCAGCGTGCTGTGGCTGCTGGAAGGCAACGCCAGCATCCGGGGCAATCTGTGCAAGGAAGCCGCGTCGCGCGGCGTGGCCGAAGATCGTCTGATCTTTGCCGGCCGCACCACACCGGCCAAGCACCTGGCGCGCCAGCAACTGGCGGATATCTTCCTGGATACCCTGCCCTACAATGCCCACACCACCGCCAGCGACGCCTTGTGGGTGGGACTGCCCGTAATCACCACGCCCGGACATTCGTTTCCGGCGCGAGTCGCCGCCAGTATCCTCACGGCTGCGGATCAGCGGGACCTGATCGCACGCGACCTGGCGGAATACGAAGCCCTGGCGCTCAAGCTGGCGCGCGAACCTGATACGCTGGCGGCCATCCGCAACAGATTGAAGTCCTCCCGAGACCGGCTTGCGCTGTTCGACACCGCGCGCTTCACCCGCAATCTGGAAGCGGCCTATGCTGCGATGCTGGGCAAGGCATGAGCATGCCCGGCCTGTCTTCGCCCCTTCGCCTGTCGGTGGCCGCTCCGGCCTACAATGAGGCGGATGGCATCGAAGCGGTCCTCGCCAACTGGCATGACTTTCTTTCGACGCAGCAATATCTCGCGGAGTTCGAGATCGTGGTCTGCGATGACGGCAGCAGCGATGCCACGGGCGACATACTGGACCGCCTGACTCTGTCCTATCCCCAACTGCGTCCGCTGCATTTCGCCAAAAACCAGGGGGCAGCGGCGGCGCTGAATGCGGCCATCGCCGCCACCAAGGGCGACTGGGTGTTGTTGATCGACAGCGACGGCCAGTTCAGAATCGAAAACCTGCCCGATATGCTGGACGCTTTGCGGCGCTCCGGCGCGCTGGCCGCCATCGGCATCCGCCAGAAAAAGGATTCGGCCTTCGCCCAGTTCGGCAGCCGGGCCAGCGGGGCGGTGTGCAACCTGCTGCATGGCAGCCGGATGCAGGATTTCAACTCTGCCTTTAAGCTGGTGTGGGGGCCGACCCTGCGCGGCCTGGGACTGGAAGCCAAAGGCATGAATTATTCCACCGAAGCGACATCGCGACTGCTGGAACGCGGCATCGTGCCGGTGGAAGTCGCCATCGAGCATCGCCCCCGCGCCACCGGCGCAAGCCATATGAAACTGCTGCGCGGGGCGCTGCACCGCTTCCTGTTTGTCTGCTATATCGCCCTGCGCCAGCTTTTATTGAAGCTGGGCATTCTCTCGCGACCCCTGCCATGAGAGCGCCGATCCGCATCGCGCTGTTCTGCGGCGGCCGTGGCAGCGCCACCATCATCCGCGCGCTTCTGCGCCGCAGCGATGTGGAACTGACGCTTCTGGTCAATGCCTATGATGACGGATTGTCGACCGGAACCCTGCGCAGTTTCATTCCCGGCATGCTGGGACCGTCGGACTTCCGCAAGAACCTGTCCTACCTGTTCGGCAATTATTCCCAGTCGCAATATGCGCTGAAAAGCCTGATGGAATACCGTCTGCCGGGCGAGACGGGAACGCTGCGGCGCTTTGCCGAAACCGGAAACCTTCTGCCGCTGGAAGAACCGGTCAAGGACTGGTTCGCGCAATTGGTTCCCGAAACCTCGCTGCGCATGCGCGCCCTGCTCACCCGCTTCTTCACCCATGCCTCGGGGCGCGATTTCGATTATCGCGACTGTTCGCTGGGCAATCTGATCTTCGCCGGCGCCTATCTGGAGCGGGATCACAACTTCAACGCCGCCGCCGCCGCGGTGGCCGAGCTTGTCGGCAGTCGCGCCCGGCTGCTGAATGTCGGCGAGCAACAGAACCGCGTGCTGATCGGGCTGAAACAGGATGGCACAGTGCTGGCGAGCGAAGCCGCCATTGTAGGCCCGCAATCGCCAAGTCCGATCGCCCGGCTTTATTTGCTGGAACACCCGCTGACCGCAGATGATCTGGAACAGCTGACGGCCTTGGATCAGGCGGCCAAGCAAACCTTCCTGGCCGCGCGCGATTGCGTGCCCGGATTGTCCAAAGCCGCGGCCGAAGCACTGGCGGGGGCCGACATTATTCTCTACGGCCCTGGCACCCAGCACTCTTCGCTCTTTCCAAGCTATCGCATCGCGGCGGCCGCACTGGCCGCAAGCCCGGCGCCGGTCAAGGCGCTGGTGATGAACCTGGACGGCGACAATGATATCCAGGGGCTGTGTGCCAGCGATGTGGTCGAAAGAGCGCTCACCTATGGCGCGCAGATAAATCACATCCTGTTGCCGGACACGTCATTCAAAATGGGCGCCTTGCCGCCCGGCGAATTGGCCGGTGACAGCTGGCGCCACGCCAAAGTGTGGCATGGGGCGCTCTCCACGCCGCTGCGACCGCATGTCCATAATGGCAGCGCGGTGGCCAAATGCGCCCTGGGGCTTTTGACGCAACGCCAGGCGCCCAGCGTGGAAATTTTCGCCGACATCCTGGGCCGTTCCGTCGCCAGTGAAGAACTGGTGGAGGAATTCCTGGAGACCGACTGGGGCGGCGTCACCGCCCATCTCACCTTGAACCGTGTGGCGCAGCAGCAAGCGCCGGTGGCAAGCGCCGATCTGCCGGGGCTGTTTCCGGAAACCGCTTATTTCCGAACCTGGCTTCAGAACGGGACATCCGACTATCTGGTGTTGATGACCGGCGATGGGGCTTATCGCTTCGCCGATGTGCAGGCGATCCTGCGCCTGTTGGAACAACAGCAGTCGCTGGGCGGGGTGTTCGGCTCCCGCACCCAGAGCCGGCGGCAGTTCATCACCTCCATCCGCGCCGCCTATGGCGAGAACCGGCTGCTTTACGGCTTGGGCAAGGTGGCGGCATTTTTTCTCAGCATGCTCTTCTATATGCGAACCGGCGTGATCTTCTCCGATCCTTTGACCGGCCTGCGTGTCTTCCGCCGCGATGCGTTGGCGGACCTGCCCGAGGTCAAGGGCGACGCGCCGCTGGCGATCGTGCGCCGCCTGATCCAGCAAGGCATAGAAGTGGCCGAACTCCCCGTCCTTTACCGCACCTTTTCCGGCTTCACCGACCCCCATTGGCGGGTCCGCCGCGGCTTGCGCAATCTGGCCGCGCTGCTGTGATGAAGGTGTGCGCTGTCATACCGGCCGCGGGCCGCGGCAGCCGGCTTGGGACCACCAAGCCCAAGATCCTGGCGCCGCTGAACCAGGACCAAACCGTCTGGTCCGTCTTGCACGCCAAGATCGCACCGCTGGTGGATCATATCCACCTGGTGCTTTCGCCGGAAGGCGGGCGGGAATTTCCGGCGCTGCCCGGGCGTGTCTCTTACAGCATCCAGCGGGAGCCCACCGGCATGGGCGATGCCATCTTCGGCGCGCGCGCGGGATGGGAGAGCTTCGACGCCATTCTGATCGTGTGGGGCGATCAGGTATTTGTTTCCACCGACACGCTGCGCCGCGCCCTGGCAGCCCTGATCCTGCCGCAACGACAACTGGTTCTGCCGCTCACCCGGATGACCATTCCTTATGTCGAATATGTCTTCGATGGCGCCAGGCTGACCAAGATCCTGCAAAGCCGTGAAGGCGACGCGACTTCGCCGGGCGGCTTGTCCGATGTCGGCACCTTCCTTCTTCACACACACGGACTGGCGGCGGCCTGGAAGGACTATCTGTCGAAAGTCGAGCATGGCAGCCAGACCGGCGAGGTCAACTTTCTGCCTTTCCTGCCGTTTTTGTCGACGCGGGACTGGGCAGTCACGCCATTGGAGGTCGCCGACCCCACCGAAGCCCGCGGCATTAATACTCCCGAGGATCTTTCCTTTTTCCAGCGCCTCAGCGGGTATAAGGACGCCCCATGACAACCGTGCTGGTTACGGGCGGCGCCGGCTTCATCGGCAGCCATCTTTGCGAGGGCCTGCAGGCGCGCGGCTACCAGGTGCGCGTGCTGGACAGCCTGATCTATGGCCGGCGCGCGCATGTGCCGCCGCAGGTAGACTTCATCCAGGGCGATATTCGCGATCTCGCCACCTGCCAACGCGCCATGGACGGCATGGATGGCGTGTTCCATTGCGCCGCCATGTCCAGATCAGGGCCTTCGCAGGAACAGATCGATGTCTGCACCCAGTCCAACATCACCGGCACCCAGAACCTGCTGCTGGCGGCGCGCGATGTGGGCGTGAAGGGCTTCATCTATAGCGGCTCCTCGACCTATTACGGCAACCGCGCCGTGCCGCATCGCGAAAGCGATCCGCCCGACCTTTTGAATATTTACGGCCTCACCAAGCATGTGGGCGCACAATACTGCCTGTTGTTCGACCGCAGCTTCGGCCTGCCGTGTGTGGTGTTGCGCTACTTCAATGTCTATGGCCCACGCCAGCCCGAAACCGGAGCCTATGCCCTGGTGCTCGGCATCTTCCTCAACCGTCTCGCCGAAAACAAAGCGCTGGAAATCCACGGCGACGGCAGGCAACGGCGCGACTTTGTGCATGTGCGCGACGTGGTTGCGGCCAATATCTCCGCCTTTGAGCACGCGCAGGAAAACGGCGTGCATGGCGAAACCTTCAATGTCGGCAGCGGTGAAAACTTTTCGGTCAAGGAGCTGGCCAGTATGATTTCGCCCAACCAGGTCCATGCGCAAGCGCGCAAAGGCGACGCCGCCGCCACCCTGGCCGATATCTCCAAGATCAAGGCCGCCCTGGGCTGGTCGCCGAAAATCTCCTTTGCCGAGGGCCTGCAGGAACTGATAGCGCTCACCCGATAAGCCTTTCCCCTGGCTTTTGCGATGGATGTAGCCAATTTGAAAGCTTGCCGTTATCCTGCCGCAATAAAAGAAAAGTCTAAAAGTCCGCCGAGAGGCGGCCGACAGTTGGATAAGGGAAAACCATGCGCCGTTCACTCCTGTTGCTTTCTGCCGTCACTCTGATCGCCGCCGTGCCGTTGCTGGCGAGCGCACAAGGCGCCAAGCCCGCGCTTTATACCGCCGACCAGGCCAGCGCAGGCGCGGCCGTCTATGCCCAGGCTTGCGGCGCCTGCCATGGCGCGCAGCTGGAAGGCGTGGCGGCTCCCGCCTTGAAAGGCTCGGTTTTCGGCGAGATGGCCACCGCACAGGGCCTCACGGTGGACGCGCTGCTGGACGTGATCGCCAACACCATGCCGCAATCCGATCCCGGCTCCTTGAAGCCGGAGGATTACAGCGCCGTGACGGCTTACATTCTGCAGCAGAACGGCTATCCCGCCGGCACTGCGGCGCTGGCCAAGGGCGCGGCCGGGCTGAAAGACGCCAAAGTCACACCGTAAGAATTCATAAGAATAATAAAAACGATAAGGGGGCGGGATGGGGAAATCCGCATTTGTGTGGCTGGCGACATCGTTGCTGCTGAGTGGCAGCGCTTTGGGCCAAGCGCAACAAACACCGCAAAGCCAGGCGCCAGTCGGCAGCGCGGGCGAAGCCGCGGCGCCCATTGGCGCACGCCCTGGTGCCGGCAATGTCGCGCTGGGCGCGGTGGTGGCCAATCCGGGCTCTTTCCAGATGCAGCCGGTGACTCAGAAAGTCGACATCACCGACGCGATGATGCTGGACTCCGACCGCTCCGATGACTGGATTCTGCACGGGCGCACCTACGACAACCAGCGCTTCTCGCCTTTCACCGACATCGACAAATCCAATGTCCGCCAGCTTCGGCCCACCGCCATTATCCAGACCGGCATCACCAAGACCAGCGAGATGACGCCGATTGAAGTGGATGGCGTGCTGTACCTGGAAACCGGCGACAACAATATCCAGGCTTATGACGCCATCACGGGCAAGCAGCTCTGGGCCTATTCGCCCAAGCTGGGCTATGCCAATCTGTGCTGCGGCCAGCAGGCGCGCGGCGTGGCGGTCGCCTACGGCAAGGTCTATGCGGCGCAATTGGACGGCCATGTGGTGGCGCTGGATGCGCGCACCGGCAAGGAGGTCTGGAAGACCGATCATGCCGACGCCCTGCCCCAGCCGGCCTATTTCTATTCCTTTACGCTGGCGCCCATCGCCTTCAATGGCTTGATCCTGGTGGGCAATGCGGGCGCGGAATGGCCGACGCGCGGTTTCCTGGAAGCACTGGATGCCAATACCGGCAAGCTGGTGTGGCGCTTCAACACCACCGCGGCGCCCAATGAACCGGGCGGCAAGACCTGGAGCGGTGACAGCTGGAAATATGGCGGCGGTTCGGTGTGGAACACGCCCGCGATCGATGTGAAAAACAATCTGATCCTGTTCGCCACCGGCAATCCCAATCCCGACCTGGATGGCGCCAGCCGCAAGGGCGACAATGCCTATACCGACTCCATCGTCGCCATCGATTCCCGCACCGGGAA
>Ga0070665_100008589_pt1 | contig 10334 bp, 8 predicted proteins | sample KBSS13metaG_FD_65862 | JGI IMG/M metagenome (GOLD analysis project Ga0070665, IMG submission 65862) | Switchgrass rhizosphere microbial communities from Kellogg Biological Station, Michigan, USA - KBS S1-3 metaG | ecosystem: Host-associated > Plants > Roots > Rhizosphere > Soil ...
TTCCGCGCCGTGACCATGGGCAAGCCGGTGATCATGGGCCGCAAGACCTGGGACAGCCTCCCGAAGCGGCCGCTGGTCGGGCGCACCAACATCGTACTCAGCCGCGACGGCCGGTTCGAGCCGAAGACCGCCGTGGTCTGCGAAGACTTCGCCGAGGCGCTGGCGCTGGCCCGCGACACCGCCCAGGACGACGGGGTCGGCGAATATTGCGTGATCGGCGGCGCCTCGCTCTTCGAGATGGCGCTCCCCAAGGCCAAGCGCCTCTACCTGACCGACATCGACGCCGAGATCGCCGGCGACGTGACGCTCGCGCCGATTGACGAGAGCCAGTGGAAGGAGGTCCGCAGCCAGGCCTACCCGGCCGGCGAGGACGACGAATACCCCTTCACCATCCGGGTGCTGGAACGCCGCTGATCCCGCGCTATGGTTCTTCCCAACGACAAGGGAGGAACGCCGAGATGGATCTGCAGCTGGTCGCCGAGGGCTTCGAATTTCCCGAAGGCCCGATCGCCATGGACGACGGCTCCGTCATCCTGACCGAGATCAAGGCCCAGCGGCTCACCCGCGTCACGCCCGACGGCAAGAAGACCACTGTAGTCGAGACCGGCGGCGGCCCGAACGGCGCCGCCATCGGTCCGGACGGCGCGATCTGGATCACCAACAACGGCGGCTCGTTCGAGTGGCTCGAGCAAGGCGGCATGACCATTCCCGGCCCGACGCCGGCCAGTCACGTCGGCGGCATGATCCAGCGCTTCGACCTGAAGAGCGGGAAACTGGAGACCATCTACGAGGCCTGTGAGGGCCGCCGGCTGATCGGACCCAACGACCTGGTGTTCGACAAGCAGGGCGGCTTCTGGTTCACCGACCACGGCTGCTCGACGCCGGAGGGCCGGAAGTTCGGCGCGCTCTACTACGCCAAGACCGACGGCAGCCACATCACCCGCCAGCGCGACCACATCATCTCGCCCAACGGCGTCGGCCTCTCGCCCGATGAGAAGGCAGTCTACGTCGCCGACACTCAGTTGGGCCGGCTCTGGGCCTTCGACGTCGGCGAGGTCGGCCAGCTCGCGCCGCCGGCGGGCTTCGCGCCCGGCCGGGTGATCAAGACCCTCGACGGCTTCTCCTACCTCGACAGCCTGGCGGTGGAGGCCGGCGGCAAAGTCTGTGTGGCGACCATCATCAACGGCGGGATTACCGCCTTCGACCCCGACGGTTCGATCGAGCATTTCCCGGTCCCGGACCTGATCTGCACCAACATCTGCTTCGGCGGACCGGACATGATGGACGCCTGGATCACCGCCTCGGCCACCGGCAAGCTCTTCAAGGCGCGCTGGCCCCGGCCTGGATTGAAGCTCAACTTCAACGCCTGACCCGCAGCGGGACGCTTGGCGGAACTCGGCGGCGATTAGCACGCTTAAGCTGTTCGCGAGGGGGTCCGGGCGGTGCGCCGCCGTTGCTGCGAGGGAGATGCATGACCAAGACGGCTGCCGCCGACGCCTCCACGGGCGTGCCCGGTTTAGACGACATCCTGGCCGGCGGCCTGGCGCGCGACCGCGTGTATCTGCTGGAAGGCAGTCCCGGCACCGGCAAGACGACAACGGCCATGAGCTTCCTGCGCGCCGGCGCCGAGCTTGGAGAACCCAGCCTCTACATCACGCTTTCCGAGACCGAGGATGAGCTGCGCGACACCTCCAAGTCCCATGGCTGGGACCTGAAGGGCATCACGATCTTCGAGCTTGTCCCGCCGGAAAGTCTGCTGGACGAACAGCAACAACAGAGCCTGCTCTATTCGTCCGACCTGGAGCTGGGCGAGACCACCCGCATGATCTTCGAGGCGGTCGAGCGGCTGCAGCCTAGCCGCGTGGTCATCGACAGCCTGTCCGAGATCCGACTGCTGGCGCAAAGCTCGCTGCGCTATCGACGCCAGGTGCTGGCCCTGAAGCACTACTTCGCCAAGCACGGCGCGACCGTCCTGCTGCTCGACGACCTGACCACGGAGACGCTGGACAAGACCGTTCACAGCGTCGCCCACGGCGTCGTGCGCCTGGAAGAGCTGGCGCCGGAGTACGGCGCGGAGCGGCGCCGGGTGCGGGTCGTCAAATATCGCGGCCGCAAGGTCCGCGGCGGCTACCACGACTTCACCATCCGCACCGGCGGGCTCGAGGTCTATCCGCGACTGGTGTCCTCGGAGCATAGGAGCAAGTTCAAGCGCGAAGCCCTGCCCAGCGGCGTGGAAGGCCTCGACGCTATCCTGGGCGGCGGCGTCGAGCGCGGATCGAGCTGCCTGATCCTCGGTCCGGCGGGAACCGGCAAGTCGCTGATTGCGCTCTATTTCGTACTCTCCGCCATCCGCCGCGGGGAGAAGGCCGCGCTGTTCGCCTTCGATGAGGAACTGGGCTTGCTCTTCGCCCGCACCAAGGGTTTCGGGATCGACCTGCAGGCCCTGGTCGACAGCGGCGATCTCCTGATCCAGCAGGTCGACGCCGCCGAACTGTCGCCAGGCGAGTTCACTGCGCGGGTCCGCCACTGCGTAATAGCCAACGAAATCAAGACCGTCGTGATAGACAGTTTGAACGGCTATCAGGCGGCCATGCCGGAGGAGAACTTCCTCATCCTGCACATCCACGAGCTGCTGCAGTTCCTGAACCGTCAGGGCGCCACGACCTTCCTGACCGTCGCCCAGCACGGACTGGTCGGCGACATGAAGGCGCCGGTCGACGTAACCTACCTGGCCGACACCGTGCTCCTGCTGCGCTACTTCGAGGCTGTGGGCGAAGTCCGTCGCGCCGTCTCGGTCATCAAGAAGCGCTCGGGGCCCCACGAAAAGACCATCCGTGAATTTGAGATCGGTGATCGAGGGCTCACGGTCGGGCCCGCGCTCACCGACTTCCAGGGTGTGTTGCGGGGCGTCCCCAATTTCGTTGGCAAGGGTTCAGGGCTGATGGGAGACCCCTCCGCATGACGGAGTCCATGCCGGCGGAATCCGAGCGGGTGCTGGTCGTGGCGCCGCTTGGCCGTGACGCTGCGATCGCCTCCGCGATCCTGGGCGAAGCGCGCCTGCCGGTGATGCCTTGCGCCGACGTCCGCTGCCTGATCGACGAGCTCGACCTTGGCGCCGGCTTAGCCCTGATCGTGGAGGAGGCGCTGCAAGGCTCCGACTATCCCCTTCTGGTGCGTTGGATCGAGCAGCAGCCGCCGTGGTCGGACCTGCCGATCGTGCTGATCGCCCATCGGGGCGGCGGAATCGAGCGCAACCCGACGGCCCGACGCATGAGCGCCGCCCTGGGCAACGTCGCCTTCCTGGAGCGGCCGTTTCATCCCACGACGCTCATCAGCGTCGTGCAGACGGCGCTGCGTGGCCGTCGGCGGCAATACGAGGCCCGCGACCGCATCCAGGCGATCCGCGCGGCGGAGGAGTTGTTGGAACGCCGGGTCGAGGAACGCACCGCCGAGCTGGAAAGCGCCAATCGCCAGCTCGCCGGCCAGATCGCCGAGCGCGAACGCGTGGAATCGGCCCTGCGCCAGGCGCAGCGGCTCGAGGCGGTCGGCCAGCTCACCTCAGGCGTCGCCCACGATTTCAACAACCTGCTGATGGTCGTGCTGGGCAACATCCGCCAGATGCAGAAGGCCCACCTGGAACCCGCGACCCAGCGCCGGCTGCATATGATGGCCAAGGCGGCCGAACGCGGGGCGCAACTCACCGCCCAGATGTTGGCCTTCTCGCGACGCCAGCGGCTGGAGCCCCGCGCGGTCGATCTCAACGAGACCGTGCTCAGCATGCGCGACCTGTTGCAGAGCACCATGGGCGGCTCGATCGAGATCAAGACCATGCTGCAGGCCGGTCTTTGGCCTGCGATGATCGATCCCACCCAGATCGAGCTGGTCATCCTTAACCTGGCCATCAACGCCCGCGACGCCATGGAGGTGGGTGGCGCCCTCACCGTCGAGACCGGCAACGTCACCCTGGGTCAGCCCAGCCGGCCCGAAGAGGCGCCGGCCGGCGACTACGTCATGGTCGCCGTCACTGACACCGGCTCAGGCATGGACGAAACGGTGATGACCAAGGTCTTCGAGCCGTTCTTCACCACCAAGGAAGTGGGCAAGGGCTCCGGTCTGGGGCTTAGTCAGGTGTTCGGCCTGGCCAAGCAGTCGGGCGGCGGCGTGCGGATCGACTCCACGGTGGGCGTCGGCACCTCGGTGCAGGTGTTCCTGCCCAAGGCATCCATGGAGCCGGACCTGGATACGATCATTGCACCCGAGGCGCCGGCCATCCGGCCCCACAACGTCCAGGTTCTGCTGGTGGACGACGACAGCGCAGTGCGCGAAGTCACCGCCGGAATCCTGCACGACCTGGGTTACGGCGTGATCGAGGCGGGCTCCGGCGGCGCCGCGCTGGAAGTGCTCGACCGCGAGGCCGCCATCGACCTGCTGCTCGTCGACTTCGCCATGCCGGGCATGAACGGAGCTGAGGTCGCCCGCGAGGTCCACGCCCGCCGTCCCGGCCTGCCCATCCTGTTCGTCACCGGCTACGCCGACACCGACGCCCTGGCCTCGGCCGGCGACGACGGCATCCTCCGAAAGCCCTTCGTCGAGAAGGACCTGGCCGCGAAACTCCGCTCGGTTCTCGGGACGGCGCCGGCCTAGTAGAGCGTGGCCATCGCGCTGCGGTCGAAAGCCGCCAACTCGGCCGTGCGGCCTTCGCGGATCTTCACCACCCAGTCGGGGTCCTGCAGCAGGGCGCGGCCCACCGCCACCAGGTCGAAGTCGCCGCGGTCCAGCCGCCGCTCAAGCTCGTCCAGCGACGCCGGCTGCGACGCCTCACCGGCGTAGGCTGCAATGAACTCGCCCGTCAGGCCCACCGAACCCACGGTGATCGTCGGCACGCCGGTCAGCTTCTTCGCCCAGCCGGCGAAGTTGAGGTCCGACCCATCGAATTCGGGCTCCCAGAACCGGCGCTGCGAGCAATGGATGATGTCCACACCGGCGTCGACCAGCGGGTTCAACCACGCCGCCATCTCGTCGGGCGTCTTGGCGAGCTTCACTTCGAAGTCCTGCTGCTTCCACTGGCTGATGCGCAGGATCACCGGATAGTCGGGGCCCACCGCCGCGCGCACCGCACGCAGGATGTCGGCGGCGAAGCGGGCCCGACCGGGCAGGTCCTTCGCGCCATAGGCGTCTTCCCGCACGTTCGTGCCGTCCCAGAAGAACTGGTCGATCAGATAGCCGTGCGCGCCGTGCAGTTCGACAGCCTCGAAGCCCAGGGCCTTCGCGTTGGCGGCGGCCTCGGCGAAGGCGCGGATGGCGTCAGCCACCTCGGCGTCGCTCATCGGCTCGCCGAATTGCTTGTCCGGCCGCGAGAGGCCCGACGGACTGTCATAGGGACCGGCGGGCGCCCAGGTCTCGCTGCGCGTCCTGACTGCGCCGACGTGCCAAAGCTGGGGCGCCATGACCCCGCCCGCCGCGTGGACTTCGTCGATCACCCGCTTCCAGGCCGCGAGCTCCTTCTCGCCGTGGAAGCGCGGGATATTCGGATCGTTCAGCGAGGCCGGTCGGTCGACGCCGGTCCCCTCGGAAACGATCAGCCCAACCTCGCCCACGGCGCGGCGGCGGTAGTATTGCGCCACATCCTCGGTCGCCACGCCGCCCGGCGAGAACGAGCGGGTCATCGGCGCCATGACGATGCGGTTCTTCAGATGGAGCCCTTTGAAGCTGAAGGGCTGAAAGAGCGGATCGGCGGCCACGGACGGCTCCATTCAAACAACTGTTGGAGCAGCCTAGACCATCCCACGGGCCCGGAGTCAGCGCAGAAAATCTGCTAGGGGGCCCAGCGGCGGACAGCCTGGCGTCAGAAGCGGTAGGTCGCGCCGAAGACCGGGCCGCTCATCGTTACATCGGAGCTCAAGCGGTCCTTGTCGATTTCGATGGCGAAGTAGCGCCAGCCGCCGAAGGCGGTGACGTGGGACGTCCACTGGTAGTTGACCGTTCCGATGAGCTGCCAGACGGTCTTGGAGCCGCCGAACCCGCCGTAGTCGCCATAGGCGGTGACGGAGGTCTTCGTCCCCAGCCGCTGGGTGGCGCGCGCGCCGATTATGGCCTCCGTGAACGACCCGGACGCATCGCGGCTGAAGCCGGCGCCGGGGCCGTTGACATCAAGATCAAGCTTCAGCTTCACGTAGCGAAGGCCGCCGAGCAGGTCGATGTTCAGCTGGTCGGTCTGATAGACCCGGTAGAAGCCCGCAAGCGTCGCCGTCGTCGTAGTCACATCGGCCTTGCTCTTGATCGGGCCAAGGATCGGGCGATTGACCGTGCGGCCTTGCGACAGTGGCAGGTAGATCAGGTCGCCGATGACGCCGACGCGATCATACTGCGCTTCGGCCTTCACGATGATGGGGACGGAACGCAGGTTGCCCAGGATGTCGCCAAAGTCCGCCGAGCTTTCGCTGGTCTGACCGGTGACGCTGTCCTTGACGTCGTTGTCGTAGGCCGGCGCCCACAGATACCCGGTGAGGCTGACCTTCCAGTCATCCTGCGCTTCCTGCGCAAACGAAGGCAGAGCTGCGGCAGTCGAAAGGGCAAAGGCGGCGGTCGCCCATAGGTGTTTGCTCATCCGCGTCCCCCCAACCTGCAAGGGCTCAACTCTAGGGGCGCGTTCGACCGTCGCGCATCAGGCGAAACCCGACCAGGAAGCTTCGCCATCATTGAGCCGAGCGGGGCGGATCGCGCGGACCGACCGACTTATGGCGTCTTGGCGGCGTCCGCGGGATCGTACCCGGGCGGGTACTTCGCCCAGGGATAGCCGCCGGCGGCCATCTGGCGGCCGCGCTGGAACAGCGGCGTCATGTAGGCGATGTCGAACTGGCCCTTCTTCGGTACGTTGAAATCGCTGGGGATGTAGGCCAGGTTGTAGTCGACGTGATCGCGCATCGTGGTCAGGTACATGCGGTTGAGGTCGCCGAACCCCTGGGTTTGGATCAGGGACGACACCGCGCGGTTGACGATGCTCAGCATACGACGGTCGGTGCTCGCCCAATCGGGGTCCAGGCGGGAATTGCGGATGATGTAGACCGCCCGTTTGCGGTCGGCGCCCATGGCGGCGGACTGTTCGGCAAGGCGAAGAGTCTGCGGGTACATGAAGACTTGCCGCGTCGCCCCGCCGTCAACGTGCATCTCTTGGTACCGAACGCCGTCCACTGTCACGTCGATCATCATCGGCGGAAACGCGCCCGGGATGGAGGCTGAGGCCACGGTGATTTGACGGAACAGTGTCAGGGCCGCCGGATCCTGACTGCTCGCGATCGCGCCCATGTTCCAGTACACGGGCTCGCGGGAATCGAGGTTGGTGGTGCCGATCAGCAGCAGGCGCCCCTTCGCGTATTCGGCGGCGATGGCGTCGAGCAGCTCCCGGGTCACATATTTGCTTACCAACCTCCCCAAAGGCGCGGTGTCGGCCATCGCGTCGCTGAACAGGACCGCGGTGAAGTTCCGTTTCTTGAAGATGTCGCTGTCCGAAACCGTGGTGTAGGTCTCCGAGAGAGTCGGATCGTACCTCGGCCCCAGGAAGGCGAAGGGCGCGATCAGGGCGCCCGTGCTGATGCCGGTCACCAATTTGAACGACGGACGGGTTCCTGCCTCGGTCCAGCCGGTGAGCAGCCCCGCCCCGAAGGCGCCGTCGCCGCCCCCACCCGAGATAGTCAGGAATGCGACGGGCGGGAGCGGACCGGTGTGGCCAGTCGACGCCAGCCAAGCGAGCTCTTTCCGGTAGGAAGCCATCGCTTCGTCGATCAGCGCCGGGTCGTTCCGGTCTGGGAAGAATCGAGCATTCGGGACCGAGGCCTGGGCCTTGGCGGTGAGGGCGCTCGGCACGGCGGCCAAGCGCGCCGGCGAGGCGCACGAGACGACGAGCAACTGCGGGACGGAAGCTGCAACGCCAAGCAGGAGGCGACGCGACGGGAACTGGGGCGGCGATCTGGGTGGATGACGTGGCATCGGGCGCCTCATGCTTGTGCATGAAAGTGAGCGCGACAGTTTGATTTCGCATCAGGTCGAACCCGCCCCGACGTTAGGTCGAAGACCCTATGCCAGGCGGGAGAAGGCCCGTGGCGCCTGCCCTAGCCGTCGCCCAAGATCGCCTGTCGCCGCGCCAGGCTCTCGGCCGGCCAGAGCTTGCCCATGTCGTAGTAGATGTCGAAGACCTGCGCCTCCGGCGGCAAGCGGACCCAGGGAAGTTTCGACCGCGCGAAGATGTGCACGTCCGGCGGCAGGGCCTCAGGATCGTCCAGGGTCGCCACGCGCACGAAGCGCATGGCCGGCCTGCCGCCATAGTCGGACCACATCGCCGTCCCGCAATCCGCGCAGCGGTAGATGTCGTGCGGCCGGCCGCTGTCGGTGGGCATGCGGATCGGCGCGGGTTCCCCCGCCAGCATCTCGATCCGGTCGGTCTCGATGAGCGCGTTGATGGCGAAGGCGCCGCCGCCCTGGCGCTGGCAATCGCGACAGTGGCAGCAGTGGACGAACATCGGAGCCGTCTTCAGGCGGTAACCGACCGCTCCGCAGGCGCATTGGCCCTCGAACGCCATCGCGCGCCTATCCGCCCGCGCCGATCTGCGCCCGGGGCTCGGCGACGTCGGCCAGTTTCGGCTGAAAGCTGCTAAGCTCTTCTTCCTCGCCCAGGCCGTGGTGGAAGTCCTGCAGGATGTCGAACAGCTCGTCGAGCTCGGCCTGCAGTGGGCGGCCCTTGGGGAACCGGTAGCGCCAGAAGCTGGCGATGTGGCTGACCATGCCCGTCCGCTCGCCCAGGCTGATGAACATCTCCGGGGACTTTAGCAGGAAGTCGCGGAAGGCCATCGGATTACCGGCCTGGGTCAGCTCGGCAAAGGCGTCGTCGTAGACCTGCAGCGTGTCGCGGACCTTCTTGACCTGGCCCATGATCCGGCTGTTCACCCGCTGGCCCATGTCCTTGACGTCGCGCAGCAGCTCGTTGTCGCGCGGGCCCACGATCTTGACCTCGGTGAGCTCGGAGATCACCGCGCGCAGCTCCGGCCAAAGGCTGGCCAGCACCCACTTGTAATAAAGGAAGCCCTTCCAGCTGAAGATGCCTTCCCGGAAGTTCTCGCCCTCCAGGCCCAGCGTCAGCCGCAGCGGCTCGAGGCGGTGATCGACCTCGCCGGACAGCAGCAGGGTCACCAGTTTGGAAATGTTGTTGTTGCCGCCGCCCCCGCCGTTGCCCCCGTAGGCGAGGTCCACCAGCTTGGAGATCTCGCTGGAGACGAACCGCTGCATGCGGTCGGTGTCGGCGGCCGAGATGGCGAAGTAGCAGTTGGCGATCTTGAAATCCCGCCGCTTCAGATGCTCGCGCAGCAGGAAGGGGTCGAGCGAAGGCAGCTCGTCGAGGGCCTCCAGAAGCGAGACGTCCCGGGCCTCGTCGTCCTGGTCGCCGCGAAGTTGGTTCAGCATGTCCTGCCAGCCGCGCTGGCCGACGAACAGCGAACGGCCGCCGAGGCTCAGGTCGGTCCGCTCGAACGGGATGATCAGCTTGGTGGATATCCGCCGGCCGGCGTCGAAATTGTACTGCTCATCCTGGCGCAGGCGATGCTTGATGATCACCGCGCCATTCAAGCTCGCCGCCTTGAAGAATGGCGCGCTCTCATACTCGACGTCGCCGAAGTTCTGGGTCGCCACGGCAGCAAGGTTAAGGACGCGGCTCGTGGACGCAGTCTTCTCCAGTCCGCTCAGGCTGCGGAAAGAACGATCTTGCCCTCGCGACGCCAATTCGTCCTCCGGTTGCGGAGCTACTCTCCGCCGGGTGGTTGCAAGCCCTATCTATCGATTCAAGCTCTACAATTCGGTTAAGGCAGATAGAGTTCGGGGAGTCCGTTCGGCGAACATGATATCCCAGTGACCAAGTCTTCCCCTTTGTGCCAATCCGCGCGAATACTGACTGAACGGCGTTAATCGAAAGACGCCGATCGGAGGAGTTGAGCCATGGACGACGGTTCGATCGACGTGAAACGGGCCGCCCGCGAGGCCGCCTATTCGATGCCGCTCAACGAGATCAATCCGGCGGATCCGGAGCTGTTCCGCACCGACACCCTGTGGCCCTACTTCGAACGGCTACGCGCCGAGGACCCGGTCCACTGGGCGGTCGATCCCGCCGCAGATATCGGCGGCTACTGGTCGGTGACCAAGTGGAACGACATCATGGCCGTGGACACAAATCACGAGGCCTTCTCGTCCGATCCGACCATCGTGCTGCCCGACCCGGCGGAAGACTTCACGCTTCCGATGTTCATCGCCATGGACCCGCCCAAGCACGACGTGCAGCGCAAGACGGTGAG
>Ga0070665_100008590_pt1 | contig 10334 bp, 7 predicted proteins | sample KBSS13metaG_FD_65862 | JGI IMG/M metagenome (GOLD analysis project Ga0070665, IMG submission 65862) | Switchgrass rhizosphere microbial communities from Kellogg Biological Station, Michigan, USA - KBS S1-3 metaG | ecosystem: Host-associated > Plants > Roots > Rhizosphere > Soil ...
GACAACGCCGCGGTCAGTTCGCCTCCAGTCGTTGAAACCGCAATCACCTCTGCTCTTCCGAAGTAGCGCAATCCCCAGCCGCGCTACGGTGACCCCGGAAACGGGGTCACCATCCCACAATGCCGACAGCCGCCGCTCTGCCTGCGCAAGAATGGCTAGTGGCAGGAATGGGTCGAAATCGGACTCTACCTAGCGGCGAGTTAGGGCGTCTCCGATTATAAACTAGCCGGACCTAGCCAGCCGCTTGATGACCTCAATAGCGGCAAGCAATTCGGCACTTTCTTTTGCCGGGCTGCTTTGGTCATTGGCCCGCAGCCGGATCAGTTCGGACTGCCGGTGCAGCGAAACAGTCCCGTAGCTTGTGAAGGTGGTCATCACATCGGAATGGCCGAGATTCTGGCTCCAGGCCTTCATTTCCTCTGGGGACAAGTCCAGCGTCATAGCGTGGCGCACCAGCATGTCGCGGAAGCTATGGGGATTGAAATAAGGCAGTCCCGCAGCTTCGAAACCCCGCCGAAACACTTCACGGATCGGCCCACTTGATGCCCAACCGTGCCGAGCCAATCCTTGCGGTTGAAACCCCCCGCAGGGCCCCAGGCCCATGGCAGTTGCAGGGAATAGAACATCATCAGGCCCGGCCAACTGCGACTCACGCAGTTCAGCCGCCCATTCATTCACGATCTCCAGCGCACCCTTACAAACCGGCATGAAGATCGTCCGGAAAGTCTTGGCAAACTTCGTCGCCACGGTTCGGGCGTCCTGCTCCACATAGCCCGCTTCGAGATTGACGTGGCCCAATCGAAAGGTCGCCAATGCCATGACACGGGCACCCGTGATTGCGGCAAACGCAATCAGCGCCCGGTCGCGCCGATCCACGACGGTGGCCGAAGGCATGACTTCCAGGACATGGGCGACCATTTCCAGTGTAGGCACCGCCTTTTCACGTCGAGCGCGGGCGATTGCCGCGTCCTTTTCGTTCAAGTTGAAATAGTCAGCGTCCGCATATTCGAGCTGCGAACGGTAACCGGGTTCACGTGCGAGCCATTCGAAAAAGGCCTTCAAGTCGCGCAGCGCTGACTGAACCGTCGCCTTACTCAGCCGTTCACCTGAGCGCTCGTTCAACGTGCTGGCCAGCCCTCGCTTGAAGGCAATGGCCTGCTCGCGATGAAATCGCTTGAAGTCCCTATGTCCGGTGCTTGCTTCGAAGCGAGCCAGGGACTTCGCCACGCGGTCGATTGTTACCGTGTCGCGGCCTTTGGCTTCAGCCAGAAACCGGAAATAATCGCGCTTCACGCGCTCGTTCGAGGCGTTGTTCTTAGCCATGGTTCAGCCTTGCCTCTCCAAGTCACAATTTAGGGAAGGGGCTTGCTGCCCACTTAGGCTTGCGCGGCCTTGCGTGGATTGGACGGTACAACCGGGCATTATACTCGGTAGGTCGCGCTCGCGGGCGCGACGATGCATGATCGTCTCACAACACCCGCAAAGGGCTCGCAGGTTGCCGGTGCCGGGCCGCATTGCGACGAAGTCCACCATTTTATGTGCTGGTTGGCGCGGTGTGCGGCAGCGGAAGCAATAAAGGGTGCCCGGCGGGCACGGCTGCTTGCGATTGGCACTGCGGCTGGCCAGGAATGCCCGAACCATCGGACCGTGAAACAGGACGGGCCGACTCTTATCGATCGGCTCCAGCCCTTTGGATTGCCAGTGCCGTATCGTGTTCTTGTGCACGTCTAGACAGCGCGCCAGTTCATCTGCGCTGTAGCTGTGGTTGAGTTTGACGAGGTTCGGGTTCACCCGGCGAGCTGCCACGTCCGATCACCCTTGTCCGTTGATTAGTGCGAGCAGGGATTCGGTCGGGATGATCGTTCGCCCGCCAACCCGCGTAACTCGCAGCCGACCGGCCGCAATATGGCTGTAGATCGTGGTCCTACCCAGGCTGGAAGCGCGACACGCTTCTCGAATGCTGTAGCCGAGTTTCGGGGGCTCGCTTCTCTCGTTTTGCATGGCTCAAATCCCACTCTGCGAAGACGGAATGCCTCGCTTTGTGGGCAACCAATTAGAACGGATTGGGCTGGCCTTGGACTGGGGGAATGCGGCTTAAGGGGGGGATTGTGGAGATTCCCCCTCCCATAAGTGACTGATTAGCCGTTCAATGTGGCGGGCGTCCCTTGGCTTTCCGGTTTTTGGGTTAGGCGGCAAATCAGCAACGATTGAGGCGGCTGCTGATCCCTTGGAAATCGCGGGCTGAGCTGAGCGCATAGCGACTGCACATTGCACTATATCATCATGGTTGAGCTGCCGATTGGGGGGCACATTCCCCGCCGATCTCTTTGAAGGCGTGGTGGCCGCTCTCCATCCATCGAACGCCTGCCGCGCCAACAAAATCGGGCACCCGCGTCCAGTGTCAGTGCTCGACAGGCCTTCATATGCGTATTCGAGGTACTCGGGATTCACTCCGTTCCAGTAGACACGCGGGATTGTCAGGGCAGGTCCCTCGGCTGGCGCAATCAAGCCGCGCAGGGTCCCGTCCTGAAGGGCTGTCCATAGACTGAGGCTGGCTCCAATGTGTGCAACTACGTGAGGCGGTGGATCTGCACTTGCCGAGTTCGGAAGGGGCGCTCCCGACGGATCGCGTATGGAAATGGCTCCCGCCCCATCGGTCCAGAGTTGGAAGTCGTATGATGGGCTGCCGTAGGCAAGCCAGCACAAGGCCTCGTCCAAGCCCATGACCGGACCAATTCCTGGCAAAGTGGCGGGGATTTGTGCCAGCATCGCGGCCATTGAATCCGAACGCGAGCCGAGGTTTCTCATCAGCGATGCGCGGTCCACTGTAACATTCGCGAAGTGGTCATGCCGTTCGCTTCCGTGCACCACGCTGTCATTGGGGCGGCGATAGGAGACGAGCAGGCCACTCCCGTAGTGAAGTGTGTCATGGCCGATCTGTACTTTCCGATAATCGTCCAGCGCCAACGGATTGATTGGTTCAGTTTTCGCTCCCTTCTCGCCAATCGTCTGGACGTGGCGGCCGAACATTGGGACCAGGCCGTCGGCTGCCGCTCGCAACAGCAACGTGGCTCCCGTCTCCAGTTTTCCTTGCGCGGCCTGCAAATCGCCTCCGGCCAGTCGTTCCCAATGAATCGCGCGTCCAAATCTCTCTGCGTCCAGAGCGACGCCGTAGGCGAGCCACGTCAAAGCTTCAGACAGTGAAACTCGGCTGGCATCGGAAGGCTTCCGAGAGGAAATCGCCACAATTGAGCAAGGTGGGATTTCTTCCGCTTTCATGGGCAGGCCAGGCATCCTGACCGAGTCCTCGGTTTTCGCCCAATGATCGAACTGGTCCTTAGGGATCGCCCAACCGTGTCCGCTCCAAGCCTGCCACTCGTCGGGCCATAATGGATCGACTTCTAGACCTCCAAAACTCAGGGCCTGCTCGACGATCGACCATTCGCCAAAGGCGTGCGCCGGGATGCGCTTTAACTCCGATCCATTGAACCAGGACGGCGAAAGTGTGTCCGCGAAAATGGCTTTTTGGACTGTCGCAACGAGGCGCGCGACGAGCTTCTGATAAAGAACGTGCTCCGTCGATGTCTTGCCGAGCTGCGGCCCCCAATAGTCCGGGTCAATTACCTCGTGCCAAGGAGCGGGGTCATCTACCGCGTATTCGGACCTCAAGCGTTCAAACAGTCGACGCCCGCAAACGAACCCGTCAATCCAACCGGAGGGCAGGCCCTTCAACCAGCCTGCGTCGCTATCCTCGCTCATTCGCCACCCTAGCCACATCCAAAAACGCGGAGACACGCGGGATGCGCCGTGGCCAGCTTAGCCAAGCGATGTTCGATTGAAATCCCGGATTGACGCGGTGGCTTTTTTTGGCCGCAGTTTCTAAGCGCCTTCGGCCTTCCGAATGGGCTGAACGTTATTGGTATTGCCAGCGGGAAACGCGCAGAACGTCGCCCAATCGGCCATAAGGCGTCTCCGTTTTTCGAAGAGATCGCCCCGACGGTACGCGGCCTCGGCCTTGTTGCCGATAACATGGGCTAAAGTCATTTCGCAGACTTCATGGACATAGCCGGTGCACTCGGCTGCCCAATCGCGAAATGCCGAGCGGAATCCGTGCACAGTCGCGTCAACTTTCATGCGACGCAACAGCATCGTCATGGCCATGCTGGAGAGCTTGCCGCCCTTCGTGCCCGGAAACACCCAACTACCTTGTAAGGGCTCAAGGCTCTCAAGAATTTGGAGCGCTCGCGGTGACAACGGAACGCGATGTTCCTTTCCTGCCTTCATGCGACCGGCCGGGATGGTCCAGACGGCCTTTTCAAGATCAATCTCCCCCCAAGTCGCGGCAATCGCTTCGCTAGTGCGGGTGGCTGTTAAAATTAGGAACTCCAGCGCCAAGGCTGCGACCGCTTCGCGCTCGCGAAGGCTCTGCACGAATGACGGAACCTGATCATATGGCAGCGCCTTATGGTGGCCGCGCGTGAGGCGGGTCCGGGCTGGCAATATCTGGGCGATATGGCCGCGCCAGCGGGCCGGGTTCTCTGCGGTTCGGTATCCGCGCGCCTTAGCGGCATCCAACACCGTTTCAATGCGGCCCCGGATACGGCTGGCGGTTTCGGGCTTGGCCTTCCAGATTGGTTCGATGATCTTCAGGACATGCGCGGTGGCAATGTCGGCAACGGGAAGCTCGCCAATCTCGGGATAGACGTAGGTCGAGAGCGTATTTCGCCATTGTTGCCGGTGCTTGGCGTTGCGCCAGCCGTCCTCATTCGCCGCTATGTAGGTCTCTGCCACAGCTTTGAAGGTTACTCCGGCAATCTCGGCTGCCTGACTTGCCGCAAGCGCCTCGGCCGTCAGTCTTTGGCGCTCCTCCAGCGGATCGACGCCTGCCTTTACCTTCATTCGAAGCGCGTCGGCTGCATCGCGAGCGGCTGAGAGTGTTAACGCGCCCACGCCTGATGCCGCGCCCAAGCCGATGTCGCGCGACTTACCCCTGAGCATGAAGCGATAGACCCAGGATCGCGCGCCGCTCTCCTTGACCAGCAAATGCAACCCGCCGCCGTCGGCATGGCGGCCAGGCTTGGCGTTCTTAACGACCAGCGGGGTCAGTGCGTTGCTGAGCTTCTTTGGCATCTATGGCTCCCTCACCGGGAATCGAACCAAGCCGGAAAGAGGATGGTCACGAGTAAGCGCCGACCGTTCCCATAACCGTTCCACGATAATAGCGCGGTTTTATGGGAACGCAACCGAACGCAGCCGGACGCGTCTAGCGACCATTCCATCAGTTACGTCAAGAAAATAGCCATTTCTTTGGTTTCGATTGAACGAATCCGAAAACCAGTAAGGCGGACTCCGTCTCCGCCAGCTACCGCGCCAAGAGGTGAAGCACGAAGGCGCCGGCGCCATAGCCGACCATCGGCATGGCGCTGGTTGGGTCGCCGATCTTGCCCGGGAACAACTCGCACGGGACGGCGACGTACATTTCCGGAATGATGTTGTGGTCCGCTGCCGACTTGTCGACGATCCGCGCCAGCATCGCGTCCGCCTCTGCCGTCCGCCCGAGTCGCCGATACAGTTCGGCGAGGTGGAAATCGACGAACAAGAATTCCTGCTGCTCGTACCAATATTCGAAGATCTTCGGGTCGGTGTAGGTGCCGCGAACACGGCGATAGCCGCCTGACGCGACCTTCAGCAGCTCCATCCGGTCCACCGCGTCGCGGATCACCGCCGGATCGCGGACGATCCCGAAATTGATGATCGGCAGCAACGCCCCGTCGATGTCGTTCTTGATGCCGGGTTCGAGCGTTCCGCGCAGCTTGCCGTCGCGGATGAAGGCGGCGTCGAAACCCCTTCGAAGCGGGCTCGTATGATCGCCTGTTCGGTGAGAAACGTCCGCAAACGCCTGGAGGCCGACGATGGCCATCGCGGTCGAGAATGCGAAATGCTTCGCGTCTTTCTGCCTTTCTTCCCAGATCGACGTGTCCTTGACGACGATCCGACCGTCGCCGAACTTCTCGGTGTTCGCCAGGAGCGGCTTGACGATGAAGTCGCGCGCGACCTCATAAAGCGGACCTCGATAGGTACGCTCCTTCAGTAACGCTGGGTCGTGGTATTTCCTGAGGTACTCGCCGAGCGCCCACAGAACTTCGCCCCAATCGTCATATTCGATGTTGGTGCTGCCCTCTTGCGTGAAGAAGGGCTCCTCCTCGCCATTCCCCCAGTAGCGAACGACCGAGACCTGATAGTCCTCGCCGCCAACTTGAGCGCGCATTTTGCCGGTCGGCCGAGCATTGAAATAAGCGAGCAATGCGGCGCGCGCCTCGGCCCGATGCCCCATCTTCGCCAACGCCACCGTCGCCCACGCCATGTCGCGCACCCACGGCGTCGAGAAGACGTCGGGCAGCGCCGCGACGATCAGGCCGTTACCGTAGCGTTCCGGCCGGTTCGGCTCGCGGCTTTGGGCAATGCGCAGCATCGTCTCGCTCTGTCGCCACAGATGCCGCTCTTTCTCGCTCGCGAAGCGCACGGTCGGCTTCACTCGCCATTGTTCGAAGCGCGCGAGCTCGCGTTTGACCAAGGCTTTTGTCGTTAGGCCAGCGTGCCATTTGCTGAACTCACGTGACGCGCGCTTTGCGTCGCTTTCCTTCTCCAGCGCGATCATTGCGAAGGCCCGGTTGGCGCTATCCAGCGGGATCAACAGCAATGGCTCGTCGATCCCGCTGAAGCGCAGTAGCTTGGCTCCTGCCTTCAATGAGTGCTGTGACCGGATCGGCTTGTTCCACTCGATCCGCCACCGCGCTTTGGCGGAAGCGACGATGAGGGCAGGGCGCTCGAACCCGAACGGCATGAAGACCGTGCCGGACCCCATCCGGATGACTTGGGAGTCCGCGACATAATCAGCTGTCGCTTCGCCGCCCGCTTCTCCCAAACTCAGGGATTTAATGAAGTTAGGGGTCTCGATCCCTTCGCTCAGAGGGTTCTTCGGATCGGGCCGCATGAAACTGTGCGGATGGGAGTAGAATTTCGTGACCGCGCCGCTTTCGGGAGAGACCACCGCAAAGCCGTGCCCGTTACCCGTGACCAGATGCGAAGCCAGCGCCGCTGAGCTGCCGAGAAATGCGGCCGCAAAAACGCACAAGATTCTGGTGATCGGCCCGAGCATCAGGCCCGGCTCAAAGCAGGTTCGCCATGGGCCACGGCCAATGTCGCGCGCTTGCTAAGAAGGCCTCCCGGCGCGCTCACCTTGTCGACAACCATGAAGTCGGTTCGCCACTCGTCGCGGGTCACGTCACAGGCAAGATAGCCGCGTTGATTGTTGATGAACTTCAATTGCGGATTGTCCTTCAGCACCTGCCCCGCCCACGCCGGCCGGTCTTCTCCGTCACCATCGCTGGAAATTGATGTTCCGACGAATTCGACTGCCACCGGACGCTCCCGGTCGTGAAGCATTCCAGCGTAGTTCGTGTGCTCATCGCCGGTCAGGACCACGACATTCTTCAGCCCATTCATTCGAGCCAGGACGCGTTTGCGTTGCGCTTCGTACCCCGCCCAACTGTCCAGATTGAGGACCTTCCCCGGCGCTTCGTTGGGCGTCTTTCGCCAGTCTAGCGCCATCATCATCACCTGCTGGGCGATAACGTTCCAACGTGCGTCGCGTTTTTGGAGATTGCGCTCGAGCCAGCCTTCTTCCTCTGCGCTGATAATGTGCCCCTTGGGGGATCCGGCCTCCCGGCACCCATATTTGTAGCCGTCGCCGCAAGGATGCCTTGTCCGAAATTGTCGAGTGTCGAGAAAATCGAAGCGGGCGAGATTCCCGAAGCGCGTTCCGCGATAAAGCTGGATTGCTGAGCCCGTCGGCAACTGGCTTCGGCGCACGGGCATATGCTCGTACCAGGCCTGGAACGCGGCGGCCCGGCGGAGGCGGAAGATTTCGGGCGGAGCGCCCATCTCGTTAGTGTCGCCGGCCCAATTGTTCTCCACCTCATGATCATCGAACGTCACGAAAAATGGGTGCGCAGCATGGGCTGCCTGCAAGTCCGCATCCGATTTATACTGGGCGTATCGGCGCCGGTAATCGTCCAGCGACATGAGTGCGTCGCCGATGTGCTTGCGGACAGGATCGCCGTCCGGGCCGTATTCGTAAATGTAGTCGCCATAATGGAAGACGAACGCCAGCTCCTCGGCCGCCAGATGGCGATAGGCAGTATACAATCCCGCTTGGTAATCCTGGCATCCGGCAACCCCGAAGCGCAGCTTCGCCGGACTGCTCCCCACCAGCGGAAAGGTATGTGCCCGTCCGCTCGCGCTTTGCTCGCCACGGCACTCGAAGCGGTAGAAATAGGGCCGGTCAGCCTGGAGACCAGCAACTTCGACGTGGACCGAATGGGCGAGCTCTGGTCGAGCCGATGCTTCGCCCTTGGCGACCACGGTCCGGAAGTCCGAATCCTCCGCGACTTTCCAGCTGACTGGCACTACCTCGATCGGCATCCCGCCATGCGGCTCGAGCGGTGTCGGGGCGAGACGAGTCCAAATCACGAAACCGTCGGGCGCGGGATCACCCGATGCAACTCCTAGCGTGAAGGGATTGGCGGCCCAGTGGCTCTGGGCGCGGATGATCGACGGTGCAGCAATCAGGGCCGCTCCGCCGGTCGCGAGAAAGCCGCGGCGAGTGAACGAGGCCAGCAGCGAGGAGATGTCAGTTCGTGATGAACTCATAAGCGTCGCCTTCCCCCCTCCGGGCGTTGATGCCTTTGGCCCGAAGCGCCTCGACATGCGGTTCCAGCCTTTCATTGAACTCCTTCTCGTCGCGTGGGCCCCGCGGCCGCCACGCGATTTCCGCCAGCGCAAGCAGGCGCGGGAAGGTCATGAACTGCATGTACCGTTCGGTCGCAATGAACTCGGTCCAGACCGCAGCCTCGACTCCGATCACGTGGGACGCTTCCGCCGGGGTGTAGTTATCCGGCACGGGCTCGAAGGCGAGCATCTTGCCGATCGATTGCGGACCGCCCTTGTTACCTTCCCACGGAGCGCCCGGCTCGCCCGGCCCCTGCGCATAATCGAAGTAAAGCTGGTCCGCCGGCGACATGACGACATCGTACCCGCCCTTTACTGCAGCGTCGCGAACCTCCGGCCGGTCGCGCCGCCACCATTGGATGACGACACTCGGGGGCGCGTTGGCGTCGACCTGCTCATCCCACGCCATCGGCCGTTTGCCGAGGTTTTCGATGATGCCGACGACCTTGCGGCCGAAATAGGCTTCGACCTCATTGGTCGTTTTGAGGCCCTGCTCGGCCTTCAGCCGGTCCACGTCCGCGCGACCCTTCCACACGTCTTCGCCAAGCTCGTCGCCACCGAAGTGGACGTAAGGTGCTGGAAAGATACGCGCAGCTTCGGTGAGGACGCCGCGGATGAAATCGTAAGTTTGCGGGTTCGCCGGATTGAAGGCTCCGCTCTCCTGGTCGAAATATTCCGGATAAGAACGCGCAGCGGCTCCGGCGTGACCGGGCATCTCGATTTCCGGCACGACCATGATGTGCCGATCGGCGGCGTAGTGGACGATCTCGCGCATCTGGTCGGTCGTGAAATACTGCGGTTTGCCGTCAACCAGCGAGCCGACGCTGATGAGCTTCGGGTAAGCGGGGATTTCCAGCCGCCATCCCTCATAGTCCGTCAAATGGAGCTTCAAGGAGTTGAGCTTGTAAGTCGCCATCTCGTCGATGATCTTGAACAGCGCTTCCTTGCCGAAAAAATGCCGGGCAACGTCGACTGTCAGCCCGCGCCATTTGAACCGCGGCTCGTCGCGGATGTCGACCGCGGGAACTGCTCGAAGCCCCCCTTTCGTCGCGACTAGCTGCCGCAGTGTCTGCGCGCCGTAGAACAGGCCGCGAGGATCTGAGGCTTCGATCAGGATTTGCCTGCCGTCCGCCTTCAGGTGGTAGCCCTCAGGGTTGGCGACCATCGACTTCGGCACCAGCGAAAGCCGGATCGTCGACCCGCGCCCCTTGCTCGATTGCAGGCCAAGCTCCTGCGCCAGATAGGCAGCGGTCGCCTGCGCCTGTTTCGACCCCGTCACTCGTGTGTCAGCGCCGATCGTCACCTCGCCGGCGGACCAAGCGACCTGCGCCGGCATCGGAATCAGCGAAGGCCGAGTCGGAGTTGCGAATGCAGGCGCCGCAACGAGCACCAAGAGCGAAATGAGAATGCGGAAGGTGATCACAGTCTGGCTCCAGCGCCGGTACGCACGCGTGCGCACAATCCGCCCGCTCCCATCCTCGCGCAATGGCCGTTGCGAAGAATAAGAACGCTTGCCAACCTGCGCGCGCGATGAAGCGCGCCGC
>Ga0070665_100008593_pt1 | contig 10331 bp, 7 predicted proteins | sample KBSS13metaG_FD_65862 | JGI IMG/M metagenome (GOLD analysis project Ga0070665, IMG submission 65862) | Switchgrass rhizosphere microbial communities from Kellogg Biological Station, Michigan, USA - KBS S1-3 metaG | ecosystem: Host-associated > Plants > Roots > Rhizosphere > Soil ...
TCGGCGCCAGGTGATGAAACCAGTCGACGCTCTCTCCTAGATGCCCCGCGACCTGATCCGACGTCAACGGGAACGCCGGCTGCTCAGTTGCCGTGTTAGGCGCCGCAGCCGACGCCGCCGTCGACGGTTGAGCGCCCGCCGACTGCCCACCCGGCTCTCCGGTCGTTCGCCCCGCCCTCGCTGGCTGTTGGGTCGATGCCTGCCCACTCGACGACCTTTGCTTGGTCGCCGCCTCTCCAGCCGGCGAACCGTCTGTCCGGTCGCGCTGCTCCGATGGCGCTGGCTTAGGGTCGGCTGCCGACACCACCGACTCGGCGGAGACAAACGTCAGCAGCGCCGCCACTGCGAGCGCGCTCAACGCTCGCCACAGGCACGCGCGGTCAGGGCCGTACCTGGCCGCCGTGGGTCCGAATGTGAATTTCCATGCGCGAATCATAAGCAGTGCAGAGGGTAGCAAGGAAAAGGCCAAGGCGCTGGCTGCAAGTTCAGCCTCCTCCGTCGCGAGATTCAGGCTCGTGGCGCGCGCGCCGCGCGTTCACAAGCGGCATCAGTCGTATCACGGCCCTCAGCGAGGGGTTAGGATGGTGGGCTGTAAAGCAACCCCTGACCGAATGAAGTCAGCGGCTTTATTCTGAGGAGCAAGCAGACCTTGCAGAATTCCCCGAACATTCCGGAGCCTTACACGAGAGCCATAGCCCTCGGCCCAACCTATTTCCCTGTCGGGCTACACCGGTCTCTGGATCGTGTCAGGCACGTCAACATCCTCTGCCGTACTTCGACGACGGGCCAACTTGCGCCAGAGAGCCCCCGATATCCGGTCGTATGCCACCATGCGTCGACGGGGCTAAGCGCTGCACCCAACATCGTAGCGCAACTCCTTCCTCGACTGAAGTCGCAGGTTTCCCTGCGGAGAGTTCTATGAGACAGTCTGAGATCGCCGCCGCCCTGCGACAGGGACTCCCCGCCGATTGTGTGCTCTCGCGGGACGAAGAATTACGGCCTTACGAGTGCGACGGCCTGAGCGTATTCCGGCAGAAGCCCATGCTGGTCGTCCTGCCGCGGACGGAAGACGAAGTTCGACAGGTGCTCATCACGTGCCGCCGGCTCGAAGTGCCCGTGGTCGCCCGTGGCGCCGGCACCGGATTGTCGGGCGGCTCCACGCCGCACGCGTCGGGCGTTCTGCTGTCGCTCGCCCGCTTGAACCGGATTCTGGAAATCGACCCGGTCGCCCGCATCGCTCGCCTGGAGCCGGGCGTTCGCAACCTGAAAGTTTCGGAAGCGGCAGCCCCGCACGGGTTGTATTACGCACCGGACCCTTCCTCCCAGATCGCGTGCTCCATAGGCGGCAACGTCGCGGAAAACTCAGGTGGCGTGCACTGCCTCAAGTACGGCCTGACCGTCCACAACGTACTCGGGGTCCGAGGTTTCACAGTCGACGGAGACCTGGTCGAGATCGGAGGCCGCGCTCCCGATCACCCGGGACTGGATCTCCTGGCTCTCGTGATCGGCTCCGAAGGACTCCTCGTGGTCGTCACAGAGGTGACCGTCAAGCTGGTCCCGCGGCCGCAACTCGCCCGCGTTGTAATGGCGTCGTTTGCCGACGTTCAGTCTGCTGGCAACGCCGTCGCGGCAATCATCGCGGCCGGCATCATCCCTGCAGGACTCGAGATGATGGACCGCAAGGCTACGGCCGCCGTCGAGCCGTTCGTCAACGCCGGCTACGATCTCTCGGCCGAGGCAATCCTCCTCGCCGAAGCTGATGGCACACCCGAAGAAGTGACCGACCAGATCGCCGAGATCGAGAAGGTTCTGCAAGCCGCCGGTGCAACGGCCCTGGTTGTCTCGAGCTGCGAGGCGGAGCGGTTGCGCTTCTGGTCGGGACGCAAGAACGCCTTCCCGGCCGCCGGCCGCGTCTCGCCAGATTACTACTGTATGGACGGCACCATCCCACGCAAGAACCTCGGCCCGATGCTGAAGGCCATCGAGGACATGGAGACGCGTTACTCACTGAGATGCATGAACGTTTTCCATGCCGGTGACGGCAACCTGCATCCGTTGATCCTGTTCGATGCCAACACGCCCGGTGAATGGGATCGCGCCGACCGGTTCGGTGCGGAAATCCTGGAGCTGTGTGTTCGGCTCGGCGGCACGATCACTGGAGAGCACGGAGTTGGCATCGAGAAAATCAACTCCATGTGCGTGCAGTTTTCGGATGCGGAACGTGCGGCGTTTTTCAACGTCAAAGCCGCCTTCGACGCAACCGGCCTGCTAAACCCCGGCAAAGCCATACCGACTCTCACCCGGTGCGCGGAATACGGCAAGATGCACGTGCACGCCGGCGCCTTGCCCCACGCTGACCTACCGCGCTTCTGATGGACGCCCAATCAACCCTCAACGAACTGCGCGAGCGCGTGATGGCAGCTCACCAACAGCGCCACCCCCTACGCCTCCGCGGCGCCGGCACCAAAGACTTCTACGGCGAAAACGCCTTCGGGGACCGCAGCGCTGACGCACCTCAAACGCCGCGCGGAAACGCACCCGCTTCGGCCGCAACGCTCCAGGCACCCGGCGCCGTGCCCGTCCTTGACCTCCGGCCCTATCGCGGCATCGTCGACTACGAGCCCTCGGAGTTGGTCATCACGGCGCGTTGCGGGACGCCGCTGTCGGAGATCGAGGCGGCGCTGGCGGAGCGCGGGCAATTCCTCGCATTTGAGCCGCCGGCTTTCGGCGGCGACCCCACTATTGGTGGCGTGATTGCCGCGGGACTGTCCGGGCCGCGCCGCATGTATGCAGGCGCGGCGCGAGATTTCGTGTTAGGTGCGACGCTTCTGGACGCGCACGGTGACATACTGCGTTTTGGCGGCCAGGTCATGAAGAACGTCGCCGGCTTCGACGTCTCGCGACTCTTATGTGGGTCTCTGGGTATTCTCGGCGTCATCACGGAGGTCTCTCTCAAGGTCCTCCCACGACCACGCGCTGAGGAGACGCTGCGACTCGAAATGCCGGCGCGGCAAGCCGTCGAAGCGTTCAATCGCTGGAGCGGACAACCTCTGCCGCTCTCCGGTGCGGCCTGGTGGGACGGCGTCGCCTGGATCAGGCTCTCCGGCGCGGCATCGGCGGTTAGCGCGGCTCGAGAGCGCCTCGGCGGCGAACCCGTAGATCCAACGGCGACAACCCAATGGTGGAATGCTCTGCGCCACTGCACGCACCCGATCTTCGAGAGCAACACGCTGTGGCGGCTATCGGTGCCAGACACCGCACCGCCGTTGGCGCTACCCAACCAACCTCTGATCGACTGGGGCGGCGCGCTGCGTTGGTACACCGCCGCCCCAAGCGACATCAGGAGCATCGCATCCGCTGCAGGCGGAACCGCAATGTGCTGGCGCGGCGTCCCACCCGCCAGCGGCCGCTTTCACCCGCTGCAGCCGACAATCGCGACACTAACTCGGCGCCTCAAGGACCGCTTCGACCCCCACGGGATCTTCAACCCGGGAAGAATGATCGCGGGCCTCTAGCCGTCGCCGCGCGCACCGCGCACGCCCCGACGCGAGGCCTGCGCACGGGCGACCTTCGCACGCCCGGCGCGAGCCTGCGCGCGGGCCGACCCTCGCACGCCCAGCGCGCCCCCGGCCCGCGCTAGCGGCGCTGCGCGACCCCCGCGCGCTCAGCGCGGTGTCAGCCCGCCAGCGCCGCTACTTCGCGCCCCGCACTTCCGCCTGATGCGCCTTCACCATCTCCGCCATGCTGGCGAACCGGAAGTCATACTTCGGTGTCCCGGCAGGCGGCACCGTCGCGCCCCACCCCTCAGCCTGATGTCGCCGATCGATCCAGGCGCTGCTGAGCCCGGCGGCCTGGGCAGGCACATGATCATGAAACAAACTCTGCGCCGTGTGCAGGATGTTGCGTTTCAACACCCCCAGCTCCGCGACCTTGTTGATCAAGTACGCGAAATTGCGCGGATCCGGCTTATACGACCCGATGTCCTGCGCCGTGCAGACGGCCTCGAACGTCACCCCGAGCAGGCGGTTGGTGCCAGCGAAGCTGTCGCGGTCCACGTTGGAGAGAATGACCAGCTTGTAGTACCGCTGCAGATACTGCAACGACGCCACCGTGTCGGGAAAAGCCGGCCAATCGGGCACCGACTTCCCAAACGCGAGCGCCTCCTTCTCGTCCTGACTCACCTTCCACTCACGCGCCAAGCGGTGATGAACCTCGGTGAGCAGCTCCGAATAAACCATCTGCGGAGTGGTCGCTTCCTGCGCCGACTCGTGCCGGCCGTAGGCAGCGAGCACGTCCTCGCGCTTCAGCGTCACGCCGCCCCTTTTCAACAACGGCTGCAACGCGGCGTAGAGCCCGGTCTCCCAATCAATGAGCGTCCCGTAACAATCGAACGTGAGCGCCTTGAAATCCGTGAGTTGCATAGTCAGCTGTGTCCATGCTCGTGCTGATGATGGATGTCGGGAAAATGCGAATGATGGTGACGTAGAAAGCCGTGCGCGTGCGCGTGGGTATGCGGCTCGCTCCCGTCCCAATCGAATTCATGCTCGTGCCGATGATGCTCGTCATGTGTGTGGGCATGCGAGTGCGACAGCGGCTCGTGGACGTGCTCATGCACGTGGTCTTCAGTAACGTGCAACCAGACACCGACAGCCATACACAGCGCGGCGCCCCAGAAAGCACCCTCGGCCGGTTGACCGTCAACGAACAACGCCAGCGCCGCACCAATAAACGGAGCCGTGGCGAAATAGGCGCCTGTACGCGCACTGCCCAGGTGGCGCAACGCCACAATGAACAGAACGAGGCTCAGCCCATAGCCCAGAAACCCCATCCCCATTGTGGTCGCCACGTGTGCGCCTGAGGGCAAGGACGCGCCGAGCGAGAGCGCCAGGACCGTGTTGGTGGTGCCCGCGACCAAACCTTTGATCGCCGCCAGGACCCGGGCGTCGCCCGCCGCGATCTTCCGTGTCAGATTATTGTCGATCGCCCAACTGCAGCACGCGGCGACAATCGCAAGGAACGCAAACAGGCTGCCCGAAGGCGCGAAACGCGTCGGCCAGACGAGAATCAAGCCGCCGACAAAAATGGCAGCCAGCCCGAACACGACGCGGGAGCCCGCCGGCTCTTTGAAAACGACCCAAGCCAGAAGTGCCGTGAATACGACTTCGAGATTCAACAGCAAAGAGGCGGATGCCGCGTCGACGCGAGCCAGCCCGGTCATCAGCAACGCAGGCGCGATGACGCCCCCTACCAGCGTCGTCAGTCCCAACCAGAGCCAATCGCGATCCGCCAGCCCAGTCGCAGACCAACCCCGATCCTGCACCCACCGCAGCGCGCTGACCCCAACCCCGCTACCGAGGTAAAGAAGCCCAGCGATCAGTAACGGCTCCGTACCGGTGCCCAGAAGCTGCTTAGCGACAGGCGTCGTAACGCCAAACAACACCGCAGAAGCCAGGGCCGCGACAACCCCAGCATGCAATGCAGGCGACAGGTGCCCGCGACCGCTCATGTCATTGCTTCCGGCCGCCACGCGTCACACCGCGTGCGCTTCCGACTCCGTCTGCTCGCCCGCAGCTGCAGGCTCGGCCGACAGAGCCGCTCCGGCAACCGCAGCCGCGGAAGCCGCACTCGTGGCATTCGCGGCAGCAGGAGCAACGTGTGGCGTAATAACCTGCGCCGGCGGGGCCAAAGGAGCGGGCATCGCCACCTGCGGCGGCTGATCCCGCTCCAGCGTCACGCACGACCCCGGATACGACGAATCAATCGTCAAGTTCAACCCATGGAGCTTCGCCACCGCCGCCACGAGACTCAACCCGAGGCCGCTTCCGGGCGTATGCCGACTCTTCTCCAGACGATGGAACCGCCGCAACACCGCCTCGCGCTCGTGCGGTGGAATCCCTGGCCCGTTGTCCGAGACCGCCACACCGATCCGGCCCTTGTAGTAGAACGTCCGCACCGCCACGCAGCCCCCGGTGGGGCTGAACTTGATGGCGTTGTCGACCAGGTTGCTGATCGCCTCGAACATCAGGCTCGGGTCACCTGACATCTGGGTCAGCGAGGGCGCGTCCGTATCAAACGAGAGCTGCACGCCCCTCTCTTCCGCAACCGGCGCGTGGAACTCAACGACATCGGCTGCGATCTGCCCAAGGTCGATCCGGGCGAAGCCGGCACGTCGCGCCCCGTCCTCCACCTCGGCAATACGCAGCAGCGCGCTAAAGGTTCCAAGAACGGCCTTCGTCTCCGCGATCGCTTCATCAACCGCGCGCGCATACTCGTCACTCGAGCTCCCCCGACGCCGTGCACGCTCGAGGCCGCCGAGCAATCGCGTGAGCGGAGTGCGCAAGTCGTGCGCGATATCGTCGGTGACTCCCTTCACCTCGCGCATGAGCCGCTCGATGTCATCCAACATCCCGTTGACCAGGTAAACGAGCCGATCCAGGTCGCCCGCCCCCCGGCGAGTCGGCAACCGCTCGGCGAGATTTCCCGTCACGATGCGCTCGACGGCGCCCGTAATACCGTTGATCTGGCGGACCGCGCCGAGACCCGTAATGATCGCGCCCGCAATACCGGTTCCGAACACCAGGACACCGCCCCACGCCATCGCATCCAGCAGCAGGTGTTTGAAGCCGTAGATCTCGTTGACGTTGTAGCTGAGAATCAGGATGTCGCCGTTGGCCATCCGGTAGCCGACACCGCGGAAGGGCGACTCCTTGCCATTGCGCTCGAGCTTGTATTCGAAATAGCGCCCGAAGGCGACCGGCCGCTTCGGCAAGGCCCGCAGATTTCCCGCAATGTAGCGGCCCGAGGAGTTGAATAGACCGAAGGGTCGCCACGCACCGAGGTCACGCTCCGCGTGAGTCTGGAGCCGCGGGACGATTTCCCCCGGAGCCGTGAGATACGTGGCCGAGTCCCGTGCGATCCAGTGATCGACGGAGCTGTTGAGGTACGTCGTCGCCTGCCAGTAGAGAAAGAAGAAGAACACCGACGACGAGACGCCGAAGAGTGCCAGGAACAGCACCGACAGTCGGAAACTCGTCGTGCGGGGAAGATCAGTCAGGCGCACGCAGGATGTATCCCGAGCCGCGCACCGTATGGATCATGGACGGCAGCCCCCCCTCATCGAGCTTCCGGCGCAGCTTCCCCATGTGGACATCGATGACGTTGGTTCGTTGGTCATAGCGATACGACCAGACCTCCTCGAACAACATGGTGCGCGTGATCACCTGCCCCGGATGACGCATCAGGTATTCGAGCAAGCGGTATTCGCGCGGCAGCAGGTCGATGATGCGCCCGCCACGCTTGACCTCCCGCTTCAGCAGGTCCACCTCCAGATCGCCGATCCGGAGCATGGTCTCGCGGTCGGGAACGGCCCGGCGACGCAGCAAAACCTCGATGCGCGCGGTGAGCTCCAAAGACTCGAAAGGCTTCGTCAGGTAATCGTCGCCACCCGCACGCAAGCCGCGAACACGCTCGTCCACGGCGGACAAGGCACTGAGAATCAATACAGGGGCATCGACGCTCAAGCCCCGAAGGGTCGAGAGCACGGTGAGGCCGTCGATCCCACCGGGCAGCATCCGGTCGAGCACAATGGCCGAATACCGGTCCGCTACGGCACGGTCCAGGGCATCCTGCCCGGTATATGCGCATTCCACCTCGAAGCCATGGTCACCCAGCGCTGCCGCGATTTCGGCGGCAGTCTGCGCATCGTCCTCTACGACCAGGACCCTCGTCACGTGACCTCCTGCGACCATTGCACCGAAACGCCAATGATAACCGGTGGGAAAGCCAGGCGCCGTGAAACGGAATTTAGGCCCCCGGGAGGTCTCCGGCGGCCGCAGAGGCAGGGTGCGCCGCAGCTTTACTGCAGCGCACCAGCCCAAGCTCAGGCTGTCTTCAGCTCAGCCGGATTGATCGGCAACCGCCGCACCCGCTTACCCGTCGCAGCGAACACCGCATTGGCCAAGGCGGCAATGACCGGCGGCAGCGCGGGCTCACCCAACCCCGTGGGCGGGAAGTTCGTGGGCAGGAAATGCACCTCCACCTGCGCCGCCTGGTTCATGCGCAGCAGCGGGTACTCGTGGAAGTTGGTGTTGGTGGCCTGTCCGTTCTCGATATTGATGGCCAGGCCCAAGGCCTGCCCGGTGCCGTCCAACACGCCACCCTGCACCTGGTTCAAGGCGCCGCTCGGATTGACGATCGGGCTGCCGACATCGGCCACCACCCAGATCTTGTCGACCCGCACGGCCCCCTGGTCATCGACTGTCGCCTTCACGACTTCCGCGAAATAACCCAGGTGACAGTAATAGCACGCGAAGCCCATGCCGGTGCGCGGTCCGGACGGGGCCTTGCCGCCGCCCTGGCGAGCCAGTGCATGCAGTCCCGCCTTGTTCCAACCTGACTTCTCACGCACCGCTTCGATCACGCCGCGGAAGCGACCCGTGTCGTACGGCGGCATCGGCCCGAACGGCCCCGGGGGCACCGTAATGACACGCGGCTCACCGAGGATCGCGAGGTTGAAATCCATCGGGTCTTTCTTGGCGGCGAAGGCCACCTCGTCCAGGAAGCCCTGGAACGCATAGGCGAACCCGTTGCTGCCCGGAGCACGCATCGGCCCCGTCGGCTGCGCGAACGCAAGCGGCGACGCCACCAGCTCGATGTTGGGAATCAGCCGCGCCGGATATTCCGTGGGCGAGAACGTCGCGCTGTCGTTGAACTTGTCACCGATACCGAAGGTGACCAGGTGATTGCGCAACGTCACCAACTTGCCGTCCTTGTCCACACCCGCGCTGAAGTTGTGGTAGCCCGCGGGACGGTACATGTCGTGTTGGAGATCCTGGCGGCGATCCCACAGGAGCTTGATGGGCGCCCCAGCCTGCTTGGAGATCATCACACTCTGGATGATGAAATCGCTCGACAGGCGCCGCCCGAAGCCACCGCCGCAGCGGGTGACATGGATCGTCACGGCCTCCGGCGGGATGCCGAGCGTCTTGGCGACGAGCCCGCGGCCCGCGCCCGGATTCTGGGTCGGCGCCCAGATCTCGACCTTGCCATCCCGCACGTCCGCCGTGCAGTTCATCGGCTCGAGCGGCGCGTGCGAGACGACCGGGTAGTAGTAGCTGGCTTCGACCTTCAACGGCGCATCCGCGAAGGCCTTCTTGTGATCGCCGTCGCTGCGCACGACTTTCACCGGATCTTTCTTGGCAATCTCCGCGGCCTGGCGGTCATAACCCAGGCTGCTGTGATCCGCGTGCGGGCCCTTGTCCCACTTGATCTGCAGCTTTTCCGCGGCCTTGTTGGCCTGCCACCAGGTGTCCGCCACCACGGCAACGCCATCAAACAGGCCCATCTGCATACCTACATACGGGCCCTCGCCCGCATCGTCCGCCTTCACTACGAACACGTGCCGGACGCCCTTCAGCGCTTTCACTTCGTCGATGTTGGCGCTGACGAACTTGCCGCCGTGCACCGGGCACTTCTCGAACACCGCGTACAACATGCCGGGCACGGTGGTGTCGATGCCGAAAATCGGCTTGCCGGTGACGATCAGCGGACTGTCGACGCCGCCGATGGCCTGACCGATGATGCGGAAATTCTTCGGATCCTTGAGCGCGACGGTCTTCAGATCCGGCGGCGGCACGGCGGCCGCCCTGGTCGCGAGCTCACCGTACTTCAAACTCTTTCCGGACTTCTCGTGGTGCACGACACCCGCGGTCGTCGAACACTCGCTGACGGGCACGCCCCAGGTCTTCGCCGCGGCGGTCATCAACATCTGGCGCCCGGCTGCGCCCGCACGACGCAAGGCGTCGTAGTTCATCGGGATACTGAAGCTGCCACCAGCGAACTGCGCCCCGTACTTGGCCTGGTCGACCACCGCCATCTCGGTACGGACGTTCTGCCAATCCGCATCGAGCTCTTCGGCAATGATCTGCGGAAACGCGGTCTTGATGCCCTGGCCGATCTCGGGGTTCTTGCAGACGATCGTGACGGTATCGTCCGGAGCGATGCGGATGTACGCGTTGATCGTACCGCCGGCCGCGGCCGGATGGGCAGCGGGTGCAACAGCGGGCGCTACGGTCGGAAAGCTGAAATCCAACAGCAGGCCGCCGCCGGTAGCCGTGCTGGCGGCCAGAAAGCTGCGGCGCGAGAGGCCCGCACCGGCCGCATCGCGGAGGTTCTCGGTGCTCATGATCAGACCTCCCTGGTGTCGGCGGTCGGCATGCCGGCGGCCTGTTTGATGGCCGCTCGAATGCGCGTGTACGTGGCGCAGCGGCAGATGTTGCCGCTCATGGCGTTATCGATGTCCTGGTCGGAGGGCTGCGGCTTCTGATTCAGCA
>Ga0070665_100008595_pt1 | contig 10330 bp, 8 predicted proteins | sample KBSS13metaG_FD_65862 | JGI IMG/M metagenome (GOLD analysis project Ga0070665, IMG submission 65862) | Switchgrass rhizosphere microbial communities from Kellogg Biological Station, Michigan, USA - KBS S1-3 metaG | ecosystem: Host-associated > Plants > Roots > Rhizosphere > Soil ...
CTCAGCCAGCTGGGCAATATGTCCTCCCCCACCATCTTATTTATAGTGGACGAAATTTTGAGTCGGGTCGGCGAAAACGAAAAAAATGCCCTAAATGGACCGTTGGTGGCCCTGGCATTTGGCCCGGGATTGTCCATAGAAGCAGCAATTCTGGAAATTTTTAGCGCCGTTTAATAATTTCACGAGTGTTTCACGTCTTTTTTCGTATTTTTCCCATACGAACCTCCTCCAAGTTTCGCCCCCAATTTCTATCAAGGTATTTGAGATGAGCACCACATTCGCCCCCGCCTTTGACACCGTCTCCATCCTCGCCAGTATCGAAAACAACGGCGCAAACTCCTCTTCGGCCATCCCCCAGCCCAAGCCCAGCATCTTTTTGAAGCCAACTATCACGAGTTGGATCAACGCACCTTTTTACAATGTCCCTTCTCGTCCATCCCTCTCCAATCCAGTTCCGGCACGGACACCGGAATTCGCACCAGAAAACGACGGCAACCGTATCGCAGACGTAGTCAGTTCGGAAGAAACCACTACCGCTGTTGCACCCGCCGCCCCGGTTATGGTTGCCGAGTTTGCCGCCGAAGAAAGTGCAGTCACCCACGGATCCGATTCACTGACACCGACAGCGCTGGAAGGCTTCGACCTGGGCAAACTGTCGCCCCCCATGCTTTCGGTAGCCTGCGAAAGCCACATCTCCCATGTACAGAAAGTGCTGTCCTTTTTCCAACGCGGCGGCGAAAGCGCAAAAACCTTCGGCAAAATCTTCCTCAACGATGTTGCACTGCAACGCACAGTCCTCAATGCTCTTATGAACGAGCCCGGCAATCCCATGGCTCAGATGGAAGCGCTGCACATGGAACTGGCTGTGAGACTGGCTGCCTGTGGTCAGGCCCGCCAAGTTGCCCAGTTGATGTTGGCCAACGTTTAATTTTAGTCTTGTGACCAGAGCGCTGTGCGCCGGCCGCCGGCAATTGAAGGTCTGCCCTTGGTTACAGCAGTTCTCTTTTTAGTGCTGCCTTTGAAAACCACGGCAAAGACTTCATCGAGATGCGAAACCGGTATGAGCTCTACTTTGTCTTTGACATAATCGGGAATATCGATCAGGTCCTTTTCATTGGCGCGCGGATAAATGACAGTCTTGATGCCGGCACGCAGAGCGGCCAGGACTTTTTCTTTTAAACCGCCGATAGCGAGGATGCGACCACGCAAAGTTATCTCACCGGTCATGGCCAGATTGCCGCGGGCCGGACGTTTGGAAATGGCCGAGACCAGAGCGCAACACATGGCGGCACCGGCTGAAGGACCGTCTTTGGGTGTGGCGCCTTCGGGAATGTGCACGTGGATGTCTTGCGTTTCCTGGAAACTGGGATCGATGCCGAGACTTTCGGCGTGACTGCGCAAATAGCTAAAAGCCGCCTGGGCAGACTCTTTCATTATGTCGCCCAGCTGACCGGTCAACTGCAAATTGCCCTTGCCCGGCATTGTGTTGACTTCAATCTGCAGGGTCTCACCGCCGGTTTCAGTCCAGGCCAGGCCGGTCATGATGCCGACTTGCGGTCCTTTGACTTCGTTTTCGCGCACGACGCGCGGCGGCCCCAAAAACTTTGCCACCATATTTGGTTGCATCTTTACTGATTCGACTTCTTCTTTTACGACTTGAGAAGCGACTTTACGGCAGATACTGGCCAGACTGCGCTCCAGGCCGCGGACGCCTGCTTCGCGGGTATATTCTTGAATAATCTTGCGCAAAGTGGCCGAATTGACTTTGAGCACTTTGCTGCTCAAGCCATGCCGTTTCAAGGTTTTGGGAATGATGTGATTTTCGGCGATGGCCACTTTTTCTTCTTCGGTATAGCCGGAGATGGGAATCACTTCCAGACGGTCATGCAGTGGTCTGGGCACGTGATCGAGAGTGTTGGCCGTGGCCACAAATACGACTTCCGATAGGGAGAAAGGCGCGTCCAGATAATGATCGGTGAAATTGTCGTTTTGATCGGGATCGAGCACTTCCAGCATGGCGGCCATGGGATCGCCCTGATAGGAGCGCGACATTTTTTCGATTTCGTCCAGAAGTATGACCGGGTTCTTTGTCCCCGACTGCTTCAGAGCCTGGATAATGCGGCCTGGCATAGCACCGATATAAGTACGACGGTGACCGCGAATTTCGGCCTCGTCGCTGACGCCGCCCAGAGAGATCCGGGCAAACTGTCTATTCATGGCCTTGGCGATGGATTTGACCAGACTGGTTTTACCGACGCCCGGTGGTCCGACCAGACAGAGGATCGTGCCGGTCGGCTCCTTGGCCAGTTTTCGCACGGCCAGATATTCGAGAATGCGTTCTTTTACTTTTTCCAGACCATAGTGATCTTCGGCAAGAATGGCGTCGGCGCGGTGCAAATCAATCACTTCCTTGGAGCGTTTGCCCCAGGGCAGAGAGACCAGCACGTCTAGATAGGTGCGGATAACGGCAGCCTCAGCGCTCTGCGGCATCATCTTTTCCAGACGCGAAAGTTCTTTGGTCGCTTTTTCCAGCGCCACGCCGCTGATTTTGCTCTTTTTGATCTTTTGCTTGTATTCGTTGATTTCGCTCAGTTCGCCGCCCTCGGCGCTGAGTTCATCCTGGATGATGCGCATTTTTTCGCGCAGATAATATTCTCTCTGGGTTTTTTCCAGATTGAATCTGACCTTGTCGTGAATTTGCTGTTCCAGATCGGCCAGTTCAAGCTCGCGCGAGAGCAGCTGGCCAATGTATTCCAGACGCTCGGTGGCGTCGGTTATTTCCAGGCTGCGCTGGCGCTCGGCCAGGGTCAAACCCAGATAAGTGGCAATGATGTCTGCCAGACGGCCGGGTTGGCCGATGCCCGAAACAGCCAGAAGGCTTTCGGGATTGATTTTTTTTGTCGACTTTACGTATTGCTCAAATTTTTCGACCGAAATCTTGATCAGAGTGCGGGTAGTCTCATCGTCGACCAGCACTTCACTGAGCTCGGTCACCTGGGCGGCAAAATGTTCGGCCCCGTCTTCCACCTGGTCGAGAGCCACGCGCATCGAACCTTCCACCAGCACTTTGACCGTGCCGTCGGGCAGTTTGAGCATCTGCATCACTTCAGCCAGGGTGCCGACCTGATAGAGGTCGTCCAGCTTTGGTTCTTCGGTTTCGGCGTCCTTCTGGGCGACAAGCACAACCAGGCGGTCATCGCGCATCAAAGACTGCTCAAGGGCGGCAATGGACTTTTGTCGGGAGACAAAAAGCGGCGTGACCATCTGAGGAAAGACCACCACATCCCTTAAAGGGATGAGCGGAAAAAAGGTTGTGCTCAGCTCCACCACTTGGGCGATACCTTGCCTTTATGAAGGGATAAATTCATAGCCTATATAGTCTAGGCTATTTCACCCTTCAGTTTAGCCTTTGGAAGCTGTAGAAGTTCAGCAGTTGAACGTTTATCAACAAGTTCCTTGGTTATATGGCAGACCTTAATGTCGGTGCGCGAAGGCACTTCGTACATAATGTCGAGCATAATTTCTTCCACAATCGAGCGCAGGGCGCGGGCGCCGGTTTTGCGCTTGATCGCTTCTTCCGATATGGCGCGTATGGCGTCGGTATCGAACTTGAGCTCAACACCGTCCAGGGCCAGAAGCTGTTGGTATTGCTTGATGATGGCGTTTTTGGGCTCGACCATGATGCGCACAAGGGCTTCCACGTCGAGGGACTCTAGAACGGCCAGAACGGGCATACGTCCGACAAATTCCGGAATGAGACCAAATTTGAGCAAATCGTCCGGGGCCGTGTCCTTGAGAATCTTGGAGGAGCGCTGCTCCCGTTCCCAGGCGGTCAGAGGACGCTCGGAGCCGAAACCGATGTTGCGATTAGACGACACGCGGGCTTCCACAATCTTGTCCAGGCCGACAAAAGCGCCGCCGCAGACAAAGAGAATGTTGGCCGTGTTGATCTGGATAAATTCCTGATGCGGGTGCTTGCGACCGCCCTGGGGCGGTACATTGGCCAGGGTGCCCTCAATCATCTTGAGCAGGGCCTGCTGAACTCCTTCACCGGAGACATCTCTGGTGATACTGGTGTTTTCAGACTTACGCGAAATTTTGTCGATTTCATCGATATAGATGATGCCGCGCTCGGCCTTCTTAATATCGTAATCGGCGGCCTGATAGAGGCGCAGGAGGATATTTTCGACGTCTTCACCAACGTAGCCGGCTTCGGTCAAGGTCGTAGCGTCGGCCACGGCGAAGGGCACATCGAGAAGTTTGGCCAGGGTCTGGGCCAGAAGGGTCTTACCGCAACCGGTGGGACCGATGAGAAGGATGTTGGATTTCTGAATTTCAACCTGTTCAGCCAGTTCCGAATTGTGGCTGATGCGCTTGTAGTGGTTGTAAACAGCCACTGAGAGAATTTTCTTGGCCGTAGACTGACCAATTATGTGTTGATCAAGATAGGCTTTAATTTCCTGGGGCTTCGGTATATCGACCATCGCCGGTGCAGTGCTTTCGGCTGCAGGCTGGGCGGCGGCGCCACCTTCGAACAGTTCTTCGTCGAGGATCTCGTTGCAGAGATCGACACATTCATCGCAGATATAGACTCCAGGTCCGGCGATTAGCTTTTTAACCTGGTCCTGACTCTTTCCGCAAAATGAGCATTTGAGTCGGTTGTCCGATTGCTTTGGCATTTAGTTTCCCTATCTAGAAGCTCTTATTTAGATTATGACGCTTATGCGACAGCCTTAGTGCCAGTAACCTGATGACTTTGGCACATTCTTTTCAACTTGAGGCTAAATTTTCCCTCTTTTAAACAAACTCACCTGTTCTACTTAATCACAAAGTGAACATTCTACAAAGTTAAATGCCCGGGACGAAATTGACAATGATCGTCCCGGGCACTCAGACTTGGTTTAAACAGCGGCCAGGGGCGCCTGATCGAGCTTGGTGATGACCGAATCGACAAGGCCATACTCCTTGGCTTCATCGGCTGTCATGATGTTGTCGCGATCTGTGTCTTTTTCGATCGTCTTAACGGTCTGACCGGTTTGTTCGGCCATCAATTCATTAAGTTGTCTCTTAATACGCAGAATTTCGCGCGCTTGAATTTCGATATCGGTAGCCTGACCCTGCGCTCCGCCCAACGGTTGGTGAATGAGGATGCGCGCGTGGGGCAGCGAAAGTCTCTTACCCTTGGCGCCGGCCGAGAGAAGAAACGCGCCCATACTGGCAGCCTGACCCAGACATATCGTCGATACATCCGAACGGATATGCTGCATGGTGTCAAAAATTGCCAGACCGGCGGTTACGGATCCACCGGGCGAATTAATATACAAACGTATATCTTTCTCCGGGTCTTCGCCTTCAAGAAGCAGCAGCTGAGCCACGATCAAGTTGGCAACGGTGTCATCAATGGCAGTGCCCATGAAGACAATACGCTCGCGCAATAGACGCGAAAAAATGTCGAAGGCGCGCTCGCCGCGTGCGGTGGTCTCAATGACGGTAGGCGGATAAACGGCATTGGGACTGGCATACGGAGAAATGCTCCACAGCTCGTGCAACTGTCTGCTCGAGGGCGGTGTCTTAATGATTCTGCTTTCGTTATCAGGGCCCATGGTCATATTCTCCAAATGAAACTATCAAGGTGGCTCATGGGGAGTAGTTTAGCCTGTTTTGCGAAAAATCTCCGGTACAAACTTTGATCCAAGGATTAAATAGCGATACGCCCCCCGGGGCTGAAACAGCCAACCTGGGGGGCGCACGAAGTTTTTATTGGGGCAAAAGACTAGTCTTTTTTCTTTGCCTTTTCTTTCTTGCCTTCACCCTCAGCTTTGCTTTTGGACTCGGCTTTTTCACCTTCGGATTTGCCTTTAGACTTGGCGCCTACTTCGGCCTTTTCACCCTTGTGATCATGTCCATGGTCGTGGCCATGACTATGTGTGGAGTGGTCGTGATCTTCATGGCAGCCATCATCGGGCACATAGTTGATCTTGGCTTTGCCGATCAAAAGCTCGACCACTTTACCGGTCAATACTTCCTCAGCTACCTGGCGACGCACTTCTTCATTGCCGGCAAACTCTTCAAACTGATCGGGTCTCAGGTTGTAGCGCATAGCCAGATCAGCAAGATAAGGGATCATTTCTTCATCGTTGACGGTCAACTTCTCTTCCCGAACCACGGCGCCGAGAACCAGTGAAGTCAGCACTCTCTGCCGCGCTTCGCCCATCTTGGACTCAATCATTTGTTTGTAATCGTCGGTGCCTTCGAATTCTTCCCAGGCCTGTCCGCCTTGCTCGATATAGCGGCGCACTTGACCGATAAGCAGCTCACGCTCACGTTCTACCATTGTTTCGGGAATGTCCACGGTTGCCAGATGTGCCACCGCCTCCACTACCATTCTCTGAGCGCGTGCTTCGTTTTCCTGCTTGACCACTTCATCAAGTTCAGCCAGGACAGAGTCTTTCAGCGCAGCCAGATTTTCGTGACCGACCGTTTTGGCCAGTTCATCATCTATTTCGGGCGTGAATTTCTGACGAATTTCCTTCAGATCAACTGCAAACTCGGCTTCCTTGCCGGCGATTTCTTTGCGTCTGTAATCGGCAGGGAAAGTGGCTTTGACCGTGAATTTCTCGCCGGTCTTTTTGCCCACCAGCTGTTCGCAGAAGCCGGGCAGGAAAGATCCTTCCTTAACTTCCAGGAGCATGCCGTCGGCTTTGCCGCCGTCGATGACATTGCCGTCGACACGACATTCAAAGTCGATTACGACAGTGTTGCCCATCTCAACCGGCTTGCCTTCGACAGTTTTGAGCGAAGCCTTGGTCTCGGCCACATTGGCCAGAGCTCTCTCCAGCGCATCGGCGGGGAGATTGACCTCGGGCACGTTAACTTCAATTTCTTTGTAATTGCCGAGAGTGACTTCCGGTCTCACTTCAAACTTAGCGTCAAACTTCAAGGGCTGGCCAAGTTTGAATTCAAAATTGGAATACTCGGGGGCCGTGATGATGTCCAAATTTTCTTTGAACAGAGCTTCATTGATAAGCTCCGGCACGAGACGTTCGAGTGTTTCGCGCTTGATGTTTTCTTCACCGATTGTTTTTTCGATGATCATGCGCGGCGCCTTGCCCGGTCTGAAACCAGGAATACGCACCTGATGGCTTAGCTGGCGACACGCCATTTCATAAGCCCGTGAAACTCTGTCTGACTCAAGCTCAAGACTTAGCTTGACGACGTTCTTGCCTTCCCGCTCAAGGGTGACCTTCATTTTGCTCTCTCTCAAAAAAAACGGATATAACAGTGCAGACTGTTTGCACAGACAGTGGATTTTATCACGCACAGAGGCGCGAAACCCGCTGGAGCTGGCATTACAAAGCAAGTCTTAACTAATTAAGGCCAAAATCCCAGCTCTTAAGCCCAAGCTAGAGGGGCGGATGGGGGAAGAATGTCTCAACCAGGTAGGCAATACCAAAGATTGTATTGAGACAGAGGAAGATGCCAAGAAATACACAGCCCATCATCAGCTGCCAGCAAATAAGCGCCTGTCGGGTATTGAGCGCGCTTAGTATGCCCACGCGATAAATCAGAAAAAGCAAAATGCAACTGCCCAGGATGAAATCGCAGCAGCACATGAAGGCAAATCTGAAGCCGGCCAGAGGAGTGTAAACAAGCGACAGCACTTCGGCAATACAAAAGAACAGCAGGGCAATAATCGTCACCCGGTCGGAGGTACGAATCTGCACATGGGAGGTCTTGGCGGCCGAGGAAACATAGCGCAGGGCTGCGGCCGATGACTTCCAGGGGGAGCGGCGCATGGAAATATCGCCTTCAATCTTGGCAGCATTGAGTACCGCCGCTTCCAGCTCTTCCTTAGAGATGCCGAATTCGACGGCCTTTTCGGGCTGGGGCGCTGCGCCTGCAGCAGCCGACTCAGCTTTTTTCGACTGATCTAAAGTACTAGATTCGTCTACTTGCTTGTTTTCATTCGGCTGGGGCGAAACAACTTCCTCTTCGCTCATCGGCTAAGCAACCTCAATGTCAGACCCAATCTAATATATCAGCTCAGGATTGCTTGAAAAGAAAAAGCTGCCCCGGGGGGCAGCTTGAAAATGGAGCGGGAGAAGGGGTTCGAACCCTCGACATTCTCCTTGGCAAGGAGACATTCTACCACTGAATTACTCCCGCAATTCAGGTACGCACTGTTGAGCGCAGAACCTCATTATACACAGCCGCACTTAGGTGCAACAGGCATAAGTAAAAATGCTAACGGGATGTTACCACCGGATCTTTTTTGCCCGGTCTTGCCGACAGACGTTTTTCCACGTCGGACAGCACACGGACTACGGTGTAGGCATTGTTGGCATCGGTCCGAGGGCGTTCGCCGCGCAGTACACATTGCAAGAAATGCTCACATTCCAGATGCAAAGGTTCGCCGTCGGGATAATAAGGATATTCCTGAACCATACGCCCTTCCGGGGTCTGGCTGTGCAGCGCCAGCTTGTCTTCCTGCTGAGTGTCGTTGAGCACGGCTGTTTTTTTGGTGCCGTTAACGGTCAGACGTACAACTTTCTGGGGATCAATCCAGGAGTTGCGCACCTGTCCGGGAATAATTTTTTGCTCGCCGTCCACGGTTATAGGAAAGGACAGATCCAGATAAGCCACATCTACGATGCCGTCTCCAAGCGTATCCCAGCCCCCGACACGACTGACTTCGGGCGATTCGCAATCAAGCAGATAACTCATCATCGAAATGTCGTGCGGCGCCAGATCCCAGAGTACGCTCCAGTCGCGCCGTCCGAGATTGAAATTCATACGGTCGGAACGAACGAAGAGTAGCTCGCCCAGCTCGCCTGAGGCAATCAGGTCCTTGAGACAATTAACGGCAGGATGGTAGAGCAGCAAGTGCCCTACCATCAAAACCAGATTGGCGTTAGTGGCAAGCTCATCAAGCTCTTCGGCATGCTTTACATCGCGAGCCAGGGGCTTCTCGACATAGACGTGCTTTCCGGCAAGAAGGGCTTGTTTAGCCAGATTGAAATGCGTGTCGCTGGGGGTGGCTATGACAATGGCGCTGACAGAAGCGTCCTTGAGGACGCTCTCATAGTCATTGGTGGTGGCTACGCCGCGGTGCTCTTTGGCGACATGTTCCAGCCGCTTATGATCAGCATCGCAGACTGTGGCCAGGGCTCCAAGATGGTGAAAGTTGCGAACGAGGTTTTTGCCCCAGTTGCCACAACCAATAACCGCTACTCTAGGTAACCCCACTCCGACCTCCAGAAAGTTCGACCAGCAGGCCCTTTCGGGTACTCCAATCGATTACTTGCGTTTGTTTACCGCATCGGCAAACTCTTTTCCGACTTTAAATCCGGCCACACGTTTGGCAGGAATATGTAGCGGCTCGTTGGTCTTAGGATTGCGACCGGTACGAGCTTTGCGCTGGCGGGCTTCAAATGTGCCGAAACCAACGAGAGTAACTTTTTCGCCTTTAGCTACGTGACCAATGATGGCTTCCATCATTTTATTGATCACTTGCTCGGCATCTTTCTTGGTTGTAGCGGCTTCCTTTGCGACGATGTCGACCAATTCTGCTTTATTCAAGACTTTCCACCCCTTAAAGATTTAGAACCGAATCCTGTAAACAGGACCACAACAGGCAGATCCGACCGTGACTGAGGTCAGGTCAAATCATCAAGGATTCCCCAAGAGATACCAAGCCGCTAGGCTTACTACCGTCACATGGCTATGAACCTGCTATACAAGCCTGGACTGTGTTTAGCAGAAATCATGATGACGATCGAGAGCAATGCTAGCATAAACATAAGCTATGAGAAGTGCTTGAAATACCGAGTGTGCCAATAATTTACTAATGCAGCCAACCCGCCAAGCCAACCTCACATCGATACGACGCGACGCCTGGATCGAGGTGGATTTAAACAGCCTCGAACATAATGTCCGGCTTATACGCCAGAAACTAGGGGAGGTCAGGGAAAACCTATATAAAGGAAGTCCCCTGCCCCAACTCATGGCCGTAGTAAAGAGCGACGCTTATGGCCACGGTGCCATCCCCTTATCGCAGCTTTTTACCGCCACCAACGTGGATTATCTGGGTGTGGCGTCGATTGACGAGGGCACTCAGATACGTGACGCCGGTGTCACCCTGCCCATATTAATCTTGAGCCCAACGCCCACCTGGGGCATCGCCGCCGCTCTTGAAAACGATCTGGAAATGACCGTATCCACCGAAAAACAGTTGCAGGATATAAGTCAAAAAGCGAAGGGCCTGGGCAAACAGGCGGCCATCCACCTGAAAGTAGACACCGGCATGCATCGCCTCGGTGTGCCTCTGGAC
>Ga0070665_100008598_pt1 | contig 10328 bp, 8 predicted proteins | sample KBSS13metaG_FD_65862 | JGI IMG/M metagenome (GOLD analysis project Ga0070665, IMG submission 65862) | Switchgrass rhizosphere microbial communities from Kellogg Biological Station, Michigan, USA - KBS S1-3 metaG | ecosystem: Host-associated > Plants > Roots > Rhizosphere > Soil ...
CCGCTCGCCGCGTGCATGTCGGGCAGGTTAAAAGAACTCACCGGCAAGCGTGTAGTTCTGTTGCTTTGCGGCGGGAACATCGACCCAAATGTTCTCAGCCGAGTCATTGAAAGCGGTCTGGTCGCGGACGGCAGGCTCGGCCGATTTACTGCCGTAATTAGCGACCGACCCGGCGGCCTGGCCGATCTGGCGGCACAAATCGCATCGACAGGAGCAAGCGTTAAGCAAATCGTGCACGACCGCGCGTTCGCGAGCCCGGATGTCTCAGCCGTGAACGTTCTTTGCACAGTCGAAACCCGCAATCATCAACACCTGGGTGAGCTACGCGCCCTGTTGAAAAGCCGCGGCGTGGAAATTCACGATGCTAAAGATGGTAAGGCGTGACCGCTGGACGCCCCGACAAACTTGAAGGGCGTTCCGCGCTTCGTAGTCTCCTTCAATGCAACTTCGCGGAGAAAAGGTCGACTTGAATTCATTCGCGCGCCGTCATATTGGCCCGAACGAAGAAGAAGCGCGCGTCATGCTGCGCGAGATCGGCTTCGAAGATCTCGATTCCCTGGTGGAAGCCGCTGTTCCACGAAATATCCGGCTGGATCGAGACCTGAACTTACCGGGAGCGAAATCGGAGATGGACGCGCTGGCTGAGCTCCGCGCGATTTCCAGGAAAAACAAGGTCGCTCGCTCGTTCATCGGCTGTGGCTATTCCGATTGCATTACGCCGCCCGTCATTCAACGAAACATTCTGGAAAACCCGGGCTGGTACACTGCTTACACACCGTATCAGGCTGAACTCGCGCAAGGCCGGCTCGAGGCCCTCCTCAACTTTCAAACGATGATCACCGACCTGACCGCGCTCGAGATCGCCAATGCTTCCCTGCTAGACGAAGCCACCGCCGCTGCCGAAGCAATGGTGCTTTGTCACGCCGTCGTTCCGAACCGCAAAACGTTCTTTGTGGCTGACAATTGCCACCCGCAAACGGTCGCCGTTGTGCAAACACGCGCGAAACCGCTTGGAATTGAAATCAAGATCTCCGATTACTCGCGTTTCAGATTCGACGACACGGTTTTCGGCGCCCTGATCCAGTATCCCGCTACCGATGGCGCAATTTACGATTATACAGATTTTATAGCCCAGGCGCATGAGGCCGGGTCCCTTGTCGTGGTCGCAGCCGACATCCTGGCGCTGACATTATTGAAGCCGCCCGGAGAATTTGGGGTCGATGTCGCGATCGGTAATACACAACGCTTCGGCGTTCCTCTTGGATTTGGCGGCCCGCACGCAGCATACTTCGCCACTCGCGATCAATACAAACGCCACATGCCTGGCCGGCTGGTGGGCGTTTCGCATGATCCAGAAGGCCAACCGGCTTATCGACTCGCCCTGCAAACGCGCGAACAACACATCCGTCGCGACAAAGCGACGAGCAACATTTGCACCGCGCAGGTTCTCCTGGCCGTGATCGCGTCAATGTATGCCGTCTATCATGGACCCCGTGGATTGCGCGCAATCGCCGAGCGAGTTCATCGCCTGACAAGTCAACTCGCGGATGGCCTGCATGCACTAGGCTTGAAAATCGCCCACGAAAATTTCTTCGACACCATTCGTGTCGAGGTCGATTCAAGCGAGATCATTTTGGAGCACGCCGAAAAAGCAGACTGCAATCTGCGTTCTCTCGGCCCGCGCGCAGTCGGGATCTCGCTCGACGAAACGACCACTGTACGCGACATCGAGCTCTTGATGTCGGTCTTTCGCGGGACAGCCGTGCGCGATTTTGCCGACGATGACTTGGGCGAATCGCCCATCCGCATTCCGCAATCTGCAATTCGCAATTCCGAATTGCTCGCCCACCCGGTCTTCAACACGCATGACACCGAAACGGAAATGCTGCGTTATCTCAAGAAGCTCGAATCACGAGACCTTTCACTAACTACTTCGATGATCCCGCTCGGTTCGTGCACGATGAAATTGAACGCTACAGCAGAAATGTTTCCGATTTCGTGGCCGGAAATTTCCAAGTTGCATCCGTTCGCGCCCACAGAACAAACAACCGGTTATTCGGAGATGTGCGAACAGCTCGAAAACTGGCTTGCGGAAATCACTGGATTCGACGCGATTTCATTGCAGCCGAATGCTGGCTCGCAGGGCGAATACGCTGGCCTGCTGGCGATCCGCGAGTATCACGCTTCGCGCAAAGAAGGGCACCGAAATGTTTGCCTGATCCCGACGTCCGCCCACGGCACAAATCCGGCCAGCGCAAACATGGCTGGCTTTAGGGTTGTCTCCGTCGCTTGCTTGAAAGATGGAGACATCGATCTAGCCGATTTGCGCCGGAAAGCCGAAGAGCACGCGAGGGATCTCGCCGCACTGATGGTGACATATCCCTCAACGCATGGCGTCTTTGAATCTACGATTCGCGAGATTTGCGACATTGTCCACGCACATGGAGGCCAGGTTTACATGGACGGCGCAAACATGAACGCTCAGGTCGGCCTTTGCCGGCCGGGCGATTACGGAGCAGACGTTTGCCATTTGAATTTGCACAAAACGTTTTGCATTCCGCACGGCGGGGGCGGTCCGGGTGTGGGACCGATTGGTGTAGCCAAGCATCTCGCACCATACCTTCCACGGGAATTCATTCTCGACCCCGAGAGCGGCCGGATCCTGTTTGGCGAAGGACAACATGGGAAGCATCCGCGAAACGGGAGCGGCTTTGATTACCGTCACGGAGGAGGCGAAGGCGGCAACATTTCTGCCGCGCCCTATGGCAGCGCCAGCATTCTGACGATTACATGGATGTATATCCGCATGATGGGCGCGGAGGGATTGAAGCGTGCAAGCGAAGTCGCGATTCTAAGTGCCAATTACATCGCCAAGCGTCTCGATTCTTATTTCCCTGTGCTCTTCAAAGGCAAACGCGGGCTCGTCGCGCATGAGTGCATCGTCGATCTTCGCCAATGGAGAAGCGCAGGCATTGAGGTGGAAGATGTAGCAAAACGGCTGATGGACTACGGGTTTCATGCACCCACGGTTTCGTGGCCGGTCGCGGGGACGATGATGATTGAGCCAACCGAAAGTGAACCTAAACACGAGATCGACCGTTTCTGCGACGCGATGATCTCCATCCACGCCGAGATAGTGGCAATCGCCAAAGGAAAGATGGATCGCGAAAACAATATGCTAAAGAAAGCGCCACACACTGCGCGGCAAATCGCTTCCGAGAATTGGGACCATCCTTACACTCGCGAGCAAGCAGCCTTTCCCGCGGCGTGGACGCGCGAACACAAATTCTGGCCAGCTGTAGGCAGGATCGACAACGTTTACGGTGATCGAAATCTGTTCTGTTCCTGTCCACCTGTCGAAGAGTTCCACGATGGGTAGCTCACGCCTGTCGCGTGTTGGTTTCGGCGTCACACCGAGACAATCTTTCGATTGGGCGGCGCCGGGATCGGAAGAGAGATGCTCAAAGAAAGCTCGCGAGACGGGTGTGCTACCCTTCTGGAGCGAGTTCGGGAGCAGCGACGACACGCGTTGGGACAAGCCGTAACCCGGGGCCAGTTGTTTCTTCAGAAGTAGCCGGTCCCGCTTCGTGATATTCGGCATCGCTGTTAACCTGCCAAAGGTCGTAAAGCTTTGTGTCCGCCAAAATATTTTCGACGCACAACAGCGCAGTCATCATGGCGTGGTCTTGATTGTTGTATTTATGCATGCCATTGCGGCCAACGAGGTGCAGATTCGGACAACGCGTGTCCAATTCCTGCCGGATCGTAGCGACGTGCCGCGCGTAGTCGTCGTCGTAAACGGGATAAGCCTTTTTCTGGCGGACAACGCAGCCATCGACGCAGTCCCCTTGTTTCGCCAGTCCGATGCTTACGAGTTCGCGTTTGGCGAGTTCTATTAATTCAGTGTCGCTCGAATCCCAAAGTCCGTCGTGTTCGAAGCAGAAATATTCGAGGCCGTAGCAGACTTTGTCCGGCTCCGGCACCATCTCGGGCGACCAGGAGCGGAAGTTTTGAACACGACCGACTTTGACGCTTGGATCGTGAATATAGATCCAGTTGTCATCAAACATGTGTCGATCTTTCAAGATCAACATCACCGTGAGGAAATCGCGATACTTGAGACTTTCGGCAGCGTGCCTTGTCCGCTCGCTCACGTTTGGTGACAACCCGCAAACGAGCTCTCGCATTGGAGCGGACGAGATGACGTGTTCGGCATCGATTGTTTGCAGATCTCCTTGTCGATCTGTGTATGCGATTGTCCAGTTTCCGGATGTTTCGTCGTAGGAACAGCGCGTGACCTTGCAGCCCATTTCAAGCTTGCCGCCCAGCGCCTTCATCTTTCTCGAGCACGCTTCCCACATCATGCCGGGACCTCGCCGTGGATAACGGAAGGAATTGATGAGCGTCTTAATTACGTTTGTGCGGTCTCCGTTGTAACGCTGTGGAATCAGGGCATTCTTGATGGCGCTGCCGAGCGAAAGGCCTTTGATTCGCTGCGCAGCCCAGTCAGCCGAGATTTCCTTGCAGCTCATGCCCCAAACCTTTTCGGTGTAACTCTTGAAGAATGTGTTGAAGAGCCGTTTGCCGAATTGATTGCTTACCCATTCTTCGAAATTCCGTGGATTTCGCATCGGAAACAAGCGCGCTTTCATCCACGAAAGAATGCAAAGCATCGACCTGAAGAGGCCTAGCCTGAGCAGCGCTTCGAACGGCTTCAGCGGATAAGAGAAAAATTTGCCATTGTAAAAAATCCGCGAGGAACGTGGGCGCACGAGCATGTCGTTAGGCAAAATCTCGGTCCACAGATCTTCAACCGCCTTCGACTTGGAGAAGAAACGGTGCCCGCCGATATCGAACTGAAAATCCTTGTAAGTTACCGTCCGGGAGATTCCGCCGACGTAAACGGGATCGGCTTCCAAGACAACCACTTCGACCTCCCCCTTTGACAGAAGATAACCGGCTGTTAGACCGGCCGGACCCGCTCCAATAATGACCACTCTTGTTTTCATCTTCTTCTAGGCAACCCAATTTCCCCGGGTGAAATTCCAGACGTACCAGCCCTGCACGCACAGCCCTGTAGCGCTGAGCAACGCCACTGCCGCCACACCAAACGACCTAACGAACACTGGCGGCGTGCGAAACTGGCGCAGAAAATTCAAAAGCGCCAGCACGATCAATGCATGGACGCAAAATTCGTAACGGAGCATGCTTTCCATATCCACGCAGGCCACCCCACTGACGGAGAGATAGTAGATCACGAAGGCGCAGAAATAGATCCCGGCGCGAATTGGTAAATCAGCCCACCTCCGAATCGACAGTTCGCAAATGGCGATACCGACAATAAGCACGGCACCCAACGTCATCGACATTTGGCTCGCCTCTATTGGATCGTTCAGAGCCGGAACGAACCAGCGATAACTAGAGGTCTTAAACACCGCCAAATAATCGGGAACGATTCCCCAGCCGGCTGCCTGCGTAAGCATATAAATATCCCAGTGGCCCCAACGCAGTTGCGAATAAGTGAAAAATCCCACGGTGCCGAAACTTGCAACCAGTGTCATAAAGATCGCCGGCTTCTCCTTGCGAAACCACGGCTTCGGCTCAAGTAAGCCCCGACATCGAGTTTGAAAAAGCGAACGCACCAGGGGAAATGCTGCACATACAATTCCGACAATTCGCGTTGCCGACATGACAATGCCGTGTGCAGCCGCCCAGAATTTCGCGGATCGCCCCTCCGCGATACTCCAATAAATGAAGCCAAGCAGCGCCATCAAAAACAACGATTCTGAGTAGCCGGCAATTAGAAAAAATGCTGCAGGATGAGCGACGATTAATGATGCACCGCAAATTTGCAGTGGGAGCGAGATATTCCACCGCCTGCAAAAAAGGAAGAAATAACTCCAGAATCCCCAGGCAGCGAGCTGAGAAGTGATCAAGAGGGCTGTACGGGTTTTCATATTAAGTCCGTAGCGAAACGCAGCCGCTATCACAGGATAAGCGGGAAAAAAAGCGACGTTTGATACTTCCATGACCTTGTGATCAATGGGCGGGACAATAGTCTGGTATCCGCGATCCACGATGTTCATAAACCAATAACTGTCGTGCTGGATCAGCGAGGCGTAGCGCTCAGAAAAGGAGCCTTCCGGCGCGAGCAACCCCATCGCCATCGCAAGCTGCAGCAAGGTAATGACGAGTCCCGCGAGCAAGGGCGTGAGCAACCGAAGCGAGCGGGTCATTACATCATAATCGCTGCCGGCGGCGCCTTTGTCCGTTAAAGCGCTCTCAGGAGGTAACGTCCCATCAATAGGAAGTGCCAGGGAGACCGGGATCGCACACAGACTGCACCGGCGTGTGGAATTTTCGATAGAGGCGATCTCGGGACGCATTGTTTCCAAAACGTGTACGCTGACTTAGTCGGAGTTTGACGGCGGATGCGCCTCGTTTATTCGCGAGAGCGACGCTGCCGATCCACTTCCTGCCGCGGATGGCGATTTTTTCACAACACGTCTCGGCAGTCAGACCACTATGATCCGGAAATGACGAGCACGATCTCGCCTTTCGGCGGGTGGGTCTCGTAATGCGCAAGAAGTTCACAGGCGGTGCCGCGTCGGAATTCCTCAAATTTTTTTGTTAGCTCCCGAGCGACGCAAAGTTGCCGCTCTGGCATGACATCGATGCACGCGGCCAGGGTTTTGGTCAATCGATAAGGCGACTCGAAGAAGATTACTGTTTCACCGGATTCAGCGGCGGCTCCCAGCTCGCGCGCGCGTTGTCCATTTTTAATCGGAAGAAATCCGCGGAAAGAAAACCTCTCGTTTAAAAATCCGGAACCAATGAGAGCGGTAACGAGCGATGATGGCCCGGGAATGATCGTAAAGGGTAGTTCTCGTTTGATGCATTCGCGAACGAGTCGCGCGCCCGGATCGGACAATCCTGGCGTCCCGGCATCCGTGATCAGCGCAACGTTTTCGCCCCCCGCGAGGCGTACCACCAGTTCAGCTGTGCGCATTGCTTCATTGTGCTCATGATAACTAATGAAAGGCTTCTTGATTCCAAAGTGCTTCAGCAGCATCCCGGAGTGTCGCGTGTCCTCGGCAGCGACCAGATCGACTGACTTCAGAACTTCCAGTGCGCGCAGCGTAACGTCGCCCAAATTTCCAATGGGCGTGGCCACGATGTAGAGCATCGCATATCATCGGATCAAAATCGGTCTTCCGCTATCAAACGCATACAGCTTTGATTTTTATTAAAACCGCCGGTTTGGCGCTAAGCGAATCTGTAGTGGAGGAACATGAAGAGAAGCTCTTATTTATTAATGTTGGTGTCATTGGCATTGGTCAGCTGCGCGGAACAGCCAGCCACGGTGACGACAACAACGACCACGCAGGAAGTGACAACGACGGGTCCAGCTCGTGAGGTATTGGTGACGAGAGCTCCGCCCCCGGTCCGCATCGAAACGCAGACGGTGGCACCGGGGTCAGGATACGTTTGGACGACCGGTTATTGGCGATGGACCGGGACTGACTACGTCTGGGTGTCGGGCAGTTGGATAGTCCGGCCCAGACCGGCCGCGGTCTGGGTGGCAGGCCACTGGGTGCGTCGCCCCGGCGGCTGGGTCTGGATTGCAGGCCATTGGCAGTAAGCAGCACACCCATCAATTGTCGGGTGAGCGGTTAATGGACCGGAATCACCAGGTGGCGACGACTGTCGAGGATTACCAATCCAGAATTTTGGCGAATATCAGCGGTGCCACAATCGTGGCGTCGGATTCGACGATGAACTTCGGTGTATCGATATTTAATTTGCCCCAAGTGATCTTTTCATTGGGCACCGCGCCGGAATATGATCCGAAGCTGGTCGTTGAATCGCTGATCTGACAAAAATAGCCCCACTCGGGCACCTGTGTGGCGACGACGTCTTGATTGAGCATGGGCACAACGCAAATTGGGAAATCGCCTGCAATCCCACCGCCGATCTGGAAGAAGCCGATCGACGACTGCTGCGACATCCGGCGATACCACTCCGCCAGAGCGATCATATATTCGATGCCGGAGCGAACAGTGTGCACATCGGCGATCACGCCTGTCATGCAGCGCGCGGCATAAATATTTCCCAATGTCGAATCTTCCCAGCCAGGCACAAAAATTGGGAGATCCTTGTGGGCAGCGGCGATCATCCAACTGTCGGTCGGGTCAATCTCGTAAAATTTCTTCAGCTGGCACTCCCGCAAAATCTTGTAGAAAAATTCGTGCGGAAATCTTCGCTCCTTCTTTTGCGAGGCGCTCACCCACGCGTCCAGCACGATGTGTTCGATCCGTCGCATCGCCTCTTCTTCCGGAATGCAGGTGTCGGTCACGCGATTCAAATGACGCCGCAAGAGTTCTTCCTCCTGTTGCGCGGTCAATTCGCGATAATGAGGAATCCGCTCGTAATGGCTGCGTGCGACGAGGTTGAAGAGGTCCTCCTCAAGGTTAGCCCCGGTGCAGGTAATAGCGTGGACTTTGTCCTGCCGAATCATTTCTGCGAGAGAAATGCCAAGTTCGGCAGTGCTCATTGCCCCGGCTAGCGTAATCATCATTTTCCCGCCTCCCTCGAGATGAGCGGTATAGGCGTCGGCGGCATCTTTGAGCACTGCCGCGTTGAAGTGACGGAAATGCCGATCAATGAACTGGCTGATGCTGCCCATCTTTACTTCATCAACTCTTTCAGTCTGAGCTTCCTCGATTTGATGCAAAACTTATACCGTGATAGTCAACTGTTAATCACGCTTTTTTTGTCCGAAACTTCATGACAGGGCAGCAAGAATTCGTGCCGCCAGAACGTCTGGCATTAGCCCGAGAAGGAGAATTGCTGCTGCGAGCACAGTCACTGTGATTCGTTGCAGCAAATCGGACGACGAGCGATCAGGCGGTGAAGAAGTCTCATGCGAGGGCTGATCCACGAAGACGGCTTTTAACACGATCAGGTAATAATACAGCGAGACAAAGCTGCCAAATAGCCCCAACGCAATCAGCCAAAACAGGCCATAATTTCCACCAGCGCGCAGCGCAGCGCTGAACAGATAAAACTTTCCGAAAAATCCGGCCAACGGAGGTATGCCGGCCAGGGAGAGCATAAAGACCGCCATGCAACCGGCCAGCAATGGTGCACGCGCGGCCAGTCCAGAAAAGTCTTTGAGATCGTCGCCACCAGTTTCGCCGCGTACCACCGCGACGACTCCGAACGCACCGACGAGTGTGATCGCATATACGGCCGCGTAAAAAAGTGTCGCTGAAAATCCGTCCCGGCTTCCGGCGACCAGTCCGAGCAGCGTGTAGCCGGCGTGCGCGACAGCGGAGTAGGCAAGCAACCGCCGAACATTCGTCTGCGCCAGTGCGACGAGATTGCCGATTAGAATAGACGAAGCGGCAAGCACAGCGAGGACCGGCGACCAGCCCGCAGTCATCGCATGCCATGCCGAACTTCCATGCACTGGGGCGAAGCCCACCAGCACGATTTTCCCGAGCACCACGAACGAGGCAACCTTTGACCCCGAAGCAATAAACGCCGCACTTGGAATGGGTGCTCCCTGATACGCGTCAGGGGCCCACAAGTGAAACGGCGCAGCAGCAATTTTGAACGCGAAGCCGATGAGCGTCATGATGATGCCTGTCGCAATCAAAGGTTGCACCGGCGCGGCCGCCAATTTGTCCGAGATCGCAGCCAGGGCAGTGCTTCCCGACATGCCATAGATCAAACTGATTCCGAAAAGCGTGAACGCGCTTGCTGTACTGCCGAACAGAAAATATTTCAGACCTGCTTCCGCGGATCGCACATCGGTCTTGTCGAATGCAGCCATCACGTAAAGGGAAAGGCCCAGCAGTTCGAGCCCGATGAAAATCATGAGCAGCTCTTCACTGCCAACGAGCAACATGAGACCGACCGTTGCGAAAAGAATAATCGCCAGATATTCGCCCGGGTGACGCAGCGATTTTTCTGACCGGACCAGACAGATCGTGAAAAAGGCAAGCGCCAGGCAAATGATTTTGAAAAGCGACGTAAGCGGCGTGATTACAAGCATCCCACCGAAAAGGTTTGCGTTTCGAGGCAACATAAGCACCGCGCCGATGGCGCCAGTCAGGCCGAGCACGGCAATACTTGAACAAGTTGTCCCTGTACGGCGGCTGGTCGTTAGGCCAACGGCGAGGACCACTAGCGCCGTGATAACAACCACCGCCTCGGGTAATGCAAGTTTGATTAGCTCGAGGTAACTCATGTCGACTCTATCGCGTTGTAAACGTAGGTGCCTGGGCTGTGCACACGTCCTGCGCGTGCTCCCAATCAGGTTC
>Ga0070665_100008599_pt1 | contig 10328 bp, 7 predicted proteins | sample KBSS13metaG_FD_65862 | JGI IMG/M metagenome (GOLD analysis project Ga0070665, IMG submission 65862) | Switchgrass rhizosphere microbial communities from Kellogg Biological Station, Michigan, USA - KBS S1-3 metaG | ecosystem: Host-associated > Plants > Roots > Rhizosphere > Soil ...
GGAAATTGTCTTGTCACAGAGGCCTGATTCAGCCCCACGTCATGGGCCATTTGCAGCATCTCCGCAGCAGTGAAAGCGGCTCGCACCGACGCCGGTCCGTCATGGCGCACCACATGTGATGTCGTGACTATTTGCGAGGCCAGAGTTACTCCCCAGAGACTGAACAAACTGCGCTCCAGATCGTTGACCAGCACCAGATGTCTGGCTTTGGTCGCCATTTTTGCCAGGAGTGCGCGGATCTGCGGCGGATCTAAATGATGGGTGAACAGCGATGTGATGATTACATCGTAGCCCTCCGGCAATTCGTCATTGATCACATCAAGTCGGCTGAATTTGCAGTTTTTGTAATTTTTTGAGCGCGCGTATTCTATCGCCGTTTCGCTCACATCCAGGCCGAGAATCTCCACGTCCACATTGCGCGCTGAAAGATAGGAGGCCAGTGCGGCCGGCAGATCACCGCCGCCACAGGCCAGATCCAGCACCTTGATCGGAACGTTTTTCCCCGCGCCAATCTTTTTTGCCAGATTCTCTATTTTGGCGGCGATGATTTTTTTGCTGTTGCCTATCGTATTCAGGCGTTCCAGGCCTTTGAGAGCGTCAGCGTGCAGGCCCGGATCAAGATGCGGGTCGTCCATGATTTCTGCTACGCGCTGTCTGACAAGCAAGGTTGCTAACATCCTGAGGCCTCATAACTGAGGGTGTGTAATTGTAGTGCTTGTTCCAAACATTGAGTAAATCTCAGAATTTGGCGGCATTTTCGACGACCTGGCTCAGGCCCGGAAATGTCGGAGGATATTGGCTCGCTGGCTTTTGCTCCGCAAATGTCATAATCGGGGGCCTTGTCAGGAGGGCCTAAATACGGACAGAAACCTAAATAACGGCTGCTTCTTCATGTTTTGTTGCTATCATTTTTAGTCCTGAGCAATCGCGCTGCAGGAAGGGGATTCCGGACTTTTTGCGGAACACTTTTTGGCGGGCCCTAGGCTCAGAACTATTGGCCGCCGGGGTCTTGTATGTGGGCGAAAGGAGTTCTCAATGGTAATGGCTGAAACTAAAAACAAAAATCAGGCGTATTTGCAGATGGATGACAAATATGTCAATCCGGTGCTTGCAAGAAGCGCGCGCATCGTCGCTGAAAGAGCCAGCGGTTCTTACATCTACGATATGAACGGCGATGCTTATCTCGATTTCGCTTGCGGCATAGCCGTTACGAGCGTCGGTCACTGTCATCCAAAGGTTGTTGCCGCCGTGCAAAAGCAGGTCGGTGAGCTGATGCACACATCGGTCGTCACTCACAACAAGCCTTATATCGAGCTGGCCAAGAAGCTGGTTGAGATCGCTCCGTTCAAAAGTCTGGACAGCGTTTTTCTCACCAACTCCGGTGCTGAAGCCGTTGAAGGCGCGGTCAAAATGGCCCGCTATGTCACCGGTCGTCCCTGCGTAATCAATTTCCGCGGTTCGTTTCACGGTCGCACAATTTTCACTACCGCACTGACCACATCCAAACTTTATTACCGTGAAAAGTATGAGCCCCTGCCGGGATCCATTCACACAGTGCCTTTCCCTTATGAGTACCGTTCACATTTCCGCGGCGACTCTAAAAAAGTTGTCGATGAAACTCTGAAAGAACTGGACACACTTTTCCACCAGATCGTTCATCCCGAACAAGTGGCCGCTTTTATCATCGAGCCCATCCAGGGCGAGGGCGGTTACGTAGCGCCTCCTAAGGGATTCTTGCCGGCACTGCGAAAGATTGCCGACGAGCACGGCATACTTCTGATCATCGACGAAGTGCAAACCGGATTTGCCCGCACCGGTCAAATGTTTGCCTGCCAGCATGAAAATGTCGAGCCGGACATCATGCTCATGGCCAAAGCAATTGCCGGCGGTATGCCGCTTGCTTCCTTTATCTCCAAGAGCGAACTGACGCACAAATGGCCTGCCGGTCGCCACGGCAGCACCTTCGGTGGCAATCCCGTTTCCTGCGCCGCAGCTCTGGCTACCATTCAAGTAATTGAAGAAGAGAAGCTCTGCGAGCGCGCTCAGAAGCTTGGCGATATGATCATGACTAGACTGAAAAAGTTTGCCGAGAAGAACAAACACATCGGTGAAATCCGCGGTCGCGGTCTGATGATCGGAATTGAATTCAACGACAAAGACGGCAACCCGAGCAAGAAAATTGCCGACGCCGTTGCTGAAAAATGCTTGGAACACAAAATGATTGTTTTGACCTGCGGTTACGCCGGTCAGGTTATTCGCTTGATTCCGCCTCTGACTATGTCCGATGCCGAGGCCGAAAAAGGCATGGAAATCCTTGAAAAATGTATGACACTTTAAGAGCCTAGTGAGGACCACATCCAATGAGTACAACTACAAAAGCACCAGAGGCCTCCTCCACGAAGGCAGACAAACCCCAGACCTACGGCAATTTTATCAATGGTCGCCAGGTCAAAGCCAAATCCGGCGAAACTTTTGACTCCATCAGCCCCGCCAATAAGGACGAAATCATCGGCCATTTCGCTTCTTCTTCCGTCGAAGACGTGAAAATGGCTATTGATGCCGCTGAAAAAGCGTTTCACGGCTGGAAGCACACACCCGCTCCCCACCGTGCTGAGATTCTTCTCAAAGCTTCTTATTTGCTGGAAACTCGCAAAGAAGAGCTGGCTCGTGTCATGACTCGCGAAATGGGCAAAGTTTTGAAAGAAGCCCGTGGTGATGTGCAGGAAGCCATCGACATGGCCAAGTACATCGCCGGCGAAGGCCGTCGTCTTGCCGGTCAGACCGTTCCCAGCGAATTGCCGATGAAGTTTGCCATGTCGGTAAGACAGCCGCTCGGTATCGTCGGTCTGATTACACCGTGGAATTTCCCTGTGGCTATTCCTTCGTGGAAGATTCTTCCCGCCCTCGTCGCCGGTAATACCGTCGTTATCAAACCGGCATCGGAAACCCCTCTCTGCGCTTTGATGTTTGTCGAAATCCTCAACGAAGCCGGTTTACCTCCCGGTGTTCTCAACCTTGTTACCGGTTCGGGCAGCAAGGTCGGCAACGCTATCGTTGAAGATCCCCGCGTTCAGATGATCTCTCTCACCGGTTCCAACGAAGTCGGCCGTCACGTAGCCGGTCAATGCGGCAAACTGATGAAGAAAATTTCCTGCGAACTGGGTGGCAAAAACGCCATCTGTGTTATGGATGACGCAGACATCGACCTGGCTCTGGAAGGCGCTCTCTGGGGAGCTTTCGGTACCGCCGGACAACGTTGTACCGCCGCCAGCCGCGTCATAGTTCATAAGGCCCGGTACGCAGAATTTTGCGAAAAATTCAAAAGGATGACCGAGGCACTCAAGCTCGGCAATGGCCTTAACGAAGGTGTGGAAGTCGGTCCAGTGGTCAACAAATCTCAACTGGAAACAGTTCACGAGTATGTTGAAATCGGCAAAAAAGAAGGCGCCAAACTTCTCTGCGGCGGCAACATTTTGACCGACGGCGAATTCGCCAAAGGCTTCTATCATGAGCCCACCGTATTTTGTGACGTTAAGCCCAACATGCGTATCGCCCAGGAAGAAATCTTCGGACCTGTGACCGCCATTATCCCGGTTGAAAGTTTCGACGAAGCAATTGAAGTGGCTAACGGTACACAATTCGGTCTGTCACTTTCGATGTATACCCGCGATGTAAACCGCGCTTTCAGAGCAATTGAAGATCTGGAGTCGGGCATCGTCTACATCAACGCTCCCACAATCGGCGCTGAAATCCAGCTCCCCTTCGGTGGCGTCAAGCAAACAGGAAACGGTTGCCGTGAAGCCGGTACTACAGCCATCGATCAATTCTCCGAATGGAAGTCGGTTTACATCGACTACTCCGGTAGATTGCAAAAAGCCCAGATCGATACCGACGACCTGGTCGGTAAAGACAAAGAGTAAAATCGCAGCCCATCTAGTCAATTAAAATATTTGGAGTAATTGGAGAAAAAGTTATGGATTTTGATTTCACACCCGAACAAATTGCAATGCGCAAACACATGCGTGAATTTGCTGAGCGCGAAATCGCTCCCAAAGCCAAGATGAATGACCGCGAATGCAAATTTGACTGGGATATCGCCAAGAAAATTTTCAAAGAAGGTTTCCTTGGTTGCCCCGTGCCGGAAAAATACGGCGGTCTGGGAATGGACTACATCGCTTACGGTCTCATGACCGAAGAAGTGAACCGTGTTTGTTCATCGACCCGCACACTCTTCTCAGTGCAAACTTCACTGGTTGCTCTGACCATCCTCAAATGGGGCACCGAAGAGCAGAAGCAGTTTTATCTGCCTAAAATGTGCAGCGGCGAGTTTCTCGGTTGCTACGGTTTGACTGAGCCCGATGCCGGATCTGACGCCGGAAACCAACAGACCCGCGCGGTCAAAGATGGCGATGACTATATCCTCACCGGTTCCAAGATCTGGATCTCCTGCGGCACCATCGCTCACTATGCCCTCATCTTCGCAACAGTTGATCCCGCCCTCAAGCATAAAGGCATCTGCTGCTTCATCGTCGATACCAAATCGAAAGGCTTTGAAGCACAGGCCATCCACGGTAAGCTCGGCTTGAGAGCCTCCGACACAGCCAGCTTGTTCCTCGATCAGGTACGCGTACCGAAAGAAAACATGCTCGGTCAAGTCGGCGAAGGATTCAAGATCGCCATGTCCGCCCTCGACAACGGCCGCTTCTCGGTCGCTGCCGGAGCCATCGGCGTAGTCCAGGGTTGTATTGACGAATGCGTCAAATACGCCATGCAGCGCAAGACATTTGGCGTGCCTATCGGTGAGCACCAGCAAGTGCAAGCGATGATCGCCGACATGGTTACCGACTGCGAAGCCGGACGCCTGCTCTATTTGAGAGCCGCTCACCTGAAAAACAAAGGCGTGCGCAACTCGCGCGAAACCTCGCTGGCCAAATTGTTCTGCGGCGAAGCTGCTAATAAGCACGCTCACAACGCAGTACAAATCTTCGGCGGCTACGGCTTCTCCGATGAGTATCCTGTTGAGCGTTATTTCCGCGATGCCAAAGTACTCAACATCTACGAAGGCACCCGCGAAATTCAGCGCCTGATCATTGCTCAGGATGCCCTCGGCATTCGTTATGCCAACGGCAAACCGACCGAGAGTCTGACAGCTCTGGCCGTTGTTTAACCTGGCAAAACAAACTAAATCAAGAATCGAAAAGGTCCCGGCTAAATTGGCCGGGACCTTTTTTAATCATTTGCTGTTGAACTGATTGACTGAAATCGACGTTTTGCATATTGTAGACACTAAGAGGGCATGTCATGTCGGACCAGAAACAAATTCTTGAATTGCTAACGGAAGTCCATAGTGGGCTCAAATCTCTGCGTGGAGATTTCACAAATTTTGTACTAAAGCAGGAAGAACGCTGGGATGCCAACGATAAGCGCTGGGATGCTAACGAAAAGCGTTGGGATGCATTTGAAGTGGCCGTAAATAGTCGTTTCGATGGTATCGCCAGTCTATTTCTAGCAACCGAACGGTCTTTCCTTTGAGTGAGTTGGCTTAGGCTACAAATAGAACAGGCACCGAGGTTCGGTGCCTGAGAATGATTTCTTTTATCGCTATCATCCGGGTGGTTGATAGCCGAGCAGTTCGGTCGTGTGGCACAATTTCGCTGCTCTTGTAATTTAAGACCCGGAGTTGCCGAAATTGTTCCCCTTGGATTCATTAAATACTTGGGGCCGATCGGCTACCCTTGCGGCCTTCAGGCGACGTGCTGGCTATTTCGCTGGTGCTGGTTCAGCAGCAGCCGGCATCGACTGTTGTTGCGAGGTCGGTATTGGAACATTCAGTTTTGTTCCACTATGATTCATCGAAAGGGCAAAGACCACGGTTGCGGCCACAATCAATAGGGTCAAACCGATGATCATATTGATCGTACTTTTATTCGGAAAAACGCCATCTTCGTCGGCTGGAAAGCCTTGGCTATTCTTGACTTCCGTCTTTTTTAATTCAATTGGCATAATCTGCTCCCGCTCAAATGAGGCTGTTCTAGAAGATGCAGACTGGACATAGCTCTTGAAGTTCCAATTTGCCAAGCTGATACCATACCGACATCGGCACTGCCGCCCATGGCTCGGAGATTGCATGATGCGTTTAATATCGAAGATCAAGCTTATAAATCCTTGCCTCGTGGCCTTTTTGGCTTCTGTCTTCCTGGCCGGGGGAAGCGCACAGGCAACCGAACTTCTTCATGAAGGGATAACTGAACCTAAAACTCCGTGGTGGCAACACGCGGTTTTTTATGAGATCTACCCTCGCAGCTTTAAAGATACCAACGGCGACGGTATCGGAGATATAAACGGCATCACCTCAAAGCTGGATTATTTAAAGGAACTCGGTGTCGATGCCATCTGGATAACTCCCTGTTTTCCTTCGCCCCAGGTTGACTTTGGCTACGATATCTCGGACTACTGTGCCATTGCCCCGGAGTACGGCACCATGGCCGATTTCGACAACTTGCTGGCCGAGGCGAAGAAACGCAATATAAGGATCCTGATGGACTTTGTAGTCAATCACACATCAGACAAGCATCCCTGGTTCGAAGAGTCACGGTCTTCCAGAGACAATCCCAAGCGTGACTGGTACATATGGCGAGACGGTAAAAATGGCGGCCCACCTAATAACTGGCAATCATTGTTTGGTCGCTCCGCCTGGAAATTGGATGCCAAAACAAATCAGTATTACTATCATTTTTTCTATGCCGAACAACCGGACGTAAACTGGCGCAATCCCCAACTCAAGGAAGCGATGCTCGATGTTGACCGCTTCTGGCTGAAAAAGGGAGTTTCCGGGTTTAGACTCGATGCCGTCGGTTGTCTGTTTGAAGATCCTGAACTGCACGACAATCCCGTTCTTGCCGGCACAAATAACTTTGGCGACCCCAACACGGAATTTAAATATAACGACCACTATCCTGAAGTACATGATGTAATGCGGGATCTGCGCACTGTTCTGGATACATTTCCCGGCGCAGATAACGCCGTCCTGGTCGGCGAAACTTCCGGTCCGGATGTGAAAAGTATTTCTGAAATGTACGGCAAGACACTCGATGAAATACAACTGCCTATGAACTTTCATTTTGCTTATCTGAATATGCGCTCAGCGCCTGAGTTTCGTAGGCTTATCAAGGAATGGAACGCCAATCCTGCCGGCGGTTGGCCTCTATATTTTTTCAGCAATCACGATCAGATCCGTCATTATGTCCGTTACGGTGACGGCAAAAACAATGATGCAATAGCCAAACTCATGGCTGCCATGCTGCTTACGGTGCGGGGCACGCCGCTTCTCTATTATGGGGAGGAAATCGGTATGGAAAATAACGACCCCAAGCGAGTGGAAGACGTCTACGATCCTATCGGTAAGATTGGCTGGCCCAAAGAAAAAGGCCGTGACGGCGAGCGCACACCGATGCAATGGACAGGCGGGCAGTATGCCGGTTTCAGCACCTCCAAGCCGTGGCTGACCTCAGCCGACAGTTTCAAAACCCATAACGTTGAGACAGAAACGAAGGACAAAGACTCTCTGCTCAATTTTTACAAGACGTTGATCAAATTGCGAGGACATGAACCATTTAAAAATGGGGACTGTAAGTTTGTAGACGCAAATGACCCAAATATTTTGAGCTATGTACGCCCTGCATATGGTCACAGTCAGGACTGTCTGGTAACGCTCAATTTCAGTGACAAGCCTGTTGAATTTACTCCGCTTCTCACCGGGCAAGCCATCACTTTCCCTCATGGAGAAGAGAACGTGCCCTTGTCCAAATTAGTTGTGCAGCCATTGGTTCCTGCTGATGCCTCATGCTCAAAAGCCATATATCGTGGCGGTGACACTCTTCATATGCCGCCGTTTGGAGTGTTTATTGCAGAAATAAAAAGGTCCAATTAGGAGCTGATTTATTTTGCTTTGCCTACATCGACATAGTCGAAATTATCGTGAAAGGTTTTCATCGACATCGTAAAATAGCCGCCCTCGGCGCTTGTGATACCGTCTATGGTGCGGCCGTTCCAATAGGCGTTGTGGCCAAGTGTGTCGTGAATTTTGAGCTGGTCTCGATCTTCGTCGTAGCTTTCTACCGACCAGGAGTGCTCGTCCCAGAGCGGCTGATGGCGGCCGAAGAAGAGTAGAAACTGAGAGCCGGTTCTGGCCGTTATCGGCTGTCCGCGATCCATGGCAGTGATCAATTCTTGTTTGAGTCTTTCAGTGGTCATTTTACTGTCGGTGGGAAGGAGTTGTTGCACCTCCTGGCCAGTCAAAAGCCGGAGGGCGGCATTTGAAGTTTTAATCGTGCCCGAAAAATCATCTTCCTGATTCCAATTGGCGTAGTGATCGTCGACTTTGCCATATTGACGCTTGATAAAGGCCAGCTCAATCAATTGATTGAAATTTGTCTTGTAGGAAAATTCCATCGGTGTATTGGCCCAGGGAAAATCGCTTCTCTCTATACGGATCGGATGATTTTTGTCGCCGGGAAAAGTAACTGTAAAAGAATTGTCGCCATTGTTTTTGATCATCGATTTGATCAACTCGCGGCCTTCGTTGGAAGTGGTCAATGAAGCCACGGCCGCCATAAAGTAGCCGTCTTTGTACCTCTGCTGAACGTTCTCGGGCACAATCGCCTTTTCTTCAAACTGTTTTACTTTGGGTTCTTCCATATGTGAAGGGCGGAAGTATTTTTCGGCCGTTGGAGAGTGCTGGCGGACATCTTTGAAGTAGAGCGCAGGCAAATTAGGAAGTGTACCGGTGGAGGGCGCAGGTGCTTTATCCTGGCCTTTGTCGGGCTCTTGTTGAAACTTGATGTGCTGAAAAACCTGGGCGCTGAGATTTTGCTGGTCTTCGATATTCAGATCCAGGGTAAATCTGTGCTGCTCTATGGTCCTTGCGTCATTGCCCATTCTTCTAATCCTTGAGGGGGGTTATGCCCTAAAGATAGGCTAACGGTGTGTTGGATGTAACACGGACTTGTGACGGAAGCATGACGGATGAAGTATTGGTGGGAAACTGTGATCTTGAGCTGCCTCTCATTTTTACCCATCAATATAGGCACTGCGTTACAAAAAACCATGACTCGTTGACTTTAGATTTCAGCCGGTCATAATTGAGCCCATGAACAACCGCGCCACGATGATGAGCATGAACATGATGAGCTTCCCCCGGGAGGTCGAGTTTATGCACCCATATCGCAGCTGACGCGGTAGACCAGAAACAGTGCTAACTCCTCCTCTCCAAGCGAGAGGGGGAGTTTTTTTTAGGAGCAAAATCATGACCATTCAAGATAACCAAAATAACGGCTGTAGTTTAGACTTCGCTACTCGGGCCATACACCAGTCCCAGGGCGCCGATCCGTCCACCGGCGCGCTGATAACACCAATATTTCAAACTTCAACTTTCGTACTGGAAGAGCTGGGTAAAAATAAGGGCTATCAGTACGCCCGCACCCATAACCCCACACGCACGGCGCTGGAAGAATGCCTGGCTTCGCTCGAAAACGCTAAATATGGCGTGGCCTGTGCCTCAGGTCTGGCGGCCGTTTCGGTCGTTGCCGGCATCCTCAAATCAGGCGACCATGTGATCGTCGGGGAAGACGTTTATGGTGGTGTTTATAGATTATTCGAACGCGTATTCAGTCGCTACGACATCAAATTTACCTATGTCAATACAAGAGAGATTGACGAAGTGGAAGCGGCGATCAACCCCAAAACTAGACTTATATGGTTGGAAACACCAACCAATCCACTGCTCAGACTGGCTGACCTGCAGGCTGTGGGCGATCTGGCTAAGGCCCATAATTTGATCTATGTCGTGGATAATACATTTGCCACTCCGTATTTCCAGAGACCGCTGGAGTTCGGCGCCAATGTGATTGTTCACAGCACGACAAAATATTTGAGCGGGCACAGTGACATTATCGGTGGTGCGGTGATCACCAGCGACGAGGAACTTTACGAGCAGATAAAATTTGTTCAGAACGCCACCGGCGCCGTTCCCGGGCCATTTGACTGTTATCTTGCCCTGCGGGGGATCAAGACCCTGGCGCTGCGCATGAGAGAACACGAACGCAACGCAATCGCCGTGGCCGAGTTTTTAGAGCAGCATCCTCAGGTTGCCGAAGTCTACTATCCCGGGCTGAAATCGCATCCGCAACATGACCTGGCCCGACGCCAGATGAGCGGATTTGGCGGCATGGTCTCATTTGTCGTCAAAGGCGGGCTGCCCGCTGCCAGAGCCCTGGTCAATGGTACGAAATTATTTCAATTGGCCGAAAGTCTGGGCGGTGTTAAATCAC
>Ga0070665_100008607_pt1 | contig 10324 bp, 10 predicted proteins | sample KBSS13metaG_FD_65862 | JGI IMG/M metagenome (GOLD analysis project Ga0070665, IMG submission 65862) | Switchgrass rhizosphere microbial communities from Kellogg Biological Station, Michigan, USA - KBS S1-3 metaG | ecosystem: Host-associated > Plants > Roots > Rhizosphere > Soil ...
CGCGCGAGGGCGTAGCCGGGTGCGCCCGCGGCGTGGGGGGCCGTGTGGGCGAGCTCGGCCCCGTAGACCCGCGCGGCCATCGCCGCCGCGTGCCCGACGACGTCGCGGTCCGGTCGACCCGCCAGCTCCGCCGGAGCGAGGATGCCCAGTCCCGGCTCGGGATCGAACCCGATCAGCTCGCTGAGCGCGGCGAGCAGGTCGCCCTCGGACCCCAGGGGCAGCGGACGTCGCAGCCCGAGCCGGTGCACCGCCACCGCACCCAGCCCACACCGCGCGAAGGCCTGTCTCGTCGCGCCCTCGGCGACGAGGACCTCGAGCGGGATCCCGGTGGCCGCGAGGTGCTGCAGCAGCCCGCCCGCCTCGGCGAGCAGCTCGCCCCCGTCGACCGCGACGGCGACCACGCGGGACGCGCGTTCCAGCGGCGTCTCGGGGATCCGGTGCCGACCTGCTCGGGCCGCCGCGAGCCTGTTCTCACTGATCATGGTGTGTCCAGACTGGGGAGTGGGTCCGCCGGAGGACTCGTCGTCGCGGGCTGCCGCGTTAGGTGCGTCACGCCCGGATGCGCCGAGCGGTCGGTTCGCCGCGCGAAAACTCTCTCGACCATCGAGACTGTCCGGTATGACCGTTCACCAGGCCCGCACCCGTCCCCCCGCCGCGCTCGCGTTGCTGGGCTTCCTCGTCGCCGTCGCGATCGTCGCCGTCGTCGGCGGCCTCGCCTCGGCCTCGGCGTCCGAGCAGTACGCCGGCTTCGCCCAGCCCTCGTGGGCGCCACCGTCCTGGCTGTTCGGTCCGGTGTGGACCGTCCTCTACCTGACGATCGCCGTCTCCGGCTGGCTCGTCTGGCGACGCTCGGGCCTCACCTCCCCCGCGCACGTCGTCTACGGCGTCCAGCTCCTGCTCAACATGGCCTGGACGCCGCTGTTCTTCGGCGCGGGGATGTTCGGCCTCGCGTTCGCCGAGATCGTGGTGCTGTGGCTCTCGATCGTCGCGACGATCGTGCTGTTCGCCCGGCACAGCAGGCCCGCGGCGTGGCTGCTCGTGCCCTACCTGGCCTGGGTGACCTTCGCGTCGGCGCTGAACCTCGCCATCTGGATGCTGAACTGAGCCGGCGGGACCCCGATCACTTGACGGAGGCTCCACGGGGACGGCTAGTCTGGACCCGTGGCGCGCCGATACTGGTTTAGCGAGCCGGCCCGGGATGGGTCGGCACGCACCATGCTGCGCTGACCACCCATCCCCACGAGAGCCGGAACCCCTTGGGCCGGCTCGCAGGGTCGGTCCGTGAAAGGACCCCCTGATGTCCCCCCTGAGTACCGACGCCGGCACCCGCTCGACGCTGGACGACCACCGCACGTCCCGGATCAGCCCGCTGCTGTCGCCCGCCCTGCTGCGAGAGGAGCTGCCCGCGGACGCCCGGGTCGCCGACGTGGTCACCCGCGGCCGGGCGGACGTCGTCGACATCCTCGACGGACGTGACGACCGGCTGCTGGTCGTCGTCGGCCCCTGCTCGATCCACGACCCCGAGGCCGCGCTGGACTACGCCCACCGGCTCGCGGCGCAGGCGGAGCGGCTCTCCGGGGACCTGCACGTGGTCATGCGCGCGTACTTCGAGAAGCCCCGCTCGACCGTCGGCTGGAAGGGCCTGATCAACGACCCCGGGCTGGACGAGAGCTTCGACGTCAACCGCGGCCTGCGCACCGCGCGGCGGCTGCTGCTGGACATCACCGCGCTCGGCCTGCCCGTCGGGTGCGAGTTCCTCGACCCGATCACCCCGCAGTTCATCGCCGACACCGTCACCTGGGGGGCCATCGGTGCCCGTACGGCGGCCTCGCAGGTGCACCGCCAGCTGGTCAGCGCGTTGTCCATGCCCGTCGGGATCAAGAACGGCACCGACGGGGACGTCCAGGTGGCCGTCGACGGCATCGGCGCGGCAGGCGCGCCGCACGTCTTCATGGGGATCAACGCCGACGGCCTCGCCGCCCTCGTCCGCACCACCGGCAACCCGGACGCCCACGTGATCCTGCGCGGCGGCTCCGCGGGCCCCAACTACTCCGTCTCCGACGTCGCCGAGGCCCGCGCCCGGCTGGCGAAGGCGGGCCTGCCCGAGCGCGTGGTCGTCGACGCCAGCCACGGCAACTCCGGCAAGGACCACATCCGTCAGGCGGAGGTCGTCCGAGAGATCGCCACCCGGATCGCGGCGGGGGACACGGGCGTCACCGGCCTGATGATGGAGAGCTTCCTGGTCGAGGGCGCCCAGAAGCTCGGCGGCGACCTGACCTACGGGCAGTCCGTCACCGACGCCTGCCTGTCCTGGGACACCACCGCCGACCTGCTCGACGAGCTGGCCACCGCCGTCCGGTCCAGGCGAGCCGGGGCGTGACCGCCGCCATGATCTGCGGGGCGGCACCGGACCGGGTCGCCGGTCCCGCTCGTGGGGACGACCAGGGGTAGGGTCCGGGTCTCGGTGCCCGATCCGGTCCTCGTCGTGCCGTGTCCACCCACGAGTACGAGGAAGTGACGCACGTGAGCTGCTCTCCGTGCGGTGCACCACCGCAGGCCTGCGGTGGCTGAGTCGGGCCGGGTGACCCGGTCCCTGCTGGCCCTCTCGCGGGCCGGTGTCGGCAACCGGCAGCTCGCCGCGGACATCTGCCGGGCGTGCATCAGCGGCCTGGACGTCGAGGGCGCCGCGCTCTCCCTCCTCACCACGACGGACGCGCGGAACACCCTCTTCGCCTCGGACCCCGTCGCCGACCTGCTCGAGGAACTGCAGTTCACGCTCAACGAGGGCGCGTGCATCGAGGCCGGGACCTCGGGCAACCCGGTGCTGGTGCCCGACCTCACCGACGTCGTCGAGCAGCGGCGCTGGCCGGTGTTCGCGAGCGCGGTCGTCGAGCGGTCGCCGGTGCGCGCGCTGTTCGCCCTCCCCCTGCAGTGGGGCGCGATCAACCTGGGCGTGCTCGACCTCTACCGGACGACCCCCGGCCCGCTGCCCGGCGACCAGCACCGGGACGCGCAGAGCGCGGTCGACCTGGCGGCCCTGATGCTGTTGGGCCAGGTCCCGGACCCCACCGGGGACGGCGGCAGCTGGTTCGACGGCAGTGCGCTCGGCCGCGCCGAGATCCACCAGGCCACCGGGATGGTGCTCATGCAGCTCGACGTCCCCGCCTCCGAGGCACTCGCCCGGCTGCGTGGGCACGCGTTCGCCGAAGGCCGGTTGTTGATCGACGTCGCGCGCGACGTCGTGGCGCGCAGGCTCGCCTTCACGAAGGATCCGGGGTAATCATGAGCTGGTCGAGGGGTGTGGCGAGATGAGCCGGTCGAGTGTCGGGCGCGAGGCGGAGGCCGCCGCGGCCTTCGTCGACCTCGCGGACACGATGGTCGCCGAGTACGACGCCATCGACCTGCTGGATCGGTTGGTCGCGTACTCCGTCGACCTCCTGCCTGCGGACGCCGCCGGGATCGTCATCGGGGACGCCCGTCAGGAGCTGCGGGTGGTCGCCTCCTCCAGCGACGCCGCCGAGCTGATGGAGCTCCTGCAGCTGCAGAACGACGAGGGCCCCTGCCTGGACTGTTTCCAGACCGCCGCGCCGGTGAGCATCGCCGATCTGGCCACGGCGGTGGACCGGTGGCCCACCTTCGTCGCGGCGGTGGCCCAGCAGGGCCACTTCCGTGCCGTCCACGCGCTGCCGCTGCGGCTTCGCGGCGAGGCGATCGGGGCGCTGAACCTGTTCGACCGCGAGCCCGGCCCGCTGCCCGCGGCGGATCTCGCGCTCGGCCAGGCACTGGCGGACGTCGCGACCATCGGCATCCTGCAGGAGCGTGCGATCCGCCGGGCCGAGGTCGTGAACGAGCAGCTGCAGACCGCCCTGACCAGCCGGGTCGTCATCGAGCAGGCGAAGGGCGCTCTCGCCCAGGCCTTGTCGGTGGAGGTCGACGAGGCCTTCGACCGCCTCCGCCGCTACGCCCGCGGCCGCGGGCTCAAGCTCGTCGACGTCGCCCGCGCCGTCGTGCGGCGGGAGCTGGAGCCGAGCGGGATCCGGTAGCTCAGCCGGTGAGGAACGCACCCGGCTCCCGGGCCACGGCCTCCGGTTCGTCCAGCATGGACAGCACGTAGGCGTCCGGGACCTCCGCGCAGCGGCAGGCCGGGAGCAGCGCGGCGAGCCGGCGACCGTGCTCCGGCGGCAGTGGCCGACACCGAGCCGGAGCTGCGCGAGGTCGTCGCTCCACACCGCGGGCGGGACCCTGGCCCGCTCTCTACGGTGAGGCCCATGGAGACCTTCACCTGGGAGGGCCGCCGGATCGCGTGGAGCCGCGCGGGCAACGGTCCACCCGTCGTGTTCTGCCACGGCACACCCTGGTCGTCGTGGCTCTGGCAGCCGTTCGCGCAGGCGCTGAGCCGCGACCACACCGTGTACCTCTGGGACATGCCCGGGTACGGCCGGTCCTCGAAGGACGCCGGGCACGCCGTCGACTTCGGCGTCCAGTCCTCGGCGTTCGCCTCGCTGCTCGAGCACTGGGGCCTCGACCGTCCGCACGTCGTCGCGCACGACTACGGGGGCGCCGTCTCACTGCGGACCCACCTCGTCGAGGGCCGCGAGTACGCCTCCCTGCACCTGGTCGACGTGGTCGCGATCCCGCCCGCGGGCTCGCCGTTCTTCCGACTGGTCCAGCAGCACCCCGCCGTGCTCGCCCAGCTCCCGCCCTACATCCACGAGGCGCTGGTCAGGGCCTACGTCGGGAACGCGAGCCACCGCGGGCTCCGCACGGCCGACACCGACGCGCTCGTCGCCCCCTGGCTCGACGACGAGGGCAGGCCCGCCTTCTACCGGCAGATCGCCGAGTTCGACGAGGCCTACCTGCGCGAGATCGAGTCCCTGCTCCCGCAGGTCCGCACCCCGGTCCGCGTCCTGTGGGGCACCGAGGACACCTGGATCCCGATCGCCACCGGACGACGACTGGCGAGCCTGCTCTCCACGGACCTCACCGAGATCCCGGGCGCGGGCCACCTCGTCCAGCTCGACGCGCCCGTCGCCCTCGCCGATGCGATCAGGACCGGACTCGCGGGTCCGTCCTCGCCCTCGTAGTGGCCCGCCCAGAACGGGGGCCGGAACCGGAGGAATTGCGGAGCGACGCGCGAGACCGCTATTCTGCGGTGTGGCAATTAAGGGCACAACTGTCGCGCTACACCTTAAGAGTAACACAGACGGGGACCGCGTGGGAAGACACACTTTCGAGCAGGAGCGCAAGTCGGAGACCGGGCGGATCCATCGCCTGCACGACCTGTTGGCCGGGGAGCTGACGGCGGCGTCCGCGCAGGCGCGAGGCAGCCTGGGCGCCGAGACGGGCGGCGAGCTGAGCTCGCGGTGGGAGCGGGACGTGTCGGTCCACCGCTGGTCGGAGCGGGTGCAGGCGTTGTCGGCCGCCCGCGCCGGGCTCTGCTTCGGCAGGCTCGACCACACCGACGGCACGACCAGCTACCTCGGCCGGATCGGGCTCACCGACCCCGCGGACGGGGAGAGCGCGTTGCTGGACTGGCGCGCTCCCGCGGCCCGGCCGTTCTACTGCGCCACCATGGTCACGCCGTTGGGAGTCACGCGGCGCCGCCATTTCCAGCTCGCCGGAACGGCGCCGGACGAGCGGGTGACGGATTTCCACGACGAGGTGCTCGACCCCGAGCTCAGCACCGAGACCGACACCGAGTCCGCGTCGGATCCCGCGTTGTTGGCGGCGCTGCGGGCGCCCCGCGGCTCGACGATGCGCGACATCGTCACGACCATCCAGGCCGAGCAGGACGACATCATCCGGCTGCCGCTCTCGGGCGCCGTGGTGATCGAGGGCGGCCCCGGGACCGGCAAGACGGCGGTGGCGCTGCACCGCGTCGCGTACCTGCTCTACACCCACCGCGAGCGGCTGGCCCGCAGCGGCGTGCTGGTCGTGGGACCGAGCGCCGGGTTCATCTCCTACGTCGGGGGCGTGCTCCCCGCGCTGGGTGAGTCGGCCGTGGTCTTCACGACGCCGGGGCGGCTCGCGCACGGCGTCGTCGCGACCGCGCTGGATCCGGACGAGGTGGCCCGCCTCAAGGGCTCGTTGGACATGGTCGCGGTGCTGGAGCGCGCCGCGGCGGACCGGCAGGAGCTGCCTGCGGAGCCGATCCTGATCGAGTTGGAGGACGTGACCCTGGAGCTGGACCGGCGGGTGGCCGCCGAGGCCCGCGCGCGTGCCCGGGCCACCGGACTGCCCCACAACGCCGCCCGGACGACCTTCCGCGACGCCGTGGGGAAGGTGCTCGTCGACCAGGGCGTGGAGAAGCTCGGGGCGGGGCTGGAGGACCCACCGGAGCTCGCGGAGATGCTGCGCGGGCTGGACATCCCGGAGATCGAGCCCGCCGGCGCGGCCGAGGTGACGGCGGAGCTGCGGGCCGAGCTGCGCGACGGCCTGCGGTCGCACCTGGACTTCCACGCCGCCGTCGACCGGCTGTGGCCTGCGCTCACCCCGACCCGGGTGCTCGCGGACCTGTTCGCCTCGCCCGAGCGGCTCGCCGACGCGGAGGCGGACCCGGCGTTGCGACGCGAGCCGGGATCGCCGTGGACGGTCGCCGACGCACCCCTGCTCGACGAGCTGGCCGAGCTGCTCGGGCCCCTGCCGGACGGGCCCGCGGAGCAGCCGGAGGCGGACAGCACCTACGCCTCGGAGGTGCTCAGCATCCTGGAGTCCGCTGACCGCGACCTCGCAGGCGAGGACCCGGACGAGCTGCGGCCCACGGACTTCGTCACCGCGGACGTCCTCGCCGCCCGGCAGGTCCCGGCGCACCTCGCGAGCGTGGCCGAGCGGGCGGCGGGCGACCGGGACTGGCGGTACGGGCACCTCGTCGTCGACGAGGCGCAGGAGCTGTCCGCCATGGACTGGCACGTGCTGCTGCGGCGGTGCCCGTCGCGGTCGATCACCGCGGTCGGCGACCTCGCGCAACGCAGCGCGGCCGCGGGGGCGCAGGCGTGGCAGGACGTCCTCGGCCCCCACCTCGACACGCGGTGGACGCATCGGTCGCTCACGGTCAACTACCGCACGCCCGCGGAGATCATGGCGCTCGCCGCGGAGGTGCTGGCCGAGTTCGCGCCCGGCCACCGCCCGCCGGAGTCGGTGCGGGAGACGGGTGAGGAGCCATGGCGACGTACCGCCTCGCCGTCGGAGGTGCGGGCGATCGTCGAGGCGGAGGCCGCGCGGCTGGAACGCGGGACGCTCGCGGTCATCGCCCCCGAGACGGCGGGATGGGAGGACCTGCCCGCCGAGGTGCACACCGCCGTGTCGGCGAAGGGCCTGGAGTTCGACTCGGTGGTGATCCTCGATCCCGAGCGGATCAAGGCCCACAACCCCGCGGACCTCTACGTCTCGATGACGCGGGCCACCCAGCGGTTGGGGCTGGTGCACGTGGAGTGAGCCCGTCGGGGCTCCGGCGCCCACGCACCGGAGCCCCGGCGGAATGCCACGGAATGCCGCGGGCCCGATGGTTGTTCGTTCAACTGTGAAGAAGATCGGATTCCTGTCCTTCGGGCACTGGTCGGACTCGCCCCACTCGGCGGTCCGGTCCGGCGCGGACACCCTGCTGCAGTCGATCGAGCTCGCGGTGGCCGCCGAGGAGCTGGGCGCCGACGGCGCCTACTTCCGCGTGCACCACTTCGCCCAGCAGCTGGGGTCGCCGTTCCCGCTGCTCTCGGCCGCGGCGGCCCGCACCAACCGGATCGAGCTCGGCACCGGTGTGATCGACATGCGCTACGAGAACCCGCTCTACATGGCCGAGGACGCGGGTGCCGCCGACCTGATCTCCGGCGGCAGGCTGCAGCTCGGCATCAGCCGAGGCAGCCCCGAGCAGGTCATCGACGGGTTCCGGTACTTCGGGTACGAGCCCGCGCCGTCCGACCCCGCGGGCGCCGACCTGGCCCGCGAGCACACCGCGCGGTTCCTCGAGGTCATCGGCGGGCAGGGCTTCGCGCGGCCGAACCCCCGCCCGATGTTCCCCAATCCGCCCGGCCTGCTGCGGATCGAACCGCAGTCCCCCGGCCTGGCGGACCGGATCTGGTGGGGTGCGGGCTCCCGCGCGACGGCGGAGTGGACGGCCGCGCAGGGCATGAACCTGATGAGCTCGACCCTGCTGACCGAGGACACCGGCGTGCCCTTCCATCAGCTGCAGGCCGAGCAGATCCAGCGCTTCCGGGACGCGTGGACGGCGGCAGGCCACGAGCGCGAGCCGCGGGTCTCGGTGAGCCGCAGCATCTTCCCGATCGTCAACGACCTCGACAAGCAGCTGTTCTGGCAGCAGCGGGGCAGCTCCGACCAGGTGGGCTTCATCGACGGCGGCACCGCCCGCTTCGGCAAGACCTACGCGGGCGAGCCGGACAAGCTGGTCGCCGAGCTGGCCGAGGACGAGGCGATCGCCGCCGCGGACACCCTGCTCCTCACCGTCCCCAACCAGCTGGGCGTGGACTACAACGCTCACGTCATCGAGGCGGTGCTGACCCACCTGGCCCCGGAGCTCGGCTGGCGCTGAGCCGGGCGGCGACGAGCGCGTCGGCCTGCGAGCCGGTCCCGGACCGACCCACCGACCGCCACCGCGAGTCCGCACTGCGCTCCCTGCCCCGGGCCCGATGAGTCCGGGGCGCGCGCCCGGTCAGACGAGACATGCCCAGCACGAGCACCGCCCGCCGCATGTTCGAGCTCCTCGAGCCGATCTGCCTGGTCTCCTACTTCGCCGAGGAGGCGGGGGCGGAGCTGGCCGCGCTCGGGCATCGCACCTACTGGGACGGCTACTTCGCGAGCCGGGCGGCACCGCTGGGCCGAGTGCCGGCGCAGGTCGTGCACGCGGCCTTCTACAGCTTCGCCGAGGGCGAGGCCGCGCGACACATTCCGAGCGCGTGGGAGACGGTCCCTCCGGAGGTCTCCTTCGCCGCGTGGCGACGGGGCAGCGCGGCCTCCGTGCGGCGGATCCTCGGCGAGCTCGCCGACTCCCCCGGCCTGGCCCGCGCCGCCGACCTGACCACGAAGGCCGCCACGAGCGCACCCACCGACGGTCGGGTGCTCTACGCAGGCTGGCGCACCCTCCCGGTACCCACCGATCCCGTGACCCGGCTCTGGCACTCCGCGACCATGCTGCGCGAGCACCGCGGAGACGGGCATGTCGCCGCACTCGTCGGCGCGCGGATCGGGGGCACGGAGGCCCACGTCCTCTCCGCGCTGGAGTACGGCATCCACCCGCCGGAGTCGTTCGGGCGCATCCACCACCTGCCGAAGACACGGTTGGCCGAGGTCATGGCCGGGCTGCGCGAGCGCGGCCTGGTCGACGCCGACGGCGGGTTCACCGACGCGGGCCGGGAGACCAAGCACCGCATCGAGGACCTCACCGACACCCTCGCCGCCCCGCCCTACGACTCCCTCTCCGCCGCCGAGCTCGCCGAGCTGATCGCCGAGCTCGAACCCCTCACCGCGAGGATGGTGGCCGCGGGGTCGAGATGAACGTCTCCGTCAGGGGACCAGCATGGCCCGGCCCGGCAGCACCTGGACGAGCCCCTCGTCGAGGGTGGCGAGCAGCGCGCCTGGACGCTCGGCGGCGAGGCCCACCAGGTAGGCGTCGGTGACCTGGCGATGCCCGCGGATGTGAGTGAGCGGCACGTCGGCGTAGGACGTCGAGTCCGGCCAGAACTCACACCCCGGCACCGCGTGCACCGCGCGCAGCACCTCCTGCGCGACGCCGGGGCGTTCGCCGATGCGCAGGAGGAAGCGCACGAGAGCTCCCTCGCCCACCGGACACACCGCGAACCGTTCGATCCCCGCCGCCCAGGTCGACGCTCGCGAGTGGTGCTCGTGCTCCGCCACGGTCAGCGCGATGAGGACGTTCGCGTCGAGGAGGTAGGTGGTCACTCCTCGTCCAGCGCGGCGGCGACCTCGCCGGAGGTCACCGGCCGCCCGACGCTGATCACCGGGAACCCGGAACGCTCGTCCGTCGCGATCACGACGGGCTCGTCGAGCTGACTCAACCCACGCGAGGTCAGGTCCGCGACGACGGCCGACAGCGAGCGCCCGGTGCTCCGGGCGATCTCCAGGGCACGCCGGTGCACGGCGGGCGGGAGGTCGACAGTCGTTCGCACGCCTGCATCATAGCTGCATCAGTGGCGATGCAGGCCTGGTCAGACGTTGAAGCGGAACTCCACGACGTCCCCGTCGGCCATGACGTAGTCCTTGCCCTCCATGCGGACCTTGCCCGCGGCCTTGGCGGCGGCCATGGAGCCTGCGGCGACGAGGTCGTCGTAGGAGACGATCTCGGCCTTGATGAAGC
>Ga0070665_100008608_pt1 | contig 10324 bp, 9 predicted proteins | sample KBSS13metaG_FD_65862 | JGI IMG/M metagenome (GOLD analysis project Ga0070665, IMG submission 65862) | Switchgrass rhizosphere microbial communities from Kellogg Biological Station, Michigan, USA - KBS S1-3 metaG | ecosystem: Host-associated > Plants > Roots > Rhizosphere > Soil ...
ATCGCGCCGGACCGCCCGAGGTCGCGCACGACATGCGCCAGGATCGCAGCGCCCATCTTGGAATCGGCGGCGCCGCGTCCCCACAGCCGACCGTCCGCGACCGCACCCGAGACCGGCGGCCGCGACCAGCGCGCTTCGTCGCCGAACGGTGCGGTATCGACGCAGGCGTCGAGGCAGACGATCGGTCCCGGCTCGGGCCCGAGGCAGCGCAGATGCAGTCCGACCGGCGCGCCCTCACCGTCGAGCAGCTCGCGCGGCGCCAAGCCTTGCCCGGCGAGCCATCGGCCGAGCGCGTCGAGCACCGGCCCGGGCGAATCGAGGCCGCCGCGTGACGGCAGCCGCACCAGCTCGGCCGCCAGGGCAACGATACCGTCGACCTCGTCCATCATACCAGCCGGTAGACCTCGACCGGCTCGTCGTGGCCCTTGACCTGGTGCTGCTCGGGCGGCGGCAGGTCGAGGCCGAGCGTGCACTTGTCCTGCACCATCGCGAGGGAGGCGCCGCTCACCAGCACGACGACCTCGTCGTCCGCGCCCATGAACTCCTTGCCGAGCTGCTCGAAGCGCTGCGCCACGTTCACCGTGTCGCCGACCACGGTGAAGTTGACCCTGCCCGGCGCGCCGATGTTGCCGACCACCGCCGGGCCGGAATGGAGACCGATGCGGACGCGGATCGACGTCTTGCCGGCGGCACGGCGAATCGCATTGTCCTCATGGATCACCCTCGAAATCTCGAGCGCGGCGCGGATCGCCGCCGCGGCATGATCCGGCGAGCCCGAGAGCTGCCCCCACACCGCCATCACCGAGTCGCCGATGTACTTGTCGATGATGCCTTGCTCGTGCTCGATGCAGGCGCCGAGCAGGGCGAAGTGGTGGTTGAGCAGCTCGGCGGTCTCGTGCTCAGGCAGGTCCTCGGCCTGCGGCGTGAACTCGACGATGTCGGTGAACATCACCGTGACGCTGACCCGGCGCGAGGCGATGCCGTCCTCACCGACCTCCATCAGCCGGCGGACCAGGCGCTGCGGCACGTAGGCACCGAACCAGCGCAGCGCGCCGCGCGCCTTGTCGAGGCTGTGCGCGGCATCGTCGATCTCGCGCAGCCGCGAGCGCTTGCTCATCGGCTCGTCGAACTCGAGCCGCTCCATCGCCTCGGCCGCCGTGGTAATGGTGCGGATCGAGCGCGCCATGCGCACGCCCATCAGGATCGCCAGCACGAGGGCCGCGCCGAGCGTGCCGGCGCCGACGATGGCGCCGTTCATCAGCCGGTCGAAGTCGGCGGTCGCGTCCTCGAGCGGGAAATACTGGCCGACCAGCCAGGGCTCCGGGCCGTAGCCCGCGACCTTGCGATAGACGAACACCCAGCGCCGGCCGTCCGCCTCGACGATGTGGCCGAGCGTGCCGAGCGCGCGATCGATGCGCGGGATACGCACCGGCGGATCCCAGATGCGGGCCAGCACCGGATCGCCGAGCTCCTTGATGGTCGGCAGCTGGCGGTCCTCGGTGAGGTTGAAGCTGCTCGGATCGATCAGCAGGCGGTGCGCCAGCACCTTGTCGTGATCGACCAGGATGAAGTAGCGGCCGTCGCCACCCTGATTCGGATCGCCGATCAGTGCCGACAGGTCGCCGACCGCGACGGTGGCGACCAGGCCGCCGATAAAGGCGTCGTCGATCCGCCGTACCGGCGTGCGCACGTTCAGCACCGGCTGCTTCTGCGACTCGCTCCAGAACAGCTCGCCCCAGAAGGTCTTGTGCGAAGTCTGCAGCTCACGGAACCGCTCGAGGCCGCGCCGCAGCTCCGTGAGCGAGATCGTGTCGCGCGTGATCACGCCGTCGGGATGGCGCACCGCACGATGGAGCTGCAGGTCGAGCGTGCCGAAGGCCGCGACCGACACCGCGGGCGCCCGGCTCATCATCACCGCCAACGCCTCGCGCACATTGACCGGCGAATCGACCTCGACCCGGCCCGCGGCCATCAGCGCGGCCATCAGCTCGAGCTGGCCGGTGACCGGATCGAGCCGGCCCTTGACCAGCTCGACCTGCTTCTCGACCACGCTGCCGGCACGGTCGACCAGCAACCGCTCGGCGGTGCCGGTGGCACCGGTCAGCACGACGATGTAGGCAACGCCCGAGATCAGCGCCAACGACGCGAACGCCAGCGCCAATGCCGCGATCAGCGGCAGCCGAAAGGGACCGCGTACCCGCACGGCCGTCGTAGCGTCAGGAAGAGTGCTCAAACCGGGACATCATATGGTGCCCCGGCCCGCTATGGGGAAGCCCTATGACGGCGAGACTGTCTCAACAGGCTCCCCTTCCCCGTCTTCGGGGGAGGTGGCCGCGTCTTACGCGGACGGAGGGGGTCGAGAATCATGCCACGCTGCCGCCCTTGCCCCCCTCCGTCGCGGACTACCGCGACACCTCCCCCGAAGACGGGGGAGGGCATGAGAGCCTCAGGCCGCCGCGCGGATCGCCGCCTTGTTGACCGTGCTGTCGACATGGCCCTCGAACTGCTGGAAGTTCTTCTCGAAGCGCTGGGCGACATCGCGTGCGGCCGTCTCGTAGGCTTTCTTGTCGGTCCAGGAATCCTTCGGGTTGAGCACGTTGCCCGGCACGTCCGGGCAGGCGCTCGGCACCTGCATGCCGAAGTGCGGATCGGTCGAGGACGCCACCGATGCCAGTGTGCCGTCGAGCGCCGCCCGCACCATGGCGCGGGTGTGCTTGATCGACGTGCGCGCGCCGACGCCATAGCCGCCGCCCGACCAGCCGGTGTTGACCAGCCAGCAGTTCACGTTCTGGCGGGCCATCTTCTCGCCCAGCATCTTGGCGTAGACCGTCGGATGGCGCGGCATGAACGGCGCTCCGAAACAGGTCGAGAAAGTCGCCTGCGGCTCGGTCACGCCCTTCTCGGTACCGGCGACCCTCGCGGTGTAGCCCGAGAGGAAGTGATACATCGCCTGCTCCGGCGACAGCCGCGAGATCGGCGGCAGCACGCCGAAAGCGTCGGCGGTCAGCATCACGATGTTGGTCGGCGTCCCCGCGATACCGCTCGGCAGCGCGTTGGGGATGAAGTCGATCGGATAGCAGGCGCGGGTGTTCTCGGTGTACTGGCCGTCGTCGAGATCGAGGCCGCCGGTCGCGGGATCGATCACGACATTCTCGAGCACCGTGCCGAAGCGCTCGGTCGTAGCGTAGATCTCGGGCTCCGCCTCGCGCGAGAGCTTGATCACCTTGGCATAGCAGCCGCCCTCGAAATTGAAGAGCGAGGTCTCTGCCCAGCCATGCTCGTCGTCGCCGATCAGCGTGCGCGAGGGGTCGGCCGACAGCGTGGTCTTCCCGGTGCCCGACAGGCCGAAGAAGATCGCCACGTCGCCCTTCGGCCCGACGTTGGCCGAGGCATGCATCGGCAGGATGTTCTTCTCCGGCAGCAGGTAGTTCAGAATCGTGAACACCGACTTCTTGATCTCGCCGGCGTACCAGGTGCCGCAGATCGCCACGACCCGGTCGGTGAAGTTCACCAGGATCGCACAGTCCGACGCCGTGCCGTCGAGCGCCGGATCGGCCTGGAAGCCAGGCAGGTTCAGGATGGTGAAGTCGGGCTTGAAGCCTTCGAGCTCCTCCTTCTTGGGACGCAGGAACATGTTGCGGGCGAACATGTTGTGCCACGCCGTCTCTGTGACCACGCGCACGCCGATGCGGTGCGCCGGATCGGCGCCGCCCCAGCAATCGCGCACGAACAGGTCGCGGCGCTGGGCGTAGGCGATCATGCGGTTGTAGAGGGCGCGGTAGCGCTCCGGCGAGATCGGCTTGTTGGTCTTGCCCCAGTCGATCGTGCCGCCGGTGATCGAGTCCTCGACGAAGAACTTGTCGTTGGGCGAGCGGCCGGTGTGGACGCCGGTGCGCACCACGAAGGCGCCCCCCTCGCCGAGCTGGCCCTCGCCGCGCCGGATCGCCTCCTCATAGAGGTTCGGGACGCTGAGATTCCAATAGACGTTGCCGGGGTTCTTGAGCCCGAGCGTGCTGAGACCGAGTTTGGGAACGACGAAGCCCGCCTGTGTCACGGCGTTTCTCCTGCTTGCTTTACCTATTGAACGGCCGTTTACCGCATCTCCGCGCCGGCGGGCAGACAAAAATGCCGGCAAGCTGCGATAGTTCGCGCTCAAGTCCCGGCACGCCAATCCCATTTCGCATGTGCGAACGAATACTGCGCCGCGGCATCAGATTGTGCGGGCTTTCGCGACCAAGGAAATCAAGGCTTTACGGGCTTGGTCTGCCGCGACCAGGGGTGACTCGAAGGTCAATCGGGCGACCCGCCCTGCCTGCCGGAGATCGATGCCTTCCGCATCGATGCCAGTCATTGTCCAGTCCGAGCCGGGCAAGCCCAGCAGCTTTCCGGCATAGAGCTGGACTGCGTCCGAATGGTCCTCGTTCATGTGGCTGACGATGCCCGCCTCGCTCGCCGCCAGATCGGGCAGCGGCGGCACCGCCAACAGGTCGGCCGCCGCGATCCAACGGATCTTGCCGAAGCCGGCCACCAGATGGGCACGCTCGGGCGTCACCTTGTAGAAGCGGAAGTCCTTGAAGCCGGCATACATCGCCGCATCGGGATGTCGCGCGAGAAAACGCCGCTTCAGCCGATCGTCATGGGTCTCGGCCACGCGTCCCAACAGCGACACCCGCGACCCGGTGAGCGGCTGCGCCAGTCCTGCCGTGCCGTCGAACAGCAGCGACACCCGCGGATCGGCGGCGATCGCCTTGCTATGCTCGGCGAGGTCGCTCAGCAGCAGGATCGGCGAGAGGTCATGGTCGACCGCCACCAGCACCAGCGAAACATATGGCCAGGCGGGATTTCCTGCCAGTTGGGAAGGCAATGCCGTGGCCAGGGCAGCGCGATCGCAGCCCCGGACGAGGTCGCGCACGGCTTGGGAAAAATCGTCGGTCACGCTGGTAATCGTTCGCTCGAGGTGAAAAAAGGCCAATTCGGGGCCGATGGATGGCAAAACCGCCGCGAACAGGCAACCGCCAGTCTGTGGTAACGTTGCAGATCGAGCTTGAGACTGTCAGGAGATCCCCACCGTGCGCAAGAACATCGCCTTGGTCGACGACGACCGCAACATCCTGACCTCCGTCTCGATGCTCCTCGAAGCCGAGGGCTTCCAGGTGAAGACCTATGCCGACGGCGCCGCGGCGCTCGAGGGCCTCAACCAGACCCCGCCCGACATGGCGATCTTCGACATCAAGATGCCGCGCATGGACGGCATGGAGCTGCTGAATCGCATCCGCAAGACGCAGCAGTTCCCGGTGATCTTCCTGACCTCCAAGGACGAGGAGATCGACGAGGTGCTCGGCCTGCGCATGGGCGCCGACGATTTCATCCGCAAGCCGTTCTCCCAGCGCCTGCTGCTCGAGCGCATCCGCGCCGTGCTGCGCCGCGCCGATACCAGCGGGCCGAAGGGCGAGGGCCAGGCCGAGCGCATCGTGCGCGGCGAGCTGGTGCTCGATCCCTCCCGCCACCAGTGCACCTGGAAGGGCAAGGAGGTGCACCTCACGGTCACCGAATTCCTGCTGCTGAAGTCGCTCGCCGAGCGGCCCGGGCACGTCAAGAACCGCGACCAGCTGATGGATGCCGCCTACGGCGAGACGATCTATGTCGACGACCGCACGATCGACAGCCATATCAAGCGGGTGCGCCGCAAGTTCCGCGAAGTCGACGGCGAGTTCGAGCAGATCGAAACCCTGTATGGCATCGGATATCGATACCGCGACGCCGCTTGAGGGCGAGCGGAGGCAATCGCATATGAGCTTCCCTCTCCCGTCATACGGGGGAGGTGGCGCCGTCATACGGCGACGGAGGGGGAAAGCGACGCGGCCGCTCTCTCCGATTTCAGATCATGATCTGCAACTTGCCGACAATCCGACTGGGGCTTTCCCCCTCCGTCGCGGATTACCGCGCCACCTCCCCCGCCGCGCCTCAGAAGGCGCTTTGACGGGGGAGGGTGAAGTTCATGAGGTGAGGCGCTGAATGGCGGCTCAAGATCCCTTCGTCGCGGACGAGCGCGACACCTCCCAGGCAAAGCCGGAGAGGAAGAGTGTGAGCTCGTTTCTCCGGCTGCTGCGCCGCCTGCTGCCGCAGTTCCGGCGGCGCGTGAGGACGATCACGCGCCGCGAGACACCGTCGATGCTGCGCCGCCGGCGGCGCCACAGCCGGCGGCACTCGCCGCTCACCCGCCGCATCCTGCTGCTCAACATCGTGCCGGTGGCGCTGCTGGCGCTGGGCGCGGTCTATCTCAGCGACTACGAGGACGAGCTGATCGACGCCGAGCTCGCCTCGTTGCTGGTGCAGGGCGAGATGGTGTCGGCCGGCATTGGCGAGGTCGCGGTCGTCGGCGGCGAGACCACCGTCAACCGGCTCGATACGGAGGCGGCGCGCCAGCTGCTGACGCGGCTGGTCCGACCGACCGGCGTGCGCGCGCGGCTATTCAGCGAGACCGGCGAGCTGTTGGGCGATTCCGCGGTGCTGAGCGACACCGGCCGCATCCACGTCTCGCCCCTGCCGCCGCCCGAGGAACCGGAACCGGAAGCACCTTCGCCGCATCGCTGGGTCGACCGGCTCGGCGACTGGATCGCGCACCAGCTCTCGCGCTCCGACCGCTTTCCCGAATACATCGACCGTCCGACGCCCACGGTGCGCGACTTCCCCGAGGCGGCCAGCGCATTGCGCGGCTTCAACGCCTCGGCGGTGCGGATCGCGGGCGAAGGACGGTTGCTGCTGAGCGCCGCCGTGCCGGTGCAACGCTACAAGCAGGTGATCGGCGCGCTGATGCTGACGCGCGACAACCGCGCGATCGCGGCCTCGCTGCGCGAGGTGCGCTACGACATGCTCACCATCGCGGTGGCGGCGCTCGGCATCACCGTGCTGCTGTCGCTATACCTCGCCGGCACCATCACCCAGCCGATCGTGCGGCTCGCCCGCGCCGCCGACGAGATTCGCCTCGCCCGCGAGAGCCGGCCGGAGATCCCCGACCTCGGCAAGCGCGGCGACGAGATCGGCGACCTGAACGACGCGCTGCGCTCGATGACCGAAGCGCTATGGCAGCGCATCAACACCATCGAGAGCTTTGCCGCCGACGTGGCGCACGAGCTCAAGAATCCGCTGACCTCGCTGCGGTCCGCGATCGAGGTGGCGGCGCGTCCCGACCTCGCGCCCGACCGGCGCGCCAAGCTGATGGCCATCGTGGTCGAGGACATCGAGCGGCTGAACCGGCTGATCTCCGACATCTCCGACGCCTCGCGGCTCGATGCCGAGCTGATGCGCGGCGAGGTCAAGACGGTCGATCTCAAGGTGCTGCTGAGCGACATGGTGCGGCACTACGCCGCCATCACGGCGCAGAAGGCCGGCGTCGAGGTCGAGCTGCGCCTGTCGGCCAATCCGCCGTACGAAGCGCACGGCCATGACGGCCGCTACGGCCAGGTGTTCCGCAACGTCATCGACAACGCCTTGTCGTTCAGCCCAGCCGGCTCGCGCATCGTCGTCGAGCTGACGCGAGAGCCGCGCAAGGGGCCGTTCGTGGTCACCATCGACGACGAGGGACCGGGCATTCCCGAGGACAATCTCGAATCGATCTTCCAGCGGTTCTATTCCGAGCGGCCGACCGAGAATTTCGGCCAGCACTCGGGGCTGGGCCTGTCGATCTGCCGTCAGATCATGGAGACTTACGGCGGCTCGATCGGCGCCACCAATCGCAAGGCCGCCGACGGCAAGATCGTCGGCGCCCGCTTCACCGTCCGCGTCCCGGCGGCGTCATGATCCGTTTGCCGCTCCACTCATATGGACCGCGCGCATCAAAGCGCGGAGGTTACTCCGCGCGAAGCGCGCTCGGATTCATGAGCGCGCAGGATGCGCGCGGTCCACATGAGCGGTTTCGCAAGACGCCCTGATGTTCGTTCATGCCACCTGCGTCGCCTTGCGCATCGGCAAACGCTGGCGTGCGGTGCTGCTGCGCGGACCGTCGGGTGCCGGCAAGTCTGACCTCGCGCTGCGCCTGATCGAGGCCGGCGGCCGGCTCGTGGCCGACGACCAGACCCACGTCGCCAGGGTCGGCCGCGCCTTGATCGCCACCCCGCCGGCGGCGCTCGCCGGCAGGATCGAGGCGCGCGGCGTCGGCATCCTCGAGCTGCCCCGCGGAAAGTTGCTGGCGCGCGCGCCGGTCGCCCTGCTGGTCGACCTCGTCGTCCCCGGCCGGATCGAGCGCCTGCCCGAGCCGGCGCGCGAGACGCTGCAGGAGATCGAGCTGCCCCGCCTCGACCTCGCCCCATTCGAAACCTCATCAGTTGCAAAGTTGCGTCTTGCCTTGGCCCGAATCACGGTCGCATGATCACTGTCATTGCGGCCATGCCTGATAGCCCGACGCCCTCCGCTCCCCTCGCCGAACGCTCCACGCGTCGCCCCTTCGTCCTGGTCACCGGACTGAGCGGCGCCGGACGCGGCACCGCCTTGCATGCGCTCGAGGATCTCGGCTACGTCGCGGTCGACAACGTGCCGCTGCCGCTGCTCGGCGACCTGATGCGTTCCACGGCAGGAAGCCTGCGCGAGATGGCTGCGCCGCTGGCCTTCGGAGTCGACACGAGGACCTACGGCTTCGATGCCAAGAGTCTGGTGCGCCGCCTGCAGCAGCTTCGCAATCGGCCCGACCTGACGGCGCGCCTGCTCTATCTCGATTGCGACACCGAGACCCTGCAGCGCCGCTACACCGAATCGCGCCGGCCGCATCCGATGGCGCCCGACCGCCCGGTGGTCGACGGCATCGTCGACGAGCGCCGCCAGATCAGCTGGATGCGCGACTCGGCCGACGTGGTGATCGACACCTCGGCGCTTTCGCCGCACCAGTTCAAGCAGATCCTCGCCGGCCACTTCTCGCTCGGCAAGCAGGCCGGCATGCGGATCTCCGTGATGTCGTTCTCCTACCGTCGCGGCGTGCCCCGTGAGGCCGACCTCGTGTTCGACGTCCGGTTCCTCAAGAATCCGCACTATGTGCCTGAATTGAAGGAGCTTACCGGCGTCGACCACCCCGTCGCTGCGTTCATCGCCACCGACCCGGACTACGAGCCGTTCATCGGCCGGCTGGAAGGGCTGATCGGGCCGCTGCTGCCGAGATTCGACGCCGAGGGCAAGAGCTACCTGACCATCGCGGTGGGCTGCACCGGCGGCCGGCACCGCTCGATTGCGGTCGCCGAACGGCTTGCAGACTGGTTGCGAAGCGCCGGCCGCTCGGTCACTCTGATGCACCGCGATACCGAGGTCCGGGGGGGACTGGTGGCGGAAGGTGCTACGGGCAGGGGTGGATGATCGGCATCGTACTGGTGACGCACGGCAATCTGGCGCGTGAATTCCTGGCCGCGCTGGAACATGTCGTCGGTCCGCAGCAATGCATCTCGCCGGTCTGCATCGGCGCCGAGGACGACATGGAAAAGCGGCGCAACGAGATCCTCGAGCGGGCGCGCGCCTGCGATACGGGCGACGGCGTGATCGTGCTGACCGACATGTTCGGCGGCACGCCGTCCAATCTCGCGATCTCGATCATGGAGCATGCGCGGATCGAGGTGCTGGCGGGCGTCAACCTGCCGATGCTGGTGAAGCTCGCCTCGGTGCGCAATCGGCCGATCGCCGAGGCGGTGCGCATGGCCCAGGAGGCCGGCCGCAAGTACATCACCGTCGCTTCGCGCATTCTGGCCAAGGAAGCTTCGTGACGGACGCCGCGGGGAACGTGGCGCCCGGCCTGCTGAAGCGCACGCTGGCGATCGCCAACAAACGCGGCCTGCACGCCCGCGCTGCCGCCAAGTTCGTCCGCACCGCCGGCCAGTTTGACGCCGCCGTGCGGGTCAGCTTCAAGGGCCAGGACGTTTCCGGCCTGTCGATCATGGGCCTGATGATGCTGGCCGCCGGCATCGGCAGCTCGATCGAGCTCTCCTGCTCCGGCCGCCAGGCCTTCGAAGCCATGACCGCCCTCTCCGCGCTGGTCGAAGGCAAGTTCGGCGAGGATTGAATCAGGTGGACCGCGCGCATCAAAGCGCGGAGTAACCTCCGCGCGATGCGCGTGGTCCATTGAATGCATAAAGCTTGGCGCATATCGCCATAAATTCTTGCTTATATGTTGATCTGGCGCGTTGAGGCGCCCGGAAGCCGCTGTTAAACACGGCGCGCTTTCCACCCCACAGAACTGCCGGGAGCGCCGCATGGCCGACTACATCGTCAAGGATATCGGGCTGGCCGATTGGGGCCGCAAGGAACTCGACATGGCCGAGACCGAGATGCCCGGCCTGATGGCGATCCG
>Ga0070665_100008609_pt1 | contig 10323 bp, 8 predicted proteins | sample KBSS13metaG_FD_65862 | JGI IMG/M metagenome (GOLD analysis project Ga0070665, IMG submission 65862) | Switchgrass rhizosphere microbial communities from Kellogg Biological Station, Michigan, USA - KBS S1-3 metaG | ecosystem: Host-associated > Plants > Roots > Rhizosphere > Soil ...
CCCGGCAAGCCGGGTGAAGTTGCGATGGCCCGCCTGCGCGGGCGCCTCGACGATGACACCCTCGCAGACGATCTGCCCGCCGAGCATTTTGAATTCGAGCTTGTCGTAGCGCGGCATCGTCTCGCCGGGCGAGGGCGGCAGCAGCCCGATGCTTCCCTGAATGTTCAATGTAGCTTCACCGGTGCCGTAGAGCCGCGGATTCCACATCCTGACCCCGGTCTCGGCCCAGCGCTGCCGGATCAGCGCGGCGCGGTCGGTGGGTTCGACGACCCTCGCGCGCGGTTTCGGCGCGGCGGAGACCTTCGGCGCGGGAGACGCAAGGACAGGCTCCAGCGCGAGATCCGTGGTGGGGTTGGGCGCGTCGGCGGAAGGGGCGTCCGCGGCGACCGCCGCATCGGGGGCGGGATCGTTCGCAGGAATTGGCTCGATCTCGGCCGCGGCGCCGAGGGACGGGGCGTTGTCGACTTTGCTTTCGGAGACATTCTTCGCGACGACTTCGCTGTCCACGCAGGAGCTATCAACGACAGCGGGCTCAAGATCCACGACGAGGCCAGAGGAAGGATCGTCGGCGACGACGAGAACCGGGGCATCAGTTGGAGCGACCTCGGCCTCCACAGAAACGCGGGACTCCTCCGCGACGACCGGCTCGACATTCGCGGGGAGTTCGGGCGAGCTTTCAGCGACGGGTTCGGGAATGTCGATCGGCTCGCTCGCGGCCACGGCAGATGAGCCGGATGCCTCCTCCAAGATGACGGATTCAACCTTCGCCAGGAGTTCCGCAGGCGGCTCGCCGTCGATGAGCTCAGGAGTGCCGACTGCCTCGTTCTGTTCCTCGACCGGTGAGACCGACACCTCTTCGACGACGACTGCCTCGACCTCTGTCGGCGTCTCCACGGATGGATCGTCGGCGCTGCTGATATCAGTTGGCGCTGCCGCCGGACTCTCCGCGGCGGCGCAGATCGTGGAGTTGTCCTCTGCGACCACAACCGCAATGTCGGCGTTCGGAGCGGCTTCTGCGATCTCGGGAACGATGTGGGGCGAGCCGCTGGCAGCGATCGGCGCGAGGTCGATACGATCGCCCTGCGATGAAGGCCGAAGCCGGGTAAACGCCCATTTCACCGCAGGAATGCGGCTCAGCAACGATATCAGTCTCGAAAGCACAGGGAGTTATCCAAGAGGTACTCGGCGTGAGGCAATCGCTGATTCGCCAGCAATGTGAAAAACTGCCCCGGCAGTCACACTGATGTCAATGTAGGTGGGACCAATTGCAGAACATCCGCGCATCGCCCGCGCACGGGAAAATGCGGGGTTATCGCGATCTCGCCTTCGGCGCCGTTCACTGATCGCGACGCAAACAGTCCAGCATTGCTCATTCGAAATGCATCGGTGCGAGCGGGTCTTCCTTGCGATCGGGAATGCGCGTCGTCGGAGGGGCGCCGGATGGTGCGCTCCGTGTTGCGGAGATGCGGATGCGCCTCGTGCAGGTGCGCGATGGCAGTTGGTTGCGACGCGACGCCGGCCGGTCCTGACCAGGCGTGTACGGGGCTGGTGACGGCGAGCGACAGGGCGAACCGTAGGGCCGTGAGGATAGTTGTCCTTGTCATGGGATGCTCCATTGCAATCCACTGAAAGGGTCGCACCGCAGACCGGATATTCCGCGCTGCACGCTCGATCGCGCCGGGTTCAAAAAGCGTGAGATCACATGCCCGCGTTCGTGGGCGATCCGCGACAAACCGTCCCGGGACCCCGGATGCGACAATGCACCACCGCCGGGTTGTGGAAGGTCGCGCCTAGGGTGGGCGGACAGCAACGCAGAGCATGCGCATGTCCGATCCTCCCGATGACAGGATCGTTCCGATCCGCTCGTTGCAAGGCGCCCGGCTCGACGAGCGCTTTGACGCAACGCTTGCGGACCTTGAGGCGCGCCGCGACGAGCTTGTATAGGTCATCTCGCGTCTCACCGACGGCCTGAGCGTGATCGACCAGACGGCCGTAGCCGGATCGGCACAGCCGGCACGTGATCTGCTCGATCTCCTGGCCACGGCAAAAGCCCAGCTGGATGAGGTGACCGACGTCATCGAGAAGCTGCGATCGTCATGAATCCGCAGTGACATCGTTCGTCAATGTGACCGCGCCCACAGAGCTGTTTCGCCGATCGCGAATACGCTTCCTTCGAAAGCGAAGGAGCGAACCCGGTGACCTGCAAGACTTATCTGGCAGCGGCGATCGCCGCATTCAGCTGCGCGCCTGCGTTTGCAGACGATCTGACACAAAAAATCGCCGCTCAGGTGATCCCGCCGAATGCGGAGATCCATATCTCCTGGACCAGCCCTGCATCCGATCCTGAAGGCCGCTCCGTTGAAGTGGCCTGCGGCGAGGTCACGGTCCGCAATCCCAGGGGCTTCCAAACCCGGACGTTCGCGTATGTCATCGGCGACGACAAGCTTTGGCTGCACCCGGAAGCTTGGGCGAAGCAGCCGGAGCCTCAGGCGATCCGCGCCGTCATGCGCTACTGTCCCGGCCGTTGATCCTGTGGCGAACGTTTGGGCTTCACAGCCTCATCCTTCCTGGGCTAATTTGAAACGTCCGGGGAGTGAGAGACAATGAAGAAGCTTGCCGCCATCGCAGCGGTTCTGATCTGGTCGACATGCACATACGCGCAGGACCGCATCATCACCGTCGCCTCCACGACGTCGACGGAGCAGTCGGGCCTGTTCGGCTATTTGCTGCCGCTGTTCTCGAAGGCCGAGGGCATCGAGGTGAAGGTCGTTGCCGTCGGCACCGGCCAGGCCCTCGACATCGGGCGACGCGGCGATGCCGACGTGGTGTTCGTCCATGACAGGCCTGCCGAGGACAAGTTCATGTCCGAGGGGCAGGGCGTGAAGCGCTTCGACGTCATGTACAACGACTTCATCATCGTCGGTCCGGGAAGCGATCCCGCGAAGATCGCCGGCGGCAGGGACGTTGCTGAGGCGCTGCGCAAGATCGCGGCGGCCAGGGCGCCGTTCATCTCGCGCGGCGACAAGTCCGGCACGCATGCGGCCGAGCTGAGATTGTGGAAGGAGGCCGGCGTCGACATCGCCGCCGGCAAGGACAGCTGGTATCGCGAAATCGGCCAGGGCATGGGACCTGCACTGAACATGGCCTCGTCGTCGAACGCCTACCTTCTATCCGATCGTGGCACCTGGCTGTCGTTCAAAAATCGCGGCGAGCTTGCCGTCCTGACCGAGGGCGACAAGCGGCTGTTCAACCAGTACGGCGTCATGCTGGTCAATCCGGCCACGCATGCAAACGTGAAGGCCAAAGACGGGCAGGCCTTCATCGACTGGCTGGTCTCGCCGAAGGGGCAGGATGCGATCGCCGGCTACAAGGTCGGCGGCGAGCAGTTATTTTTCCCCAATGCGTCCCACTAGCAGGAAAGCGACGGTCGAGACGGCGACGCTGAGAGCAAGCAGGATCAACCCGAGGCCAAGCGCCAGTGGCAAATCGCCCTTGCTGGTCTCCAGCGCGATGGCCGTCGTCATCGTGCGCGTAAAGCCCCGGATGTTGCCGCCGACGATGATGATGGCGCCGACCTCTGCGATCGCGCGCCCGAACGCGGCGAGAAACGCCGTCAGCAGCGAGGTCCGGCCGAGCGCGAACAAAAGGGCGATGCTGCGCCGCCTCGAGAGCCCGTCGATTCGGGCCAGGTCGCCATATTCCGCCCACAGCAGGCTCGCCGGCCGGTGCACCAGCGCCACCACGATGGGCGTGGCGAGCAGCGTCTGCGCGATCACCATGGCCGCCGGCGTGAACAGCAGGCCGGCTGCTCCGAGCGGGCCGGATCGCGACAGCAGAAGATAGAGCGCAAGCCCGACCACGACCGGGGGAAGGCCGAGCAGCGCATTGGTCAGCACGATGACGACCTGCTGTCCGCGAAAGCGGGTAATCGCAAGCAACGCCCCGATCGGTGCGCCGATCAGGAGTGCGACGATGCTGGCGGTCAGGCTGACACGCACCGACAGCGCGACGATGCCGAGCAGCTCGGAATCGGCTTCGCCGATCAGCGTGAAGGCCGCGGCAATGGATCGTGTGAAGTCATTCATCCTGTCGGACGCTTCGGCGCCGGGCGGAGCGCCCCGAGATGGTGGATGTCGAAGCCGCGCAATCGCTTCACGAACTGGTCCCCGGGAATCTGTCAAACAGCAGAATACCCATGAGAAGCGATTTGAAAATGCGTTTCATTCAAAAATGACGGGTGCCGGTCAATCAGCTTGCCGAATCCGCAGGTCGCTGACAACCCGTGCAGTCCGGTACCGGCTGCTTTGATGATCCTTCGCTCACGCGGTGCGATCGATCGCGAAATCGTCGAGCAGGGGAGAATTGCCGCCGGAGCAGAGCGTCGCAAGCAGCTCGGCCGCAAGATAGCTGAACGTGATGCCGTTGCCGCCGTAGCCATAGGCCGCGAAAATGTTGTTCTGGCCGGGCACCGCGCCGATCAGAGGCAATCCGTCCTCTGTCGTGTCGAACGCCCCCGACCAGCAATAGTCGATCTCGTCGGAAGACCGCGGCCAGAGCGCCCCAAGCTTCTGCTTCAGGCGTTCGCGCTTCTCGGAGGTGAGTGCCTCGCGCGCTTGCGGTTCGATCGCGGAATCATCGTCCTCGCCGCCAAAAATGATCCGCCCCTCCGATGTGCTGCGCGCATAGCTGTAGTCACGGCTCGCTTCCCAGATCAGCACGTCTTCGGGCCAGAGATTTTGTGGCTGAGGTTTTGTGGCAATCGCCCAGCTCGAGGTTGGACGCTGGATGGTTGGACGCACGATGCCGGGCATGACGTAACCGGTGCACAGCACGACGCGGTTCGCCTCGATCTCGTGACCATCGTCGAGGCCGACGATGACCTTGGCGCCGGCGCTCTCGAATGCCGTCGCGTTGGCCTGCCGGATGGAGGCGCCCCGGCCGATGGCAACCTTCAGAAGCTCATGCGTGAGTTCGACCGGATCGGCATCAGCGGCCCCCGGAGAGAGGATCGCACCTGCACGCGCGATCTCGAAGCGGCGGAGCAGGGACGGGTGATCGAGAAACATGCCGGGCAGGTCGGCCCGTGCTCTCAGATCGGACTCCGCTCGCAAGGATTTTCCGCTGTCGTCGACAGCGAGGTAGAGTGAAAGCCGATCCCTGATGTGGCACGGGATGCGATAGTGGCGCGTCAACGCCAGCAAGCCCTGGACCGCCCGCAGGCTCGCCGTGTAGCAGCGCGCCGCCCGTTCAAATCCGTAAGCTTGCGTGAGCTCGGACAGTGGCCGATCGATTTCCCAGAGCAGCATCGCAGTGCTGGCGCCCGTGCTGCCGTGGCCGGGCGTCTCCCGGTCGATGATGACGACCTCGCGCCCGCGACGGGTGAAGCTTTCGGCAACCATGGCGCCGGTGATGCCCGCGCCGATGACCAGGATATCGCATGCAAAACTTCCGGCGACAGGGCGGATGTCGGGGTCACCGCTCGTGATCCAGGGAGTTGCCGAGCTCCTGAGGTCACCCTGGTCGATGTTGTCATCGTCGGAAAAGATCGCAACGCCTCCCGCAGGCCGAGTTCAGACTCGTCGGTCGCTGAACAACGTTCTCGAAGCGCGCAGGGTTCCAGCGGGAGGCTGTCCGGCAACTGACCCCTGCGGCAATCCGGATTGCGTCCTCGGGGCAGGCCTCAGCGCTTGACGCCGGCCGATGCCGAAACCGTCGGGGCTGTCTCGATGCTCTGCTGCCAATAGCGCTCGATCTGGTCGATCAGGGCGGGTGGCAACGGCACGTAATTCAGCGTTTCCGCCTGTGGCTTTCCGTTCTCCAGCGTCCAGCGGACGAAGTCGATGGCAGCCGCCGAACGGTCCGGCGATTTCGGCGCCTTCGGCATCAGCACGAAGGTCGTGGCCGTGATCGGGTAGGCGTCTTCGCCGGGTGCGTTGGTGAGCACGAGATGGAAATCCTTTTCCGCTTTCCAGTCCGCGCTCGCGGCTGCCGCCTGGAACGATGCGGCGTCGGGGACGACGAAATGTCCGGCGCTGTTCTGCACGACGCCGAATGAGATTCTGTCGAGCCTTTGCAGTGCGTAGGTGTATTCGAGATAGCCGATCGAACCGGGGACCAGACCGACCAGCGAGGCAACGCCGTCATTGCCCTTGCCGCCGAGGCCCACCGGCCACTCGACCGAGGTGCCTTCGCCGACGCTCGCCTTCCATTGCGGGCTGACCTTGGCGAGGTAGTTCGACCAGTTGAACGTCGTGCCGGATCCATCGATGCGATGGACAACTGTGATCGCAGTGTTCGGCAGCCTGATGTCGGGGTTGACCGCGCGAATGGCCGGATCGTTCCAGGTCTTGAGCTTGCCGAGATAGATGTCGGCGAGCATCTGGCCGGTAAAGCGGATATGGCCGGGTTTGACGCCGTCGATATTGACCACCGGGACGACGCCCCCGATCACGATCGGGAATTGCATCATGCCGAGCCTGTCCAATTCCTTGGGATCGAGCGGCATGTCGCTTGCGCCGAAGTCGACGGACTCTTTCTTGATCAGGCCGACGCCGATGCTCGAGCCGACGGCCTGATAGCTGACAGTATTTCCCGTTTCGGTCCTGTACGCGTCGACCCATTTCGCCATCACGGGCGAGACGAAGGTTGATCCGGCTCCCTTGGTCTCGGCGGCCAGGCTTTGCGTGGCGACGAGCAGGGCAGTCAGGATGATGGGCAGCTTGATGTGCTTGGTCATGTGCACGACGCTAACAGGTGGGGTACGAAGCCGATGTGGGCTATGTCACAATGACGCTGCGAGGCATTCGCGCTGGCCGTGGCGCATCAATTACACCACACCATTGGCGAGCACCGCATCGTCCGATCGATGTAGATCGGGGGCGGTCCGAAGCGTTAGGCGTCGGGGCAAGGGGCAGGCGCAAATTCGGGCAATCCGCCTGCCGGACCGCAAAATCATGCCGTTTTGCGACCGAATGGCGGCTTTATTCCCGCCTCGGATGCTTTATGGAAGGGGCAGGATCAGGTCGCCCCGGCCCCGGTGGCGGTGCTAGACCCTGATGCAGGAACAATGGGCCCGGGCCGCTAGCGGCACGCCCGCAAGGATGAAGGATAGGAAGCAATGATCCAGACCGTTGGCATCATCGGGGCAGGGACCATGGGGAACGGTATCGCGCAGATTTGCGCGGCGGCCGGTCTTTCGGTCGTGATGGTCGACATCTCCGATGCGGCGGTGAACCGCGGGATTTCGACCGTTGGCGGCAGCCTCGAGCGCCTGGTCAAGAAGGAGAAGATGTCGGCGGCGGATCGTGACGCCACGCTCAAGCGCATCACCGGCACGACCGACCGCGCCAAGCTTGCCGATTGCGACCTGGTCATCGAGGCCGCCACCGAGAACGAGGAGCTCAAGGTCAAGATCCTGAAAGACCTCTGTGCCACGCTGTCACCGCGCACGCTGCTCGCGACCAACACCTCGTCGATCTCGATCACGAAGCTCGCCGCTGCAACCGATCGCCCCGATCGCTTCATCGGCATGCACTTCTTCAATCCGGTGCCGGTGATGGCGCTGCTCGAGCTCATCCGCGGTCTGCAGACCTCCGACGACACCCACGCCAAGGCGCTCGATTTCGCCCAGCGCGTCGGCAAGGTGGCGATTACCGCCAAGAACAGCCCGGGCTTCGCCGTCAACCGCATCCTGTGCCCGATGATCAACGAGGCGATCTTCGCGCTGCAGGAAGGGATCGCCACCGCCGAGGAGATCGACGCCGGCATGAAGCTCGGCTGCAACCACCCGATCGGGCCGCTGGCGCTGGCCGATCTCGTCGGGCTCGACACCATGCTGTCGGTGATGGAGGTCTTTTACAAAGGCTTCAACGACCCCAAATATCGTCCGGCGCCTTTGCTGAGGGAAATGGTCGATGCCGGCCATCTCGGCCGCAAGACCGGGCAGGGTTTTTATAGCTACGGCACCTGATCAAGGTGCGGGCGGCGGCGCATTTGTGCCCGCCGCCCGATCCCGCAATTTGCGCTGCGACAAAGACGTCGCGCGCAATTGGCTCGACAATATCGAACGGGCGGCCTGCTGAACAACGGAACGGATCACAAAGGACATGTCGGATCGACTGAAGGCCGAGCGGGAAGCTGCGGCCGCGCGGCGGAACCTGCTGACCCAGGATGCGATCGAGCGCACCGGGATCACCGACGAGATGATCGGGGAACTCGTGACGCGCTTCTATGGCCGCGTGCGCGAGGACGCGCTGCTGGGGCCGGTCTTCGCGGTCGTGCAGAATTGGGACGAGCATCTCGCCAAGCTCAGGGATTTTTGGTCGTCCGTCGTATTGATGAGTGGCCGATATCATGGCTCGCCGATGCGGGCGCATGTGCCGCTCAGCCTGGTCGGCGATCACTTCGATCGTTGGCTCGACCTGTTCGAACAGACCGCGCGCGAGGTCTGTCCGCCGGCGGCAGCTAGCCTCTTCATCGACAAGGCACGTCGCATCGCCGACAGTTTTGACATGGCGTCAGCGACTGTTGCAGGCCGCATCGCTTCGCCGCGTCACGTGCTCAGATCGTGACATACAAAATGCCTGCCTGAAAAAGGGCAAGCTCGCCGTGCGATGGCGCGTCGCACCAATTCCGACATCATTGATCTGATCTGCAAAATCATCATGCCGCTCGCGCGGTACGACGTAGAATTCGTGAAAACGCGCTTCAACGCGTTCATGCTCGCTCAATCAAAGCGAGCAAAGCCATATTGATGCGCTGCGGCGCCAATTCTTCGCCTTCATTTCGGCAGAGTTCCAGCGCCTGCTGCCGTGCATGTCGCGCGCATCATTTGGCACAACGCCCTCATCTTCCGAGAGCACCACGGAATCTGAAGTTGACGCGGGTACTGAGCAGACGCGGCGAATGCTGCTGCTCGGTGCGCTCGCCACCACCGCCTGCCTTGGCTGTTCCACGCAGGTCCGCGCGGGCGAGGACCCGCCCGGCTCCGACGAGCGGCCGCAGAGGGGTGACCAGCTCGTTTTCTCTGAAGGCGATCAGGAGGGAAAGCTGATCACGTCCGCTGACATACCGAAGGGCGGGCCGCCGGTGCATGCCTGGCCGAAAGATCCCAAGACATCTGTCGTGCGCAGCGCCTCGCGCCTCAACGAGATCCTGATTATCAGGATCGATCCCGCCGAGCTCGACGAGAAAACCCGCGAGCGCGCCGTCGACGGCATCATCGCCTATTCGGCGATCTGCTCGCATGCCGGCTGTCCCGTCACGGCCTGGGTCAAGAGCGATGTCGGCGACAAGGAGGTGTTCAAGTGCATGTGCCACAACTCCGAATATGATCCCCGCGCGGGCGCGCAGGTTGTGTTCGGACCGGCGCCGCGGCGGCTCGCGGCGCTACCGATTGCGCTCGCTGACGGCTCGCTCAGCGTCGCCGGCAATTTCATTGGAAAGGTAGGTGGCGTGCAGCCTGGATGATGGACAAGGCGGGATATGCCCGCGTCACGAGAGGCCGCATCCGCCGAGGGGCGGACGACGGGACGAACAAGAATTCAAAAACAAGAATTCAAACGGATGAAAAAGGGGAACGTCCATGCAAACGTCCAAGAAAACGTCGATGACCAGGAAGCAATGGTACCTGTCCGGCTTCGTCGCCTTCACCTGCCTCGTCTCGACCGCCGCCGTCGCCGGCCCGATCGAGAATTACGCGCCGGTCACCCAGCAGCGGCTGGAGAATCCGGAACCCGGCAACTGGATGCTCTATCGGCGCACCTATGACGGGCAGGGTTACAGCCCGCTCGACCAGATCAACACCTCGAACGTGAAGAACCTCACCCCGGTCTGGACCTTCGCCACCGGTGTGGTCGAAGGCCATGAGGCGCCGCCGCTCGTCAACAACGGCGTGATGTTCGTGACGACCCCGATGGGACAGGTGATCGCGATCAACGCCAAAACCGGCGACGAATACTGGCGCTACAAGCGGCAGCTCCCCGACGATCTGTTCCAGCTGCATCCGACCAACCGCGGCGTCGGCCTCTGGGAGGACAAGCTCTATCTCGCCACCACCGACGACCATGTCGTCGCGCTCGACGCCAAGACCGGCAAGGTCCTGTGGGACACCAAGGTGCAGGACTACAGGAAGGGTCAGTATATGACCCTGATGCCGCTGATTATCGAGGGCAAGGTCATCGTCGGCGGCTCCGGTGGCGAGCTCGGCGTGCGCGGTTACGTCGCCGCGTTCGATGCCAAGGACGGCAAGGAGCTGTGGCGCACTTTCACCATTCCCGGCGAGGGCGAGCCCGGTCACGACACCTGGCAGGGCGACGATTGGAA
>Ga0070665_100008610_pt1 | contig 10323 bp, 9 predicted proteins | sample KBSS13metaG_FD_65862 | JGI IMG/M metagenome (GOLD analysis project Ga0070665, IMG submission 65862) | Switchgrass rhizosphere microbial communities from Kellogg Biological Station, Michigan, USA - KBS S1-3 metaG | ecosystem: Host-associated > Plants > Roots > Rhizosphere > Soil ...
CGTGCCGCCCACGAGCTTGTCACCGGCAAGCTCGTCCACACCCAGGAACTGGTCGTATCGTTGCGCGCCTTCATTCGCGAGGCGCTCGATCTCGATCCCATCCAGGCGACCTGACCATTCCGTCACAAGGCCCGGCGCGGCCAACTGGATCCGGTGGCGGAGGCAAAGCTGACAAGGCCGAAGGCCGTCAAGGAGGAGGCGCAGGTGGTGGTATGGGCCTAGGCGGCGGGTCGCCTTGGCCTAGGATTTGGATCACATCACGCAGATGGCGACGAAGAGGATGGTGCTGGCTCTTCTCTTCATCACATCTAGCTCCGTAAACGTTGCATTACGCAGTAGAGTTATTTCGCCACCGGCCCACACCAACCACCCGAATAGCCTAAGCGCATTCGCGCTCAGCTGAGTTCTTCGGCGAGTCCTATAAGAAGCCCTTCTGGTCCGCGGATGTAGCAGAGTTTATACGAGTCCTGATACCGGACTACTTCGCCTACAAGCTGCGCGCCGCGCTTACCAAGCCTTTCCAGTGTCTCGTCGAGATCGTCCACAGCAAACATCACGCGGAGGTAGCCCAGAGCATTCACCGGCGCGTTGCGGTGATCCTCGACGACAGGCGGCGCGAGGAAGCGAGAGAGCTCAAGACGGCTGTGGCCGTCCGGCGTGCGCATCATGGCAATCTCAACGCGCTGATCACCCAGCCCTGTCACACGTCCTGCCCATTCTCCTTCGATCGTCGCCCTTCCTTCGAGCTCGAGGCCCAGTTCGTGAAAGAACTCAATTGTCCCTTCGAGGTCATCGACGACGATTCCTACGTTATCCATCCGCTTGAGCGCCATGTGTCGAATCTACAAGCTATTGTCGAATTCAAACAACCTCACATGCATCGGCGAGGCACAACCGGGAGCAGCCCGCTGGATAGCTCCTGTTTTCGCATCCCAAATGAGAGCGAACGAGCGGAGCGGCCCCGCTCCTGCTCATTGCTCGCATCTGACGAATGTCATTTTAGAGATTCGGATGGAGGTCCTTTACAGGGCTCACCTGTTCTAAAAGCGACGCAACGTGAAGAATCGTGGACTCGGCCTGCCAGCTGCCGACGATTTGCACACCGATCGGCATCCCGTCACGACTCGTACCGAAACGCATGGAAACGCCCGGCAACCCAGTCACGTTCAGGGGCGTTGTCGCGGACATAATGTTCATGATGTTGACTGTCTCGCCGTTGATTCGCAACTCCGCCTGGCCGTGCTTGAAAGACGGCGTGGGCAGCACTGGGGTCAACAGTACGTCGTACTTCTGGAAGTACTCGGCATAGCCATCCTTCATTCGCTCCGCGGCCTGCACTGCATCAATGTAGTCCGCGGCTGGCGTGTCTGATAGCGAGAGCATGAATCTGGCCATGTTGCCGATTTCATCGTCGCTCCGGCCGGCCGTCGTCTTCACGAATCCAGGCTTCATCTCGAGAACATGCAAACGGCTGAAAACATCGAGCGCGAAATCGTGCTCAAGGGCGGGGATGCGCACAGCTTCAACCGTATGACCAAACTCCTTCAGCGCGGCTGCGGCAACTTCCACCGTCGCCGCTGTCTCGACGTCGATCGGTCCAAAGCCTGGCTCCGTCAACCAGCCCACGCGAAGCGAACGCTTTTTATCGCTACCGATCCCAGCGTCGAATGGAACCGCCCTGCTGGAATATCCGTCCTGTCCGTCCGACCCTGCGAGCTGTGCGAAGGCCAACGATAGGTCGCGGATGCTTCGCGCCATCGGGCCAACATGCCAGAAACGGCGCGGCTCACGCGGCCAGATACCCGTCATCGGTACACGTCCGTGAGTCGCCTTCAGCGAAACAATTCCGGTGTGAGCTGCCGGGCCCCGCACAGAGATCGCAAGATCAGTACCTAAGCCAAGTGGAGACATGCCTGCCGCAATCGCTGCTGACTCTCCACCGCTTGAACCACCCGGAGTCAGGTCCAGATTCCAGGGATTGTTCGTCCGGCCCGTAAGCAGATTGTCGCTTTCGGTCCCGTAGGAAAATTCAGGAAGATTGGTCTTCGCCAGCAGTATGCCTCCCGCCTTCTTCAGCCGCTCAACGCTGGTCGCGTCCCTGTCCGGCGTTCGTCCCTTGAAGATCGGGGTTCCACGTTGGGTCTTTACCTTCGCAGTGTCGATCGAATCCTTTGCAGTGAAGGGCACACCATGCAGAGGGCCCAGCTCGTCTCCTCGCTGTACCGCCGCTTCAGCATCCCTGGCAGACCTCAGCGCATCCTCTGCGATCGTAACGATTGCATTCACCTTCGGGTTGACGGCCTCGATGCGATCGAGGTGTGCCTCCATAACTTCGACCGGAGAAACTTCGCGGGTGCGAATCAGTTCGGCCAGCTTCGTTGCGTCTGAAAAAATCAATTCTGTGCTCATGCTTTCACCTCTCTACCTGCCACTTGGCAGGTACACGTGTTGAGATTCTACCTGCCACGTGGTAGATTCAAAAATCGAAGAGATTTTTTGCTGGAAGGCGGAGACATGCGATGAGTGCAAACGCTCGTGAAGACATCCTGGCCGCAGCGAAGCTCGTCGCTCAAGCTCACGGGTATGCAGGCCTGAACTTCCGTGATCTGGCGGAACAGGTCGGGATCAAAGCCGCAAGTATCTATTATTACTTCCCGGGCAAAGCCGACTTGGCTACGGCGGTTGCGAAGCGCTACTGGGAAGATGCTGCGGCCTATCTCGAGTCTCTGCTGCAGAGTTCAGCGAAGCCGCTGGATGCGCTGCGCCGCTATCCGGAGACCTTTCGCTGGGCGCTCGAAAACGACAATCGCATCTGCCTTTGCAGCTTTATGTCTGCGCAGTTCGATGACCTGCCCGACGAGGTGAAGACGGAAGTTCAAGCTTTCACCGACGTCAATGTCGCCTGGCTAAAGAAGACCTTGGTTGCCGCTAAAATTGCGAGCCCCAAAGAAGCCGAAAAGCGGGCACGCGCCATCTACTCTGCAATCGTGGGCGCTCAACTCATGGCAAGAAGCCGCGCAGACATCGCCCTCTACGACAGCCTGATCGAAGGCTACCGCACGGCAGGATTGCTTCCTGCCTGAAAGGCAAATTCGTACCGCCTGCGAATGACCTCAAAAGTCGGGTCTTGACCAAGTTCAAGTGGCGAGCACGGCCAGCGAGTCGAACTTGGCGAAAACCCCCGTTTTGCGGGAGTCACACAGGAATCACTTCCCATAAACCAACTTATGAGGACTGATTCTGTACGTCTCCATCCTCTTGAGACACGCTCCAATAGACCTCGGTCGATGGAGTGCAGAAGAAACCTTCAAGTTCACTCGTGCGACTGATTGTGGCCAGTTTTTCTGTAGTCGAGCAGAGGAATGAGAAATGGCTATCCCAATGGATCGTCCACAACAACTGCTTATCTGGAGTGAACACATTAAAGCGTCCCCTCGTCAGGGAGTCACCCTGTTGTTTGAGTTCGTCGATCCAGTGCAGTTTTCTCTCAGTGCAGAACTCATCTCCGACCCAAAGCCATTTGTATCCAAGCCCCTGTATTGACTGAAGAACTCTGTCATACAGTAGCTCCGAAAAAAATCCCTCCGAGGGAGGCAAGATACTTTGGGTACTGAAGAGTACTTCTATTGCTTTGGCATAGCTGTTATTTTGCAGCTCTTTCTTGAGGCCACCGATTCCGGTCCGCAGGCCGATATCGACGGCGGCAAGAGATGGCAACTCTGCCAGCTTCGCCACTTCGGACCATAGAACTGGTCTGCAGTTCGCTACGACACTCTCGTACGTGGGGTACGTTGGGGGCTGGAATTCTGTTTTGTCAATAGTGACTGCTTTTATAAAGGGGTTTAGTGAAACGTAGACTGCGTCAAAGGTGCCTGCGTAGAACTCGAGAATCTTCCCGTCCAGTGGACAGGTGGCGAAGATGTCGGGCGGCGGCAAAATGCGTGTCGTCATACCAGGTTTCAAGATAAATCGAATGGCTCATATGCGCTGAGATCAGTACCCATAAACGCCTTTCCCGGAAGCAATAAATGCATGGCGCGATGAAGCCGCGCAATGAGAAGAGTATCCGTCTAATGTGTCTTAAGTGGCCGTCATCCGCTTTCATCGGGAGAACCTGCCGACTTCGCACTGCGATAATAACGAAATGCGTAAAGGCTTCACGAGAAGACCCCAGGACGACTCGCCGGCAGTGCAAGTCAAGAACTACATCACCCCCGGCGGTCTTCAGCGCCTGAAAGCGGAGCACAGGTTTCTGCTCATGAAGGACCGCCCCGCTGTGGCGGAGGTCGTAGCATGGGCCGCCAGTAATGGCGATCGCAGTGAAAACGCGGATTATCAGTACGCGAAACGTCGGCTGCGGCAGATCGATGGGCGGATTCGCTTTCTCTCAAAGCGGATCGAAGCCGCAGAAGTGGTGGATCCGGAGGCTCCGAGATCGGGCCTGCGGGCGACGAAGGCATATTTCGGTGCAACGGTGCTCTATGCCAATGCCGTGGGAGTGGAACGAGAGGTGAGCATTGTCGGCACCGATGAGGTCGACCTCGACCGCAACCATGTCAGTTGGGAGTCGCCTCTGGGCCGCGCATTAATGCGATCCTCTGAGGGAGACAGCGTCGTTCTCGAAGCGCCGGGCGGCAAAGAACGCCTGACAGTACTGGAAGTGCGTTACCAGCGCATTGTTGTAGAACCCTTTCGTGAACCCACGGGATCCTATGCTGATACAAAAAGTGATCGACCGCCATCAATGCCTGGAATGCTACACGAGACGACGTGAGTCCTGATAAACGCTCTTGTGTTTACTGATCCCGCCGCGGTTTCCCAAAGTCACGTTTGTGATCTGGCGAACGATTTAATGCCCGCATTGCGGCTTATCCCTCGAGTAGAGAATAGGCATGTGTTGAACTTCCTCAACGTCTGGATTTCGGCAAGGAGCGTTCTAGGTCCCGTTAAGGAACATTATGCTTGGTCCTATGAATGCGCTCAGCTGCCGTATTTGTTTTGTCGTCTGCCTCTTCATCGCATCGGCCCATGCACAAACAACACCGGGCAACCTGACCTTTGCCTTGCCCATACATCCCGGTCGCATGACGCTTGAACAAGGAGCGTGGCAGATCGTGGAACTATCCGCAAAGCCGAACGGAAACGAATGGGGCGAGCGAGCCCAACAAGGCAAGCAGCACATGCTGGCGTTCTTGTTCGCCGCACCTGACAAAGCCCCGCTCAATGCAAGTTCATGCCGTGATGGTGTGCTCAAGGCTGAGCATGCCGAAGCCGCCGTTCAGAGCCGCGCTTCCATGCGCTCCACAAGCGGCGTGGAGATCGCCCTGGCCGCGATGGTCGCGCCGAAAGACGCCCGCATGTCGCTTCGCGCCTTCGTCGCCTCTGGAGACCTTTGTGCCGATCTGCTCTTCAACGCTGCCGACGTCCACCCCGGAGATGAAGAAGCGTATCGCTTAACCATGGAGACCGCGAAACAGACGCTGCTGACCCTTACCTTTGACCCGAGCTACAAGCCAACCTTCAAAGACGCTTTCGTGTACGCCGAAGTCGAATTCCGGAAACATCAGTACGCCGGAGCCGCCGCAGCCTTTCGCACTGCCTTGGCGATGGTCAATCAGAGCGACGACCCGCTGAAGTTTCGCCGCATCGTCACGGACGAGCTTTCGATGTCTCTCGGAATTTCAGGCGATCTCAAAGGATCCCGCGAGGTGAATGAAGCCGCCATCGCAGCGGATCCCGAATACCCCCTTTACTACTACAACCTCAGCTGCGCAGACGCTGAAGCGGGTGATCCTGGGGCTGCGCGAACTCATCTGCAACAGGCTTTCGATCGCCGCACCCATACACTCGAAGGCGAACCCTTCCCCGATCCGACGAAAGACGATTCCCTGCAAAAGCTGCGGAAGGACAATGCATTCTGGAGCCTCGCGCAACAGATCAGTCAACAACTCAAACCGGAAAAGAAGCCGTGAGCCTCGCAATTCGACTATCTCAGAATCCTGAAGTTCTCTAAGGCCACAAACAAACTGGCAAGGTGTACCCCCTTGGAGAGCCAACCCCGACTATCGGCCTTCGTAGTTTGGCTTGTTCCTCTCGCGCTTCTTAGTAACGGTGGTTCATACACCCGCCATGACGACAGAAAAGGTTGTTCCGCATTGGTCAGTACCCGACCTGCTGCGAACTCGGATCACCCATCCATTTTTCTTTGCGAGCTCGCCGGTTACCCACAAGCCAAGTCCCGTACCAGTCTCACCTTTCGAAGTCACAAAAGGCTCAAAGATTCTGGGAAGTAGATCCTTTGGAATTCCCGGACCAGTGTCGGCAACCGTCAAACGCACGCGATTGCTTCTTTGGGGTCCGGAACTGTCCGTCGATATCCGGATGTGAAGGATCCCACCTAAACGCATTGCATCGAGAGAATTGCCCATCAAGTTTGCCAGAATCTGGCGCAGCTCTCCTTGGTTGGCGCGTATGGTTGCCGGCGATCGCGACGCCTTCACATAGACATGCACACGAGCTGCAGAGAGCCGCGATTGATATAGATCGATTACGGAACTCACTATAGCCGAGACATCGACGTCGACCGGATTGGTGGGCTCTTTATAAAACCGAAGTGTATGTTTCGTGATCTCGGAAACTCTTGCCAGTTCTTGTTCGGCCTGCGAAACATACTGCCTGATGTTCGCAATCGAACTCTCATCCCGCATGAGGTACAGCAGGTTGATAATACTTTCGAGCGGATTGTTGATCTCATGCGCGATGCTTGCGGCAAGCCTGCCGGTAACAGCCAGTTTCTCCGTTTTTATGAGTGCATCTTGCGCTTGTGCTGCCCGGCGGATCTGATCCCGAATCTGATATTGGCGCTCTCGGCTCCTCAACGCCGTTTCAAGAGTGCTCGAGAGCGTCTCGGGTCTTGCAGGTCTCTCCACCAGCAGTAGGTTCCCCAGAGGCTTGCGGAGTGCACGGAGCCGTTCGCTTTCAACGGTCACGCGTCCCCCAGCGATCAGTAGAATCAGCGGAAAGTCCGACCAGGACGGCTGATCGGCCAGAGCAGGTTCGAGCTGTTGTATTGCATCTCCCCGCAATGCCTCTTCGGCTACGATCGCGGCTCCCGCCCCTTCAGCAATCGCAGAGCACAGCTCCTCAACCGAACGTACGATATGGCAGGCCTTCCCAAGGCGAGCGATAAAGCTGGCCATAAGTTCAGCATCTCGGCCTGTCGGAGCGAAAATGATAGTTCGCATTTCGGTAGACTGTGCCGATGCTGAGTGCAGGATGACTCTCTCCCTTTTCATCGCCCGATGTAATGAGGATTCCCGGTGAGAACTCCTTCGAACTCCTTCAACGCCGGTCCGACACGAATTTCACCATTATCAAAGATAAGCTCACGGATAGTCCGCTCATGAGGTCCGCTGCGCTTCTTAACTACAGACAGCGCCTGACGCACCTCGCCGGATCGCTCGAAATAGCGGAAAAGCAGTACGGTATCTGCCAGGTAGCTCACGTCGACGGGTGATTCCGTCACACCGAAAAATCCGTGCTGAGCCATCGTAAGAAAAGTAGCAATTCCTTGCTGCCCGAGATACGCCAGCAGTTCATGAAGTTGCATGGAGAGAAACTGTTCATGCGGCATGGCGTTCAGAAATCCGTTTAGGCTATCGATCACCAAAACCTTGAGCATCTCCTCGTCGAGAAGGCGTCTGATTCGCGAGACAAACTCTCCCGGCGACAACTCTGCAGGGTCGATTTGTTGTATCTCGAGCGTTCCACTATCCCTGTACCTGTTGACGTCCATTCCCAGACCATTTGCCCTCTCGATAAGGGTCGCAAGTGACTCGTCAAACGTAAAGATAACTGCCTTTTCTCCACGCTCTGCCGCAGAGAATGCATATCGAAGAGCAATTGTAGATTTACCGCACCCCGCCGGACCCATCAGCAGAGTACTTGTCCCGGTATCAACGCCTCCGCGAAATAGCTCGTCAAGCTCTTTCAAACCGCTCTGCACGCGTTCTCTGTGGAATCCCGGAAGATGTTCCGAGGCTATGAGGCGCGGGTAGATCGCAATACCACCGGTCTCGATGGAATAGTCATGGAAGCCCTCGCGAAAACGCGACCCGCGTAGCTTATGAACCTCCATACGCCTGCGCTTGATTCCAAAGTCGCGGTCAAGGCTTTGAAGCTTGATCACGCCATGGGCGATGCTTTGAAGCTGCAGGTCGTTCGTTCCTCCTTCGGCAGTGCGATCGTCAAGCAAAAGGACGGTGCAATTCAACCCGGCGAAATGCCGTTTCAATGCCAGAACCTGCCTGCGATAACGCAGAGGATCACGAGCAAGCATGCGGAACTCAGAGAGCGAGTCGAAGACGATCCGCTCCGGGTTCACCGCGGCAACCTCTTTAATGATCGCTGTAATCGTATCTGCTAACTCAACCTCGGATGGGTGAAATACGGTGTATTGAGCCTCTGAGCCCAGATCCTCATCGGGGGGAACCATCTCGTAGATGGTGAACGAATCCGTCGACCAACCATGAGAGGTGGCGACCTGTTCAAGCTCTCTTTTCGATTCCGAAAGCGTCACATACATCCCTCGCTCTCCATTCGCAATGCCCTCAAGGAGGAACTGCAGAGCAAGCGTGGTCTTGCCCGTCCCAGGATCCCCTTCAACCAAATAGAGGTGACCTTTAGGAAGGCCGCCGCCGAGGATATTATCCAATCCCCTGACTCCAGTTCTAAGGCGATCTTCAAGAACCACCTCATCGCCGCCCTCTGACTGGAAGGGTGCCCTGAAAGAGTCCCGCGATTTTGCGCTTTGAGAAGAATTCTTTTTATTCATGAATTTTTGCGCCCAAAATAAGCTTATTTGTTCCTATCTATCTGATTCATTTGCCCTTATGGCGGTTGCCCGGATACTCGTTCAGATTCCATCCCACGAGATCGGATTCCAGAAACTGGAGGAGTGGGAACTTCGCCATGGATTGATCCGAAAAGCTACACACACGACAGCATCGGCTGGGGCGGTAAAGCATTCTAATAACTCAAGAAAAACTCATTCATGCCTGCCGGATCGCCAAACCCTGCTCCATCCCCACAATTTTTTTGTCAAGGCCAACATCACTGTATTTGTCCTATTAACAGTCACTTAGGTCTGCCGTTTAGTTTCACTCCTCTCCGTAGAATGGAAGTAGCTCCCGAGGCCACAAGGTAAGGAAGAGGCCTGGGACGGAGCGTGGTGTACATCGAGGTCCCCCCTTAAGTCATGTGAATGGAAGATTTTGCGCAAAAAGGATACGGGGGGTACCCCTGCATGGACCGGCGCTCAAACTTTCACGCGCTTCCACCGGAGCTTGTCGGAGACTAGGAAGGAATGAAGAAAAAACAGCGCATCGGAATCCTCTTCGGCGGACGCTCCGGAGAACACGAAGTCTCGCTCCTCTCCGCCGCCTCCATCCTCAAAGCCATCGACAAGAAGAAGTACGAGGTCGTCCCCATCGGGATCACCAAGGAGGGCCGCTGGGTCACAGCCTCGGATGCGCACGACCTGCTCGCCGGCCGCCAGGCACCCGAGAACCCCCGCCTCGCTGGCGACCCCGCTGCGACGCCGACCGCAGCCGTGATCAAAAAAGGTGAAGCCGTCATCATTCCTCCGGTCCCGGCCGAATCTCTGCAGCCGCTCGAGATGAGCGCCAGTGCCGAGCTGGCTCGCTCGCGCCCGGCGCTCGATCTCGACGTCATCTTCCCCGTCCTGCACGGGACCTTCGGCGAGGACGGCACCATTCAGGGCCTCTTCGAGCTGGCCGACATCGCCTACGTCGGCTCCGGAGTCCTGGGCTCTGCCGCCGGCATGGATAAGGCCGCGATGAAGCGCCTCTTCGCCGCCGCCGGACTGCCGCAGACCCCCTGGCTCGCGCTCCTGCGAAGCGAGTGGCGAGCGAATCCTCGCGCCTGCACCAAAAAAATTGAAGCCGCGCTGAAATATCCAATCTTCGTCAAGCCCGCGAACCTCGGCTCCTCGGTCGGAATCAGCAAGGTTCATGACCGCTCCGAGCTGGCCGCCGCGATGGATCTCGCCGCCAGCTTCGATCGCAAGCTCGTCATCGAGCAGGGCGTCGGAGGACAGGGAGCGAAGCCCCGCGAGCTAGAGGTCGCCGTTCTCGGCAACGATTCGCCTGAGGCCTCCGTCGTCGGCGAGATCGTCCCCGGAGCCGAGTTCTACGACTACGAGGCCAAGTACCTCTCCGATTCCAGCGTGCCCATCATCCCGGCAAAGCTCACCGCGGCCGAATCGAAGCAGATCCGCCAGATGGCCGTCGAGGCCTTCAAGGC
>Ga0070665_100008615_pt1 | contig 10322 bp, 9 predicted proteins | sample KBSS13metaG_FD_65862 | JGI IMG/M metagenome (GOLD analysis project Ga0070665, IMG submission 65862) | Switchgrass rhizosphere microbial communities from Kellogg Biological Station, Michigan, USA - KBS S1-3 metaG | ecosystem: Host-associated > Plants > Roots > Rhizosphere > Soil ...
TCCGCAGTTCACCGCGGACCTGTCTGCGCAATACACGGCTGCTTTGGCCGGTTCGGCAGATTGGTCGGCTTGGGCCCGGATTGATTGGTCCTACCACGGTCGCTCGGCTACCGATTTCCGTCCAACTTCCGCAACTTATCGGCTGCAACGCGCCTACGATCTGACCAACTTCCGAGTTGGAGTCACTCATGAGAGCTCCGGGCTCGATCTCGCCTTCTATGTGCGGAATGCTTTTGATGTGCAAGGCGATGTATTTGTGGTTGCGGCCGCAGCTACTCCCACCGCGAAATTTACGAATACCCCGCGAACGCTCGGGATCGAGATCGCGAAGCGATTTTGACTCCAGTTCGGAACCGCGCCGGGCTGAAGACGAATCAACATTCGGGGGCCTTCTGACGTAGGGGAGGCGTGCGTTTACAGACGGTGCACCCGGACGTATCTGAAAATGCCTGTCCAGAACGTCGCGCGCGGACGTTGACAGAGCGGATAAAGGTGATATAGGGGCATCGATATCACTCTGCACTTGCAGTACGATCGCTGCCAACTCGACATCTCATTGGAATACGCGCATGGCTTTGCCCGCTTTGAAACTCGAACTGGAGGCGCCCTTGTTGTGCGCTGACTCCATAGGTCGCAAGCGTCCGAAAGCTCTTCTCCCGGCGTGCCGGGAGAAGAGCAGAAGGCAACTCAGAATCTGCGCATCAGCCTCAATTGGCAGCGATGCCGTTCAGGCTCGATCCTTTGGGCAGCCCGGGTGTGACACCCAGATTCGTGAGCGAACCATCGGCATTGATGGCGAACGCGCCCACCGTGCCACCGGCCGAGTTCAATGAGTAGAGGAACTGCCCATCAGCGCTCACTGCAATATCCAGGTTACCTGAACCGGTGGGATTGGTTCCCACGATGGTGCCTGGGATCGGTGTCAATGCACCCGACGGGGCGATTGCAAAGCCCGCAATTGTGGACGATCCCGCATTCGACACATAGATGAAGCGGCCGTTTGGAGTTACAGCATTCCAACAATTCGCCGCGCCCAAACTCGGAATGCTGGCACTGACTACCGTCAGGGTGCCATCCGGTTGCAGATGGTACGAAGAGATCGCCGAGGTGTTACCTCCCGAACCCGTCTCCGAAACGAGAACTGTGCCGTTCGGGCCGCTCACCGCTGCGAATGCACCGGGACCCGCGCTGGCACGGGTGTGGATATCCGACAGCGTGCCATTGGGCAGTACCGCAAATGAATCGATGTTGTTGCCCGCTTTTTCGGTCGCAAATACAAATTTGCCATCGGCGCTGAAATCGACGGACCCCGGATTTGCCAGATTGGCGCTCAGAAAACGCTGCGAATTGGGCAACTCACTCAAGTGGCCGTTCCGGAACACAAACCCGTTCACACTGCTGCTGGCCGAGGCGTTCAGCACATAAACGAGGTTGCCTCGTTGGGTCACCGCGGTCGGCTCCGCCCCGCCGGTAGCGATCTCGTCGGTCAGAAACAGAAGAGCGCCTTCCACCCGGAATACAGACAGTGTGCCACTGCCCGCATTGACCGCAAACAGCCATTGGTGATCATCGCTCAGGGTGAGCGATCCCTGGGAGGCCAACGGATCGCCTTTACCGCCGCTGCCGCGCCCGCCCGTTCGGAAGTGACGCGGTGAAAACAATGTGCCGTATTGGTTGCGCTGATACGCGATGACTTCGTTCGAATCGGCGTCGTTGTTCATTACGAATACTGCGCGCGCCTGGTTGAAGTTGCCGTCGTGTGCGTGTGCTGCCGCTGACAGCGCCACCCCGGCGAGGATTGAATACCACTGTGCTTTCATTACCGGTCTCTCCTGGAAAATATTTTTGTGTCCGAATGCGGTTCGGGGCATTCCGACGGAGAGGACCGACGTTTGTGGGCGGTTATTGCGCGTCCCCGTCAACTCTACGCGGGAACAACCGCGTTGCAGATCAGCAAACACTTGCGGCCGACGGTTTGAGAGTTGACAATTCGGATTGGACTTTAAAGTCCAATCGACAGCAGGTATTTATATGCCGACATTCGCACGAGCTCGAATCCAACCGATGTCTACTCCTCGGGGTGCCGCTACGCGCGCGCGAATCATTGAGGCGGCGGCCGCGCTCGTGGCCGCACGAGGCGTCGGCGGCACGACACTCGATGAAGTGATGGAGATCAGCCGGACCAGCAAATCGCAGATCTATCACTATTTTGCGGACAAGGACGCTTTGATAGCCGCGGTAGTCAAGACGCAGTCGCAAACTGTTCTGGACTTTCAGTCCGGGTGCCTGTCCAAAGTCGATTCGCTGCAGGGTCTGCGCCAATGGCGCGACCGGTTGGTGGAACTCAACCGCAGGAAGCGCGGGGCTGGCGGTTGTCCGATGGGTTCGCTGGCAAGTGAGCTGGCGGACCGGTCCGAGCCTGCCCGGACGCTGCTCGACAAAAGCTTCAAGGAGTGGGAGTCCCACATCGCTACAGCGCTGGAAACAATGCAGGAGCTTCGCGTTCTCAGCCGCCGCGCCCCGCCGCGCGATCTTGCGATAGCGCTGGTAAGCGCGTTACAGGGAGGGCTGTTGCTCGCTCAAACCAGCCGCTCCACCCGTCCGCTCGAGCTGGCGCTGGATATGGCAATCGATCACATTGCCAGTTATGCGCTGCGGCCCTAGTTGGCGATCGAGTTACCGCAGCGACCGAAGTGTCTCGATCGCGGCAAAGCGCAATTCGCCCACTGCCGCTTCTATCCGATCTATTGGCGCCTCGTCTTGCCCGTCAAGATGTTCCCAATTCTCCCGCCACACCGTCCTGAGAGCCGACGCTTTCGCCTCCAGCGGCGGCGGCGCCACAATGGCCAGATCGTAGATGACAATCACATCAGTCCAGCCAATTCGCGGATTGCCGCTGGCCCGGTCGCGATCGTAGTGCGCCAGGAACACGACTCGCTCGAAGTCCGCCAGCTTCGTGAGTATTTCGAATGTCGCAGCGCGGGTGTTGCGGTTATGTTCCGTTCGCTCATTGCGCCACGTGTTATAGCCGACACTGCTCAAAGCAACCGCCAGGCTGATCAGCGCGATGGCGTTTCTGCAGAGTTGACCGCAAATCGCTTCCCACGCGCTTCGCGCGCGCTCCCACCTCGGCATGGAACTCCCCCGGCTGAATACCTGGCAGCATCGGAAAGTGACCTGAAGTAGACCGCAGGCGCATGACACTTATTACAAGGCGCCCCGGCGGGGAACGTCGGAAGCGGCGTTAATGGACTTGAAAGTCCATTTCAACTCCGAAACCCTATGCGCATTGGACTGAATGGTCCATCCGCCTCACGACCCGGCCACCCGAACTGTAGAGAAGCATTTCATGTCCAAGCTGAATGGCAAAGTGGCGCTCATCACCGGCGGCACGACCGGTATCGGCGCGGCCACAGCCAAGCGTTTTCTGTCCGAGGGCGCGAGAGTCATTGTCACCGGACGCACTCCGGGCTCACTGGAGGAGTTCCGGAAGCAGTGCCCTCTGGCCGAGGCGCTGCTCGCGGATCAGAGCGACACTCGGGCAACCAAGACACTCATTGAGGGCATTCGCGACACCCACGGCCACATTGACATCCTCTTTGTGAATGCCGGGGTCGTGCACTTCGCTCCCCTCGAACGTGTGGATGAGGATTTCTTTGATCTTCAGTTCAGTATCAACATCCGGGGCGCTTATTTCGTGCTGAAGCATGCCGCACCGATCATCCGGGACGGCGGCTCCATCATTCTCACAGGATCATCGGCCGCTTCGCTGGGCACACCCGGATTGAGTGTCTACGCTGCGAGCAAGGCCGCCCTGCGCTCATTGGGCCGCACGCTCGCGGCAGAGCTCGCCCCCCGGAACATACGTGTGAATACCCTGAGCCCAGGCCCGATCGACACCCCGATTTTTGCCAAGGCCGGACTCAATCAGGCACAGATCGATGAGTTCATTGCAGGCGCAAAGAGCCGAGTGCCGTTGCGTCGCATTGGTACGCCCGAAGAAGTGGCCGCAACCGCACTTTACCTCGCAACAGATGCAACCTTTGTGACCGGCGCGGAGCTCGTGGTTGGCGGCGGACTGGTCAATATCTGACTCATGGCATTCAACACGGGAGAATCCTCATGAAAATGGGCAGTCGATCTGCTGTCAACTTGCTCGCATTCGTGCTTCTGATCGCTTCCACAGCGCTGCGGGCCGCGATCGCACCGAGCGCTGAAACTGCTCAGCCCTTGCAGGTGGGTGCACGCGCGCCTGATTTCACGGCTCACCGGGTTGACCACACGGCCTATACATTCTCCGCCGCTCATCTGGCCAAGCCCCACGTGCTGATTTTCTATCGCGGCGGGTGGTGCCCGTATTGCAACGGCCAGCTCGCCGATTTGCATCTGGTTGAGCCCAAACTGCGAGCGGCCGGATTCGAAGTCCTGTTTCTCAGTACAGATCGCCCGGAGCTGCTTTATTCCAGTTTGAAGAATCCGCAAGTACCCTACACCTTGCTGTCCGATCCCACTCTCGAAGCGGCGCAAGCGTTTCATATTGCCTTCCACGTGGACGATGAAACTTATGCGAAGGAGCTGGCCTGGGGCGTAGATCTGGAGAAGACCACCGGTACCAAAGCGCATGCCCTGCCGGTGCCCTCGGTTTTCATTGTGGATACCTCCGGCGTCATCCGCTTTGTGTATTCCAACCCCGACTACAAGGTTCGCCTGGGCGCGGATGCTCTGTGGCAGGCGGCGCAACCGCTGACACCGGCGTCCCATACAACTCATTGATCACTCAACCAAGGAAAATAACTCATATGTTGACTGTCGGATTGCTCGTGAGGCTCGAGGCGAAGGCCGGTCAGGAAGCAGCACTCGAAGGATTTCTCAAACAGGGTTTGCAGCTCGCGCTGCAGGAAGTGACGACGCCTTTGTGGTGTGCGTTGCGTCTGGGTCCCGGCACTTTCGGCATTTTTGACGCATTCGCGGATGAGGCCGGCCGGCAAGCTCACCTGGCCGGACCCATTGCCGCGGCGCTGATGGCCAGGGCCGGCGAGCTGTTGAAGACACCGCCGAGTATTGAGCGTGTGGACATCATCGGCGCGAAGGCTACCGCGCGCTGAATTGCGGGTTGCGCCCCGGCAGGTTTGAACCTATTGTATGAGTTATCAAACCGCCGCCCAGCGGCTCCATGGGACGCTGCCCGCAAGACGAAGTGAAAAAGCTACCGCGCGCGCTCATCGGGGCTCTGCTTGCAATTGCCGGTGTCGACCCCGCGACATTTGCCCAACTGCAGACGGAAGTTCCTGCGGTGGTCCCGGGCGCGAAGCCGGTTCACGTCGACCGGATCAAAATCCATGGTGCCGCACTGGAAGGCAACCTGGAAGGTGACGCCGCCGACCGGGACGTCCTGGTGTTCCTGCCACCCAGCTATGGCAAGGATGAGTCCAGGCGCTATCCGGTCATCTACGCCCTGCATGGCTTTTCAATCGGGGCCGAGCAGTGGTCCCACGAAATTCACGTTCCTCAGACCATCGAAGGCGCTTTCGTCCGCGGCGCTCACGAGATGATTGTTGTGCTACCAGACTCTAAAACCGCGCAAAACGGGTCGATGTACTCGAGCTCGGTCACGACCGGCGATTTCGAAACGTTCATTGCCCATGACGTCGTTGCCTACATCGACTCACATTACCGGACGATCGCCGAGCGGGCGAGCCGCGGGCTCGTCGGTCATTCAATGGGTGGCTACGGCGCCACGCGCATAGCAATGAAACATCCCGACGTCTTCGGCAGTGTGTACATCATGAGCCCGTGCTGCCTGTCGGTGCGGGAGCCGGGTAAGGACAGCGCGGAGATCGAGAAGGCCGTTGCTGCCATGAAAGCGCCCAGCGACTCCAGCACCCTGCCCTTTTATTCGCGCGCGCAACTCGCATCGGCAGCGGCCTGGTCACCCAACCCCAACAAGCCACCCATGTACTTCGATCTGCCGACCCGGGATGGCGTGGCCCAACCGGACGTCCTGGCGAAGTGGGCAGCCAACGCGCCGCTTGCCTTCCTCGATCAGTACGTACGCAACTTACGCGAATATCGGGCCATCGCGCTCGATGTAGGCGACCAGGACGGCCTGCGGGCGGATACGGGTAAGCTCCATGAGAAACTCGACAGCTACTCAATCAGGAATACATTCGAGGTCTATCCCGGAACTCATACCAGCGCGGTCGCGGATCGTTTCCAGAACCACGTAATGCCTTTTTTCTCCACCCACCTATGCGAACGGGCGGGTTGCCGTTAGCTCACCGGGCGTCGCGCCCAGCCACAATAGCCTGGCCTGGATAAACACCTGAGACCACCGCACCCTGGTCAATCACAGGCACTCCATTCACCAACACATACTTCATCCCGGTGCTGTGCTCATACGGATGCTCATAGGTCGCCCGATCGGTCACCGTGGCCGGATCGAACACGACAATGTCCGCATCCGCTCCTTCCTGCAATCGACCTTTCCGGCGGGCAGCGGCCGTCGCCTTCTCGAGCCGCTGCGCGGGCATCAGGCTCATCTTCCGGATGGCGTCCATCAGAGTCACAGTCCGCAGGTTGCGCACATACCGCGCGAGGATCTGACAAAAGGTACCGGCGTTGCGGGGGTGCCCCCTCTCACCATCGCTTGCTATCGACGCCAGTGGGTTGGAAATAGCCTGGTCGACCACCTCCTGGCGATTGAGGAATATGACTACTCCCTGCGTTTTCGGCGAGGCGTGCAGCTCGTCAAACCGGGACTTCGTCAGCCGCTCACCGGTTTCAGGCAGCATCAGCGCGTCGTAGCTGACGCCAAATTTTTCCTGCCAGCCCGAATCAAACAGTGCCGAGTTGATGGAGGTCATACCGGCGAGGTACGGGTACGCCTCAGTGGTCACATCGAGACCGCGCGCCCTGGCGCCGGCAATCATGTTCAGGCACTCCGGCGCATCCGTCATACAACTCGAGTTGACGTGCACGACCTGCAATGCTGCGCCCGTGACGGCCGCCGCTCCGATCACTTCCTCCACTGACTCTATACTGGAGCCCGGCTCCCTGGTGCCCGCGCTGCGTACGTGTGCAAACACGGGCACGTGGCGACTCGCAGCCAGCCGAAAGATTTGAATGACCTCCTGGCGCGTGGCGCCCGGCACATACTGCAGGCCCATGCCAACGCCAACAGCTCCGGCATCGAGCTCGCTTTGGAGCCGGGCTTGCATATTGACGAGCTCGGCGGCGGTGGCGGGCTCGTTGGTGGCCCGGCCACTGGCGGAAATCAGGTCCGTTGGCCCCAGAGGCTGACCTAACGCAGCGGCGCGTGCCGCGGAGTGACTGGCAGCAGTTCCGAAGTTGATGAGCGCGTGACCGGCCTTGCGCTGCAGAAACTCTCGCACGTCCGGGACGCCGATCTCCATCTCGAGGCCACTCGTAACGCCGTCATACGCTTTCAGCACTCCGGACGCTTCATCCTGCGCATGTTGGTGCAGATCAATGAATCCAGGAGCGACGACGAGTCCGCGCGCGTCGATGGTACGCGTTCCAGTGAGAGACTCCGTGGAAACACGAGTGATGTGCCCGTTGGCAATACCGACGTTCGCCACCCCATCACGTCCGGTTTCCGGGTCGAGCACCCGCCCTCCCCGAATGACGATGTCGTACTGCGCGCTCCACGCGATCGGAGTCATGGCCACAAAAACCAGGACGACCGCCTTTTTTCCCAGCGAATTCATGTTTAGTGGCCTAAATTTATATCCCCTACGGAGAATAATGCTCTATGTAGAGACGTACTGTCAAAGCAAGCTTGGTCACTCCTGCGTGGGCCATGACAGTGAGCGAGCTCGGAAGTCGGGGGCGCGGTGTTTGAAATTGTCATGCGCGGATTTCGTGTCGGCCACGAGTTGGTCGAAGAAGTTGCACTATCAGTTCTGAGTAGGCGAGGATGCGGCCCTCTTTCATATGAGGTCCGCATCCCAAATGCACAAGAAAATCAACCTCGTTGCCGGCGTGGTGGCCCTGGCTCTCGCTGCAACGGCCGCGGGGGCGGCCGACGCGCCGGTCCCGTCCAAACCCATCGTACTGAAGGCCGCCCACCTGTTTGATTCAGTGTCAGGCAAGTTGGTGGACCACGGCGTGGTGGTCGTGGTGGGCAAGAAAATCCAGGCGGTGGGGCCGGATGCCCAGATCCCTGCCGGCGCGCAAACCATCGATCTCGGAGACGCAACGCTCGTGCCGGGATTCATTGACGCGCACGTCCACCTGAGCGGCGTCTCCAGCGATAACTGGTACGAGGACTGGTATAACGGAATCATGCGCTTCCCGGCCGAGCAGGCCCTGTACGGCGCGCACTATGCCAAGGCCACACTGGAAGCAGGCATCACGACAGTTCGGGACCTGGGGTCGACCGACTATATTGCGCTGAGCATGCGCAATGCCATCAATGCCGGCATTGTGCCGGGACCTCGCATGCTGGTCTCCAACTACGCTGTCGGCTCCACTGGCGGCCATGCCGACCAGGATCCGGTTCCGCCGCAGAAAATCGCTGTGGCGACCCCGATGCAGGGCGTCTGCAATGGCCCCGAACAATGTCGCGAAGCCGTCCGGTATCAGATCAAGTACGGCGCGAACGTTATCAAGTTCATGCCCTCGGGCGGCGTGTTGTCCCTGGCGGACCCGGTCGACAACGTGCAGCTCACTCAGGAAGAGATGAACGCCATTGTCGGCGAAGCTCACTCCTGGGGCCGTAAGGTGGCGGCGCATTGCCACGGTAACCGCGCGGCGAAGATGGCTATCGCGGCCGGTGTCGACTCAATTGAGCACGGCAGCTTTCTGCAGGAAGACACCCTGCGGGAAATGAAGAAGAAACATGTTTACCTCGTACCCACCCTGTTCGCGGGCTACTGGACCGGGCAGCGCCTCGACACCTTCCCACCGAGCATTGCCGCGAAAGCGAAAGCGGCGTCGGTGGCGGTCCAGCAGATGTTCCGGACGGCCGTCAAAGTCGGCGTGCCCGTGGCAATGGGTACTGACGCCGGCGTTGAGCCGCACGGCCTCAATGCGAAGGAGTTTTCGTTGATGGCCAGTTACGGCATGCCGCCGGAACAGGTGCTGGTGGCCGGCACGGCGAACGGCGCCGAGCTGTTGGGTCTCACGGATCAACTGGGCTCATTGACCGCCGGCAAGCTCGCCGACATTGTGGCCGTGCCCGGGAATCCGCTGAGCAACATGGCCGCCACCGAGCATCCGCTGCTCGTGATGAAGGAAGGCACGCTGTACGTGCAGCCTGCCGCGAAGTAGCCCTCAGGCGCGCCGCAATCGTCGCTTCAGCCAGTAGGCCAACAGCGCGACCGTGACCGAAATGGCGCTGGCCCGGAACTCGAGTTTGTGTTCCGGTGTCAGCGCCATCGCAATCAGCACCATTGCCATGCCGGCAATAGCGGCATAGCTCAGCCAGGGAAACAGCCACATCGGCAGCGCCGGAGCGGGCTTGCCGGCGCGCTCGCGCGCCTGGCGGGTGCGGACCTGCGCCACCCCGATGGAGAGGTAAATGAGCGCAATGATCGCCCCGGAGGCATTCACAAAGAATGCGAAGACCCGACTGGGTGAAATAATTGCCGTAAAGACACCCACCATCCCCAACACACTCGCGAGTAATACCGCGCGCGCCGGGACGTGCCGTTTGTTGGTATGCACGAGCCACCGCGGGGCATCTCCCTTGCTCGCGAGAACAAACAGCACACGCGATGCGATGTAGAACGACGAGTTGAGACAGGACAACACGGCCGTGAGAATCACCGCCGCCATGATGGTGCTGGCGTACGGCACATGCACCTGATCCAGAGTGAGCGTAAATGGCGATTCACCGGGGACCACTTTGATCCAGGGTAGCGCACACACCACCACCAGCACCGACCCGATGTAGAAAAGTACGATGCGGCCGATGATCGATGAGGTCATGTTGGCCACGGCCCGCGCGGGCTCGGGCGACTCCGCCGCGGCTATCGTGACCACCTCCGCCCCCATCATCGACCAGATAACGGTGGTCACGGAAGCGAGCACGGTGAACCAGCCTTTGGGCGCGAAACCGCCGTAGGCCACAATGTTGGCGAACGTGGGGCCGGTGGGCGACCTGAACCCGAGTACATACGCCCCCACTACGACAATAAAAGTGATGATGGCGGCGACTTTGATTGAGGAAAACCAGAATTCAAACTCACCGTAGGCCCGGGCCGACATGAGATTCACCGCCGTCATCAGCGCCATCAGAACCACGCCGATCTCCCAGGTCTCCACCGTCGGCACCCAGTTGTGGATGATCCCGGCACCGG
>Ga0070665_100008616_pt1 | contig 10321 bp, 7 predicted proteins | sample KBSS13metaG_FD_65862 | JGI IMG/M metagenome (GOLD analysis project Ga0070665, IMG submission 65862) | Switchgrass rhizosphere microbial communities from Kellogg Biological Station, Michigan, USA - KBS S1-3 metaG | ecosystem: Host-associated > Plants > Roots > Rhizosphere > Soil ...
ACGATCTCACCGACACGCATACCCTGGCGCATCTCCTTAAATGGGATTCGGTGCACGGTAAATTCGACGGCGATATCGGGTACGACGAGGAAAATATCATCGTGCGGGGTCACAAAATTAGAGTTTTGAGAGATCGCGATCCGGCGAATCTGCCCTGGAAAAAACTGGACATTGACGTGGTGCTTGAGTCGACCGGCTTGTTCACTAATCGGGACAAAGCCGAGCTGCACTTGAAGGCCGGTGCCAAACGCGTGTTGATCAGCGCACCAGCAAAAGATCCGGACGTGACGATTTGCATCGGCGTGAACGACGACGTGTTCGATGCCAACAAGGATAAAATCGTCTCCAACGCCAGTTGCACAACGAACTGTCTCGCGCCTATGGCGAAAGTATTGAACGACACATTCGGGATCGCGCACGGATTCATGAGCACGATCCACAGTTATACGAACGACCAGCGTATTCTCGATTTTCCGCACAGCGATCTGAGACGCGCCCGCTCTGCTGCAATCAACATTATTCCGTCCACCACCGGCGCGGCAAAGGCGATTGGCGAAGTAATTCCAGCGCTCAAAGGAAAACTAAATGGCGGCGCGTTTAGGGTGCCGACGCCCGATGGCTCGGTAACGGATTTCACCGTCGTGCTGGAAAAAGACGCGACCATAGACACGATAAATACTGCGTTCAAAGAAGCGGCGTCAGATAAAAGCTACAAAGGCGTCCTCGAGTTCAGCGACGAGCCGCTCGTTTCCGAGGACATCGTGGGCAATCCGCACTCCTGCATCTTCGATAGCAAACTGACCCTGACGATGGGTAATCGTTTCGTGAAGGTGGTCGGCTGGTATGACAACGAGTGGGGCTACAGCAATCGCTGCGTCGAGTTGATGGAAATGCTGACTGACTAGTGCCATTCACGAGCAGGAGCAGGAGTAAATAATGGCAAAGGTTTCTGTCCGCGATCTCGACGTGCGCGGAAAACGCGTGCTGGTGCGGGTGGACTTCAATGTGCCGACCGAAGTTCGCGGCGGCAAAATTCGCGTTACTGATGACACTCGAATTCGCGAAAGCCTGCCGACCATCAATTACCTCCGCGAACACGGCGCGAAAACCATCTTGATGTCGCACTTTGGCCGCCCCAAAGGCAAGCCGGTTGAGAAATATTCTCTTCGACCAATCGGCGAGTACTTGCATTCCCTGATCCATCACCCCGTCATTTTCAGTCACGACACCACTGGGGACGTGCCAAAGAAAATCATTCACCACATGGAGAACGGCGATGTCGCGCTGCTCGAGAATGTTCGGTTTCAACCCGGTGAGGAAGCAAATGATCCAGAATTCGCCAGGGCGCTTGCCGAGTTGGGTGAGCTTTACGTGAACGATGCCTTTGGGGCTGCGCACCGCGCGCATGCATCAACCGCGGGCATAACAAAATTCGTGCAGAAATCGGCCGCAGGTCTTTTGATGGAGAAAGAACTCAAGCATTTGCGCGATGGACTTCAGGATCCGGCGAGACCGTTCGTCGTCATCTTAGGTGGCGCCAAAGTCTCAGACAAAATCGGTGTTCTGAAAGCGTTGATGGAACGTGCCAACACGATTCTGATCGGCGGCGCAATGGGGAACACGTTTTTGAAAGCGGAGGGAATTCCAGTCGGCGCGAGCCGCGTTGAATCTGATAAGGTCGGTCTCGCGCGCGAGCTTTTGGAGCTGGCGAAGCAACGCGGCGTGAAGTTCCTCATTCCCATTGATGTGGTCGAGGCAGATGAAATTCTGCCGGGCGCGAATATGCGAAACACCAGCCGTCTCTCGCCCGAGCACGGAATTACGGACGGATGGCAGGCAGTCGATATCGGCGCGGCAACGATCGCGCTGTATCAGGAAGAAATCGTGAAAGGAGAAACGATTCTGTGGAACGGACCGATGGGCGTTTTTGAAATTCCTGAATTCGGCGAAGGCACGATCGCAATCGCGGAAGCTATGGCGCAATCAGGCGCTACGACCATTATCGGCGGCGGCGATTCGGTAACGGCGGTCAAACAGGCCGGCCTCGGAGCGAAAATGACATTTATTTCCACTGGCGGCGGCGCAACGCTCGAATTGCTCGAAGGCAAAGAATTGCCCGGCGTAGCTGCGCTTACGGACAAATAACATGCGTCATTCCGAGCGAAGGAACAGCCTGCCCGCCGTGGCGGGAGGAATCCCGAGGAATCGCTGCGCGATTTCGCTGCAGGATCCCTCGGCTTCGCTGCGCTTCACTCGGGATGACGGGTAAATCCGATGAGAAAGAAAATCATCGCAGCCAATTGGAAGATGAACATGACGCAGGGCGAGTCAGCGCAGTTTATGGAGTCCTTCCTTCGCGATGTTGGCGAAATCAACGATGTCGAAGTGGTAATCATTCCCCCGTTCACGGCAATTCCGAAAGTGAGCGAAGCATTAGGCAGAGCGCACAACATCAAACTTGGCGCGCAAAATATGTATTGGGAAAAGAGCGGGGCGTTTACCGGCGAGATCAGCGCTCCTCTTTTGCGCGACCTTTTCGTGCACTACGTCGTGCTTGGCCACAGCGAGCGCCGCACGCTGTTTGGCGAGACCGATGAAATGGTGAATCGCAAAGTGCACGCCGCGCACGAAGGGAAACTGCGTCCGATCGTTTGCGTTGGAGAAACACTCGATCAGCGCGACAAAGGCGATGTAGAAAAAATATTGTCGACGCAATTGCGCGGCAGTCTCGCGGGTCTAAGGCCGAAACAATTGCAGGAAAGCGTGATCGCGTACGAACCCGTATGGGCGATCGGTACCGGACGCAACGCAACACCGCAGCAAGCACAGGAAGCGCACGCATTCATTCGGCGCACATTGAGCGAAATGGCTGACGATGGGACGGCGGAGCGAGTGCGGATTCAGTACGGCGGCAGCGTGAAACCCGAGAATGCCCGCGAACTCATGAGCCAGGAGGACATTGACGGCGCCCTCGTCGGTGGCGCGAGCCTGGACCCGCGCAGCTTCGCCGAAATCGTGAAGGCCGCGCGACAAGAATAAAAGACGCACACTGCGTCGACTGAATGGCGCGCGGATTCTTTATCGTCGGCCCGACGGCAATCGGAAAATCCGAAATTGCAGCTAGTGTCGCGCGGAAAGTTGGCGCGGAGATTGTCAGCGCCGACGCATTTCAAGTTTATTGCGGACTCGATCTGCTCACGGCAAAACCGGAAGAGCCGACTCTCGCGAAAGCGCCGCATCACCTGGTCGGCACAACACCTCTTCGTGATGAGATGAATGCGGAAAAATACCGGCTCGCCGCCTCACGTGCCGTCGACGAAATCAATTCTCGTTGCAGGCTCGCGATCGTCGTCGGTGGAAGCGGGCTTTACATCAAAGCGCTGACTCACGGACTTGCGCCTCTGCCCCAGTCTGATCCGGCACTGCGCGAAAAACTAAATGCGATGAATTTGGACGATTTATGCTCGCAGTTGGTCGAACTCGATCCCCAAACTGCGCGAAAGATCGACCTCAAAAATCGCCGCCGCGTCGTTCGTGCTCTGGAGATATGCCTCCTCAGCGGAAAATCTGCTTTGCCGCAGCGCCAGCAATGGACTGGCAAAGCCAGCATCCCAAAGAGCGGCGGTCTCCAGTCCGCCGCTGGGGCGATTCGGAGATCGCCCCTCCTTGAGACAACGCAGACAGGATTGCCTGCGTTACCGGCTACAGGCGTCTTCCTCTTTCGCGACCGGCAAGAGCTTTACGAACGAATCAATCAACGAGTGGAAATGATGTTTGAACGCGGCGTGATCGAAGAGGTGCGCACTGCTACGGAAATAAGCGCGACTGCTTCACAGATGATCGGCCTGCACGAGATTCGTGAGTTGCTCGCTGGAAAAAAGTCGCTGCCGCAGTGCATTGCCGAGATTCAACAGGCCACGCGCCGCTACGCCAAAAGGCAGTTGACCTGGTTTCGGAGGCAAACTAATTTTTCGCCGCTGAACCTGTCGTCTCTTACTCACAACGAAGCTGTGAAATGGATCTCGCCCCGAATTCTGTCGGAGGCCGGAAACAAGGGATGATTGAAACGGGTCCGCGAAAGTCACGGGAACGCGCGCTGCTGATCGGCTTGGAAAAGCAAGGTGTTTCCAAGTGGGACTTACACGATTCGCTCGATGAATTGCGCGAATTGGCGAACTCGGCAGGGGCAGAGGTCGTCGATACAGTGACGCAAAAATTGCAGAAGCCGACAGCGCCTTACTACATCGGCCGCGGCAAGGCCGAGTCGATCAAGGAATCATGTCAGGATCAACACGTCACTTCGGTGATTTTCGATGATGAACTTTCGCCAGCCCAGGGACGGAACCTGGAAAATCTATTCGCGCGGAAGGTACTCGATCGAACGCAATTGATCCTCGATATTTTCGCGCAACGGGCCCGCAGCCGGGAAGGCCGATTGCAGATCGAGCTTGCCCAGTTGCAATATCTTTTGCCGCGCCTGACTCGGATGTGGCATCACCTCTCACGGCAGACAGGTGGCATTGGCACACGGGGTCCGGGTGAGACGCAATTGGAAGTCGACCGCCGTCGAGTTCAGGAACGAATCGCGCGGCTCGAGCGCGAACTGGAAGCGGTGCGGAAGACGCGAGCGATTCAGCGACAGGGGCGAAAACGCCATCAGTGGCCAGTAGCAGCGGTGGTCGGTTACACCAACGCCGGTAAATCAACTTTGCTCAATCTTCTTACTGGCGCCGATGTGGTAGCGGAAAACAAACTTTTCGCCACGCTTGATCCGACGACGCGCAGCTTTGTTTTGCCTAACAAGCAGCGGGTTCTTCTCACGGATACTGTTGGCTTCCTGCGCAAGCTTCCGCACACGCTGATTGAATCCTTTAAAGCGACACTGGAAGAAGTCAGCGAAGCGGACTTGCTCATTCACATTGTTGATCTGAGTCACCCGCGGGTGGACGAGCAGATGGAAGCGGTCGATCGAGTTATCAAAGAACTCGACGCTTATGGGAAGCAAACGCTGATCGTCTTTAACAAAATCGATAACCTAACGAGTCGCGAAGGCGTCGATTCGTACCTGAAGCGATTTCCCGCCAGCGTGGCGATTTCCGCGCGCACAGGGGAAGGAGTAAACCAACTCGTGCACGCTCTCGAGGGAGCGCTCAGTTCGTGGCGATTGCGTTCGCGGTTTCGTATTCCGGCAAATGAAAGTGCATTGCTCGCAGAGATCCATCGGGTCGGTCACGTTCTTGAGCTCCGATATGAGGAGAATGATGCTGTGATCGTCGCACACGTTCCTCCTGATCTGGCGCACAAGTTGGAACGATACGCGGAACATTCGTGACGCAGGCAATCCTGCCTGATGGTTAACCGCGACGCAGATTCGCTCCCTTCTTGCACAGTGCCCCTTCCTTCGGGATGATGCAGAGCCATGCCTGCAACGCTGGAGCAAACCGGGCCGAATGTAGTCACGCCGCGTTCCACGTTCATTCTGCGATTCACCAGCACCGTCGCCTTATGGACAGGCGCTTTGCTGATCATGTTCTCGGGTTATGAGATCCTGTTCTGGCTCTTGATCAGCGTGTGCGGAATGATCGGGCTTTGGGAATTCTACCGAATGCTCGATCACAAGGGGCTGCCGAATTTCAAAATCACCGCAATGATCTGTGGAGCGGTGATGCTTGCCGGAAGCTTTTATTATTTCTCCAAAATCGGGCCGGCAGGCTCCTATGATTTCGAAGTCGCGGTCCTGCTTTTCTTCCTATTTACGGTATTCGGACGGCAAATGTTTACGCGGCTTCGGAATGACGAGCCGTTGCAGACGATGGCTTACACTTTGTTCGGTCTGCTCTACGTGCTTTGGCTTTACAATTTCATCACCAAAATTGTGTATCTCACTCCGCGTTCCAGCAGCGGCCAGCTTACCGGCCAGTTCTACGTCTTGTATCTGATTGCAGTCACCAAATTCTCGGACATGGGCGCGTATCTAACTGGGAGCGTGATTGGGCGCCACTTAATGGTGCCGCACATCAGCGGGAAGAAAACTTGGGAAGGTTTTTTCGGCGCGATCGTCTTCGCGTTGCTTTGCAGCCTCGCGCTTTACAAGCTCATGCCAGGTCATTTGTCCGTGCTGAACTGGACGCATGCGACAGTGCTCGGTTTGCTTCTTGGGATTGCCGCAATCCTCGGCGATTTAGCTGAGTCGATTATCAAACGCAGCACTGGCGTAAAGGATTCGGGAAATCTGCTCCCGGGAATCGGCGGAGCGCTCGACCTGCTGGACAGCCTGCTTTTCACCGCGCCGCTGCTGTTCTTCTACATGCGACTGGTGATTCGCGTGCCATAGAAGGCCGACAGAATTACAGAATGAACAAAATGGGCGCGGACTCTAAACAATATGACTTGTGCGGCCAAGTGATCGGCGCCGCAATGAAAGTGCATTCGACTCCCTTTATTGGAGCCGCGGCGCCCTCGCCGCGCCCGAGCACACCGGCGCGAGGGCGCGCCGACTCCATTGATGGTCCCGGATTTCTGGAGTCAGTTTATCGAAATGCGCTGATACTCTCGATAGAAGAGCAAGTCTCTTTCTGAATTCACCGAATCATTTTGTTAATTCTGTTCATTGTGTCCAAATGAAGCGTAAACGTGTCGTCATTTTGGGCGCGACTGGATCCATCGGCGAGAGCGCGTTGAAGGTCGCGAGGGATATTCCGGAGCGGATGGAAATCGTCGGGCTTGCTGCGAAAAGCAATGCACAAAAGCTGGCCGCCGCTGCGAATGAAGTACGGCCGGAGTCGGTTTGCCTGGTTGATGAGACTCAGATCGACGTTCTTCGGAAAGCACTCGATTACGAGCCGCGGATTTTCTCTGGCGAATCCGGCTTGCTCGAGATCGCCTGTCTGACAAATGCGGACATGGTGCTAGTGGCAATCGTGGGCACGGGCGGTCTGCGCCCTGCGCTGGCGGCAATCAAAGCGGGCAAGGATCTCGCAGTGGCGAGCAAGGAAATCTTGGTCATGGCGGGTGAGATTGTGATGCGCGAAGCGCGCAACAAGAACGTACACGTTTTGCCCGTCGACTCTGAGCACAATGCCATCTTTCAGTGCCTGGAGGCGGCCCGCCTTCGGGCCGCACGCGACGGCGGCGTCGCGTCTCCAACAGATGTCAGAAGAATTATCCTTACCGCGTCGGGCGGCCCGTTCCGCCAGACGCCGCGAACAGACTTCGATTCGATCACTCCGGAGCAGGCATTAAAACATCCGACTTGGAATATGGGACCGAAGATCACCATCGATTCCGCGACGTTGTTCAACAAGGGCCTGGAGATGATCGAAGCGCACTGGCTTTTTGGCGTGGAGATGAAGCGTGTCGAGGTAGTCATCCATCCGCAAAGCATCGTGCATTCAATGGTCGAATTCACAGACGGTTCCACGCTTGCCCAACTCAGTTATTCGGACATGTGCTTTCCAATTCAATACGCCGTGACATGGCCGGATCGTGTCGCGAACTCGTTGCCACCGCTCGATTTCTCGACGCTGTCGAAGCTGGAATTTTCCATTCCGCGCTATGGCGACTTTCCGGCATTGAATCTGGCGCGCCGCGCAGGCGAAGTCGGCGGCACATTGCCAGCGGTGATGAACGCCGCGAACGAAATCGCGGTTGCGGCGTTTTTAGATCGTAAAGTGCGATTTCCCGAAATCTGGAAGACTGTAGAAGATGTGATGGATGAACATCCGCCCGTTGCGCACGCCGATCTCGATGCAATATTGGGAGCCGATCAGTGGGCGCGAGCGCAAGCGCAGGGATGCGTTGAATCGGCAAAACGTTAAGAGATTTACAACGGCAGAGAGCATGGCGTGTCCAACGATTCACTGATCACCGGCTGACTACATGATTTTGAATATCGCTCGCGTCATCTTCATCCTGCTTGAGGTTCTCATCCTGTTTAACCTGCTCATCGTGGTGCACGAGCTTGGGCATTTTCTCGCAGCGCGGTGGCGAGGTCTTTACATCGAGAAATTCGGCGTCTGGTTTGGCAAACCGCTTTGGAAGAAAACAATTAACGGCGTCCAATACTCGCTCGGATCACTGCCATTCGGAGGTTTTGTTGCACTGCCGCAACTTGCGCCGATGGACATCATCGAGGGCAAAGCCGATCTGGACCGTGCGAAGCTGCCGAAAATTTCCGCGCTGGACAAAATCATTGTAGCAGTCGCCGGTCCGGTGTTCAGCTTGCTGCTGGCGTTGTTTTTTGCCGGAATCGTTTGGGCGGTTGGTCATCCGGTGAGTGAAGGCGATTCAACGACTGTAATTGGCTACGTCATGTCGGGGTCGCCAGCCGAAAAGGCCGGCTTGCAACCGGGCGATAAAATCCTCTCCGTCGATGGAAAGCCGGTCACTCGTTTCATGGGAATGAACAACAGCATCAGCTGGGACGTCGTTCGGAGCGAGGGCGACAAAATTGCGGTGAAATTCCAGCGAGATGGCAAGGTGCAAACGGTATCAGTGGAACCGTACAAAGCCGAGACCCGCGGCTGGCGGAGGAAAAGTATACGGCAGCTGCTGATCTATCCGGCAGAAACGCCGATCATCGAAAAGGTAGAATCAAAAAGCCCTGCAGCGGCAGCCGGACTGCATCCCGGTGACATCATCCGTGGGTTTAACCAAACCGCGATTTATAATCCCATCGCGTTGCTGGAATACATCAGCAAACATCCAAACGAAGAGCTCGTGCTGCATGTCGAGCGCAACGGTTCAAAGCTGGATGTTCCGGTAAAACCAACCCTCCTACCAACGGCTGGCGAAATGAAGCCGCGAATCGGAATCCAATGGGATACGAGCGGGGTTGTTTCAATCCAGCATCCAAATCCGATCGAACAGGTTTACAACAGCGTCACCAGCACTTTGAAAACTATCGGCGCGGTCGCATCTCCGAAGTCAGACGTAAAGTTGCAACACCTAAGCGGACCGGTCGGAATCGGTCGCATCTATTATCTTCTTTTCCAAAGCGAACGCGGCTGGCAACTGGCGCTGTGGTTCAGCGTGATTCTCAACGTGAACCTGGCGATCCTCAATTTGCTTCCCATTCCGGTGCTTGATGGAGGCCACATCGTGCTGGCGCTTATTGAATCGGTCCGGCGCAAACCCGTGAACATGCGCGTGCTCGAAGTGATTCAAACCAGCTGTGCGGTGGTGATTATCGGTTACATGCTCTACATCACGTTCTTCGATGTGCAGGATTTGCCGTTCGTCCGGAAAAAGCTCGATCAGTTCGAAGCCCAGACGCCTGAAAAAAACTCGCAAACGCCATAGGTCGGCAGCGCGATTGCGAGGTTGCTCGAGTGTTCGTACATTTCGGTTCTTGTGAGCTATTGCAGTAATCCTCTTCAGTACCATCGTCGCGCCACGCGCGAGGTGAAGGTTGGAAACGTCGGCATCGGCGGAGAGAATCCTATCCGCGTCCAGTCGATGATCACCTGCGACACGATGGACACCGAAGCGTCGATCCAGCAATCGAGGGAGCTGGCAGACGCTGGCTGCGAAATTGTCCGGATCACCGCCCCTACGGTGAAGGATTCGCGCAATCTCGAGCACATCGTCAAAGGGTTGCGCGAGCGCGGCTACGACGTGCCGATCGTAGCCGATATCCATTTCAAGCCCGACGCAGCCATGGAGGCGGCCAAATGGGTGGAGAAAGTGCGCGTCAATCCTGGCAACTACGCCGACTCAAAAAAATTCGTCATCCGCGAATATAGTGACGAACAATATCAGGCCGAGTTAAACCGCATTCGTGAGCGATTTTCGCCGCTTGTCGCGTTGTGCAAGACGCGCGGAATCGCCATGCGCATTGGAACGAATCACGGCTCGCTTTCGGATCGTATCCTGAATCGCTACGGCGACACGCCGCTCGGCATGGTAGAGAGCGCGCTCGAATTCGCGCGAATCGCTCGCGAGCTCGACTACCACGATTTCGTTTTCTCCATGAAGGCGAGCAATCCGAAGGTCATGATTGCTGCCTATCGACTACTTGTGGCGCGATTAAATGAGCTCGGCCCGGACTGGAATTATCCGCTGCATCTCGGAGTTACCGAGGCCGGCGAAGGCGAAGATGCGCGGATCAAAAGCGCGATCGGAATCGGGTCGCTGCTGGCCGATGGAATTGGCGATACGATCCGCGTATCGCTCACTGAAGATAGTCCGCACGAGATTCCCGTGGCGAAAGCGCTCATCGAGAACATAAACAGAACGTCCAACGCTCAACGTCCAACGTCGAACATCGAACTTTCATTTGATCCGTTCTCGTACCAGCGACGCACAACAGAAAAGATCGAGC
>Ga0070665_100008617_pt1 | contig 10321 bp, 1 predicted proteins | sample KBSS13metaG_FD_65862 | JGI IMG/M metagenome (GOLD analysis project Ga0070665, IMG submission 65862) | Switchgrass rhizosphere microbial communities from Kellogg Biological Station, Michigan, USA - KBS S1-3 metaG | ecosystem: Host-associated > Plants > Roots > Rhizosphere > Soil ...
CTCAGCGGCTGGAAGAACAGCACGCGCGGATCCATGCGCCACCCGGATTCCTTCTCTACTGCCGCCGCTACCCGCAGCGACAGGAGTGAATGACCGCCGAGCTCGAAGAAATTGTCCTGTGCGCTCACGCGCTCGACCTTGAGAACGTCGGACCAGATACGCGCCAGCATCTGCTCCATGCCGGGAGCAGGCGGCTCGTAGCTGGCCGATGACGCCGTCGCTGCTGCCTTGAACGGATCGGGCAGCGCTGCGCGATCCACTTTGCCATTCGGCGTCAGCGGCACAGCGTCCAGCGCAACCACGAGCGACGGAATCATGTAATCCGGCAACTCCCCACGCAGGTAGCGACGCACTTCACTCACGGTGAGGTCCTCGCCCTGCTGATACACCACATAGGCCACGAGCCGCAGGTCAGACGGCGACGCGGCACGCGCTACCACGACGGCCTGTCGGATCGCCGGATGCGCACCGAGCACCACCTCGATCTCGCCCAGCTCGATCCGGAAGCCACGGATCTTCACCTGCTGGTCGAGCCTTCCAAGATGCTCCAGTCGCCCATCGTCGCGCCATCGACCAAGGTCTCCCGTGCGGTACAACCTCGCTCCCGCAAGCGCCGAGTACGGATCGGAAACGAAACGCTCTGCAGTGAGCTCTGGGCGATCGTGATAGCCCAGCGCGACACCCTGTCCGCCTATCCAGATTTCCCCCGCTACTCCCGGAGGGACCAGACGGCCCGTGCTATCCAGGAGGTAGACCTGCGTGTTATCGATCGGATTGCCGATCGTGATGTCGGGCATATCCCGCCCGATCCTCGCGACGGTCGACCAGATCGTGGTCTCCGTCGGTCCGTAGAGGTTCCACAGCTCCTCAACCCGCGTCAACAGTTCCGCAGCCAGATCGCGTGGCAGCGCTTCACCACCGCAAAGCGCGCGGAAGCCCGCTGTACCTTGCCACCCTGCTTCGATCAGCAGGCGCCACGTCGCAGGCGTTGCCTGCAGCAGCGTCGCCCCACTTGATGCAAGACGTTCGGCAAGCTCGCGACCGTCAGCTGCGATCTCACGCGGCACCAGCTCGATGCGTGCGCCGACGAGCAGCGGCAGATAGAGCTCAAGTCCGGCGATGTCGAACGAGATCGTCGTCACTGCGGCCAGAACGTCCTGCTCACGCAGACCCGGCACGCGTGCCATCGAGAGAAGAAAATTCATCAATGCGCCGTGCGGCACGACCACGCCCTTCGGGCGACCCGTGGAGCCGGACGTATAGAGGATGTACGCAGGGTCGGACGGCTGGATCGCGACATCAGGGTCCGACGCATCGAGCGTTTTGGCAGTGTCGGCCTCGATAGCCACCGAGACGACGCCTTCCGGGAGGTCCAGGCCATCGGCCGCATCACCGGCGGTCAGCAGCGCTGCGGCGCGGCTGTCCTTGAGCATGAAGGCCAGACGCTCCGGCGGGAAACCGGGATCGAGCGGCACATACGCCGCGCCGGACTTCTGCACTGCGAGCAACGCCACGAGGAGGTCGAGCGAGCGATGCACGCACACCGCGACGCGTGAGCCACTCGTCGCGCCGTTCGCAATGAGGTGGCGAGCCAGCTGGTTCGCTCGGCGGCTTAACTCAGTATAAGAAATCGACTGCCCATCGCAGGTCGCGGCAACTGCCGTCGAACGCGCGGCGGCGCTCTGCTCGAACGCGCGCGGAAACACGGTGGAGTCGCGGGGTGCGTCGGTGGCATTGAACTCCTGCACGACGCGGCGTCGCTCCGCGTCCGTGAGCACGCACAGCTCGCTAAGCCGGCTGCCCGTGACCTGAGCGGCACGCGCCAGCACCGCTTCGATGTGCGAGTCGATGCGATCGATCGCCTCCGGCGTGAAGAGGCCGGTGCGGTACTCGAATGCGAGCTCCAGTCCGTCCTGCTCCGCCTCGCGCAGGTACATCGTGATCTCATGCATCGCGCCGCCACTGCGCGCGATCCCGCCGCTCCGGGCCGGCGCGTTGTGATGGACGAGCGCCATCTGAAACAACGGCGAATGATCGAAAGTTCGAGGCGGCTTGAGCTTCTCGAGCAGCGATTCGAACGACACGTTGCGGTGAGCGTGCGCGTCCAGCAGCGCATCGCGCACGCGTCCGAGCAAGGTCGAGAACGCTGGGTCGTCCGCCAGATCGAGGCGGAGCAGCAGCAGGTTCACGAACGGGCCGATCATCGACTCCGTCTCGCGGAGCTCGCGAACGCCCATCGGACTTCCGAAGACAGCCTCGCCCTGTCCGGTGTGCCAGCGGAGCACGGCTGCGGTCGCCGCTACCAGCACCATGTATGGCGTGACGTTGTTCTCGCGCGCGAGGCGACGAACAGCGGCCGACAGCTCCGGCGCGAAGCGATACAGGCGTACGGCACCTGCGGTGTCGGTGAGGTGCGGCCGGTCGGGTGAAAACAGAGAGAGCTGCGGAGCACCCGTCAGCTTCTTGGCCCACCACTCCAGGTCGCTCGCGACAACCGCGGGCTCCTGGCTCGAGCGCTGCCAGCCAGCGAAATCGGCGTACTGCACGGCCGGAGGCGGTGCGACGACTCCCGAGCGAGCTGTTTCCATCAGCTCCTGCTCGAGCAGGCCGAGAGACCAAGCGTCGAGCGCGATGTGATGCACGCTCATCGCGACACCCCAGCGCGCGTCACCGAGCCGGAAGGCGTGGACGCGCGTGGGCGGTTTGGTTGTGAGATCGAATGGGCGGGTCGACTCTGCGTCGAGCAGCGCCTGAACTCGGGCGCTCGTGGCTACGGAGTCCAGCGGGCGAAGATCTTCTGCTTCGAAAGGAACGACATCGACCGGCTGCGGATAGGCACTCAGCACACCCGATTCGTCCCGGAAGGTCGAACGCAGGACTTCGTGGCGTTCGAACAGCGAACGAACGGCGGAGAGCACAGTCCCTTCAGCGACGCCGTCCAGCACCCAGTACGCGACGAAGTTGAACGACGTGTCGGATGGCGTGATCCGCTGCAGGATCCACAGGCGTTCCTGGAAGCTGGACACCGGAAGCGGCTGGGTGCGATCCAGCGGCGTGATCGAGCCGGAGCGCACGCTGTCGCGCCGGGCGAGTAAGGACAGGAGCGCCTCCTTGTTGGCCGCGATGGCGTCCTTCAGCTCTCCGGTCACGCTGCCTTTGGGCGCATTGAGCAGCAGCCGGCCCGCGTCGGCGCGGACCTGGATTCCCTGCGACTCGAGGCGGGCCAGCAGCAGCTCGGCGTTCAAAATTCAATCTCCTCACGTTCACTCTGATCGGCGACCGCGGCCGGCGCGCCGCGCGCGGCCTGGATGCGCTCCGATGTCTGGCGCACCGTCGGCGCCTCGAAGATGTCCCGCAGGCTCAGCCGCGCGCCCAGCACCTCTTCCAGACGCGCGAGCACGCGGGTAGCGAGGAGTGAGTGGCCGCCGAGCTGGAAGAAATCGTCATCCAGTCCGATCTGCGGAATGCCGAGCAGATCGCTCCAGATTGCGGCGACCTGCGCTTCGATGCTGCCGGGGGCGGCCCCACTGACTGTGGCTGTGGTCGCCGAGGGCGTATCGGCTGCTTGCGGTGTTGGAGTTCGCGGGCTGCCCGCCTGTTCTTCCGCCGCGCGCTCCTGGGCAAGGAGGTCGTACGACGCGACCACTACGCGCGAACGATTCGAGGCGAGGCCGCGCGCGAACGACTCCACGCCGGCGCGCGGCTCTATGGCTTTCGCCAAGAACGCTTCCCACTGTGCGCGGCGTGACGCCGGCACCTGTAGCTGGGCGGCCATCCCCACGTCTTTCCAGGCTCCCCAGTTGAATGTCATCACCCGCCGCCAACCGGCCGGGCGTGCAGCGCTCTGCGGAAACGCGTCGAGCACCGCGTTCGCTCCAGCGTAGTCCACTGTGCCGGGCGTGCCTGCGACGGAGTTCACGGAGCTCATCAGTGCAACGAAATCGAGTGGCTCTTTGCCCAAAATCTCGATCAGCACCTGCAGGCCGCCGACCTTCGGAGCCAGCGTGGCGCGCGATTCTTCAGGGCTCTTCAGCGCGGCAAGGCCGCCGGAGCCCGACACGCCGGCCGCATGGATGACGCCATTGATGGCGCCCCACTCCCGAACGGATGTCTGGATGGCTGCCGACATGGCAGCACAGTCCGCGGCATCGGCCTTCGCCACGCGTACCGAGCCACCCGCTTGCTCGATCTCGCGGATTGCCTCGGCGGGTGCCGATCCTTTTCGCGAGGTCAGCAGCAGGCGCGCCTGGTAGTTCTCGGCGAGCCACTTTGCGATGGAGAGGCCCATGCCTCCGGTGCCGCCGGTGATCAGGTAGACCCCGCGCCGCTGCAGCGGCAGCCGCTCGGGATCCGCTGGAGGTAACGACACCCGCGTGAGCTTGCGAATCCAGCGGATGCCATCGCGCCACGCGGATTCGCTGATCCCATCGATTGCAGCGGCTTCTTCAACCAGATTGGCGGCTGCGGCGGCCGAGTCGCGCGGGTCCAGATCGACGGCGCGGACATGCAAACCGGGGACTTCGGTGGGCAACACTTTGACCGGCCCGGATGCGAGCGCGACTGTCGGATCAGCGACCGGCTCGTTCAACACGGTTTGCGCCCGAGTCGTGACGTACAGTAGCTGCGCCCCACTCTGCCGTGCGATGGCGCTGAGGCCGGTGCCAATGGCGATCAATGCGTCGTAGGCATCCAAGTGGCTGCTCGCTGCGGCGTCCCGCAGGTAGACGATGCCTGTGGTCTGCTCATCCGCTTTGCGTAGTGCCGCGGTCCCGGAACTGACCACGAGGGGCGTCGCGCCAGCGTTGGCGAACGCATTCGCTACTGCGTGGGTCATCTCTCCCTGGTCACCGACGATGATCCATGTACCGTCGAGCGCGGCACTGTCGAAGGTCGAGTCATCTCGCACCCAGGAGTGCGTGTAGAACCAGTCGTCCTGGTGCTCACTCGCGCGCGGAGCAGCGCCCGCGGTGGGAGTGACGGAAAATTTGACACGCTCGAAGGGATAGGTCGGCAGCGGCACCTTGCGAGGCTTGTGACCCGCATGGAGCCCCCTGAAATCGACGTTTGCACCCTGCAGCCATAGTCGACCCACCGCCTCGCGGACGTGGACGGCGTCGTTACCCGGTTCCTGCGCACGACCCAGCGACTGAATGACGTGGCGACCCAAAGTCAGCCTGGCCAGCGTAGCGAGTACATTCCCTGGACCGACTTCGAGCAGCACCGCGCCGGACGCGGCAACAGCGCGCACGCCAGCCTCGAACAGCACGGGATTCCGCAGATGGTCAACGTAGTAGCGGGCGGACTGCGCTTGCTGCGGGGTGATCCAAGTGCCAGTGAGATTGGAGACGTATGGGATCGTCGGGGCCTTGAGCGAAACGCTCTGCATGAGCGCGCCGAAGTCCTGCAGGGCGGGTTCCATCATTTTCGAGTGGAACGCGTGCGACGTATGCAGGGCACGCGACTCGACGCCGGCTGCTTTTAGCGCATCGAGCTGCGCGCTGACCGCGTCGACCGAGCCGGAGATCACGCAGAGATCGGGTGCGTTGACCGCAGCGATCTCGACCTGTGGCAGCAGTCGCCCACGCAGTTCCCCCGCCGCAAGGTGAACGGCAGCCATGGTGCCAGGAGCCATCGACTGCATGAGCCGACCGCGCCCCGCGACGACCTTGAGCGCGTCTTCGAGCGACAGCACACCCGCGAGGTGTGCAGCGACGTACTCGCCGATACTGTGGCCCAGCATCGCAGACGGGCGAATGCCGCAGCTTTCCAGGAACTTTGCGAGCGCGAGACTGGTGGCAAAGAGCGCGGGCTGCGCGAATCTCGTTTCATTGATGCGGGCCCAGGCAGCCTCGTCGAACATGAGGTCGCGCAAGTCGGCCTCAATGTGGGGCTTCAGCAGCTCCGCGCACCGGTCGATCACTTCGCGATACACGGGTTCTGTTGAGTACAGGCCGTGGCCCATGCGCGGGTGCTGACTGCCCTGCCCGCTGAACAGGAACACAACGTTGCTAGCGCCGCCCTCATGGACCGCGCTCTGCGATACCAGGGAGGCGCCCTTGTCGCTCACGACGCTGATGCGTCGATGAGCGAAGGTGCGTCGGCCTGTTTGCAGCGTGTGCTCTACGTCGCGTAGATCCAGGTGTGGATGTGCGGCGAGATGGTCTGTCAGGTTCTTTGCCATCTGTTCCAGCGCGCTGGCGCTGCGGGCTGACAGCAGAAGCAGGTGCGGACCCTTCGAAGCGGTTCTCGATTCGAGTGGCGGAGCTTCTTCCAGCACGACGTGAGCGTTCGTGCCTCCGATGCCGAAGGAGCTCACGCCTGCACGGCGCGGATGACTCGACTGCTCCCATGCAGCGGCGGATGCACTGGCGCTGAAGGGACTCTGGAGGAGTCCCAGCTGCGGGTTCGGAGCGGTGAAATTCACCAGCGGCGGCAAGCAGCGGTTGGAAAGAACCAGTGACGCCTTGATGAGGCTCGCCACACCGGCCGCTGTGTCGAGATGACCGAGGTTCGCCTTCAGCGAGCCGAGTCTGCAGAAACCAACGTCTGCGCTCGCCGCGCGAAACACCTGCGTCAGGGCGGCGACCTCGATCGGATCGCCGAGAGGCGTGCCCGTGCCGTGCGCTTCCACGTACTGCACGCTGCGCGCATCGACATCGGCAAGCGCCTGCGCGGTCGCGATCACGTCGACCTGACCATCCACGCTCGGTGCCGTATAGCCCGCTTTGGCCGCGCCATCGTTGTTCATGGCGGCACCGCGGATGACCGCGTGGATCGTGTCGCCATCCGCGAGTGCCTCGTCGAGCCGCTTCAGCACGACAACACCGCAGCCCGAGCTGGGGCGAGTGCCACTCGCTTTGACGTCGAACGGTCGGCAGCGACCGTCCGGCGAGAGAATCATGCCTTCCTGGTGCAGATAGCCGGCACGCTGCGGGAAGCCGATCGACACGCCGCCAGCGAGTGCCAGATCGCACTCACCGCGTGCGAGCGCGCGGCAAGCCATCACCACAGCGACCAGCGACGTCGAGCAAGCGGTCTGAACGGTGACACTAGGACCGCGCAAGTCCAGCTTGTACGACACGCGCGTGCAGAGAAAATCCTTGTCGTTCGCCAGCATGACCTGATAGCCGCCGGCTGCTGCGACGACATCCGAGGCGTGCATCAGCTGCGACGTCAGGTAGGAGTTGAATCCAGCGCCGCCATATACGCCGACGCTCAACTCCGGCTCGGTGCCGGTGTTGCCTGAGTTCTCGAGCGCTTCCCAGGCACACTCCAGAAAGACTCGCTGCTGCGGGTCCATGAGCTGCGCTTCGCGGGGCGTGATGCCGAAGAATGCAGCGTCGAAGGATTCAGGATTCTGCAGGGCCGATCCGTTGCGGACGTATCTCGGATCGGCGGCAGCCGCCGCAGGAATGCCCGCGGCTGCGAGGTCCGCATCGCTGAAGCGCTCCAGGACTTCGACACCCTCGCGAATGTTTCGCCAGAACGCGTGCAGGTCGGGGGCTCCGGGGAACCGTCCGGCCATGCCGACGATGGCTATCGCGTGCGGGGGGAAGTTACGCGCCACGGCTTTGCCTCGCCGCTCTCGCCTTCGCACGCTGCAGGGCGCTGTTGCCGGCCGCCTCCGGCGCACCCTCGGAACCTTCCGAGAGACGCTGCGCCTGAGTCGCGACCGTCGTACGCTGGAACAGCTCGTAGAGCGGCAGCTCGATGCCGAACTCGCGCGTCAGGGCCGCCTGCAGACGAGCCAGCAACAGCGAGTGCCCGCCTGCGTCGAAGAAGTTCTGATTGAGGCCGACACGTTCGACCTGCAAAACATCGCGCCAGATGGCTGCGACACGTTGCTCGGCAGGTGTCTTTCCCCTCTCCTCTTCTATGGACTCTACGACTACAGGCGGCGGCAACGCCCGCCGGTCGACCTTTCCGTTGGGCGTCAGTGGCAGCGACTCCAACGTCATGAACTGGCTCGGGACCATGTAGTCAGGCAAACGCGTGCGAAGCGTCGCGCGCGCCGCAGTAGCGTCGAACGAGGTGCCAATCACGTAGCCAACGAGCCGCTGATCGCCGGGGGTGTCTTCGCGAACGGCGACAACACACTGTTGTACGCCCGGGTGAGTCGCGAGCACCGCCTCGATCTCTTCAAGCTCGATGCGGAAGCCGCGCACTTTAACCTGGTGATCTCGACGTCCTACGAACTCGAGCTGTCCGTCGGCACGCCAGCGAGCCATGTCGCCGGTGCGGTAGACGCGCTCCGGCTTTCCGGCCTGGAGCTCGAGCGTCACGAACTTCTCTTTCGTCAAATCGGGACGATTGCGGTAGCCCCGGGCGACACCGGCGCCGCCTATGCACAACTCGCCAGGAACTCCGACGGGCGCAAGCTGCCCTGAGGGTTCGAGCACGTAGACCGTGGTGTTCGCAATCGGCTTGCCGATCGGGATGGCGCGCGACACATCGGAGACGCGGGTGACCGTCGACCAGATGGTCGTCTCGGTGGGGCCATACAGGTTCCAGAGCTCCCCACCCGTGGCGAGGAGCCGTGCTGCCAGATCGCGCGGAAGCGCCTCGCCACCGCACAGCATCTTGAGTCCGGCCTTGCCGGACCATCCTGTGTCGAGCAGCAGGCGCCACGTCGCGGGCGTCGCCTGCATGATCGTGGCGTCGCTGCGATTGAGCAGCTGTGCCAACGCCATGCCATCCAATGCAATCGCGCGCGAAGCGAGCACAACCGTGCCGCCTGCGCAGAGCGGTCCATATATTTCCAGGCCGGCTATGTCGAATGACAGCGTGGTGACAGAGACCAGCCGGTCACGCGGACCGATACCCGGTTCCCGATGCATGGAACGGAGGAAATTGACGACGCCGAGATGCTCCAGTTGCACGCCCTTCGGCCTACCGGTGGAGCCCGAGGTGTAAATCACGTAAGCCAGATCGCTCGGAGCGACTTCGACAGTCGGCTTCGACGTCGAATGCGCGGCAATCTCCGTCCACTCGGTGTCCAGGCAGATGCGGCGGGCATCGCCCGCTGGGAATTCGTTCGCGAGGGCTCCCTGGGTGAGAACGACCGTAAGCCCCGCATCCTCCGCCATGAAGGCGATGCGATCACGCGGGAACGCGGGATCGAGTGGCACGTAAGCGCAGCCGGCTTTGAGCACACCGAGCAGCGCGACGACCATGTCGACGCCACGCTCCATCCAGATGCCGACAAGCCGGTCGTCCCCGAGGGGCTGACTCAGCAGGCAGGAGGCCACTTGATTGGCGCGTGCGTCGAGCTCAGCGTAACGCATCTCCTCCCCCTCGAAGCGAAGAGCAACCGCCTCGGGCGTCTGACGCGCTTGTGCCTCGAACAGACCATGCACCGTCCTCGGCTCTTCGATGGGCTGCGGCGCAGGATTCGATTGGCGCACGAGCTTGCGACGCTCCTCTTCACTGAGAAGCGGGATCTGAGTTACCGGCAAGTCAGGATCTGCAACATAGCCCGACAGCAAGGCGAAGTAGTGCTGCACCATCCGCTCGGCTGTTTCGCAGTCGAATAGATCCGTGTTGTACTCGAACGAGAAGTGCAATACGCCCTCGCGCTCCATAGCGTCGACGGACAGGTCGAAACGCGAGGTTCGCAGCGCGAGCAGCGGCACTTCGAACTTCAGCTCCGGCAGGCCCGTCGCGGGCCGCCCACCGCTCTGAAGAATGAACATCACCTGGAACAGCGGCGAGTGATCGAGGCTGCGTCGTGGCACCAGCGCATCGACCAACACGTCGAACGGCATGTCTTCGTACGGGAAGCCGCGGAGTGTTACATCACGTGTGCGCCGAATTGCTTCGCGTGCAGTAGGTGCACCCGACAGGTCGCCGCGCACAACGACGTTATTGGCGAAGAACCCGACTACCGATGAGAACTCGGCCCGGCCGCGACTCGCGATCGCGGTGCCGACTGGAATGTCCGTCTCAGAGGTGTACCGGTGAAGCAGCGCCTGGAAAGCGCTCATGAGCACCATGAACAGCGTGGCATTCTCGCTCCGTGCGAGTGCCTTGAGGGCAACCGTCTGCGCCTCCGGGAGCACGCCCATGGCTCTCGTGCCGATATACGTCTGGATCGGCGGTCTCGGTCGATCTGTGGGGAGCTGCAGAGCTGGCAGTATTCCCGCAAGCTCCTTCTTCCAATACGCGAGCTTTCCTTCGAGCTCGCCGGAGGCAAACCGGCGGCGCTGCCAATCCGCATAGTCCAGATACTGGTACTCGAGCGGCGGCAACACTAGGCCGCCTGGCACCGCTCGATGCGCGTAGTACGCGAAGGTCTCACCAACGAGAATCCCTAGCGACAGGC
>Ga0070665_100008618_pt1 | contig 10321 bp, 7 predicted proteins | sample KBSS13metaG_FD_65862 | JGI IMG/M metagenome (GOLD analysis project Ga0070665, IMG submission 65862) | Switchgrass rhizosphere microbial communities from Kellogg Biological Station, Michigan, USA - KBS S1-3 metaG | ecosystem: Host-associated > Plants > Roots > Rhizosphere > Soil ...
CCGCCGCCGCCCAGATCGGCGCGGTGTAGCTGACCCTCACCAGCAGACCGCTCAGCGCCGGACCGAAGATGAAGCCGAGGCCGAACGCGGCGCCGAGAATGCCGTAGGCGCGGGCGCGATCCTGCGGCTCGGTGATGTCGGCGACATAGGCGCGGGCGGTCGAGATGTTGCCGCCCGACAGGCCGTCGACGATGCGCGCCGCGAAGAGCATGGCGATGCTGTGAGCCACCGCCAGCATCACGAAGCTGATGACGGTTCCGGCCAGGCTGAAAATCAGGATCGGACGGCGGCCGTATCGATCGGAGAGGTCGCCCAGCGCCGGCGCGGCGAGGAGCTGGCAGAGCGAGAACACGGCGAACAGCAGGCCGATGACCAGCGGCGAGGCGCCGAACGTCTCCGCGTAGAACGGCAGCAGCGGGATGATGATCCCGAAGCCTACGAGGTTGACGAAAATCGTCAGGAAAATGATGAGGAGGGGACGCGTCACGAGTCTCAACATTCTATACAATCAGCCACCATGAGATGGTGGATGGCGTCCGGCGGATTCCGAGTCGCGACGGCTGTGGTGGCCGGAGCAGTGACAGTCGGCGCGCAGCAGCGCGGGGCGGAGCCGACGCGGGTCGCGAGCGCGCGCGCCGAAACCCTTCGCCCCGAGATTCTCGGGACCCGCGGCATCGTCGCGGCGGGGCGGCACTACTCGGTCTCTGCCGGAGTCCGGATCCTGCAGCAGGGGGGCAACGCCGTCGACGCGGGGGTCGCCTCGGTGCTCGCGGCATCGGTCTGCGAGATCTCGCACTTCGGTTTTGGCGGCGAAGCGCCAACGATGATCTACGACGCCAAGACGAAGGAGATTCTCGTCATCAACGGCCAGGGTCCGGCGCCGAAGGCCGCAACCCCCGCGCTGTTCGCAGCGCGCGGGCTGGTGCCGGGCAACGGACCCCTGGGCGCGACCATCCCGGCGATGCTCGACGCGATGGCCCTCGCGCTCGAAGCCAAGGGCACCATGCACCTCGAGCAGGTGATGCAGCCGGCGATCGAGCTCGCCGACGGCTTTCCGATGTACGAGTTCCTGCGCAACTACTTGATCAGCGAGCGCAAGGCCACCGAGCAATGGGAGTGGTCGAAGAAGACCTACTACCCCGACGACCATGTACCCGATGTCGGCGAAGTCTTCCGGCAGCCGAACCTGGCCCGCACACTGCGCGCGATCGCCGGCGCAGACAAATCGGCGTTTGCGAAGACCCGCAACCGCGTCACCGCGATCCGCGCAGGCCGCGATGCCTTCTACAAGGGCGACATCGCCCGCCGCATCGCGGACGCCGACAAGGCGGCCGGCGGCGTCTTCAGCTACGACGATCTCGCCTCGTACCACGGCGCGATCGAGAAGCCGGTCACCACGAACTTCCACGGGTATGACGTCTACAAGGCCGGGCCATGGAACCAGGGCCCGGTGCTGCTGCAGACGCTGAACATCCTCGAGGGCGTCGACCTGCGGTCGCTCGGCGCCAACTCCACCGACTACATCCACCAGGTGCACGAGGCGATCAAGCTCGCCTACGCCGATCGCAACGCGTACTACGGTGATCCGGCCTTCGCGACCGTGCCGATCGCCGGGCTGCTCTCGAAGGCCTATGCCACCGAGCGGCGCGGCCTCATCGGACCGCAAGCCTCGCTCGAGCACCGGCCGGGGAATCCCTTCAAGTTCGATCCGACGGTGAAAGCGCCGACGGCCGCCTATACGCCGCACTCCCAGGGCCAGAAGAGCGGCGCGACCGCGGGCGACACGACCTGTGTCGATGTGGTGGACAAGGACGGCAATCTCTTCAGCGCGACACCCAGCTCGGGCTGGCTGCTGGCGGGCGCATTCATCGCCGGCGATACCGGGGTGCCGCTGTCGAACCGGATGACGGTGTTCGACCTCGACCCCCTGAGCCCGAACGTGCTGGTCGGCGGCAAGCGGCCGCGGACCACGCTCACGCCGACCCTGGTGCTCAAAGACGGCAAGCCGTTTCTCGCGATCAGCACGCCGGGCGGCGACAGCCAGGATCAGCAGATCCTGAACGTGCTGCTCGAAATGATGGTGTTCGGCAAGGACATTCAGGAAGCGATCGAAGCGCCACGGATCAACTCGCTGCACCCGTTCGGATCGTTCGACTCACACGCCAGCGAGCCGGGCGTGCTGGAGATCGAAAGCCGCGTCCCGGAAGAAACCCGAACCGAGCTCATCGCCCGAGGCCACAAGCTGAAGGTGCTCGGGGCCTACTCGATGAGCACCGGGGTCGTCGCGGTGGGCGTCGATCCGAAGAACGGCACGCTGCGCGGCGGCGCGGACCCGCGGCGAGAACGGTACATCTTCGGCTGGTGACGACGTACAGAAAAAACCGCAGAGCACGCGGAGAACGCAAAGAAATGTCTTCTCTGCGATCTTTGCGATCTCCGCGGTTTTTTCTTAAAGGTGTGACGCCAGCGGGTCGTGCATCCGCTTGCCGTTCTCCAGTGACGTGAGGATGATGTCGGCGGTCACCGGCGCCTTCCTGAAGATCTCCTCGCCGACCGCATCCGCAATCGCGTTCATCACCGAGCCGTAGCCGGCGCCGACCGGAGGTTCGCCGACGCCGCGCGCGCCGACCGGCGTCTCCGGATCCGCCAGGCCCAGCGCCAGCGTGTGCATCTCCGCCGGAATGTCGAGAATCGTCAGCGGCTTGTTGTGGTAGAAGCGCTTGGCGAGCGGCACGCCATAGTGCGGGTCGTAGACCCACTTTTGCTGCAGCGCGTGCCCGATGCCGAGATTGATGCCGCCGAGCAGCTGACCGTGGAGGCTCCGCGGGTTGACGACGGTCCCGACGTCACCGACCGCGAGGTAGTCGACCACGCGCGCTTTTCCGGTCTCGAGGTCGACCTCGACCTCCGCGAAGCCGACGACGAACGAGTAGGTGTCGCCGTCGTGGGGATAGGCATCCTTTGCGACGCCCATCACGCCCAGGCCGGCCAGCGCGGCTGCCGACTTCTTCGTCATCGGGTGGATGTCGGCGGGCAGCTCGTGGCCGTCGAACGTTCCGCCGAGCGCAATCGCCCGGCTCGCGGCCTGGGCGTAGGTGAGGCCGCGCGAGGGGTTGTCGCGGCGATGGACACGCTCGTTCGTCAGCACGTAGTCGGCAGGCGCGCCGCCCAGATCCCTGGCGGCAATCGTCTGCAGCTTCAGCCGCGCATCCTCGGCGCCCGCCATGTTCGCCCGGGTCATCGCGTGGGTCGTCTGGCTGCCGACCGACATCGCGGACCACGGAATGTTCTTCGCGGTGCTGCCCCAGTTGACGACGACCTTGTCCCACGGCATCGCGAGCACGTCGGCCGCAACGCGCGCGAGGTCGATGCAGGAATGGGTGCCCAGGTTGCCGACGCCGGATTGCACGTACAACTTGCCGTCGGGCTGCAGCGTCATCAAACCGTCGTAGCCGATCGATCCGGCCCCGTGCGGTCCGACGGCGACGCCGACGCCGCGCACCTTCGTTCCCTGCCGCTGTCCCGAACGTGCCTTGCGCTCGTCCCACTTGAACAGATCGGCGCCCCGGTCGAGCGCCTCCTTCACGAACGCGCTCGTGATGTGGCCGCGCTGGCCGTTCGGCCGCACCGGACCGTACAGCGCCTTCCCTTCGGGCGAATTGATCCGGCGGATCGCCAGCTGGTCGAGCCCGAGCTTTTTCGCCGCCTTGGTGACGACCGGTTCCATGATGGCGTTCGCCTGCATCGGACCAGGCGACCGCTGCTGCGATCGCGGCGGCGTGTTGGTCAGCACCGCAAGCCCGCGCCAGCGCATCGCGATCGGCTGCCAGATGAGCGACGCCGCCAGGGCGGCCGATCGATAGTCGCCCATCGGCCCGTAGGATCCGTTGTCTTCGACGATGAACAAATCCAGGGCCGCGATCCGGCCGTCCTTCATGAACCCGGCTCTGGCGCGTCCGACCATGCCCGTGCGCGCGCGCCCGATGTAGTGCTCCTCTTCACGGCTGATGCGCATCATCACCGGCGCGCCGGTCTTCTTCGACAACAACGCGGGAATCACCATCGAGATCGCGCCGGCGCCCTTGCTGCCGAAACCGCCGCCGCAGTACTCGCTCACCAGGACGATGTTCGAGGCATCGATGCCGAGCCAGCCGGCGAGCGGATCGAGGGTCCTGGCGACGCTCTGCGTCGAGCCATGCAGGAAGAGTTTGCCGTTCTGCCAGTAGGCCATCGCGCTGCGCGATTCCATCGGCTGATGGCCGGTCGACTGCACGACGAAGGTTTCGTCCACGACAATCGCGGCGTTCTTGAAACCGGCGTCGAGATCGCCGTACGACCACTCGTCCGGTGCCTGGCCCATCGGCAGGCTGCCTTCCGGCGCGCTCGCGAAGTCCTGCGCCGTCCATTTCAGGATCTGCACCTTCGGCCTCGCCGGTTGGGGCGGCGCGCCTCCCGCGGCGGGCGCGGCGGGCGGTGGCGGGGTGATCCAGACGTTGCCGTCGAGGCGCGCGTTGGCGCTGCCCGGCCGCAGGCTTTCGACCGGATCGGTCACGAAGGGCAGCGCTTCGAGATCAACGTCGATCCGCTCGATCGCTTCCGCGGCGGTGCGCTCGTCGACGGCGGCGACGGCCAGGATCGGCTCGCCCTGATACAACGGCTCGTTGGTCAGCGCTCGCTCGGCGCCGCGCAGATCCGGGAGATCGTCGGCGGTGAGGATCGCCTTGACGCCGGGCATCGCCAGCGCCGCGCGGCTGTCGATGTGCCGTACCCTCGCGTGCGGCATCGGGCTGAGCAGCAGCTTGGTGAACAGCATCCCGTCGGCGCGATAGTCTTCGGCGTACTTCGCGCGTCCAGTGACCTTGGCGACGAGGTCGGGCGGCGTGTAGTTCTGGCCGAGTAGCTTCGGGTCAGCCATGCAATACTCCCGGGGAGATTATGGCGCAAACCACCACGGTCCTGTTCGCGATTGTCGCGGCGCTCGTGTCGGCGCGCACGGCGGTGCGCCAGGATGCGCCGCGCCCGGGCCCAGCGCCCGAGCCGGCCGCCGTGCTCGACAACGTCGACCTCATGGATCTCATGTTGAAGCCGGCGTACGACGAGTTGCAGCAGGCCATGATGAGGCCGCCCGCGGATCGCAAGGCATGGGCGGCGCTGTACCAGAAGGCCGCCCGTCTGGCGGAGATGGAGAACCTGCTCTTCTTCCGGACGCGAGCCGAGCCGGCGAGGAAGGCCGAATGGGCCGCGAAGGCGGCGCAAGCCCGTCGGGCGTCGGCGGAGGTGGCCGGCGCGGCGCTCCTGGGCCTGCGCAGCGCGCGGCCGGCCGACTTCGAGCTGGTCCGCGGCGCGTTTCCAGCGATCTCGACCGGCTGCACGGCCTGCCACCGCGCGTTCGCGCGCGAAGCGCCGGTCATCAAGCCTTAGCGCTTCGTCTCAAATCACTTCTTCCGCGCCGCGTCCTCCGTGACCTTCTCTTCGTAACGCGCGCCGGTCAGGATGTCGCGCAAGCCGTAGTTCCCCTCGTGACAGGCAAACTCGTAAATCAGCCCGTCGGTTTTCACGATCGGATACGCCACCGTCCACGGCCTCGTCCACGTCGTCGGGTCGTCGAGCGTGAATCGATATTCGATCGCATTGGCGTCGATCCGCGTCAGGCGCTCGACGAGATGCAGCCCCGCGCCCGAGCCACGGAAGTTGGTCCGGTCGGTAAAGTTGGTCGTGTCGATCACCAGCGTGTCGCCATCCCAGCGGCCGCGCGAATCACCCATCCACGAGCGCAGGTTCGGGTTGTTGTGGGGACGCCCGTCCATCGGAATCACGCGCGCGTCGTGGATCATCTCGGTGAACAACATCACGTAGCCGGGCGTCTGCACGATCTGCAGGTTGTTGTTGTAGGGGCCGGGCAGCGTCACCTCGGGCAGGCCGCGGGTGATGCAGCGCTCCTGCAGGCTTCGGTTCTCATAGGAATCGGCGGGGCCGTGGGTCCGGGCCGCCGCCCGGCGTTCGGCATTTCGCTGCTGCGCCTCCGCCGTCAGCGGCGGGATTCGCCCGTCGGCGGGATCCACGATCAGCGACGTCCGCCGGCTTCCCACGACCGTTTTGCCGTAGTCCAGCCACCACACCGGGTGGACCGACTGTTCCGTCCGCCCGTCGTCGGGCGGACGGCCGTCTTCCCGTTCGAGCGCTTCCTGCTCGTAGGCAGCGACTTCGTCGGCAGTCATGAACTCCCGCCCGGCAAAGCGCGCGGGACGCTCGAGCGCGGTGGCGCTGCGGAAGTCCCAGATGCCCTGGAGATCGGGGTGGCCGTCGGGCAGCCGCGGCAACGGCGCCGGTTTTTTCGTTTGAGCGAAGGGCGCCTGCGGCGCGAGGACGAGTGCCAACGCGATGGCGGCTACGAACCGAAGGTATCGATTCATATGCCGCGCAGGTTATACCTCTCGCGCACCACGCGCAACGCAGATCGCTCCCCGGTTCGCGCCTCGTTCCGCGCCGGCTCAGCGGCCCACCACGATACGGAGCAGGACCGCGAGCAGAGCCATGAACGCCGTCATCTGCCGTCCCAGAACATGAACGTCCACCGGATGGTTTGGACGTTCCCGTCGTGAATCTCCTGGACACTCGTGGCCGCCGCGTGACTGCCCTCGCGAAGAAGTTCGGCGGCTACTTCTTGTGGCCCGTGCGTTTGCGCGCCTCTTCCTCGACGGCCGACACGACTTTCATGAAGCCTTTCACATCCTCTGCGGTCACACGCCGGCCGATCGCCTCCTCCAGATCGATCAGGTGCCGGTGGACGCGTCTGGCAATCTGGACGCCGCGAGGAGTGGGCGTGATCACGAACGTCCGGCGGTCCTCGGCGCCGACTTGGCGCGTGATCAAACCGCGAGCCGCCAGCCGATCGAGAATGCTCGTCAGCGTGGAGCGCTTGTGCGCGAGGCCGCGATGCAGCTCGGCGATCGTCGCCGGTGCCGAGCTCGCGAGCAGCGCAAGGATGTGCGCCTCGCCCTGCGACAGGCCGTCCTCACGCAGATCGGCCAGGTAGAGACCGATTCGATGTGTCGCTCGATGAATGGGGGGAATCAGGCGCAATGACATGCGTGGGGTCGTCCATGCGAATGAGGTTCTTGTCCAGCAGCCGCGGGTAGGCGCGCAGGACGGCGTCCAGGTCGGCGCCCGGCATCGCGGCCCTGGCTGCGGCAACCTGCAGCATCCAGAACACCGTGGTCGGCTCCGAGTACTTGTTCGCGTGCCCGACAGAGGCGGCGAACCGGCGCAGTGTCGCCGCCATGCGCTCGACGGCGTGATCGAGCGAGGCCGATTCGTTCAGGTACACCCAGGCGATGCGCAGGTGTGAGGCGTGCGGGAATCCCTCGGGAGGAACCTCGCAGCGCTCGAGCGCACGCGCCAACGCGACGTCGTCACGGTTGAGCATGTTATTACGATATCGTACTATTCAATACCGGTTCAATAACGTTGTCGATCCGGGCGATCGTCGTTCGACCACTCAGTGAAGCCGGATGGACCGGCACCAACCATGGAGAAGATGCGATGAGAGTGATGGTGATCGTCAAGGCCACCAAGGAATCGGAAGCCGGCACCCCGCCGGACGAAAAACTGTTGACCGCCATGGGCAACTTCAATGAAGAGCTGGTGAAAGCCGGCATCATGCTGGACGGAGAAGGGCTGCGCGAAAGCGCTCTCGGCAAGCGCGTCCATTTCTCCGGCGCCAAGCGCACGGTGACGGACGGCCCGTTCGCCGAAACCAAGGAGCTGATCGCCGGCTACTGGGTCTGGAAGGTCAAGTCGATCGATGAGGCGGTCGAGTGGGTCAAGCGCTGCCCGAACCCCCACCAGTCGGACAGCGTGATCGAGATCCGTCCCATGCACGAGATGGAAGACTTCGGCGCGGAGCTCACCCCGGAGGCGCGGGAGCAGGAAGAGCGTCTCCGCAAACAGATCGCCGAGAAGAAGTAGCCAGCCGCTACTGGGTCAATCGTCCGGCGCGCGGACCCTGGTTGTCGCGCGCCGGCGCATGATCGAGGTTCGCGAGCCGCAGCCCCGTTTCGTAAATCATCTGCGTGATGCGCGTCATCTTGTCGAACTCGATCTTCGACACCTCGTCCGTGTTCGCGTGATAGTCGGGATGAAGTCCGGTTGTGAAGAAAATGATCGGAACGCCTTTGGCGGCGTAGCTGTAGTGATCGCTGCGGTAGTAGACCTGTTCGAGGTCGGCTGGATCGTTCATCTCGTAGTTGAGCGTCAGCGGTTTCGGCAACGCGGCGTTGGCGGCGCGGTTCAGCGTGTGCAGCTCGGTGCTGATGCGATCCGATCCGACCAGGTACACCGTGTTCGCCTCGCTGGCTTTGTCGTCGCGATTGCGGCCGATCATGTCGATGTTCAGCTGCGCGACGATCCGATCCATCGGCACCGTCGGATAGTCGGCAAAGTAACGCGATCCCCACAGCCCGCGTTCTTCGCCGGCGTGCCAGACGAAGATCAGCGAGCGCCGCGGCTTTGGTCCTTCAGCGAACGCTTTCGCGAGCGCCATGATCGCCACGGTGCCCGACCCATCGTCGTCTGCGCCGTTCCAGATGCGATCCTCTTCCGCGCCTGGGGTCACCCGCCCGGGCGCCCCCGCGCGCCGCGCACCGTTGTCGCCGCGCGTGACCTCGCCTTCCGCATAGCCGACGTGATCGTAGTGCGCGCCGAACGCGACGTAGGTGCTCTTCAGCTGCGGATCGCTGCCCTCGACCACGCCGACGATGTTCTGGGTGAGCTGGGTGCGGACGACTTGATAGTCGGCGTCCACGTTGAACGTGATTGTCGCGCCGGGCAGCCGAAACGACGGCAGCTCTTCCTGCGCGGAAGCCTGCCGCTTCAGCTCGTCGTACTTCACGGGCGCCTGGCTGAAGAGAAAAGTGAAGAACGCGTCGTTGGCGGTCACGGTGGGCGGCGCGGGCGCGTCGAGACGTTGAACCGTCGTGAAATCGGCCGCCGGCAGCGGCACGCCGCGCCCTCCTGCCGGCCCACCTGCTCCACCAGCCCCACCAGCCCCACCTGCCCCACCTGCCCTACCTGCGCCCCCGGCCTCCGAAACCGGCCCGATGCTCGCGGCGGCGCCGAGTTGCTCGGTCGCATAGCGGCCGCGTCCGCTCAGCACGCGGCGGAAGATGGCCTGATCGATGTTTTTCGGGCCGCTGGTCCCGAGCCAGATGACCACGGCGTTCTTCATGTCCTTGCCGCGAAAGTCCACGTGGCCGGCGCCCGGCGCGTCGAAGCCATAGCCGGCGAACTCCACACGCTCGACCGTCAACCGCCGCTTGCCGCCCATGTTCTTCGGAAACGTGATGCCGTCGCCGTCGGCGAAGGTGCGGGTCTCGCCGTTGACCGTCACGGAGACCGTCGAGCGGGAGGTGGTCTTCACACCGAGGACACGAACCGTCTGCAGATAAGATCCGTGGTCGCCCGCCGGTTTGACGCCCCAGGCGCGGAGGTGGTCCGAAACGTAGCCGGCCGCCAGCCCGAATCCGGCCGAGAATACGGCCCGTCCCTCGAGCTCATCCGAGGAGACATAGGTGAGCCAGTCGCGTAAATCGAGGCTTTTGATGGCCCCAATCCCGCCGCCGGCGGCCATCGTCCCGGCCGCCGCGACGAGCACCATGGCGGCCGCCCATCCCCGAACCGACCGTCGACGCCGCTCCATGCGCCCCCCTTGGCTAAACCCGGTGAAGGGCCTTACTATAGCCTTCGCTTGCACCATGACGGGAGTTCAGGTAAGGTTTTTCCCACTGAAACCGGCTGCCAGCGTGTGCGCCTCCCACCCCGCGCTTCCTTGCCCCCTTCGTCCCATATTAGGAGACAGTTGATTGGCCGTCCGTCTGTTCGTCGGTAATCTCGCCTACAGCACCACCGAAGCCGACTTGCGCACCTACTTCGGCGCCGTCGCGCCGCCGTCGCAAGTCGTGTTGCCGGTCGATCGGGAAACCGGCCGCCCGCGCGGGTTCGCCTTCGTCGAATTCATCGATCGCGCGCATGCCGAACAGGCGATCAAACAATTCAACGGGCAACCCTACAACGGACGTCCGCTCGCGGTCAGCGAAGCGCGCGCTCGAGAAGATCGCGGGCCGGGCGCTCCGCGCCCTGGCGGCTACTCCTCCGGCCCGAGACCGGCCGGCGGCGGGTTCGCTCCACGACCGGGAGGATTCGGCGGTCCACCGCGCCCCTTCGACGGCGGCGGCAGTTCCGCGCCCGGCGGCGCCGCGGGGCGCAGCCGGAACTTCGGTCCGGATGCGAAGCCGCAGCGCGGCGGCAACGCGAAGGGGAAGAA
>Ga0070665_100008621_pt1 | contig 10319 bp, 9 predicted proteins | sample KBSS13metaG_FD_65862 | JGI IMG/M metagenome (GOLD analysis project Ga0070665, IMG submission 65862) | Switchgrass rhizosphere microbial communities from Kellogg Biological Station, Michigan, USA - KBS S1-3 metaG | ecosystem: Host-associated > Plants > Roots > Rhizosphere > Soil ...
GCGATTCTGCTGATGGGCACCTCGTATCTGCTGGGACAGCTGACGGCCGGCCAGGACTTGAAGATCATGAAGGACCTCGGCCTGTCGGCGATGGCCGTGTTCGGCCTGTTCATGGCCGTCTTCATCGGGATTGGCCTGGTCTCGAAGGAAGTCGAGCGGCGGAGCATCTACAACCTGATGGCCAAGCCAATCCGGCGCCATCAGATCGTGCTCGGCAAATACGCCGGCCTCGTGTTGACGCTCACCGTCAACGTCGTGATCATGACGGCGGCGCTGTACCTGGTGCTCGGCTATGTCGGCTGGGGCGAGAACGAGTTCGCGAAGGCCGCCCGCGAGGCGCCCGCGCTCGATCCCGCGCTGCTCAAGGCGGTCGTGCTGATTCTCGTGCAGCTGATGGTCGTCACGGCGATCGCGACGTTCTTCTCGACCTTCTCGACGCCGATTCTCTCCGCCGCCCTGACCTTCGGGTTCTACGTGGCCGGCTACTTCAGCGCGGACCTCCGCAACTTCGATCAGGTCGTCGATTCGAAGGTCGTGCAGTGGACGGCGCGCGCGCTGTACTACGTGCTGCCGAACCTCGCGCCGTTCGACGTGACCGCGCAAGTGGTCCACGGCCTGCCGGTGACCTTCGGCTACATGGCCGTCACGATCGGCTACGGGCTGGTCTACATCGCGATGCTGCTCATCGGCGGCGCGTTGATCTTCTCGCGGCGGGACTTCAAATGACGCGAAGCCTCCGGGCGCCGGTCGTGTCGGGGCTCGCCGCCGTGCTCGTGTTGTTTGCCGTCGCGGTCTGGCTGCAGACGCTGCGGGACGGACGCTTCTCGCTCGAGACGAGCGACGAGGAAACGCTCTACCTGTCGCAGCGGGCCACGGGGCGCGTCGTGTTCGCCCAGCGTTCGCTGGCCTCGGATCTCTACTGGATACGGGCGATTCAGTACTACGGTGGTCGGACCAAGGAAGCCAAGGACCGCTTCTCGGACGCGCTCGAACCGCCGCCGGCTCTCGCCGCGAAAGCGCCGGTCACCTTCGATCTCCTCTATCCGCTGCTCGACATCGCGACGACGCTCGATCCCCGGTTCAACATCGCGTACCGGTTCGGGGCGATCTTCCTGTCCGAAACCTATCCCCATGGGCCCGGGCGCCCGGATCAGGCCGTCGAGCTCCTCGAGAAGGGCCTGCGGGCGATGCCCGACAAGTGGCAGTACTACCAGGACATCGGCTTCGTGTATTACTGGAACGTCCACGACTACCGCCGTGCCGCCGAGGCCTTCAAGCGCGGCGCCGAGGTGCCGGGTGCGCCGTGGTGGGTACAGTCGCTCGCGGCGACCACGCTCGCCAAAGGTGGCGACCGCGGGGCCTCGCGTCTGCTGTGGAAGCAGATCTTCGAGACCGCCAACAACGACTTCGCGCGCAACGCCGCGCGCACGAAGCTGCAGCAGCTCGACGCGATCGAGATCATCGAGCGCCTGCAGCAGGCCGTCGACGCCGTTATCAGCCGGTCCGGCGGCCAGGTGACCAACTGGGGACCGCTGATCAGCGCCGGCACGATACCCGGCGTGCCGCTCGACCCGGCCGGCGTCCCGTACGAATTGTCGTCTTCCTCGCGCGTCGAACTGTCCTCGCGCTCGCCGCTCTTCCCGCTGCCGATCGAGCCGGGCGCGCGGAGCGGCACGTGAGCGAGGCCGCGCTCGCGCTCGAAGCCGCCTACGTCACGCTGCTCGGCCTGCTGCTCGGCAGCTTCATGAACGTCTGCATCTACCGCCTTCCGCGCGGGCTCTCGCCGGTGCGGCCGCGTTCGGGCTGCCCGAAGTGCGGCCACATGCTCGCGTGGTTCGAGAACGTGCCAATCGTCAGCTACCTCGTGCTGCGGGGCCGGTGCCGCAAGTGCCGCACGCCCATCTCCCCGATGTACCCGATCGTGGAAGGCATCACCGGCGCGGTGTTCCTCGCCGGCTACCTCTGGTACGGGCCCGAGATGCCCCTCCTCCTGGTCTCGCGGCTGACGTTCGCCTGGGCGCTCATCGCCCTCTTCATCATCGATTTCGAGCACCAGATCCTCCCCAACGTGATCACCCTCCCGGGCATCGTCGTGGGCATCCTGTTCAACCTGCTCGGCGCCGGGCCCGGCTGGGTGGACTCGATCATCGGCGCGGCCGCCGGGGCGGGAGGTCTCTACCTCATCGCGGAGATCTACTACCGCGTCCGCCACGAGGAAGGGCTCGGGATGGGCGACGTCAAGATGCTGGGCATGATCGGCGCGTTTCTCGGGTGGAAGCCGATGGTGCTGACGCTCGTGCTCTCGTCGTTTCTCGGGTCCATTGTCGGCGTGTTCGTCCTCGTTTCGCGGAAGGAATCCCTCAAATACGCGATGCCGTTCGGCACGTTCCTGGCGGTGGGGGCGTTTATCGCTGCCGTGGCCGGCGACGCCATCCTCGACTGGTATCTCGGATTCTTCTGAGGCCCCATGACGCCTGCCGGCCAGCTGTTCCTGGGCCTGACCGCTATCGTGACGGTGCTTGTCGCCGTCCTCACGTTCGCCGTGCTGAAGTTCTTCACGGCGGCGCGCGACACGCGGGTCCGGACGAGGGAGGGCGGCGTGGAGACCGCGCTCCTATCGGCGGCCCTGCAGGACGCGGTCACCAAGCTGAAGGCGCAGGAGCGCGCGATGGCTCTGCGCGCCGAGGCCTCCGAGCGCCTGAGCGACGAGATCATCGCGAACCTCACCGCCGGCCTGCTGATGGTCAACCGGTCCGGCGAGGTGCAGATCGTCAACCCTGTCGGCCGGCGCCTGCTCAATCTCAACGAAGGCCCGCACCGGGGCGTCCACTACCGCCAGCTGCTGGCGCACGCGGAGCCGCTGGCCGCCATCATCGATCAAGGCCTGAGCACCGGGCGCACGATGATCCGCCGCGCGGTCGAGCTGCCGGGAGCCGCGGCGCCCTCGCTGCACCTGGGCCTCAGCGTGTCGCCCCTCGGCGACGACTCGTCGGCACCACACGGCGTGATTTGCCTCTTCACAGACCTCTCCGCGGTTGTGGCGCTCGAAGAGCAGGTCCGGCTCAAGGACAGCCTGGCGCGGGTCGGCGAACTGACGGCCGGCATCGCGCACGAGTTCCGCAACGGGCTGGCCACCATCCACGGCTACAGCCGCCTGCTGAACCTCGACGCGCTGCCGGAGCAGTTCCGTCCCTACGTTGAAGGCATTCGCGCCGAGACCGAATCGATGCGCGAAGTGGTGACCAACTTCCTGAACTTCGCGAAACCGGATCAGCCGACGCTGTCGCCGGTCGATCTCGGCGCCATCGCCGAGCGCGCGGCCGACGACCTGCGCGCCGACGCGCGCGCGCTGGCCGGCGACATCCGCGTCGAAGGCGAGTTCGCCACCATCGAAGGCGATGACGTCCTGCTCCGGCAGGCGTTCAGCAACCTGCTCCGGAACGCCATCGAGGCCTGCGCGGCGGCGTCGACCGCGCCGGCCGTTTCGGTGGAAGCGCAGATCGATCGCGCGCAGGGCGTGTGCACGGTGTCGGTCCGCGACAACGGCCCGGGGTTTCCCGAACACATGCGCGATCGGGTGTTTCACCCGTTTTTCACGACCAAGGCCCAGGGCACGGGCCTGGGCCTGGCGCTCGTGCAGAAGATCGTCGTCACGCACAACGGGCGGGTGTCGGCCGCCAGCGATCCCGCCGGCGGCGGGCGCATCACCATCGTGCTTCCCGTCGCAGAGCAGACGTAGCGTCCGCCTTCAGGCGGACGAGCAGTTTCCGCCATCCTGCCCGCAGGCGATAGCGCAGTTCCTGCTGTCGTCCCGATCTCCGAAAAGGTCCTCATCGCGAAATCGTTCGTGTTTCGACACTCACGCGCCGGCGCGCGGGCTGGAGCGCGCGTTGCACCTCCTCTTCGGCATGAACACGAAGACCGAATCGTTCGAGAGCGAATGCGGCTTCTCGCTGATCGAAGTCGTGATCGCCGCGGGCCTGGTCGCCGGCGCGTTCGCCGCGCTCGCGCAGGTGTTCGCGATCTCAATTGCCACCAACGCGGCGGCGCGCGGTGGTTCGGCCGCGACCGTGCTGGCGGTTCAGAAGATGGAGCAGCTGCGCGCGTTGCCCTGGAGCGCACGGGCTCCGGGCGTGGACTACCTCGATCGGGCCGGCAACGTCCTGGCCGAGGGCGGTGCAAGCCCGCCCGGAGCGGTGTACACGCGTCGCTGGTCTGTCGAGCTGTCGGGGGACGGAAACGAGATCGTACTGAAGGTTGGTGCGACAGGCGGACGCAACGCCTCGAAGCTGGTCACCATCCGGACGAGGCAGGCGCCATGACGCCGGCATGGCAAAGTCAGTCGGGGTTCTCCCTGCTCGAGGCGCTCGTCGCCACCACCATTACCTTGGCCGTCACGGCCGGCGTGTTCGCGGTCGCCGGTTCCCTGCAGGGAATCGCCGATACGCAGCCGGAGTTCGCCGACCTGCAGCAGCGGCTGCGCGTCGGCGTGGATGTGCTCCGTCACGATCTTCTGATGGCCGGCGCCGGAGCGTACGCCGGTACCGGCAGTGGAAGCCTCGTGGGGCGGTTCGCGCCCGTTCTGCCGTTTCGCCGCGGCGCCTCGGCGGCGTACGACGATGGAGCGGGCGTCTTCAACGCGAACACCGTCACGATTGTCTATGTGCCCTCGACCGCGTCGCAGACGACGCTTCGATCGGCACTGACCGACTCGTCCCGGGCCGCTCTCGATCCGGGCCCGGGATGTCCCACAGGCGACGCGGCGTGCGGCTTCAGGCCCGGGGCCGCTGCGGCTGTCTACGACGGCACGGGGGCCTTCGACGTGTTCGCCGTAACAAGCGTGGACACGGCTGGCGCGCTCGGGCTTCAGCACATGCAGCGCGGAGGGGCGGTGAAGGCCTATGCGGCTGGTTCGAAGATCGTGGAGGTCGTCAGGCATTCCTACTTCCTGGACGCGGTCGGCAGGCAGCTGATGCGCTACGACGGCCTGGCGTCTGCGAACGTCGTGCTGGAGAACGTCGTGAGCCTCGACTTTGAATATTTCGGCGAGCCCGCGCCTCCGGCGTTCTCGCATCCAGCCGTTGATCGGTCGGTCACATACGGGCCCGCGCCACCAGTTCCGGACGTCAGCCAGGCGCCCTGGCCGCCAGGTGAGAACTGCGCGTGGCAAATGGCCGGCGGCGAGCAGGTGCCGCGCCTGGCTTCCCTCGGATCGTCAGCGGAGGGCCTCGTGCGGCTGACGGCGGCGCAGCTCACCGACGGTCCGTGGTGTCCCGACGCCGGCAGCGACAGCCGGTATGACGCCGACTTGCTTCGCATCCGCACGGTTCGCACGATCATTCGCCTGCAGACCGGCAACGCGTTGCTGCGTGCCTCGCTGGCGAGCGGGCGAGGCGCGCTGTTCGCGAACCCCGGCACGGCGACGAACGCGTCCCGTACGGTGCTGGATCAGTCCATCCGATTTGATGTCACCCCGCGCAACATGAATCTGGGCAGGTGAGTCATGGCGGTCCTGAAGAAAACGAGCGCTGGCGCCAGACGGCGATTGGGCGACGAGCGCGGGATGGCGCTGCTCGTTGCCCTGATGGCGATTCTCCTTGTGATGGCGCTCGGAACCGCGCTGGCACTCGGGGCGAGCGTGGAGTCGACGATCACGAGAAACTTTCTCAACAGCTCGGGAGCGCTCTACGCCGCCGACGCGGGGCTCGAGCGGGCTGTCGGCGATTTGAAAGCGATCACGGACTGGAACGCTGTGTTGTCCGGCGCGGCTTCGTCGGCGTTTGCGGACGGGGCGCCGGCCGGCCCGCGGGCCCTGTCGGATGGCCGGCTCATCAACCTGGCGGAGATCGTCAGCCTGGCGAACTGCCGGCAGCTGAATCCCTGCACGAGCGCCGCGATGGATGCATCGACGGCCGACCGTCCGTGGGGTTCGAACAACCCCCGCTGGCAGCTGTTTGCATGGGGACATCTGAGCGGCCTGCTGCCGCCCGACGACGTCGAGCCGCCGTTTTACGTCGTGGTGATGGTCGGCGACGATCCGTCCGAGAACGATGGAGATCCATTCGTGGATGGTGCGGCCCCCTGCCCGCCCGCGGAGACAGGCGCGTGCAATCCTGGAACCGACCGGCTCGCGGTCCGCGCCGAGGCGTTCGGGCCGTTCGGCGCTCACGCGATTCTCGAGCTGACGGTTGGAAGGCGAGGCGCCGGCGAACGGTCGCCGGATTACCCGGATTACAATATCGGCGGCGATCAGGCAGCCGTTCGCATCCTGTCCTGGCGCGAGCTGAGGTAGACCCTGGCAGACGATCTGAACGGTTACGTCGTGTGCGCCAAGTGTGGCGCCCGCATCAGGGCGGATCGCGAATGGTGTCTGCGGTGCGAAGCGCCGCTGGTGCCCGCGCGTTCGCGTTCATCTGAGCTGCAGCTCCCGGCGTGGCTCAGGGCCCGCGGCGGCGGGACGCTGATCTTCGGCGCCGTCGGCGTGCTCGCTGTCCTGCTCGTGGGCTACACGATCTGGGATCGGTCCGCGTCGTCGAACGGCGATGCGGGGGCGAGGCCGGCGACTGCTCCCGCGGGCGGCGGTTCATCGACCGGAGCCGCGGCGCCTTCCGTCACGCTCTGGTCCGCCACGTCTCTCGACGCCAAAAAGAAAGGCGGCGCTGAACCCTCGGGTGCGGAGCTCGTTCGCTTCTCCCGCGCTGCGCAGCTCGGCCCTCGCAACTGGGCGTACCACTTCAACCTGGCCTACGCTCTCGGGCAGCGACAGAACTGGGACCGTGCGACCAGTGAATATCGAATCGCCGCCGGCCTGTACGCGACCGATGCGGCCACTCAGTGCAACCTCGCGACTGCGCTCCAGAAAAAGGGCGACGACGCCGCGGCGATTCCGGTGTTCGAGAAGGCTGTGCAACTGGCCCCTGCCGAACCGTCGTGCGATCTGGCGCTGGCCACAAGCCTCGAGAAGGAAGGCCGCGACGCGGACGCCCGGCGCGAGTATCAGCGGTATCTGGATCTGGCGCCGTCCGCGCCCGATGCCGACAGCGTGAAGTCCCATCTGGCGTCGCTCGGCGCCGGCCGTTCGTAAGGGGCAGGCCCTCATGTGAGGGGAAGTTCGAGCCGATACGATCTATCGCCATGCGTCCATTTTCACAGCGTTGTCTGGTCGTCGTTCTGGCCGTGTCGGGATGGGCAGGATTGTCCTATCCTGTTCACGCACAGGGACTTGGAGACATAGCTCGCCAGGAGGAAGTGCGGCGGAAGGACATCAAGGCCCCGGCCAAGGTCTACACGAACAAAGACCTCGGTTCGGTGCCGGAGTCCTCGAGCGGCACCCTGTCGGCCCCCGGTCCGGCCCCGGCGGCGCCCACCGAGACCGCCAAGGCGGACGACAGCAAGGACAAGGACACCAAGGACCCGAAGAAGGGCGAGGCCTACTGGAGCGGGCGCAAGAAGGACCTGCTGTCGAAGCTCGACACCGACCAGACGCTCGCCGACGCCCTGCAAAGCCGGCTCAACGCGCTCAACACGGACTTCATCAACCGCGACGATCCGGTCCAGCGCGCCGGCATCGACCGCGAGCGGCAGAAGACGGCGAGTGAGCTCGATCGCATGAAGAAGAGCGTCGCCGACACCAAGAGAGCCCTCAGCGATCTCGACGAAGAAGCGCGCAAGGCTGGCGTCCCAGCCGGCTGGTTGCGGTGAGCCCACGCCCGCGAGGGGCCGCTCCGCCGATTCTGCTGGTGGAGGACAAGGACTCGCTGCGGACGATGCTGCGCCTCGCACTCGAGGCGCAGGGGCACTCGGTCATCGAAGCGCGCGACCAGCCTGAAGCGGTGGCCGCCCTGGAAAGCACGCGTCCGGGCATCGTCCTTTCCGACCTCCGGCTCCCCAACGGGGACGGTTTCGGCGTCCTCCGGGCCGCCAAGGAACTCGATCCCGAGATGCCCGTCATCGTCATGACGGCATTCGGCAGCATCCAGGACGCCGTCTCCGCGATGCGCGAAGGCGCGTTGGACTTCCTTGCCAAGCCGGTCGATCCCGATCATCTGCTGCTGATGGTCGAGCGTGCGCTTGCGCAGCGCCGCCTGGCGACCGAGAACATCCTGTTGCGCGAGGAGCTCGCCGCGCGGCGCGGCGCGCCGCAAATCATCGGAGAAGACCCCGGGCTGCACCAGGTGACGATCGCGCTCCAGCGGGCCGCCGGAACCGATACGACGGTGCTGCTCGAGGGCGAGAGCGGCACGGGCAAGGAGCTGTTCGCCCGCGCGCTCCACATGCTCAGCCAGCGCGCCGACGGCCCGTTCGTCGCGATCAACTGCGCGGCGATCCCGGAGAACCTGCTCGAAACGGAGCTCTTCGGCTACGAGAAGGGCGCGTTCACGGGCGCCGCCAACCGGAAGCCCGGCAAGTTCGAGCTCGCGCACCGGGGCACGCTGTTCCTCGACGAGATCGGCGAGCTTCCGCTGGCGCTGCAGGCGAAGATCCTGCGCGCGCTCGAGGCCAAACGGTTCGAACGCGTCGGCGGGACGGTCCAGCTGCAGGTGGACGTGCGCGTCGTCGCGGCCACCAACCGCAACCTGAAGGCCGCGGTGGCCGCGCGCCAGTTCCGCGAGGATCTCTTCTTCCGGCTGTCGGTGTTCCCGATCACCATTCCGCCGCTGCGCGATCGTCCCGACGATATCGGGATGCTGGCCACGCACTTCATCGAGCGCTTCAGCCGCGACCAGAACAAGAAGCCGATGATGCTGGCGCCCTCCGCGATCGAAGCCATGGCGGCGTATCCCTGGCCGGGCAACGTGCGCGAATTGCAGAACTGCATCGAGCGGGCAGTCATCCTGACCGAGGGCGATACGATTCACGCTCGACACCTGAACCTGTCGTTCAAGGACGCGGCGCCCGCCGTCGACGAGAGCCCCTGGTCGCAGATCGACTTGTCGGGAACGCTTGCCGTCGCCACGCAGCGCGTGGTCGCCGAGGTCGAGCGCCGGAAGATCGAGCAGGCGCTCAAGGAAGCCGGGGGCAACCGTGCCAGGGCCGCCGACGTCCTTCAGGTCGGATTCAAGGCTTTTACCGCGAAGCTGCGGGAATACGGTCTCGACGCTACTTCCTGAAGCCGAGGCGGGTCAGCGCCGCCTTGATTTCCTTCTCCGTCACATCGTTGACGATAGACGTGCCGCCGATGCCTGTCGGCAGGACGAAGTGCAGCCGTCCCGCGACGACTTTCTTGTCGTGCCGCATGGCCTCGAGCATTTTGGCGCCGGAGAGGTCCGCGATCGGCGGCAAGGGGCCGAGCCGGGTGATCAGGCCCGCGAGCGCCTCGCGATCAGCCGCCGGCATCACGTTGCGCCGCGCGGCGATCTCGGCGGCGACCAGCATGCCGTAGGCCACGGCCTCTCCGTGCCTGAACCGCTTGTACTTCGTCACGGCCTCGAGAGCGTGGCCGGCCGTGTGGCCGAAATTCAGAATCCGCCGGAGCCCCGCCTCTTTCTCATCCGCGGCGACGACGCTGGCCTTGATCTGGCACGATTCGGAGATGATCGCGGTGAGGGCCGCCGGCTCGCGATCGAAGATCGGGTTGAGATCGCGGCCGATCCGTTCGAAGAGCCCCTGGCTCGACGTCACGCCGTACTTCACGACCTCGTAGAGGCCGGCCCGGAACTCGCGCCTCGGCAGCGTGCCCAGCACGGACGGATCGACGATCACGGCATGCGGCTGATAAAACGATCCGATGAGATTCTTGCCGAGCGGGTGGTTGACGCCGACCTTGCCGCCGACGGCGCTATCCACCTGCGCGAGCAGCGTCGTCGGCACGTGTACCAGGGGGATGCCGCGCAGGTAGGTCGAGGCCGCGAACCCGGCCATGTCGCCGATGACGCCGCCGCCGAACGTCACGAGCGTCGACCCGCGTTCCGCCTCGGCCTTGACCAGCGCGTCGTAGACCCGGGTGACCGTCGCGAGCTGCTTGAACCGTTCGCCGTCGGGGATGAGAATCGGCTCCACGCCATGCGTGGCCCGCGCGACGCGCGCCCCGTGGAGCCGCCACACCGCAGGACTCGACACCACGAAACGGCGGGCGGGGACCTTGAGCTCGTCGAGCAGCCGCCCCAGCCTGTCGAGGGCGCCGTCGTCGATCGTGATCGTGTAGGCGCGGGACGGAGTAGGGACGTCGATGCGGACAGGCGGCATGAAGACCGGATGGTAGGATAACACCGCGTGCATCTCTCCCCGGATTTCATCGTCATCGGCAGCGGCATTGCCGGGCTGCGGGCGGCGATCGCGCTCGCGCCCGTCGGCCGCGTCCTGATCCTCACCAAGGCCGA
>Ga0070665_100008622_pt1 | contig 10319 bp, 11 predicted proteins | sample KBSS13metaG_FD_65862 | JGI IMG/M metagenome (GOLD analysis project Ga0070665, IMG submission 65862) | Switchgrass rhizosphere microbial communities from Kellogg Biological Station, Michigan, USA - KBS S1-3 metaG | ecosystem: Host-associated > Plants > Roots > Rhizosphere > Soil ...
GCCGCACACGATGTCGACCGAGCCGGGCTTGAGCCGCTGCGTATCGGCTGCGCCGTCCGAGTTCGTGTCGAGCACGCCGACCGGCGCGCCCATCGCGACGTTGCCGCAGCCGCTCGCGATCTGACAGATGCACGTGAGGTTCGAGCCGGTGCACGACAGGGACAGCGCGTCGCTGTTGACCGCGCACTTCGCGATGTCATCGGGCGTCGCGTCGTCGGGGACGTCGCCCCACGGCGACGGGTTGCCGCCGGCGTCGAGCACGACGTTGTCACGGCACTGGATCTGCTCGAGGCGATTTCCGCGCAGCAGCTGATCCATGATGATGAAGATCGTCTGACCCGCGGCGGCAGCGGTGGTCACCGCGTGCTCCATGCCCGGGTCTTCCGTCGGCAGCGTGCCGAACGCGAACACGTCGGGCAGCGGGTTGCTCGTCCCGTCCGCGTTGATCACGCGCTCGGTCATCAAGACCTGCGCGATCTCGGGCGGCCCCGACGTCACCAGATCGGTGTTGCTACTCGTGTCGACGCAGCCGCCGAGCGCGATTCCGACTACGACAAAGATCCCGACGCGAGCAAACATGGAGCCCTCGGTGTAGCTGGAGCAACAGCAGTGAGACAAATCGCCCGCTTGTACTGAGATCGTGGCGAATCTGTCAAGGTCTTCCAGGCGTTGTATCAGATACGGTTCACCGTCCGAGCCGCGTTTCGGATGACGGCGCGTGACAGGACCGCCCCGCGCGGATCACGCGGGCTGTCGCAGCGACAACGATCACGTCGTCTGCGAGCTACTTGGGCTGGTCTTCTTTGACCTTGAGCGCGACTTTGATCTCGTCGTGGTTCACGTCGGCGGCGAGACTGCGGATCGTATCCATCGTCTCGACGACGTCCTTCCACGGGACCTCGTTCTCGAAGTCGACGAAGACAACCTTCTCGGTACCGGAGTGCAGCGCGTCGAGCTTGGGACGCAGCGTCTTGGCGAGGTCGATGGCCTGGATCGGCATGTCCTTGTCGCCGTCGTTGAACACGAGCGACAGGTCCTTCTTCACGGTGACCGTGAGCATGGACGCGTTGGGATCCGGCATCTCCTTCTGGTTGTCGATCTTTCGCGGGACCTCGAGCGTCTCCATCTTCATCATGACCGGCATGATCACGAGGAAGATGATGAGGAGCACGAGGAGCACGTCGATGAGCGGCGTGACGTTGATCTCGCTCTGGACGCTGCCCGGCTTGCCGCCGCCCGTTGACATGCCCATGGCTACTTCTCCTCCGATTCCTTAGCGATCGCGAGATCGATCGACTGCATCGCCATCTCTTTGTTGAGATAGGAGATGACCGGGAAGACCTTGTCGTACGTCACCATCGAGTCGGCCTTGATGTACACGCGGCCGACCGCATCCGGGTTCTTGGGCGCGTTCCACGCCGCCTGGACCTGGTTGGCCATCTCCTTGAGCGTCGACTCGCTGACCTGGCCGAGCTTGTTCTTCTCGACGAACAGGTTGCCATCGAGGTCGATGGAGATGACCGGCTGCATCTTGTCCTTCTCTTGCGAGAAGTTCTTCGCCTTCGGCAGCGAGAGGTCCTTGCCGCGCCCCATCACCATCGTCATGAGCATGAAGATGATGAGCAGCACCAGCATGACGTCGACGAGCGGCGTCACGTTGATGTCGTTGCGCACGTGATCGAGGTGGGCCTTCTTTCCAGAAAGCCGCCAGCGACGGTGCGGGTGTCCGGCGCGAGCCGACACTGTTAGTTCCGGCCCTCTTTGAGCACGTAGTCGATGAACTCGCTCGACACGTCGTTCATGTCGATGACGTACTGCTCGACGCGCGACGTGAAGTAGTTGAACGACATCGCGCCGATGATCGCGATGCCGAGACCGAGCGCGGTCGACACGAGCGCTTCCGAGATCTTCGGGCCGATCTCGGTGATCGTCACGCTGTTGCCCTTGAGGAGCTGGAAGGTTCCGAGGATGCCGACGACCGTGCCGAGGAGGCCGATGAACGGCGTCGCCGAGGCGACGGTGCCGAGGTACGCGAGGCCCTTGCGAAGGTTCGCGGTCTCGCGCTCTTTCACGCGCTCGAGCGCGCGGTTGACCGAGTCGACCAGGTCGAAGTCGCCGACGTCATCCGGTCCGTCCGTCTTCAGCGCCTCGCGGCCGCGAATCAGCGCATCGAGGCCCGACTCCATGACCTTGGCGACCGGGCTCTTGCCCGAGTGGTGAGCGGCCTGCAGCGCCTCGTTGACCTTGTGCTGCTGGAGGTAGCCGCCGAGTGCCTGGACGTACTTGATGCTCTGATCGCTCGCCGCGCGGAACGTCAGGATGCGCTCGACGATGATGTAGAACATGAACACGGACATCAAGATCATCAAGATCGCGATGCCCTGAACGATGATGCTCGCTTCCTTGAAGATCTGTACGAGGTCGAGTCCCATGGCACTTTCCTGGTCTGAGTTGCTGTCCGTATCGCGAAGCTAGTGCTGTGAATAGATGAACGTGACGGCGGTGCACACCGGCACGGCCTTGCCGTTGACGTTGAACGGGCGATAGCGCCACGACCCGCGGATCGTCGAGCTGATCTTGCTGTCGTACGAGGCGAAGCCGGTCGACTTCACCATGTTGACGGTCGAGATCTCGCCGCCGACGGTGATGCAGATCTTGAACGAGCCGACGACGCGGTCCTTGCCCGAGCGGTTGATCTCGGTCGCGGTCACGGTATCGGGCCGGATGTCTTTTTCACCGGCGATGCGCGACGCTTCGAGCGCGGTCGGCGGCACCAGCTGCGGCGGCGTGGGCGGAGGCGGCGGAGGCGGCGGAGGCGGCGGCGCACCGACGACACCACCGACGACACCGCCGGCAACGCCGCCCTCTTCGCCACCGATCTCACCGTTCGGATCGCCCTTCTCCTCGACCTGCGGCGCTTCCTGCTTCTCGATCTTGACCGGCTGGACGATGTCCTTGACCTTGATCTTCTTCGGCTGGATCTGGACGTCGTGCGGCTTGGCGCCGCCCGGCGGAGGTGGCGGCGGCGGCGGCGGCGGCGGCGCGACGGCGAGGTCGATCGTCGTCTTCGGGCGGTCGAGCATCTCGACGTCCCAGATGGTCTTGATCCACATCACCAGGAACAGGCCGATGTGGAAGATGACCACGCCCATGAGCAGCGGGCCGGCCCACGGCGGAGCCTTGCGGTTCTTGGCAGCTTCGAAGTTGCCGAACATGTGCCCGGCCATCGGCGCGGGCGCTCCGGGATCGCGGTAGGGCGAGTTCATCGTCGACATCGGCAGCGTTCTCCTTGGGACGAATCAGCCGCCGGTCTTGGCCGGGTTCGGGTTGGTGGTTGCAGCGCCCGGAGAGGCCGGTGCAGCTGGAGCTCCGCCCGCGGCAGCCTTCGCCTTCTCTCTGAGAACGCGCGACTGAGCCAGGAGATCTTGGGCGGCTGCACGGTCGATCGACGCTGCCCACGAGGGGCCTTGCGCCGCGCCGCGGAAATTCGTGATCGACGCCATCAGCCCGAGAGGCTTGGGGTTATCCGGCTCGAGCGAGGCGGCGTGCTGGAGCGCGCCGATGCCGCGATCCGCGATGTCGATGCTGTCCACGCGGCTGAGCGTGTGCGAATTCAGCTTCGACCACGCGACGTTGCCGATGAACTGGTAGGCCGCGACCTTCGCGGACGTCTCGGTCGAGATGTCGGCCACCTTCAGGTACCACTCGATCGAGTCTTTCCAGCGGTTGGCCTTGAGGTTGATGCCCGCCAGGTTGCCCATGATCTGGGGATCGTTCGGCTTCGCGGCCCCCATGTCGCCCCAGTACTTGAGCGCCTTCTCGTACTGCGACGAATCGATCCAGACCTGCGTCATCAGCGCGCGGGTCTCGTCGTCCTTGGGGGTGGCCTTGAGCCACTCGGAGAACTCGTTCGCGGCGTCATCGGCGAGCACGTTGTTGGGCAACGCGCAGAGGTCGACCTTCTGGCAGGTGAAGCTCGACGCACAGACGTTCTTCGCGTCGCACTCCGGGAACGTGTGATCGCCGGCCTTGATGCAGACCTGCTTGTTCACCGTCTTGACGTTCGGGATCGACTGGCAATCGAACGAGCCCGAGACATCGAGCAGCACGTCGCCTTCGGCGCCCGGCTTGAACACTTTCGAGAACGCGAGCCCGAGGTTGTAGTGGATCGTCGGGACGTCCTTGACCGCGGCCAACGCCTTTTCGTACTGCGCGACGGCATCGACAAAGCGCTGCTCGCGGAACGCGGCGTTGCCTTTGCGGTTGCGGCTACGTCCGTCGAGCTGCTCGCAGCCGCTGGTTACAGCGACGACGAGGAGCAGGCTCGCGACTAGGCCGGTCCGCATGAGGCGCGCGACTATACATATGTGGGTGGGGGGCATCAACCGCCTTCGCCACTTGAGGTCTACTACCAAAATCCTCGACGCTGGCAGCGATTCCGTGACACCAGCTTACGAGCTGCGCAGCCGGGGAAGCACCGCGACATCTCCCGAACGGATGCGGTGGACTCGACCGTCATCGCTCTGCAGGAGCAAGGCGCCGTCGTCGTCGAGCCCGGCGAGCGTGCCGACGAGCTCGCCGGCGCGCAGCACCAGGTCCCGCATCATGCGGTCGCGCCACGCGGGCGCGATCGCGGCGATGCCCGCGCCCACGTATCGATCGATCCAGGTCTCGAGCTGCGCGCACAATCGCGCGATGAAGCGTTCGCGATCGACGTTACCGATCGCGGTCGCGGTATCGAGCTCCGGCGTGGTCGCGAGGTTGACGCCGATTCCAGCGATCACGACCTCGAGCCGGCCGGCCTGGCTCTGCGCCTCGACCAGCACGCCCGCGAGCTTCTTGCCGCGCACATATAGATCGTTGGGCCACTTGAGCTCGGCCGGCGCGCCGAATTCGCGCGCGGCATCGCATGCGGCCACGCCGATCGCGAGCGTCAGCGGCGGCACGTCGGCGGGGGCGATCGCGGGGCGCAGCACCGCGGACAGGTACAGGCCGCCGGGCGGCGACACCCACGCTCGGCCGTCGCGGCCGCGTCCGGCGGTCTGGCGCTGGGCGATCACGATCGTGCCGTGCGCGGCGCCGGCGCGTGCGAGCGCCGCGGCCTCGTCGTTGGTCGATCCGCACTCGATCAGATCGATGCGCCGATGGCCGAACCAGCTAGGCGCGGACATCGAGCCCGATGTCGACCGCGGGCGCCGAGTGCGTGAGCGCGCCGACCGAGATCAGATCCGCGCCCGCACGTGCGTAGTCCGCGATCGTCGCGAGCGTGATGCCGCCCGAGACTTCGACGAGCACGCCGCGGGTGTGCGCCCGCGCGGCCGCGACCTCGACCTGCGCCGCCGTCATGTTGTCGAGCAGCACGACGTCGGCCGAGGCCGCGAGCGCCTCGTCGAGCTCGCCGAGGTTGGTGACCTCGACCTCGATGCGCAGCGGATGCGGCGCCTTCTGCTTCGCCGCCTCGACCGCAGCGCGCACCGAGCCGCACGCCGCGATGTGGTTGTCCTTGATCAGCACGCCCGAGCCGAGATCGAAGCGATGGTTGCCGCAACCGCCGGCGAGCACCGCGGCCTTCTCGAGCACGCGAAACCCGGGCGTGGTCTTGCGCGTATCGATCACGCGCGCCTTGGTGCCGGCGACCGCGTCGGCGTAGCGCTTGGCGATCGTCGCGACGCCCGACAGGCGCTGGATGAAGTTGAGCGCCGTGCGCTCGGCCGAGAGCACGCCGTGCGCCGGGCCGCGCACGGTGACGAGCACCGCGCCGCGATCGACGCGCGCGCCATCGGGCGCATGGATCTCGAGCTGCGTGCGCGGCTCGACCATCGCGAACACCGCGCACGCGACGTCGATGCCGAACGCGACGACCGGCTCGCGCGCAACCATCTCGGCGGTGATCGTGGGGCCGTCGCTGCCGACCGTGATCTGCGAGGTGACGTCGCCGCGGCCGAGATCTTCGTCGAGCGCGAGCTCGATCAGACGGCGAACGGCGGGAATCGTGGCGAGGCCGCTCAGCTGATGCATGCGGCGAAGCTAATCACATCCAGCGCTGGATCGCCCAGCCCTTGCGGCGCGCGTGACGGCCGAGCCGCGCGTCGGGGTTGACCGCGATCGCCGTGCCGACCGCCGACAGCATCGGCAGATCGTTGTAGCTGTCGCTGTAGAAGTAGCTGTCGGCCAGGCTCACGCCCTCGCGCGCGGCCCACGCCTTCGCGAGCGTGACCTTGTGCTCGCCGAAGCAGTACGCGCTCGCGCGGCCGGTGAACGTGCCGGTGCCGTCGACCTCGAGCTCCGACGCGAGCACGTGCTCGATCGCGACGCCCTTGGCCACCGGACGCGCCGCGTAGATCGTCGAGCCGGTCGCGAGCACGACGGTGTGGCCGAGTCGCCGGTGATGCTCGACCGCGACGCGCGCCGCCGGCGCGACGTACGCCGCGACGTGATCGCGGTACCAGATCTCGCACTTCGCGATCATCTCGGCCTCGAGATCGCCCTCGAGCGTGCGCGCGAGCCGTGCGAACACGGACTCCATGTCGAGCACCGCGAGCTTGTACAGGGTGCTCCAGTAGATCGCCTTGGCGACCATCGTCGCCGGCAGCTCGCCGCGCTTGTACAGAAAGCGCGTCCAGCTCATGCCGCTGTCGACGCACAGGAGCGTCCGATCCATGTCGAAGAACGCTGCGGCGGTCATCGCAAGATGGAGAGGTTTAGCAGCTGAATGAGAATGTTCGAGCAGCCGTGGGTCACGGTCGAAGCGAGAATCGACCCGGTCGCCGAGCGCATCCACCCGAACAACAGGCCCGGGAAGAAGATCGCGAGCTCGCGCGGGTCGCCGTTGTATCTCGGGAGATGGATCAGGGCGAACGCGACCGACGACAAAACCAGCGCGAGCCCGACCCCGCCTCCGAGGAGTCGCCGCTTCGGAGGGAACCGGCGCTCGAGCAGCTCGAGCAAGAACCCGCGAAAGAACAGCTCCTCGGGCAGCGCGACGACGACGAGCTGCACGAGGCAGAACTCGGCGAAGTCCCACCAACCTTTCCACAGCGACGACGTACTCGGCGCGTGCACGCCGCCGAGCCCGGCGTAGTGCGAGCACATGTCGCGCGGCACGAGATGGGCGAGCAGCTGCGAGTGACACGCGATCTCGTAGAACGCGAAGTAGCCGAGCGCGAACAGCGGAAAGATCGCGGCGATCGCGCCGAACGCGTACGCGAGATCGCGGCCGAGCCGCTCGATCTTGAAGCCGTAGTCCTCGAGCTCCTCGTGCCGCCGCCAGCCGACGTACACCGGTGCGTACAGGAACAGCACGGCGACCAGCGCGCTGCCGAGGTGACCGATCCACGGCAGCGTGATGTTGACGTGGACGAGGATCGCGACGAGCACGAGCGCGATCGCCCACGTCGCGAGCGCGTCGCGTCCCGCGTGTTCCGGCGATCGCGTCACGTTACTGACGCACGGGCTCGAACGAGCCGGTCACGACCGTATCCGCGAGCACGGGCGCCGCGAGCTCGGAGAGCAGCGTCATGTCGCCGCCGACCGCATCGCTCGAGGTGTAACCCCATGCCTGAATATACGCGGTCGTCTCGACCGGAGCTTGGATCACCATGAACAGGCCGTTGCCGCTCGACATATCCGACACGTTGTGGCGCACCGGCAGCGGCATCTTGCTTGGCGAGAAGTAGAACGCCTGCGCGCCATCGATCGGCGTCGGCGTCTTCGAGGTCGACGAGATCGTCACGACGAAGTTCGACATCGTGCGCGCCATGCAATCGCGGACCGCGCCGGCGACCACGCCCGTGCCCATCACGCGGGTCTCGCCGATCAGCGCCGGCAACGTCGTGGCGGTCTCGCCCGACACGCTCTGGATCTCGGGCAGCATCTGCGTCGCCATGCTCGGATCGACCTTCTGATTGAGCAGGAACGTCGGATACTGCGCGGTGGCGGTCATCTCGAAGCCGAATCGAGTGGTGCCCGTCGGCACCGTCACCGTGACGGCGCCGCTGCCGTCGGCGGTCGTGGTCGCGAACGGCGCCGTGTAATCGAGATCCTGGAACGCGATGACGGCCGCGCTGCCCACGGCCTTCTGAGTCTGGAAGTCGTTGACCACCGTCGACAGCATGACGTCGAGCGTGGTGGGCATGTCGCTCGACGGCGTGCCGAGGCACGATAGGTCGGCTGGTCCGTTGTCGGTCCAGGTGCCGTCGGAGCCTTGCGTGTTGGCGTGGACCGCCATCACCGGCTTGTCGAACCCGGCGCTGCCCGGCCCGGCATCGACGGTCGTCATGCCCTTGCTGCCGCCGCCGCCACACGCGGCGACGAGCACGATTGCGAGTGAAAAGCGCATCGCTACTCCCGCGCAGCGTTTTCACAAACGGCGCGGTCGATTGCAACCATTTCCGTTCGGCGGTAACCAGCCAAGCATGGAGATTGGGAAGATCCGTGAAGTCCTGGGCGATGCCGCGCCGCTGCTCGATCACACGTGCAAGACGATTTCGAAGAATGCGCTGACGCTGCCGTCGCCGCGCTACATCGACGACGTCTTCACGTACACCGATCGCAACACCCGCGTCCTCGGCGCGTATCAGACGATGATGAGCCACGGCCGGCTCGCGAACACCGGCTTCACGTCGATCTTGCCGGTCGATCAGGGAATCGAGCACTCGGGCGCGGCGTCGTTCGCGCCCAACCCGATGATGTTCGATCCCGAGAACATCGTGAAGCTCGCGATCGAAGGCGGCTGCAACGCGGTCGCGTCGACGTTCGGCGTGCTCGGCGCGGTCGCGCGCAAGTACGCGCATCGGATCCCGTTCATCGTCAAGCTGAACCACAACGAGCTGCTCTCGTATCCGAATACGTCGGATCAGACGATGTTCGGCAACGTCAAGCAGGCGTTCGACATGGGCGCGCTCGGCGTCGGCGCGACGGTCTACTGGGGCGCGGAAGTCTCGCGCCGCGAGCTCCAGGAAGTGTCGGCGGCGTTCGCGCACGCGCACGAGCTCGGCATGTTCACCGTGCTGTGGTGCTACGTCCGCAACGACGCGTTCAAGAGCAAGTCCGGCGACCACAACGTGTCGGCCGATCTCACGGGTCAGGCAGATCACCTCGGCGTGACGATCCAGGCCGACATCATCAAGCAGAAGCTGCCGGAGAATAACGGCGGCTACACGGCCCTCCCCGGCTTCGGCAAGACCGACAAGCGCGTCTATTCGGAGCTGACCACCGACAACCCGATCGATCTCACTCGCTGGCAGGTCGTCAACGGCTACATGGGCCGCATCGGGCTCATCAACTCGGGTGGCGCGTCGGGCGCGAACGACATGCAGGACGCGGTCAAGACGGCCGTCATCAACAAGCGCGCGGGTGGCATGGGCCTCATCGCGGGCCGCAAGGCGTTCCAGCGCCCGTTCAAGGACGGCGTCGACCTGCTCCACGCGATCCAGGATGTCTACCTGTGTAAGGAAGTGACCGTGGCGTGACCCGGGCTTAACCGTTCGCAAGACCCTAGCGCAGCGCGTGCGCGGTAAGGTGGAGGCGTCCGATGCCTCGACTCGGCGAGCTCCTCCTGGCGGCGGGTCTGCTCGACGCCGATAAGCTCGAACAGGGCCTGCGCGCGCAGATCGTCTGGGGCGGCCGGCTCGGCACCAACCTCATCGAGCTCGGCTTCCTCGATCTCGATGATCTGTCGCGCACGCTCGGCAAGCTGCACGGCGTGCCGGCGGCGCTCGCGCGGCACTTCGACAAGGCCGATCCGACACTCCAGCGCCGGATCCTGCCCGAGCTCGCCGACAAGCACTCGTTCGTGCCGCTCGTCGAGCTCTCCGACGGCCAGATCGCGATCGCGTGCATGGACCCGCCGAGTGCGACTGCGCTCGCCGAGATCGCGCACGAGCTCGGCATCGCGCCGTCGCAGCTCGTGGTGTCCGTCGCCGCCGAGCAGCGGATGCGCTACCAGCTCGAGCGCGTCTACAACCTCGCGCGCGCCGCCCGATATCTGCGCTCGCGTGGCAAGTCGATCCCGCCGTTCCCCGAGTTCGGCGATTTCTCGTCGGAGGCCGACTCCGACGTCGAGATCCCGATCGAATGGGACGTCCCTGCTCCGGCGCCCGCGCCACCGCCGCCGGCCCCGGTGGCGGAGCGGACGCCGAATCAGCCCGACGCACTCGCCGCGCTGATCGATCGCGCGATCGCCGCGACACCGACCGAGAGCGAGCCCGCCGGCCGCGAGCGCCGGACCTACGTCAAGACGCTCGCCGACGACGCCCCGCCGCCGGCCAACGCGCTCGGCCGCATCGCGATTCGCCGCGTCGCGATCGACATGCGCGGTG
>Ga0070665_100008623_pt1 | contig 10319 bp, 11 predicted proteins | sample KBSS13metaG_FD_65862 | JGI IMG/M metagenome (GOLD analysis project Ga0070665, IMG submission 65862) | Switchgrass rhizosphere microbial communities from Kellogg Biological Station, Michigan, USA - KBS S1-3 metaG | ecosystem: Host-associated > Plants > Roots > Rhizosphere > Soil ...
CCGCCGGACAAGTTCCTCCCCGTGCCGATCTGGCCGTACGAGCGTCTCGAGCGCTGGCACTACCTCTCGTTCCTGAAATCGCCGTCCACACTCGAAATGCTCGAGCGAATCCAACGCACGGCCTCGACGCCCGAGCGACTCGAAGCCTTTCTGCTGCTGATCAAGAACGAGCTCGGCTACCAGCTCCACGAAGCGGTGCAGAGGACGAAGTTCGCGCTGTCAACCTCTGAGACCGCGGAATTCGCGTTCGAGTCAGGGCCGGTGACGATCCGCAAGCCGATCGCTCGCGCCGACTTCGAGAAATGGATCGGCGAGGAGATCGCCGCGATGTCGGCGTGCGTGGATCGATTGATGGCTGCCTCCGGGCTCGCCTTCTCCGACATCGATCGCGTGTTTCTTACCGGCGGCTCCTCGTTCGTGCCGGCGGTGCGACGGATCTTCATCGAGCGCTTCGGGGAGACGAAGGTGACCGGCGGCGAGGAGTTGACGTCCGTCGCTACCGGGCTGGCGTTGAGGGCGCGTGAGCAGTGGCCGGCTGATCGAGATCCGGCAGAAACGCCGTCAACAGCCCGATGAGCGGCAGGTAGGCGCACAGCCGGTAGACGAACTCGATGCTGGTCGCGTCGGCGAGCCGGCCGAGCGCGGCCGCTCCGAGGCCGCCCATGCCGAACGCGAAGCCGAAGAAGATGCCGCCAATCGTCCCGACCCGGCCGGGGACGAGCTCCTGCGCGTACACGAGGATCGCGGAGAACGCAGACGCGAGGATCAATCCGATCGCTACGGTCAGGATGCCGGTCCAGAACAGGTTGGCGAACGGCAGCGCGAAGGTGAACGGGAACACGCCGAGGATGGATCCCCAGATCACCCACTTCGGGCCGATCCGATCGCCGATCGGCCCGCCGAGAATCGTCCCCGCGGCGACCGAGCCAAGGAACACGAACAGGTGCAGCTGCGCGCTCGGCACCGAGACGCCGAAGCGGCTGATCAAGTAGAACGTGTAATAGCTGCTGAGGCTCGCGAGATAGAAATACTTCGAGAAGATCAGCACCGCCAGCACGAGGAGCGCGCCCACGACGCGGGCGCGTGAGAGCCCGGCCCGCGGCTCCCATCCCGTCTGCGGCACACGATGCTTGGCCGGTGGGCGGTGATGCGCGGACCAGTGGCCGACCTGGAGCAGCAGCGCCATCGCGACGACCGCAATCAACGCGCACCATGCGAGGCTGGCCTGCCCGTGCGGGACGACGACGAAGGCGGCGAGCAGTGGGCCGAGCGACGAGCCGAGATTGCCGCCGACCTGGAACACCGACTGCGCAAGGCCGTGCCGCCCGCCGGACGCCATCCTCGCGATGCGCGACGATTCCGGGTGGAACACCGACGAGCCCACGCCGACGAGCCCCGCCGCGATCAGAATGGCCGCCAGCGTCCCGGCGATCGAGAGCAGGAGCAGACCGACCATCGAAAAGCCCATGCCGAAGACGAGCGAGTACGGCATCGGCCGGCGATCGGTGTACATCCCCACGACCGGCTGCAGCAGCGAGGCCGTGAGCTGCAGGGTGAGCGCGATCAGCCCGACCTGCGAGTAGTTCAGCGCGAACGACGCCTTCAGAATCGGATAGATCGACGGAATCAGCGACTGAATCGTATCGTTCAACAAATGGGAGAGGCTGATCGCGGCGAGCACGCGAACGGCGGTCGTCCGGGGCGCCGGAATCGCGCCATGCCTCTCTTCAACCACAACATTCATGCGTGTCCCTAGCATAGCGCGCTACATCAACCGCGAAGGCACGAAGATCACGAAGACGCACGAAGAAGATCTTGTTGTACAGAGGGTTTCTTCGCGCGCCTTTGTGTTCTTCGTGCCTTCGTGGTCAAGGTGTCGTGACGACCGGGAGCTCGATGAAGCTCGCCTGGCCTGGCGATCGATAGATGCGCTGCGTCGCCTTCTTGTAGTCCGCGGCGGTCGCGCGGAAGATGCTCGGTACGAACGTCTGCGGATTGCGGTCGTAGAGGGGAAACCAGCTCGATTGCACCTGCACCATCATGCGATGCCCCGGCAGGAACACGTGGTTCGCCGCCGGCAGCGCGAAGCGATAAGGCACGGGACGATTCGGCACGATGGCCTGCGGACGGTCGAAGCTGTCGCGATAGCGGCCGCGGAAGATGTCGGCCGATACCATCAGCTGGTAGCCGCCGAGCGCGGGCTGGCCGGCGACTTCGTCGGGATAGACATCGATCAGCTTCACGACCCAGTCGGCGTCGGTACCGGTCGTGGACGCGATCAGGTTCGTCATCGGCTGGCCGCTGATCTTCACCGGTGCTCGCAGCACCTCCGACACGTACGTGAGCACATCGGGACGGCCTGACGCCTCGCGCTGATCGTCCACGAGCCAGTTCGACCACGTGAGCCCGTTGTCGTATCCCACCGGCTGGATCGGCCGCGTGCGAAACGGCACCGGCTTGGCGGGGTCTGAGACGTACTCGTCAAATCCTTCGTCGCCGGCCGAGGGCGCCGTGAACCCGGCGCTCGATCGGGCGCCGAGATAGAACGGCGTGGGCCGCAGCGTGCAGCCGCTCGCGCAGCCGGACGGCCACGCCGGCAGGCGCCGCCATTGGTTCGTGCCGGTTTCGAAGGCGACGACCGGAGGCAGATCCGCCTTCGGCGCGCCATCCTTCAGGTACTGATCGAGGAACGGGCGAAGGATCTCGCGGCGGAAATACAGGGCGGTGTCGCTGTTGAACTTCAACACGCCCAGCGTGCTGCCGTCCTGGATCTCCTGCCCGTGGTGCCACGGGCCCATCACCAGGAACACCTTGTCGTTGGAGGAGTCCTTTGGCTTGATGGCCTTGTAGACGGCGAGCGCGCCGTAGATATCCTCCTGATCCCACAGGCTATGCACGAGCATCGTGGGCACCGTGAGCGGCAGCGCGGCGAGCTGCTTGTCGACCGCCTGATCGCGCCAGAACGCGTCGTAGGCAGGATGCTCGAGAATCTTGCGCCAGAATCCGACCTGCTCGAGACCGCGGCGGCGTCCCAGGTCGCCGGCCGATCCCGCCTGCATGAACATGTCGTAGTCGTCGAAGTGGCTCGTCCACCACTTTTCGTCGTTCGCGCGCGATCCGGCCTGCTCGTAGATGTACGGCATGTTCTGCTGGCGGAAGGCGCCGTTGTGGAACCAGTCGTCGCCCATCCAGCCATCGACCATCGGATTCATCGGCACCGACACCTTGAGCGCGGGATGAGGATTGACGAGCGCCATCAGCGGAAGAAATCCGTCGTATGAAATCCCGAGGATGCCGACCTTGCCGTTGCTCTCCGGCGTGTTCTTCACCAGCCAGTCGATCGTGTCGTAGGTGTCGGTCGAGTGGTCGACCGGCGTGGGGTTCTGCGGTCCGCGCAGCGGCCGGTTCATCACGTAGTCGCCTTCGGATCCGTACTTGCCGCGGATGTCCTGGACGACCCGGATGTAGCCGCCCTCGATGATCACTTCGAGTGCGTTGTCGTAGCCGGCCAGCATCGGCGCGAGGTGCGCGCTGTGGGCGTAGCCGGTCAGATCGTTCGCGTTGTACGGCGTGCGCGTCAGGAGGATCGGCGTGTTCCGGGCGCCTTTCGGCACCAGGACGATCGTGTGCAGCTTGACGCCGTCGCGCATCGGAATCATCAGGTCGCGCTTCACGTAGTCGAACGTGTCGGTGACCGGCTCGAACTTCACCGGCGTCTCGCTCGGAAGCGCGGGATACTGCGGGGCCGGACGCTGCGGCGTCTGCGCATCCACGGGGAGCATCAGCAGCAACGCGGCGAGGACGGGAGCCAGTAAGATGTGCCTGAATCTCATGGCAGGAGGATACATGCTGAACATCGATAGGGCTAAGGGCTCAGGGCGAAGGGCTGCACAGAGGACACACATACGCCAAACCCTACGCCCTCAGCCCTCAGCCCTTCTCCTGGCGCTCGCGATCCTGTTCGCGCCTGCGAGCGCCAGCGCGCAAGCGGTGGGCGGCGCGGACAAGGCACGGCCCGTGGCCGGGGATCCCGGCATCTCGTCGATGGTGGTGATGGACCAGCCCGAGTTCCGCGTGCTGCGCGACTACGCTGAGCCCGGTGCCACACGCCGCATGCATTCACATGACGATGCGACGTGGCATGTGTTTACGCTGGTGACGGGCCAGCTCCTGCTCACGATCGACGGCGAGAGCCCGGTTGAGGTGACGCAGGGTCAGGTGCTGAACCTGAAGGGCGGCGCGAAACACACGTTCAAGAACACGGGCACGGTCACCGCGACCATTGTCGAGGTGTTCGGTAAGGCGCCAAAACCCTAGACCGGCGCGCCCCTTGCAGCCTCGGCGAGATCGAGGTGATGTATGAAGTGGGCACCCGTCCTGCTCGTCTGTGCAGCGCTGGCGGCCGCCTGTCATCCCGGGCCGGTCGTGAATTCGCAACCGAACAAAGTCGGCGGCACCATCGCCGGCATCGTCAAGACAGCCGATTCGGCGATCGCGGTACCGGGACGCAAGGTGTCGGTGATCGACGTCAAAACCGGCGAGCGGCACGACACGACGACGGGCGCGAACGGCGGCTACACGATCCAGGTGCCCGAAGGGACGTACCGGTTCGAGATCGAGCTGCGCGAAGGCGAGGCGCTGTCGAAGCAGCCCGATCACACCCACGTCAACAACAGTGACCTCGATGCCAGCCGCGACTTCGTGATCACGACGAGAGCTGGCGGCCGTTCCGAACTCGCGCACCGAAGCGTTCTCGACTCCGACACCGTCAGGCAGGCCTGAAGGCCTGCACTACAACCAATCTCGGTCGTGTCCGGCTTTAGCCGGACCCGGACGGAGAGGGCTTGTCTGCTGCTTGAGGAGGCGCGACGGGATCAACCGACGCCGACGGCACGCGGCCCTCGTACGCGAACGTGAGTTGATTGTCGGCGATGCCGATCGTCACGGTGCCACCGTGTTCGAGGGCGCCGAAGAGGATCTGATCGGTGAGCGGATCGCGGATTTCCTTCTGGACCACCCGCGCGAGCGGCCGCGCGCCGAACACGGGGTCGTAGCCTTTCTTCGCCAGCCACGCGCGCGCTTCGTCGGTGAGCGTAATCGCGACGTGCCGCTCGGCGAGCTGCTGCTCGAGCTGCAGCACGAACTTGTCGACGATCTGCTCCATCACCGACGGGCTCAGCGTGCCGAAGGTGACGATCGCGTCGAGGCGGTTGCGGAACTCCGGACTGAACACCTTCTCGATCGCTGCCTTGGACTTTCCGGCGGCCGCGTGGCGCAAACGCTCGTCGCGCCCGTCGCCGCTCCCGCTGTCGAACCCGATCGACTGCGCGCTCATCTCGCGCGAGCCGGCGTTCGACGTGAGGATCAGCACGACGTTCCGGAAATCCGCCTTGCGCCCCGTGTTGTCGGTGAGGGCGGCGTGATCCATCACCTGCAGGAGGATGTTGTAGATGTCGGGGTGCGCTTTCTCGATCTCGTCGAGCAGCACCACGCTGTACGGATGCGTGCGGACCATGTCCACCAGCAGGCCGCCCTGTTCGAAGCCGACATAACCCGGAGGCGCGCCGATGAGTCGCGCAACGGCGTGCTTCTCCATGTACTCGCTCATGTCGATGCGCGAGAACTCGTTGCCGAGCTGAATCGCCAACTGCTTCGCGAGCTCCGTCTTCCCGACGCCGGTCGGCCCGGTGAACAGGAAACAACCGGCCGGACGATCCGGCTGTCCGAGCCCGGCCCGCGAGCGCTTGATCGCCTGCGCCACCAGATGCACCGCATCGTGCTGACCGAATACCACGCGCTGAAGCGATTCCTCCAGCGTGCGAAGACGCTCGCGATCGGACGCGGACGCCTGGCGCGCCGGAATCCGCGCGATGCGGGCGACGATCTTCTCGATGTCGGCGGCGTCGACGATGACGGGGGCGGGAGGGGCTGGATCGGCGGGATGGGCGGGATCGGCAGGACCGGACGGAGCGGCGGGCGGCGCTGCGAGCCGCGCGACCGAGCCGGCCTCGTCGAGCAGATCGATCGCGCTGTCGGGCAGACGGTAGTCGCGCAGGTGACGCGCGGCGAGTTTGACCGCCGCCTCGAGCGCGGCATCGGTATAGGTGACCCGATGGTGTTCCTCGTAGCGGCTCTTCAGCCCCGCGAGAATGCGGATCGCCTCGTCGACCGACGGCTCCTCGATCGCAATTTTCTGAAGGCGCCTGGCGAGCGCGCGATCTTTCTCGATGTGCTTGTACTCGTCGAACGTGGTCGAGCCGATGACGCGCAGTTCGCCAGCCGTCAGCATCGGCTTGATGAGCGTCGCCAGATCCATTGTGCCGCCGGTCGTCGCGCCGGCGCCAACCGTCGAGTGGATCTCGTCGATGAACAGAATCGCCTTCGGCCGAGCGCTGAGTGCCTTGATGACCGCCTTGAAGCGCTCCTCGAAGTCGCCGCGAAACCGTGTGCCCGCGAGCAGTCCGGCGGTGTCCAGCGCAAAAATCTCCGCGTCCTTCAGCGCCTCCGGCGCATCGTCCGCCAATAAGCGGACTGCCAGGCCTTCGGCCATCGCCGTCTTGCCGACGCCGGCTTCGCCCACGAACACCGGGTTGTTTTTCCGCCGCCGGCACAACACTTCGATCGTGCGCTGGAGCTCGACAGTCCGGCCGATCAGCGGATCGAGCGTCCCCTGTCGCGCGCGCTCGGTCAGGTTCGAACAGTACGCCGCCAGCGGATCGCGCGCCGTCGCCGATCCTTCGTCGCCGCCGCCGGCCTCGCTACCACGCTCGCCCGGTGCACTCGAGCCGGGCGACGGCACTTTCGAAATGCCGTGCGAGATGTACTCGAGGATGTCGAGCCGCGTGATGCCTTGTTCAGCAAGCAATTGCGCGGCATGCGTCTTGGGCTGCTGCAGAATGGCGGCGAAGATATCGCCGGCTTCCACCTCGCCACGCTGCGCGCTCTGCACATGCAGCACGGCGGTCTGCAGGACCCGGCGGAAGGCCGCCGTCTGCTCCGGCTCGCGCGCCTCGCCGCGCTTCATCTGCTCGAGCGACTCGCCGAGATACGTGTCCAGATCGCGCCGCAATCGCGGGAGGTCTGCACCGCAGGCCGCGAGAATCCGCTCGCCGTCGTTGTCGTGCGCGAGCGCGTAGAGCAGATGCTCGAGCGTGACGTACGGATGCCGGCGAGACACGGCTTCGCGATAGGCGATGGTGAGGACGACTTCGATGGCGGCAGAAAACACGGATCAGCTCACGCTTCTTCGATCGCGGCGCGCAACGGGAACTCGGCCTGACGCGCCAGCGACGTCAGCGTCTCCACTTTGGTCTCGGCAACTTCCCACGGGTACACGCCTGCGATCCCGCTGCCGTTGACGTGCACCTGCATCATGATCCGGTACGACTCGGCCGGCGACTTCTGGAACACGTGCTCGAGCACGCGGAGCACGAACTCCATCGTCGTGTAGTCGTCGTTGAGCAGGATCACCTTGTAGAGGGTCGGTTCCTTCTTCTCGACTTTGACGCGTTCCTTGACGGCGCCGTCGGTCTGGTCCTGACGCTGGCTCACGGATCCAGCGTACATTAATTCGCGCGGTTTTCTCGATCGCGCAACATCGTCACGCTCGGGTTTGACCTAAAAACATATATCTGCCTATTATTGGCCCGTGCGACGCAAATCAGGCACGCTGGTGCCGCTCGAGATCGCGATCTGCACCGCCGCCGCCACGCTGCGGCGCGCCGGCGAAGACGAATTCCACGGCTACGAAATCGCGAAAACGCTGGGCGATGCGAGCGACGCCCGGCTGCTCACCGCGTACGGCACGCTGTACCGGGCACTCGGCCGCCTCGAGAAGATGGGACTTCTTCAGAGCCGCTGGGAAGATCCGCTGATCCCCGCGCGCGAGAATCGCCCGGGACGCCGCCTGTACACCCTCACCGCACTCGGCGAAGCCGCCGCGGCCGATCATCGTCAGGCCGCTGAGGCCGCATCGCCGCGGCGCGCGCGAAGAAAGCTGGCTCCTGCATGAATCCACTGCTGTTCTCGGCCATCGCGCTGGTCAAGGGATGGACTCGGCTGTACACAATCGGCATGGACCCGGTGAGCCGCAATCGGCGCCGCGCGGAAGTCGAATCCGACTTGTGGGAGTTTCACGAAGATGCGCGACGTCACCGCGCGTCACCTGAGGGCATCGCGATCCACATGTTCATCCGGCTCGTCGCCGGGATTCCATGCGACCTGCTCTGGCGATTCGAGGATGAGAGAGATCGCGCCACGATTTCGCGACGGTCAACGTGGATGACGGCTGGCGCGATCGGCGCCGCGTTCGGAATCGCCGCGCTCTGGGCGTTCTTCACGTTCTCGTCGCTCGCGTCGCTCCCGCCTTTGCCCGATTCGATCCACGTCGAGCGCATCTACTTTCGACCGATGCCGCCGCCACCTCCGCCCCCGCCGCCTCCCGGCGTACGCGTGTCACCGTTGCGGATGCCACCGCCTCCGCCGCCGCCGAAATAAAGATCCTGAATGTGATCGGCAGGGCTGAAGCCCTGCCCTACAGTCGAGAATTGTGGCTGAGGGCCTGCCCCACGAGAGGAACGGGTGTGGCGCCGCGCGGTAGAAAAACGACAGGTGTGGCGCAGGGCTTCAGCCCTGCGATCCGTGTCTAATGCGCGATGTCGCAGAGCCTTCGCACGACGTCGACGACGTCGGGAAAGCTGACCGGCTTGTGGAACGATGCGGCGGCCGCCATGTCCTGCACGCCGTCCATCTCCATCCCCGACAGCACGACGATGGGGATGCCGGCGAGACCGGGATCGGCGCGCTGCTCGCGGCGGAACGCCCATCCATCCATGATCGGCATGCGCAGGTCGAGGAGAATCACGCTCGCGGTTCCACCATCGCGCAAATACTTCAACGCCTCGGCACCGTTGAATGCCGGCACTGGCGCGAACCCTTCCAGCGTGAGAAACCTGCTCATCAACCGGACCAGATTCGGGTCATCGTCAACGACGAGGACGCTCGAAGGCATGGCTGGGATAGTCTATGACAGATTGACACCAGGTGAACGGCCGCGTAGTGTCGCTGCCCATGGAACGACGCGACTTTCTGAAGTTTGTGGGCGCAGCCTCCCTGGCTCCCGCGGGCGCCGATAGCGAATCCGCAAAGTCTCCCGCATCTCCTGCGGCGACGGTGCTTTACGACGACCACACCACCGTACTCGATCGTGTCGGCGCCGATCCGGCCGGCGCGCCGGATGCCTTGTGGATCCGTAAGGGTGACCTTCCCCGCGTCAATGGTTTCGAGCTCAAACCGCAGGGGGCCTGCCGCGCAGACCTGTGCATCCCGATTCCGAAGGGGATGACGCGTGGCGACTATTTCAACGTGACGGCCTTCGCGAAGAAGGCCGGCCAGGTCGTCGTCGCGCAACCGTCGGCGCGCGTGTGGAGTTTCGGCGAGATGCAGGCGCTCGGCGGCGGGCTGGTGAATTCCCGCATCGCGCCCGACTTCGAAGTGCCCGATCGTCTCGGCCGCCCTGTGCACCTCTCGGGCTTCCGCGGCAAGAAGGCGCTCGTGATCACCTGGGCCTCCTGGTGAGGGTGCCGATTCGATCTGCCAGGCTGGCAGAAGGTCTACAGCGAACTGAAAGACAGGAACATCGAGATCATCGCGGCCGCGCAGGACGTCGGCGGTGAAGCGGCCGCCGGACGCTGGTACGACGCGGCCAAAGCCACGTTCACGCAACTGATCGACACACGGCACACGGTGAGTTCGGTGTTTCAGTTCATCAACGTGCCGATGGGCGTCTGGATCGACGAGCAGGGGCGCATCGTCCGTCCCGCGGAGCCCGCGTGGGCGGCGACGCGGACCGACATGTACGGCGGCAAGCCGCTCTCAATCGAGGGCGAGGCGTATGTTGCGGCGCTGCGCGACTGGGTAGCCAACGGCGAGAAGAGTGAGTACGTGCTGTCGGATGACGAGTTCGCGCGCCGCGTGAAGGCGCGTTCCCCCGCCGAAATGGAAGCAGAAGCGAGCTTCAAGCTGGCGGTGTGGTTTCAGCAGGCCGGCGACACCGACCGAGCGGCGACATACTTCGAGCGCGCACAGAAGCTGAACCCCGACGACTGGAACTACCACCGACAGGAATGGAGCTTCACGCCCTCGGAAGCGGGCAAGAAGTGGCTGGAGAAATTCAAGGAGTACGACAAGGAGTACTACACGAAGCTGGAGCTCAAGAAAAAGGGATGAGGAAAAAAGGGCTGAGGGATAAGGGCTGAGGGCTAATCCCCAGCCCCCAGCCCCCAGCCCCCAGCCCCCAGCCCCTAGCCCCTAGCCCCTAG
>Ga0070665_100008624_pt1 | contig 10317 bp, 9 predicted proteins | sample KBSS13metaG_FD_65862 | JGI IMG/M metagenome (GOLD analysis project Ga0070665, IMG submission 65862) | Switchgrass rhizosphere microbial communities from Kellogg Biological Station, Michigan, USA - KBS S1-3 metaG | ecosystem: Host-associated > Plants > Roots > Rhizosphere > Soil ...
CCGCGACCCGCGCGCGGCGCGGAAGCTGGCGGCGGAATAAGAGTTAAGAGTCTATGCCGCCTTCTTCTTTGGCTTGGATGGGCGACGGCCGCCAGCCTGCAACAAGACTGGTTCCTGCTCAGGGAATTCCACAATCAGGTGAAGCCGTCCGCCCATCGCATCTATGTATTTCGTGAGCGTGGACAGCCGTGGATCTTCGCGGCTTTCCAATCGGGAAATATTGACCTGTTTGACACCAAGCTTCCGCGCCATGGCGACCTGAGTACGATTGCGCGCTTCACGTAGCTCGCGCAACGCCATGTGGCGCTTGGCGATGCCGGCAGCATCGCGCCGGATAGCGGCGCGTTCCTTCGGCGTGAAGAGCTTTTTCATCATGTCTTCCAGCTCCACGGTCATGACTATCTCCTCTTGCGGCCGCGCAGATCGGCGAGGTGGTCATCGAATCGACGATCCGCAGTTCCTATCAAGCGGCGATAGAAGCGATCCGCAGTAACACCGGACTTGCTTGCGCCGACCAGCAATATGGCTCGTCGGCGTGGATCGAAGGCATAGGCAATACGCCATTCTCCGTCACCGACGCTGAAGCGTAGCTCCTTCATGTTGCCATGCCGCGACCCTTTCAAAGTATCGGCATGGGGACGTCCGAGCGTCGGCCCCAGCGACTCGAGAATCACGAGCTGAGTGGTCGCCGCCTTCTGAACGTCGTGCCGCCATTTCTCAAATTCCACGGCGAACGCGTCGTGGAATTCCACTGACCAAGCCATGATACACTATAGCTAATAGGCTATATCTGTCCAATGGTAGGCCAAGCGGCACCCACCGACTTCAAGCAAGGGTCGCTCGCTTCCTTAGTGACGGGCGTCGCGCCGCCCCCGGGGTTCCGGGGAAGTACACCTCGTCGGCCGAACAAGTCTGCGCCAGGGGGAAGTGGCCCGCACCCGTTCGACGATGTGAGCATGGGGCGTGCTCCAGGGGGCAGGATCGAAGAGATTTGAAATGACCAACCTCGATTGTCGGCAATCCTGATGGCCGCCGCAGCTCCCCGCCTAGAAGCACTTGCCAGGGGCTGGATCTGTTTGAATTCTGGAAGCTGGGGCGGCAGCCTGGCGCACGACCTTGGCAAGGCGATTCCGCGACATTTGGCTGAGCCGAGCGACGCCCAGTCGGCGAGCCAGTTCCACCGGATCTTCTCCAAGTGCCAAGGTCTTGTGGATCGCCTTCAGCTCCTCGCGGCAAATGAACTCGATGTTCTTCAACTCTTCGTCCCGTTCCTCGTAGCGTGCTGGCGCCAACCGGTCTTTGACCGTGCCTTTCCTCCAGAAGAATCGTCCGACATCTTCCTGCGTGCGACCACGGCGACGATGAGCGATTGCCATCACGGTCTCACGGAGCTGGCTGCTGACGCGTTGGAACCCATGGTGACGCGCGATCCGCTTGACCAGCACTTCCTCGTGGATGGGTCCCTCGGTGTCGATCACGTGATCGATCATCGCCACCAATCGCTTCGCATAGCTCTCGGAATAGAACTGGTCGATGTCGGCGGGATGTTGCGCAGGATCCAATGCAGCAAAAACATAGCGACCATCCGCTGTCGCGAAGGGATTGGCCACCACCGGTGGATCGGGAGGAAGCCGCTGTTCCCGGAACGACGGCATCAGCCGCTCGGCGAAGCCATGTGTTCGCATGGGCCCGACCTCCGGAGGCAACGCGACTTCGGGACTTTCGCTTTCCTCCTCATCCGGCGGAGGCGCGGCGCATTCTTCTCCGGAAGGTGGTGCGGCAGCGCTCGCCTCTGCCGCTTTCTTTCTGTCCGCCTCGAGACAGTTGGTCAGGGCCTGATGCACCGTGTCGAGGGCCATGGCAGCATGTGTCCACCAATCGGTCGACCAGATGCGGAACAAGGTCCAGCCCAGCCCTTCCAGCACCGATTGGCGGATCTTGTCCCGCTCCCGTGCAAATGCCGAGCTGTGATACATGGCGCCGTCGCACTCGATGCCCGCCAGATATCTGCCAGGGAAATCCGGATGAACGATGCCGAGATCGACGCGGTAGGCAGAGACACCAATCTGGGTATGGACCTCCCAGCCCTTTGCACGCAGCGCGCGGGCGACAGACAGCTCGAAGGGAGACTCGAAATCTCCCCTGGATCCGTGGACGGCCGCACCCAACGCCGAAGGTCCGCGTTCGGCGTATTCCAGAAAATGCTTGAGGTCGGCGACCGCACGTGCCGACGTTCGTGACAGGTCGATCCGGTTGGGATCGAGCGTGGAGAATACCACCATCTCGGAGCGGGCCCGTGTAAGCGCCACGTTCAGCCGCCGCTCGCCGCCCGAGCGATTGAGGGGACCGAAGTTCATCGTTACGTGGTTACCCTGGTCCGGACCGTAGGTGACGCTGAACAGGATGACGTCCCGCTCGTCGCCCTGAACGGTCTCCAGATTTTTGACGAACACCGGCTCGAGCGTGGACTCGCAGGAGAAGGCCCATTCGATCTCCGGCTGCTTGCCGCGAGCATCGTCCAGCAGGTTTTCAATGAGCGACTGTTGTTCGGAGTTGAACGTTACCACCCCGATCGACGCCTTGCTCACGGCCGGATCCGGGTGGATTAGCCGCCGCACCACCTCTGCCACGATGGTCCTCGCCTCACCTTCGTTGTGTCGCGCGCCGCCACGTGCATAGAAGCCCTCAGGCCGAACCAGCCGAATGCCTTGATCGGGATGAACCGGCGCCGGAAAGGTCACCAGCGAATTGTCGTAGTAGCGGCTGTTCGAGAAGGCGATCAGGCTCTCGCGGCGCGAGCGATAGTGCAGATTGAGCGTACGCTGCGGGATGCTGGCGCCCAACATCTCGTCGAGAATGCTTTCCAGATCGCCCTCGACATCAACCTCTCCGTCCGGATCATCGTCACTGCGGGCAAAGAAGTTCGTGGGCGGCAACTGCTTGGGATCGCCGGCGACGATGACCTGCTTGCCGCGGGCGAGCGCGCCGACGGCATCCCATACCGTGATCTGCGACGCCTCATCGAAGATCACGACATCGAAATGCGCATGATCTGCCGATAGATATTGCGCCACCGACAATGGTGACATCATCAGGCACGGCTTGAGCGTCATGAGTGCGTCCGGCGCTTCCTTGACGAGCTGGCGCACCGGCATATGCCGGATCTTCTTCCCCATCTCCCGCCGCAGAATGCCCCATGCCGGGCTGGCCCTCTCCTGATTCGGGCTAGGCACCTTCCCAGAGAGACGCGCCGCGATCTGCGCACTGGTGAGCTTCTGGAACTGGGCATCGGCCTGTCGGAACTTCTCGATCGCATCGAAGTGCTCAGCCGTCGAGAAGGTCCGCAGGACCTCGTCCTCGCCAATGACCGCCGCCGACCACCAGGCGCAGTAGGCTGCATAGAAAGTCTCTTCGATCTCCTCGGCTGGAACCAGTCCGCGCTCGACGGCATCCACCAATGCACCGAGCTCGAGATCGAGCGCCTCCGTCCGCCGGCGACGCCAGTTGCACCATAGGCGCAGCTCGGCATGACGCGCATCGATCGCGTCTGTGGTCTGCTTGACCACCGAAAGCACATCGTCCGCTTCGGAAAGCCGTTCCCGGATCGACTCCCCAGCCACTGCCGCGAAGCCTTCGTAGGCCGACACGAAGCCGCGGTAGGTGTCGATCAAGTCCTTCGCAGCCCGACCGACCGCGGCGTCGGGCGCAAGCAGGTCGTTACCGTCGCGCAGCAACGCCCGGACCTTGGCGCGCGTCTCGATCAGAGCGGCAGGATCTTCCGCCAGCCGTCCAACGGCAGCCCGGACGCGAACCGACAGTTGCCTCGATGCCGCGAGCAACTGCGGATCGCTGCCATGTGCGTGCCAGTCCTTCAGGCTCGACAGCAGGGTATCGAGCCGGTCTATCGCTTCGCCCTCGTCCCGCAGCCGCGTAAGCAGCGGCGCATCGACAGCCGGCTGCGGCGTTCCCTTGGCGCCACCCTCCTGCATCTCCCGGACCAGGCTGCGGCGGGCAAAGTAGCTCTTGGGCCACCAAGCCGAAACGGCCGCCTTCCAGCGCCGCGAAATATCGCCGCCATCGAGCTTGCGCCAGGCGAATGGTTCGTAATCGCAGCTCAGGGAGGTTTGAGATTCGACATATGTCTGCAATCGCCGGAACGCTTCGTCCAGTGCCTCGATCCGATCGTTACCGTCCGGCTCGAGGGCATAGGCGACCTGCTTCCGCCAGCAATCGACGATGACGGCAGCGAAGTCGACCACAGCAGCGAAACCCGAAAGGGTGCGGCGCGGCAACGCGACCCCGATCGCGCCCAGAAAGACCTCGCAGGAACGCTCGAACGCGCGCGCAGCCATCGACAAATGCGAGGCGCTTTCCACTATGGACGCCTCCCATTGCGGCGACCAGTCGCCATGCGTCAGCAGTTGGAAGGGACTATTGGAGATATCGCTGACCGCCAATGCCTGGATGCGCAGCCTTTCGACGGCATCGCGCATCGCCAGCCGGGGCACCATGAGCTAACTTTCGGCCAAGCGGCGTGATGCGATGCGCACGAGCGCGGCGAATGTCGATACCGGCAATGAAGCTATCGTCCTTGTCCAGCGAGATGCAGGCTTCAGCAGCAGCAACGGCTTTGGAAAAGGGCGGCGACGGGTGAGACGTTGCGAAGGTCGTCTCGACCAGAATCAGTTCCTTGGGCTGAACCCGCTTTCGCAGGGTCTCCGCTTCATCGATGACGATCGCGGAGAGTTCGCCGGGCTGCAGCCAGACACCGACGACCGCATGCTCGTGCGGTAGCACCACGATCGGATTGAGCCCCGCCTGCTCCAGGGCCGAAGCGAACAGCATGGTGGCGTCCAGGCAAGTCGCTAGGCGCCCCTCCAGGATTTGGCTGGGCAGCCGGATCTTCTGCCCGTCGCGTTCGAAGCTGGCCGGCGGCAGGGCATAGGAGATGCCGAGGTTGCCGATCGCCGCGTAGATCGCGGCGGCGATCTCCCAGATTCTCTGCCGACTGCCTGACCTGTAGCCGTCGATCCCATCGGGCTTTCCGGCATTGCGCAGGATTGCGCTCGCATCGCGCAGAACACGGTCAATCGCCGGATCGTTCGGCATCGAAAAGGCCGCGAGGAGCTCGGGCATATATCCGCAGCCACCCCATTCGTTGTAGGCGAGCAGCTCGACGGTCTTGGTCTCCAGCGCCAGAACGCGGCCATTCTGTTCGGCGAGGAGAGTGACGGTTCCGCGAATCGATTCGGTCAGATTGAGCAGGAAGCCGCCGTCCAGCTCCACGTCCCGATTCCTGACAACGATGGTCCCTGCCGGGGCAATACGATCCAGATGCCATGACTTGGATTTCAGGAAAGGCGGGCTCGCCGACAAAGTGACCAGCACCTCGTCGAGGGGCGCCGACGCATCATTGCTGGTAACGCGCAAATCCCTCAGGAACGCGAAGGCGCTTTGGTGAGCGGCAAAGTTCAACTTTGCGGCCGTCTCCGCCAGAATCGTCACAGGAAACACCTCGGCGGGCGCCTCCGCCTCGGCGGGCGCCTCCGCCTCGCCGGCCCCAGCTCGTTGCCCGTCCAAGTCCGTCCCTCCCCGAGAAACAAAAACTATGGCACGGTTGCTTTTGTAGGACGAGTCAGCGTCGCGACGGTTGAATCTCTCCGATCAGCAAAGCTCGCCTTGCGCGCTCTTCCCTCGGTCTCCCCGTATAAGGATGCGAGAGCTTCAGTAGCTCTTGTAGCCGAGGAACTTGCCCGACATGCCGATCTTCACCCGATCGCCCTTCTGGTCAGGCTGGCGTTCGAGCGTCATGTCGAAGTCGATGGCGGACATGATGCCGTCGCCGAACTCCTCCTGGATCAGCTCCTTCCAGGTCGTGCCGTAGACCTGCACCAGCTCGTAGAAGCGATAGATCAGCGGGTCGGTCGGCGGCACCTGGGGCAGCGAGCCGCGATAGGGCACTTCCTGCAGCAGCAGCACTTCCTCCTTGCCCAGCCCGAAAAGCTTGCCGGCCTTGACCGCCTGCTCCCTGGTCATCTTCATCTGGCCCATGCAGGCCGCGGTGATGATGATCTTGGAGGCGCCGCCGATCTTCTTGGCGATCTCCTCCCAGGTGAGCTCCTTCATCCGCTTGGCGCTCAGGATCTTCTCGGTGACTTCGGCCCGCGTCATTGTCTTCTCCGTTCGATAGAGGCACGACGTCGGCTCGGGGCCGATTTCGACCCGCGCAGGCCATGCCATGCCAGGCGCATCGACCTCCGCAATCTTCGTGCCCGCCCGTTGAGCGCGTCGGCATGGCCTGTGGGTGGGCGCAATCCTGGTCGACGGTGTATGCGCTGACGGGCCCACGTTGGATTGGATCAAATCGGTCTTTTGAAATCGGCATTTTACGAACCCGTAGCCCACTTGCAGGCGGGTTGGATGCCAAATCAGAGATGAGAACATTTACGGAATATCACCTGAGGACTGGGGATTAAATTTCTGGAATCGCTCACTCTTTTCCGATTGCTAGAACATCTCACCGTGTTACCCTCTCGGTCGTGGGTTGTTGGGTGCCCAGCACGATTGTCGACCACCCGCTCAAGGAATGGCTCCAGACGAGCCGCACGGCGGAATGGTTGGGGAGTGGGTCGATGGCGTTAACGCGGCACGAACGGACCAAGCATAAAATCGATCTCAATCCGCTCGAAATGATCGAGCGGGTGGTTTCGGCCAATGACTGGCCGTTCGATCGGACCTCCGATCGGGAGATTGCCGTCGAGGTCGCCGGTCGCTGGTGCGACTATCGCATGTTCTTCTCCTGGCGCGACGACGTGGAAGCGCTGCATTTCACCTGCGCCTACGACGTCCGTATCCCGACCGAGCGCCACACCGACATCCACAGCCTGCTCGCCCTGATCAACGAGAAGATGTGGCTCGGCCACTTCGACCTGTGGTCGGAGGAAGGCCTGCCGATGTTCCGCCACGCCATCCCGTTGCGCGGTACCGAAGGCCTCAAGGCCGAGCAGCTCAACGATCTGGTCGAAGTGGCGATCAGCGAAAGCGAGCGCTTCTATCCTGCCTTTCAGTACGTCGTGTGGGCCGGCAAGACGCCCGCCGACGCGTTGACCGCCTCGATCCTCGAGACGGTCGGCGAAGCCTGAGCGAAAAGGACCTCCGACGCCCCCTCTCTCCTCAAGAACAAGAACATCACGAGTTGGAAGTCCCCAGCGGCGCCGGCCTCCCTCAGGCCGGCGCCGCGACCATTTTGGGGACACCTTCGGACGGCTATAACGGCGTCGCATGATCGAACTCCTGCTGCCCTACCCCGACATCAAGCCCGAGATCTTCTCGATCGGTCCCTTCGCCGTGCGCTGGTATGCGCTGGCCTATATCGCCGGCCTGGTGATCGGCTGGCAGATCATGCGCCGGGTGTGCACGCAGCCGCCCAGGGTGCTGTCGCCGGAGAAGATCGACGACTTCCTGCTGTGGGCGGCGCTCGGCGTGATCCTGGGCGGCCGGCTGGGCTACGTGCTGTTCTACAAGCCCGCCTTCTTCCTCGCGAACCCGTTGCAGATCCTGACCCTGTGGGAGGGCGGCATGTCCTTCCACGGCGGGCTGCTGGGGGTGATCATCGCCATTCTCGCCTTCTCGTTCAGGAACGGCATCTCGCCCTTCCTGCTGTCCGACCTGGTGGCGCTCGTCACGCCGATCGGCCTGTTCTTCGGCCGCCTCGCCAACTTCATCAACGGCGAGCTGTGGGGCCGGCCGACCGACGTGCCGTGGGCGATGATCTTCCCGCGCGGCGGCCCGTTCCCGCGCCATCCGAGCCAGCTCTACCAGGCCACGTTCGAAGGCATCCTGCTGTTCGCCGTCGTGCTCGCCGTCTGGAAATGGACCGACGGCCGCCGCCGTCCGGGCCTGATCACGGGCGTGTTCTGCATCGGCTACGCGGTGGCCCGCATCGGCGGCGAGATCTTCCGCGAACCCGATTCGTTCATGGGATTCCTGCTCGGCACGGACTGGTTCACCATGGGCATGGTGCTGTCGCTGCCGGTATTGGCGTTCGGCGCCTGGCTGGTCGCGCGCGCCTGGCGCAACGAGCCGCAACCGGCGTGACGGCCGGACCGTGACCACGGAACTCGGCCGGCTGATCGCGCGGCGCATCGCGCTCACCGGCCCGATCCCGATCGCCGACTTCATGGCCGAAGCGCTCGGCCATCCCCGCCTGGGCTACTATCGCCGCGTGCTGCCGGTCGGCGCCGCGGGCGACTTCACGACCGCGCCCGAGATCTCGCAGATGTTCGGCGAGCTGGTCGGCGCCTGGCTGGCCGAGCGCTGGCTCGCGATGGGCGCCCCCTCGCCCGTGCGGCTCGTCGAGCTCGGGCCAGGCCGCGGCACGCTCATGGCCGATGCCCTGCGGGCCACCCGCGGCGTGCCGGGCTTTCGGGCTGCGCTGCGGCTTCACCTCGTCGAGACCAACGTCCCTTTGCGCGCCGAGCAGCGCCGCTCGCTCGGCGCGTTCGCGCCCGCATGGCACGAGCGCTTCGACGAGGTGCCGCCGGGTCCCGCCCTGATCGTCGCCAACGAGTTCTTCGACGCGCTGCCGGTGCGCCAGTTCCAGAAGACCGCGCAGGGCTGGCGCGAACGCATGGTCGGCCTGGCGCCCGATGGCGACACGCTCGTCTTCGCGCTGGCTCCCGGCGCGACGCCCTTCGCGCCTTACCTGCCGCACGGAGCCGATGGCGCGCAGGCCGAGATCAGCGAGGCCGGCCGCGGCCTCGCCGCGGCGATCGGCGCGCGCCTCGTGCGCGACGGCGGCTGGGCGCTGATCGTCGACTATGGCTACGACAGCGGCGCGGGCGCGTCCTTGCAGGCCGTGCGCGGCCACCGGGGCGCCGGCATCCTCGACGATCCCGGCGAAACCGATCTCAGCGCCCATGTCGACTTCGCGGCTCTGGCGGCGTCGGCGAACGCGCCGACCTTCGGCCCGATCGGACAAGGCTACTTCCTGCGCCGGCTCGGAATCCTGCAGCGTGCGGAAAGCCTGAAGGCGCGCGCCAACAAGTCTCAGCGCGCGGCGATCGACGCGGCGTTGGCGCGCTTGATCGGTCCCGACCAAATGGGCACCTTGTTCCGCGTCCTGGCCGTGGGTGACGGCAGAACCTCCTTGCCGGCCGGATTTTCGGAAGCAGAATGATCGAAGCTCCCTCGCTTGCCGGGCTCGACGGCATCTCGCACCGCTTCTTCACGCGGCGCGGCGGCGTCAGCGCCGGCCTCTATTCGTCCCTGAATTGCGGCTACGGCTCGGGTGACAGTCCCGACAACGTGCGCGAGAACCGCCGCCGGGTGGCGGAGATCTTCGGCCACGGCGAGCCCGAGCTCCTGACCCTGCACCAGATCCATTCGACCGAGGTCATCACCGTCGGCACGCAGCGCTGGACCTCGCCCGGCGCACCCAAGGCCGACGGGCTTGTGACCGATCGGCCCGGCGTCGTGCTCGGCGCGATGGCGGCGGACTGCGCGCCGGTGCTTCTCGCCGACTCCGCCGCCGGCGTGATCGGGGCGGCGCATGCCGGCTGGAAGGGCGCGCTGAACGGAGTCGCCGAAGCGACGATCGCGGCGATGGAAAAGCTCGGCGCGCGGCGCGAGCGGATCCGAGCGGCCGTCGGCCCCTGCATCGGCCACGCCTCCTACGAGGTCGGCCCGGAATTCCCCGCACCATTCCTGGCGCAGGACGACGGCAACGCCGCCTTCTTCCGGGCGGCCCCGCGCGCCGGCCATTTCCTGTTCGACCTCGCCGGCTACCTGACGCAACGCATCGGCAACGCCGGCGTCACGGCCGAGGCGACCGGCCACGACACGCTGGCTGCGCCGGAGGATTTCTTCAGCTATCGCCGCAACACCCTGCAGGGCGTGCGCGACTACGGACGGGGCCTCTCGGCGATCGCGCTCGGGAACTGACGTGCCGTACCTGATACTCCTGTTGGTCTGCTGCCTGCTCGGGATGATCGCGACATGCGTCATGTTGTGATCGCGCTGGCTTGCAGCCTGCTGCTGGCGGGCTGCATCAGCACGCCGAAACCCTTCGAGCACTATTCAAAAGACGACGACGCCTTCCGTCCCATGCGGGACCAGGCCGAGGTATCGGTCGCCGGACCGGCCAACATGCCGGCAGTGATGGCCGAACGCGTGGCCGCGGCGCTCGCCATCGAGCTGCAATCCTACAACATCGTCGCCGCGGTCCAGCCCAGCCCGGCGCCGCTCAGGATCACCGGCGCGATGAGGACGCGCGATGCCCCCATGGGCACCGGCATCGAGATCGAGATCGAATGGCTC
>Ga0070665_100008625_pt1 | contig 10317 bp, 11 predicted proteins | sample KBSS13metaG_FD_65862 | JGI IMG/M metagenome (GOLD analysis project Ga0070665, IMG submission 65862) | Switchgrass rhizosphere microbial communities from Kellogg Biological Station, Michigan, USA - KBS S1-3 metaG | ecosystem: Host-associated > Plants > Roots > Rhizosphere > Soil ...
AAGCTGCAACGGCTGGACCTTCTGGCACGTCGCCGCCAACGTGCTCGAGCCGCTCGACAGCTTGCGCCAACGGCACCTGGCCGCGCTATAGCGCGGGCCCATGCGCACGCTTCTCCGCCCCACGGGCTTCGTCGATTCTCCCTTTGGCTTTGACGGAAAGGTCGCGCGGCTGGCCGGCGGCCTCAACTGGTTTTCCGCGGTCGAGCTGATCCGCTCAGACGGCAAGCGCCGTTCATCGACCGAGCTGCTGCCGGTAGAGGCGATCGAGGATCGATTCGACGACGAGATGGCGGCGCAATGGCAGGTGCTGACCGCCCCGCGCGCTCCACTGCAGCTTGGCGCTCGCACGATCCGCCTCGACCAGCCGCAGGTCATGGGCATCGTCAATGTCACGCCTGACAGCTTTTCCGACGGCGGGCAGTTCGCGGATGCGTCGGCCGCGGCTGCCGCGGGCGCGGACATGGCGGGGGAAGGCGCGGCGATCATCGACGTCGGCGGCGAATCCACGCGACCGGGAGCCAAGGCGGTCTGGGAAGGCGATGAGATCGAGCGCATCGTGCCGGTCATTCGCCAGCTTGCCGCTGGCGGCGCGGCCGTTTCCGTCGACACGCGCAAGTCTGACGTCATGACGGCAGCGGTCGAGGCGGGCGCAAGGCTCATCAACGACGTGTCCGCGCTCACCTTTGACCAGCGCTCGGCCGAGGTCGCGGCATCGCTCAACGTTCCGGTCGTGCTGATGCATCATCAGGGCGATCCGCAAACGATGCAGGACGATCCGCGCTACGATGATGTGCTCGTCGAAGTGTATTTGTGGCTTGAGGAACGGGTGGCCGCCGCGGAGGCGGCGGGGATCAAGCGCGAGCGCATCCTGGTCGATCCGGGCTTCGGCTTCGGCAAGAATGTTGGGCATAATCTGGAGCTAATGAACGGCCTTGCGCTGTTCCACTCCTTGGGCTGCCCGCTCGTCGTCGGCGCAAGCCGCAAGCGAACGATCGGTGCACTCTCTGGCGAAGCACCTGCCGACAAGCGTCTCGGCGGAAGCATCGCCTTTGCGATGAAGGCAGCGGAGCAGGGCGTACAGCTGCTTCGCGTCCACGACGTGTTCGAGACGGTTCAGGCGCTGAAGGTGTGGCGCGGGCTTCGCGACCAGGCGCTCACGCCGCGCGTCTGACTAATCGGCTTCGGCTAATGGCAGGAATGGGTGGAAAGCTGACATTGCAATCTTCCGCCACTTTAGCGATCCCAAGAGACATGAGAGCATTGTTCTGCACGGTCGCTCTGTCGTGTCTGGCTGCATCAGCTTTGGCGCAAACGACAGCTCGGCCCACGGCTGCGCAACTAGGAAAGGCGATCGAAGAGGTCAGTGGCCGGAAGGTTGCCGCCCGAAATCTCCACCTCCGGTCGTGTCACGGTCCTGAAGAGGAGCCGACAGAGTTTAAATGTTCATGGAGCCAGCGCATCAACGGTCGTTGGCGAAAATTGACGGGCTGGTTTTTCATAGATGCGCACGGCTGGCATTCCCAGTGCCCGGTCGGTCACTCGATGGAGTGCTTCGGGATCAAGGCAGTTATTCGCCCGACGCCCATATCGAAGTGACTGGGATGGGTGGAAAGCGGACGTTACCTCGCGTACCGATGCGACCTTGTGACCGCGCCAAGACCGCCGCTGCATGTGCTCTCTTGATGTTGCTCGGCTGTTGCGCTCGGCGAGTGCTGCGTTCGTAATGGAGTCTTCGGGCCCGCCACCAAGGCAATGGGTTCTTGCATCCATATTGGACATTGTATGCCTTGGCTTCCCACGCCATAGCCCATGCGTTGGCGTGCCGAATCGCCCTTCAATGGGATTCGTGCGCCTTGGCGAAAACTCTCAAAAAGCAATGGCACAGGCCGAAGCTTGTTCCCCTCGAGTTGGGCCAAGCTCGGCATGAAATCATTGCGGCTATTAGCGCTCTGAAGGGCAATCCCGCCAGAGCGCAAGAAATCCAAAAGCTCCGATCTATTGTCGCTCTGATCGACGCCGAAATCCGTGGTTGAGCTTGTGCGACTTTGACTTCGTTGCCAGCATAGCACCCGCCGAATCGCTCGAAGTGGGAGCGAGCCTTTTGGAATACGCGGGTAGCCTCATTGTTGAGGACGCGAGCGGTTGTCGGTTTCAGCTATACGAATTTCGAGGAAGGCGCTTCTTGAGGCCCGTTCGGCGGTTCGAACTGGATACGGGCGAAGCGGTTCAGCGCGTGGATTTTGACAATTATGTCGTCGCCAAAACGGGCGAGACGCTGGTCAGGGTTGAGCCTTCTTTGCCTTCGCTGGCGTGAGCCCGATAGGCCACAATGGGTGGAAAGCTGCCGCTTCACTCGACATCGCTGTATTCCTCAAGAAGGTCGAGCGAGTTAGCACGATAACAATAAATCGGGGCGCCGCCGACGCCATCAGGCTCAAGCTGAATGCAGTTCTTCGCCGGATAGGCCATCAAATGCGGCGTGTAGACCTGATGGACGAACGCCAGCATTTCCTCGGGCGTCCGGCGTCCTCCAATCCCCTTCGGAGCCCACCGCCGCATCGCGTCCTCGGCTTGGGCGCGAGAGCCGTTCCAATCTGGAATCTTGGGATGACGCGACGCTCGTTCCATTGATGAGGTGCCAAGGACGTAACCTGCCACGAGCGCAATTATGGCGATGGCTACGAATAGGGGCCAAGGGAACGGCTGGCGCTGTTCGCTCATCATGCAACCTTCGCACTGGACGCTAATGGCAGCAATGGGTCGAAGTCCGGCGTGGCAGGTTTGGGTGAAAAGCGGACGTTAGATGGTCGTGGTCACGGGATTCCGAACAAGCGGTCAAACGACAGCTTGCCGCCGCCGAGCGCAATCAACGGCAGCATCAGCCCGGCCCAGCTCAGATGGGTTGGCCACGCATCCGGATAGACGAAGATCTCGATGACCGACGTCATCAACAGCAGCGCGCAGGCCGAGATCCGAGTGAAGAGTCCCAACACGAGCAGGATAGGGAACAGATGTTCGCTGTAGGTCGCGGCGTAAGCTGCGACTTCAGGCTTCACGAACGGCAACGCATAGTCCGAGCGGAAGAGCTCGAATGCACTGTCGTTGATCGTCAGCCAGCCGTCTACCTTAGTCCGGCCGGACATGAAGAACACCGCCGCGATACCGAGCCGCTGGACCAGCAGCAGCAGTGAAGACGGCAGCACAGTCCGGGCGGTGGACGCCAGCAGTTCGAACGGTGCGCGCCAGTGAAGCGCCTTGGCATCAGTGGTCATTGGACATCCTTTCGGTGGGCGCTGCGAACGCGCCGAGGTTGACGAGTGAGGTGAAGAGCGCCCCGCAATCTTCGGCGGCGTAGAGCCGCGAAGCCGCAGCGATGGCCTCGCCGACGCTTTCGCCGAGACGAATGCCGAACAATATCCGGTGCGCGGCCGGGCCGATCCGCGGCGAATGCATGACGTTCCACGAAGGTCGCGAGAACAAGGCCCCTTCCGCTTTCCAGTCGGGCGTGATTTCGGCAGCGATCGGGCGCTGATGGGCGAGCCAGATGCTCATTGCCGGCGTGGACAACCAGGTGAAGCGGAGCGCCGGGTGAAGCTTGAGTTTCAGGAGGCGAGGGTCCTCCCGCGCAATGTCTGCGGCGCTGGCCGGGACAGCGTCGGCGGCCATCAGGCTTTCGATGCACAGCCGCTCGACCCGTGCGACGTCGGCGAGATAGGCGATGTCGCTTATCCATGGCTGGCGCTCGAGCCAGTCGGCGAAGCGCTCGCCGTAGAGCGCAAGGACCGGCCGGCGCGGCGGACATTCGGTCGCGAAGTCGACCGCGACGGCCTCGAACATCTCCGCACCCACGATCTGCTCGATGACGCGGTAATTGGCACGCAACGCCTCCACTGAGCCGTGGATGACCGTGTTGCGATAGACGGCCATCGCGCCCTGTGCGGGGGCGTCGAGGGCAGCAGCGAACTCGCGCTGGAAATCGAGCATGTCAGGCTGCAAGAGCGAGGCTCCCGTGCAGGACGGACTGGGCGCGGCTGCGCTCGGTGAGCAGCTCGGCGAAGGGTGGAACATTGCCGTCGCGCTCGATCAGGGTCGGGCGCGGCCCGATGCGGGACACGAAGTCCTCGTATAGTTGCCAGACGTGCTCGCTGACCGGCTCGTCGTGGCTGTCGATAAGGAGCGTACCCTTGGCGTCAAGCGAATGGCCGGCGAGGTGGATTTCGTGCACGTGATCGCCGGAGATTTCGGCAAGCCATGCGGCGGGATCGTCACCGAGGTTATGTGCGGCCACCGCGACATTGTTGATGTCGATCAGCAGGCCACATCCGGTGCGCCGGGCAAGCTCGGCGAGGAAGCTGGTTTCGCTCCAGGCGTGATCGCGAAGGGCGAGATAATGGGTCGGGTTCTCGATTAGGATCTGGCGGCCGAGCGTATCCTGCACGCGTCCGATATTGGCGGCGAGGCGGCTCAGCACCTGGTTGGTGCGCGGGACCGGAAGAAGGTCCGGGAAGCTGCGGCCGTCGAGCAGCGACCAGGCGAGATGCTCCGACACCAGCTCGGGCTGAAATCGATCGACCAACCGCTTCAGCGCGGCGAGATGATCTGGGTCAGGGTCGCTCGCGCTCGCAAGCGACATGCCGACGCCGTGAAGCGAGAGCGGCCGGTCGCGCCGAAGCGCTTCGAGCATGGCCAGCCGTGGACCACCCGCGACCATGTAATTTTCGGCATGGACTTCGAACCATAAATCCGCCGCCGGCGCCGCGAGAGCGTCCGCGAGATGCTCGGCCTTGAAGCCGACGCCGGCGGCGGGATTCATGGCTTAGCGGCCCTTGATCGGGGCCAGCGAACCGTGACCCTTGGGCGTGTTGATCGCGGTGCAGGTGCCCTTGGCGACATACTTCCACGCATTGCCGGCATAGTCCTTCTTGGACGTGCCCGCGCAGGTGGTTCCGGCGCCAGCGGCGCAGTCGTTCTTGCCGGCGAGCGACACGCCGAAGCATTTGTCCTTGCCTGGTTGCGGCGCGGCTGGCGCGGCAACTGCAGTGCTCGAGACGAGCGCGGCTGCGGCACCGACGATGGCGATATTGGCGATTTTCATAATCAGGGGTCTCCTCGACTGTCGTGCGGCCCTCTGGCCGACCCCGGTTATTCGTCATTCGAGAGATTCGGTCACAGTCCGAGAGCGCATCGGTTCGATACGCAACGAGTATCGGCGGAGTGCTGGAAGCGATCGTTGCGACGATGTAATTAGGATCAGCCGCAAAAGCTTTGCGGGGGGACCGTTTATGGAAATGCAGCACGTCCGCTATTTCGTCGCGCTCGCGGGGACGCTGAACTTCACGCGCGCCGCGGAGCAATGCAACGTCAGCCAGCCGGCGCTGACCCGCGCGATCCAGCAGCTCGAGCACGAACTCGGCGGTCCGCTGTTCCACCGCGAGCGCGGCAACACGCATTTGTCCGAGCTCGGGCGGATGATGTTGCCTTATTTGAAAACGGTGGAGGAAAGCTGCCGCGCCGCGCGTGACCAGGCTCGCGCCGTCAAGCGGCTCGAACGGGCGACGCTGACCATTGGCACAATGTGCACGATCGGGCCTCAACTGATCTCCCAGCTCCTTGTGCAGTTCCGCACGGAACATCCCGATGTCGAGGTGCAGGTCGTCGATGCCGGTGGGCCGCAAATGGTCGAGATGCTTGAGAAGGGCGACCTCGAAGTCGCGATCGTCGGCGTGCCAGGCGAGCTTCCGGAATCGCTGCACCAGGTGCCGATCTTCGAAGAACGGTTCGTGATCCTCCTTCCGCCCAACCACCGGCTTGCGGCAATGGACGAAATCCCGGCCTCGGAGCTTGATCAAGAGCCCTATGTCAGTCGCTCAAACTGCGAAGTTTTTGAGCCGGTGCGCAAGGAGCTCAACGGCCGCGGGGTGTTCCTGCGCCAGGTGTTCAGCTCGCCGCGCGACGATTGGGTACAGGGGATGATCAAGGCCGGCCTCGGCCTTGGCTTCTTCCCCGAGTTCAGCGTCACGGATTCAGACCTGGTGGTCAGGCCCTTGGTGAATCCGGGTTTCAACCGCACGATCTACCTGACGACCGTGCGCGGACGACCGCATTCGCCGGCGGTCGGAGCATTCGTGCAGGAGGCTCGGCGTTACACCTGGCCGACGACCCGGCTACCGACAGGTACCAGTGAGACAATCACGGTCGGTCAGCAGGTCATGGCAGCCGCTTAGAGCGTTCAGCGCGGCGGGGAAGCCCGCGTAGAGCGCCGTTTGCATCAGCACTTCGATAATCTCTTCGCGAGTGATGCCGATCTCCATCGCGGTTCCGACGTGGCCGCGCAGCTGGACGCGCGCGTCGCCACGCGTAGCGAGTGCGGCGATCGCGATCAGCTCTCGGCTGCGAAGGTCGAGCGCGCTGCGGGAATAGAGGTCTCCGAACGCGAACTCGATGGTCATTCGGGCAAAGTCCGGGGCGACTTCGGCAATTCCGCCGGACAGGAAGTCGTCTAGCTTCTTGGACGCTACTTTGCCGGCGACATCGAGGCCCCGGCGATAACGATCACTCATTGCGACTCCTCTTGGCGCAGTCCGAGCCCCAGAACGGCTGCAATCGATAGTGACACGAACACTCCGCCGACGGCCGCGGCCCAGCCGTAACTGTCGAACAGGATCCCGATGACCGCGGCGCCGGCGAGGCCGCCGCAGTAATAAGATGAGAGATAAAGGCCGCTCGCCGCAGCCTTGTGGCCCTTGGCGATGCGGCCGACGTGACCGGTTGCAACGGCCTGGGCGAAGAAGGTGCCGACGCCGACCAGCGTCATCCCGGCGATGACCGAGAACAGGCTAGGCACCAGCAGCAGGACGAGGCCGAGCAGGGCGATGGCGAGGCTGATCGTGGAGGCCGGCCCAGGCCCTGTGCTTCGCGTGACGGTGCCGGCAAGCGGCGTCGTCACCATCGACGGAAGGAAGACGAGGAAGACGAGGCCGAGCGCAGTCATTGATAGCGCGTGCGGGGGCCGCATCAGCACGAACCCGACGTAAGTGAACACGCCGATGAAGCCGAACAAGATCAGGAAGCCGATCGCGAATGTGCGCCGAAGCGCAGGATCGGCGAGCTGCTCCAGCCATGGGGCCCAGAAGCGGCCCATGCGGTCCATCGGCTCGGGCGCATTGCGGTGGAGCGTCATGGTAACCAGCGCCGCCCCGGCGAGGTTGAGGATGGCGAAGAACAGAAAGCTTTGCTCGGCCCCGACGAGGCTTGCGACATATGCTGCGGTCAGCCGGCCGATGAGGTTGCTCGCAACCACGCCCGTTACGTAGGCGGCAAGCGCGTTTGCGGTTCTAACCTCGCAACGTTCTGCGAGATGCGCGAGCGTGAGAGTGAAGGCCGCGGCCATGAACAGCCCCTGCGTCACGCGAAGGATCGCGAACACCGTCAGGTTTGGAGCGAAGGCGAGGGAGGCCGTCGGAAAGGACAAAAGGAACAGGCTGAGGGCAATGGCTCGCTTGCGTTCCAGGGCGCCGCTGACGACGCCCATCAAAAGGCCCGAGATGGCCATGCCGAGCGTGCTCGCATTGGCGGCGAGGCCGATCTTCGCGGGGGCAACGCCATAGGCCTTTGCGAGGCTCGGCAGGATCGCCTGGGTCGCGAACAGGTCGACGAGCGTGAGGAAGCCGATGACCGCGATCAGCAGCCATTGCGGCAAAGTGAGTCCGGGCGGTCGAGCGATCTCAGCGGGATGTGCGAGTTCAGTCATGGCCGCTCCGTAGAGAGGATGGCGTCCCGCCTGGGCGGGGCGGGACGCCTGGTGTGCCGGCGGAGGGGAGTTGGAGCGCCGGCTCGGGGATCAGTTGGCGTGGAATACGTCCGACGAAAGAAGGACGGCGGGGACCTTGCCGTGGTTGATCCAATAGTGGCTCAAGCCATCGGCCTCGCGGCTGATGTCGCCGGCCTTGTGCTCGATCGGAACCGAGCAGGTTGAGCTATATTCGGTGATCGCGCCGCTGACCGTGTAGATCAGGGCCGGGCGATCCTTGTGGCTGTGCAGCGGGACGATACCGCCGGGCTGAACGACCAGTCGGCGCGTGCGCAGCAGGCGGCCGTCGACGCCGATTTCACCGGCGAGATCGATCGACCCGATCACGGTGTCCGTGACACCCTTGGGCATCGTCGGGGCATTGGCGAGCGCATTGGCGCCCGGTGCCGAACAGTCGGCGAGGGCCGGCGTCGCAGCGCCGAACGCGGCGATGGCAATGGCCGCCGTCGCGATCTTGGTCTTGAAGTTGAACATTGCCGTCTCCTTGAACGAATAGAATCTGGTCGCCGCGAGACCGGACTGCAGGATGCGAGGGTCATGCCTTGCTCGTCCCGTGCGTCATCGGCTGAGGAGCCGGTCATCGCGACGCCCCATCAAAATGGCCGAGCTGCGTTCCGCGCGGAAATCCCAAGGCGTCATGGAGTCGATGCACGAAACGCATTTCAGCCATTCCGCGTGAACCGGCATCCTAAGCGCTCAATCGAATTCCAGGAGCGTGAAGATGGACATGCAGGTCCAAAAACAAGTCGACGCCGCCCGGCCGCTTGCCGGCAAGGTCGCGGTCGTCACCGGATCCACCAGCGGCATCGGCCTCGGCATTGCGCGGTCGTTCGCCCAGGCGGGTGCGGACGTTGTCATTAACGGCCTCGGCAAACCCGACGATATCGAACGCGTGTTGTCCGAGCTCGAGTGGGACAATCCCGGGTCGCGCATCGTCTACAACGGCGCCAATTTGATGAAGGGCGAGGACGCCGCGATGCTGGTCCAGCAGACGCTGGAGGGCTTTGGGCGCGTCGACATCCTCGTCAACAATGCCGGGATCCAGCACGTCAGCCCGATCGAGCATTTTCCGCCCGAGAAGTATGAAGCGATTATCGCGCTAAACCTGTCGGCCGCCTGGTACACGACCCGCGCGGCATTCGAATCGATGAAGCAGAACGGCTTCGGGCGGATCATCAACGTCGCCTCCGCGCACGGCCTGATCGCCTCACCGTTCAAGAGTGCCTATGTCGCGGCCAAGCACGGCATCGTCGGCCTGACCAAGACGGTCGCGCTCGAAGGCGCCGAGCACAATATCACCTGCAACGCGATCTGCCCCGGCTATGTGTGGACGCCGCTCGTCGAGAACCAGATCGACGACACCGCCAAGGCGCGCGGCCTGACCCGCGAGGAAGTCGTCCGCGACGTCCTGCTTGCCGCGCAACCCAACAAGCGCTTCGCCGATGTCGAAGAGCTCGGCGCGCTCGCGGTATTCCTGTGCGGTTCGGGCGGACGCTCGATCACCGGAACTGCGCTGCCGGTCGACGGCGGCTGGACTGCGCACTGAGGCATTTCGCGATGCGCAGGGTGAGCAAGCGACCGCACGTCGTCATCGTCGGCGCGGGGTTTGGCGGACTGGCCGCGGCCAAGCGGCTCGCCAACCGCGACGTCGACGTGACCCTGGTCGATCGCCGAAACCACCATGTGTTCCAGCCTCTGCTTTATCAGGTTGCGACGGCTGCCTTGTCGCCAGCCGATATTGCCGGCCCGATTCGCTCAATTTTCTCGAACGCGCGCAACGTGCGCGTCCTTCTCGACGAGGTCACCGGGGTCGATACGCTGCGCAATGGCGTACAACTGAAGGGCGGGAATGAACTCCGCTACGACTGGCTGGTCCTCGCGACTGGCGCCCGCCACAGCTATTTCGGTCATGACGAATGGTCGGCGAACGCGCCCGGCCTCAAGTCGATCGACGATGCGCTCGCGATCCGCCGCAAGGTGCTGCTCGCGCTCGAGCGTGCCGAGACGGAAAGTGATCCGCGCCGCCGGCAGGCGCTGCTGACATTTGTCGTCATTGGAGCCGGCCCGACAGGGGTGGAAATGGCGGGCGCCATCGCCGAGCTTGCTCGCCGCTCGGTGTCCCGCGACTTCCGCAGCATTACGCCGGCTTGCTCGCGTGTGATTTTGGTCGAGGCCGGTGAGCGCGTGCTCGCGACCTTTCCTGCCAAGCTATCGGAGGCCGCCGAACGTTCGCTTGAGGAGCTCGGCGTCGAAGTCCGCCTCGATGCGCCAGTGGGCGACATCGGCGACGGCTACGTCCAGTGCGGCAGCGACTTGATCTTCGCGAAGACCGTCATCTGGGCCGCGGGCGTCAAGGCGTCGCCGGCGGCCGAATGGCTTGGTGCGGACAAGGACAAAGCGGGCCGCGTCTTCGTCGAGACCAACCTCAAGGTGCTTGGCTCCCCAAACATTTTCGCGATCGGCGACACGGCGTCAGCGCCCGCGCGCGTGGGGCATGCGCTCCCCGC